>ENA-USUG01000224-USUG01000224.1-human-gut-metagenome-genome-assembly--contig:-NODE-224-length-89294-cov-7.591345_pt1 | contig 89294 bp, 74 predicted proteins | sample MGYA00250059_ERZ773394 | MGnify/ENA primary metagenome ERZ773394 (study PRJEB29103, sample SAMN06111957) | human gut metagenome | biome: human gut; feature: ankylosing spondylitis patient; material... | reverse complement strand
GAATTGAACAAACCGATGATGGGCGTTTATCTTCCCAAGATGATTTGGAAAGATATGTATGATTTTTCTTCGGATTCCGTTTTACTGGTACTTGCAAGCACTCACTATGATGGTAAAGAGTATATTCGAAATTACGATGAGTATCTGGAAATTATGGGAGTGAATAATGATTAACTTTTGCACGCTTTTTGATAGTTATTATTTAGATAAAGGAATTGCGTTATATAGATCATTGGAACGGGTCTCGGAAAATTTTACTTTATATATTTTCTGCTTTGATGACCGTTCTAGAGAAATTCTGAATTTGATGAATCTCAGACATGCGGTAATCCTGCATCATAGTATGTTTGAAAATGAGGAACTTTTGAAGTTAAAAGATGACCGTTCAAAGGCAGAATACTGTTGGACATGTACACCGGTAATTATTGAGTATGTGTTAGATCATTATAAAGTTGATAGCTGTACTTACATAGATGCAGATTTGTTCTTTTTTAACGATCCGCAAATTCTTTTTGATGAAATTGCAGGGTACAATGCTAATGTTGTAATTACGCCACACCGTTTTACGAATAGCTTAAAGGATCAACGACTTTGCAAGAGAAGTGGAAAGTATTGTGTGGAATTTAACTATTTCGATCAGACCCCGAATGCACGGAAAGCATTGACATGGTGGAAGGAACGTTGTGCGGAGTGGTGCTTTCATTTGTATGAGCCGGAGCGGATGGGAGATCAAAAATATATTGAGAAATTCCCGACACTGTTCGATGGTGTACATGAACTACAGCATCTTGGAGGTGGTGTTGCACCATGGAACTTGCGTCAGTATGTGTATGATAGCACTGTAGACGGAAAGATTTATTTTAAGGAGAAAAAGAGCGGTAAAAAATTCCCGGTTGTTTTTTATCACTTCCAGAATCTGCGCTATTTAACAGAAGAGTGTGTTAATGCAAGTTCGGAAACACATTCAAAGAAGACAAAAGATGCACTTTATATTCCATATCTGAAAGAGGTTGAAAAATGCAGAAACGAATTAAAGAGAGATGGGGTTTCTTTTAGTGTGAAGAAAACTTATTCTAGTAATCCTGTCATTTCCTTCTTTCAAGGGAACATTCTGCGATACAAAGTAAAATCACTTTCAGATATATATGATCTGAAGAAGTTGATATGAGTGGAGAAGTAGTATGAACATTTTACATGTTAACTTGGCAATGGGCTATACGGAGGGGCTGAATTATCAAGAGAATTGTGTGAGCAAATGCCACGCTCTAGCTGGACATAAGGTGACAGTAATAACTACACCCTATTGTTTTAACAAGGGAGAATGGGGGCCTTGTCAGACATCATTTGATTATAGTAATGAATATGGCGTGCATGTTGTGCGATTGCCGTTTCTTTATAAATTGCCATATAAAATTAACAAACAGATTGGTAGATTTAGTGGAACATATCAGGCCATTGAGCAAGCAAATCCAGATGTGATATGCATCCATAATATTCAGTTTCAAGATATACGAGTATTTGCGAAATATAAGAAGCAACACCCGAACGTTAAAATCTTCATTGATAACCATGCGGATTTTTCAAATAGTGCTAGAATATGGGTATCAAAAAATATTCTCTATCGTTTCTGGTGGAAACCGTGTGCAAAGGCAATTGAACCATGCACAGAAAAATTTTTTGGAGTTATGCCCTCGCGTGTTGATTTCTTGTCGGATATATATGGGATTGATAAGAAAAAGTGTGGTCTTCTGGTAATGGGGGCAGATGACGATGCAGTTGCAGAAGCAAAAAGACCAGAAGTAAGAGCTGAAGTTAGAAAAAAGTATAAGATAGCTGCAGACGATTTCTTAATTGTTACAGGTGGGAAAATTGATGCCTTTAAAACGCAGACATTTTTACTTATGCAGGCGGTAAAAAAAATTCAGGACAAAAAGGTAAAGCTTCTGGTATTCGGATCCATTGAAGAGCAGCTGAGGGATAAGGCTGAAAAGTTATGTGATGGAGAAAAAATCCAGTATATTGGATGGGCGAAGGGCAATCAGTCATATGAATATTTTGCTATTGCAGATTTAGTTGTTTTTCCGGGAAGACATTCTGTTTATTGGGAACAGGTTGCAGGTCTTGGAATCCCAATGGTTTGCAAGTACTGGGAAGGCACTACACATGTTGATCTTGGAGGAAATGTCAGGTTCATCCATGAAGATTCCGTTGAGTGCATTGAGAAGATCCTGAAGGAAATTATTGATAGTCCGGATAAGTATCGGGAAATGAAAGCTGTAGCGGAAAAAAAGGGTATAGAAGTTTTTTCATACAATAGAATCTCAGAAAGAGCGATTGGAAGATAGATATGAATGGCGAAAGCAAAGCAAAAGTTTTATTTGTAACTAACCTTTATCCATCAGATGAAGAACCCAACAGGGGAGTATATATTAGAAACCAGGCAGTTGCACTGAAAAAGAGTGGGTATGATATATATATTCTGCAGATGGATTACAGGTCAATCAGGCGAAAAAGAAAATTGGGAATTAACTGGAGAAAACAAGACGATATTTGGGTGTGCCATTTTTCTGTACCAATCAGCCCATTTACAGCGGTACAGTATGCGCTTGCAGGAAGATTAACTGAAATAGGAATTAAACATATCGAAGATAAGTTTGGAAAATTCGATTTGATTCATGGGCACTTTTTAGAAGGCGCATATGGACTGATTGATATTAAGCGTAAAAGAAATATTCCAATTATTTTTACGGAGCATGGAAGTAATCTCTTGGATAAGAATAGAAGCAATATTGAAAATCAACGGATGGCACGACTTTATGCAGCTGTAGATGAGATGATTGTAGTAGGTCATAGGCAATTTCTCTGCGCAGAAGATTTTTCAATAAACTCGCTGAGTGTTATATCAAATGTCATACCGGACTATTTTAAATTCGATACCACAGAAAAAAATACGGATATTTTCTCATTTATTGCTGTAGGCAATCTCATTGAGTCAAAATGCTTTGGACTGCTGATCGATACATTTGACCTGCTATATAAAGAAAATAAAAATGTGAGTCTCACAATCGTTGGGAGAGGCCTTTTAGAAAGTGAACTAAAGAAGAAAGTGAATGAGAAAGGATTATCAAATTCCATCTCATTTATAGGGGCTATACCAAATAGAAAACTTGTAGACTTATACAACAAAGCTGATTGCTTTGTTCTTCCGTCTCGCTTTGAAACCTTTGGTGTTGTATATGCTGAAGCACTTTGTACAGGAACGCCGATTATATCAACTCAAAATGGCGGTATAGATGACATATATGAAGATGGATGCGGATATATAGTTGCAGTTGATAATGAAAATGAATTGAAAGACGCAATGGAGCACATAATGACTGATAAGTTTGATTCGCAGGCTATTGCCGACAAATACAGATTTAAGTTCGGGGAAGCTAATTTTGTACATCAAATTGAAAAGGTATACAACAGGGTGTTAACGGGAGGAATAAAGTGAATCCGGAGTTTTCAATTATTACAGTTTGCTTTAACAGTGAGAAAACAATAGAGCGAACAATTATCAGCGTACTCTCTCAGTCATACCAAGACTTTGAATATATAATCGTAGATGGGGCATCCACAGATGGAACATTAAGTATCATAAAAAATTATATAAAGAAATATCCTGATAAAATTAAATTAATATCAGAAAAAGACAATGGCATCTATGATGCCATGAATAAGGGGATAAGAAGTGCATCAGGTAATTTGATTGGAATCGTAAATAGCGATGACTATTATGAAATTGATGCATTAGAGAATATCAGTAGAGCATATGATGGCAAGAAATATGAAATTGTATATGGGATGCTAAGAACCATAAAAGATGGAAAAGAAGTGTCTGTATATATAAAAAATCATCAGTGGCTTAATGACGATATGATTACTCATCCAACGTGCTTTGTCACAAAGGATACTTATGTAGATTTTGGATTGTATTCGTTGGAGTATCGATATTCAGCCGACTATGAGTTCATGATTAGAATGAACAGAAACAAACAGGTGGTTTTTAACCCTATTTACAAGATTATTTCAAATTTTAGCCTTGATGGGGCGTCAGGCTCAATCAAAGGATATATGGATACATTGAAGCTTAAATATAGATATAACTTAATAAGTAAGAAAAAGTACTATTTTGAAATCATAAAAAGCAAAATTGCGCTAATGAAGAAATGATGGAAGCAAGGATGAAAAAGATAAGTCAAGAAAGTAAAGTTTTAAATACACTGTTTTTTTTGTACATTAGTTTTTCAGAATGCAGGTACGTTTGGATTACTTCCACTCAATTTATTCCAAATAATTGAGCTTATAATGCTTGTCATAATGTGCGTCTACAATCCCCAAATTAGAATTGAGCGAGGGCTTATTGTATTGTTCGCATATATAGGAATTTTGACAATAATCAATCCATTTGATATGGATTCAATAAAGACATTTGGTTTTTTGATTTTGTCAGTTACGATGTACCATTTGTTTTTACAAAGAGTACCTCTTCAAATGACAATAGAAACAATTTATAGTTCTGCCTTATGGTTGTCGTTGTATGGATGTATACAGGAATTTGGTTATTTATTAAAGATTCCGGCAATTTATGATATTTCTACTTATAGCTTTACATTAAATGGGTTAGATATTGGGCATGGAAATTTAATGCGGGTCAATTCTCTTTATGCTGAGCCAGCACATTTGGGTCCGATTTTAGGAATTGGTGTTCTTATAGGATTGATTGAATACCGCAGCAATAAGAAAATTAAGATCTGGAAAACTGTGGTAATCATGGCTTGCGCATTGATGACGCAATCATTTTTGACTTACGCATCGGTAATTATGGCTTTAGTATGCTTTATTTTATTTTATCAGAAAGGGATAAAGAGAAAGCTTAAGTGGGGACTTCTTGCGACTTTGATAGTTGTATTTTTATGCGTTTCGCAATGGGATCTTGTATATAGTGTCATTGGAAGATTGTCACAATTTAAGACGCTTCAAACAGATACTGGTAATGATTTGTCGGCTTTGGCAATTACATCCAATTTCCAAGTGTCAGTAGAAAAAATGAAAGACGGCTATTGGCTTGGCACTGGATTGGATTCACACAGGCTATATTATGATAGATATATTGATAGATTGTATTTGTTTTTGTACATGAGATTGAATTCAGAGGATGCAGCCTCGTTATATATTCGTGTCTTTTCTGAATTTGGCATTGTAGGTTTAGTTTAATTTTGTGCTTACCTCATAAAAAAATTACAGAAGGCATGAAAAGTGGGAACAGGATTCTCGTGATAACAATTCTGGTGTTTTCGGTTGAAATTATGCGAGATGGTAGCTATGTGCAACCGCTTACGCAAATTGTGCTTGTTAGTATTGTATTTTCGTCATCAATAAATTCTAAAAAAATATGCGGAGAGGAAATATCTTATGAGATTCGATGATTTAAGAAAAATTGGAATTATCAATACACTCCGATTTAACTGGAGATACTTTGGGGGGGGGTGAAACCAAAGATTTTAATCTCGCGTAACGTAATTCTTAAAACCCTTAAAGGGGAGGTTTCAATTGAAAATCCAACATTAGGTGGTGTGAAAATAGGATTTGGAAGTGTTGGGATAATTGATGAAAAAAGAGATAAAACGATCTGGGAAAATAGTGGAAATGTCTGTTTTCAAGGGCATGCTAGATTAAATGTCGGAACGAAGATAGTCTGTGGCTCAACAGGAAGGCTGTCTTTTGGAGAAAATGTTCAAGTAACAGGTCGTTCGAGTTTTATATGTTACCAAGAAATAAGCATCGGTGATGACTGTTTAATATCGTGGGATAATTTGCTAATGGATACTGATTTCCATAAGATTTATAATCTTGATAGTAGAGGCGATATAGACAAAGCATTAAATGGTAATAAAGCAATTACTATAGGAAAGCATACTTGGGTTGGATGCAGATGTATGATATTAAAGGGTGCATATATACCAGAAAATTCTGTAGTTGCAGCCGGAAGTGTCATTACTAAAAAACTTGAAACTTCGAATGCGGTGTATGTTAATGATGATGTTAAAAGAGAGCGTGTCGGATGGCAATCATAAATTTTCTATGTGAAAGGTGATTTAATGAAGTGTGCTTTGATAAAAGTTTTTCTAATTAATGTGTTTTGTAAAATAGTAAATACGGTGAATATGAAATGGCACGGCGTAAATGTTCCAATAGATATGAAGATAAATGGGATTATGCGATTGTCAAAGTGTCGAAAAGAGGGTCAGATTATATTTGGACAGGGTATCATAATTAACTCATCATGGAAAGCAAATCCATCAGGGGGGGGGCAAGGAAGAACGTTATTTACTATAGGAAAAGAAGGAAAATTGAAAATAGGAAATAACTGCGGGATTTCTAACAGTACAATTGTGTGCCAAAACTCCGTTGTACTAGAAGATAATGTTAATATTGGAGTCAATTCAGTAATTTATGATACAGATATGCACTCTGTTGATTATATAAATCGAATGGAAAAACCTGATATTCATGTTAAAACAAGACCGGTTATAATAAAGGAAGGAGCTTGGATTGGAGGGCACTCCATTATTTTGAAGGGGGTCATAATAGGTAAACATTCAGTGGTTGCTGCTGGCTCTGTTGTTACTAAATGCATACCTGATAATGAATTGTGGGGAGGAAATCCAGCAAGGTATATTCGGAAAATTATCTAAAAATTTTTTGAAACACAAGATTAATCTTGCACGTTCAGAGTACGTAAATAGGAACCGTGTACAAAATAAGGAGGGATTTGAAAGTGATTTTCTGCACTTTGTTTGATAGTAATTACATGGATAAAGGACTTGTGATGTATTATTCATTGCTACGAAATACGGATGATTTTAAACTATATGTGTTAGCAATGGACGATATTTGTTATGGCATTCTTGTAGGCATGAAAAACGATAAGCTAATTCCTATTAAGCTATCTGAATTTGAGGATAAGGAATTGAAAGCTGCAAGAAAAAATCGATCAAAAGGAGAATATTGTTGGACTTGCGCATCAAGCTTTATTGAATATGTTATAAAGAAATATAATGAAAACCAATGTACATATTTGGATGCGGATTTATACTTCTATGCAAATCCGAAATGCTTGTTGGATGAGATGGAAAATAAGACTGTTCAGATAGTTGAGCATAGGTTTTCAGATTCTATTGAGGATAAGCAAAGATTGCTGGTATCAGGACCTTATTGTGTTGAGTTCAATACATTCAAAAATGAGCGGAAAGCAATGGAATTGTTACATTGGTGGAAAAAGCAATGCATTAACTCATGTACTACGGAAAATAAGAAAGAACATACGCTTGGCGATCAAACCTATTTGAGGGGATGGGGAGAAAAAAGCTTTGTTTCAGTTCTTAAAAATCTGGGTGGTGGTGTTGCACCTTGGAATATCGCACAATATCGGTTAAAAAAAAGAAATAACCATAAAATTATTTTGACAGAGAAAAAGTCCGGAAAAGATTTTGAACTTGTTTTTTATCACTTTCACAATATAAGTTATTATGATGTGAAGACAGTTAATATCAATATCTATCAAGGCTACTGGGGAGTAGATGATAACCTTATTAAAATAATATATCTCCCCTATTTGAAAGAACTGGATAATGTAAAAAATACGTTGAGAGAAAGGTATGGAGTTTATCCACTTGTCACCAAGCATCCTGCACTTGAGATGCATACCAAACAGAGATACAAAAAAAGGAAAATAACAAGGAACACTATTTTAGGTGGGGTGCTAAAAACAAATAGCTATATTAGAGAAGCACTACAAGGGAAAAAAGACATTATTAAAATAAGGTGAACGCATAGTTTGCTTTAAATGCTAGGAGGAATATATTATGAAAATTATGCCTAATAGAATGGATCGAGGCTTCTTTAAGTATCAAGAAGAATTTGAAAACAAAGCAGTGGAGGTTCTGCGCTCTGGCTGGTATGTGCTGGGCAAAGAAGTATCAGCTTTTGAGGAAGAATTTGCGACCTATACTGGAGCTAAATATTGTGTAGGCTTGGCAAGTGGTCTGGATGCGTTATGGATAGCATTTCGACTCCTCAATATTGGCAAGGGTGATGAAGTCATTGTTCAGGGGAATACATACATTGCGTCCGTAATGGGTATTACAATCAATGGTGCTACTCCGGTATTTGTCGAACCCGACGAGCATTTTGGCATGAATCCGGATGAGATTGAAGGTAAGATTACGGACAAGACCAAGGCTGTCCTTGTTACGCACTTGTATGGTATGGCATCTCGAATGGATACGATTATAGAGATTTGCAAGAAGCATAATCTCCGTCTTGTTGAAGATTGTGCTCAGTCACACGGTGCTTGTTTCAACGGCAAAATGACGGGTACCTTTGGTGATGTCGGCTGCTTCTCTTTCTATCCTTCTAAAAACCTTGGTGCTTTTGGTGATGCCGGTGCAGTTGTTGTAAATGACGAAAATCTTGCAAAAGAGTTCAAAGTGTTCAGAAACTACGGTAGCGAGAAGAGATATTACAACAAGGTCGTTGGAGCAAATTCTCGTCTGGATGAATTGCAGGCCGGACTTCTTAGAGTAAGGCTGTCGCATATGCAAGAACTCACTGATGAGAAGGTAAAAATTGCAGAGAGATACTCTCACGAAATCAAGAACGGGAAGCTTCAGTTACCTACTTTAGCAGAAGGTGCAACATGCGTATGGCATCAGTATGTTATTCGCTGCGAAGAACGTGATCGCTTGATTGATTACCTGAATGCGAAGGAGATTGGAACAATTATTCACTATCCCATCCCTCCGCATCTTGCAGAAGCATATCGGTATTTAGGGCATAAGGAAGGCTTCCTGCCGATTACGGAGCATTTGGCTAAGACGGTGTTGTCGATTCCGATGTACAACGGAATGACAGAAGAAGAGCAGACTTATGTAATCAATGCACTGAACGAATTTGAATAAGCGTATGAGGACGGTTGAATAAAGAAATATAAGAATGAGGAGAAATAAACCATGACTTTGAAAGAAAAATGCCCGATTTTGCAGTTTGCTGACCTTGGTGATGAAAGGGGAAAGCTTGTCGTTATTGAAGGCGGTCAGGCAATTCCGTTTGATATTAAGCGTGTATTTTATATATACGATTCGGACAGTACAGTTGTACGTGGACAGCATGCTAATAAAGAATCTGAATTTGTTTTGATCAATGTTGCCGGAAAGAGCAAGGTGAGAATCACTGATGGAAGAGAAGAATACATTGTCGAATTGAACAAACCGATGATGGGCGTTTATCTTCCCAAGATGATTTGGAAAGATATGTATGATTTTTCTTCGGATTCTGTTTTGCTGGTACTTGCAAGCACTCACTATGATGGTAAGGAATATATCCGTAATTATGATGAGTACATCGACGCGATGGAAAAATATAAATCGTCCGAGGAAAGAAGAGTATGACTAATATTTATGTTTTTTCACAGAATGTTAAACTGGATTCGTTCGAAAAAGTAAGTTGTAAAGAACCAGATGATAATAATATCTTTCTTACGACTCATATGCTTTTTGATTACGAAAAAGAGAAGGTGCGCTCTCTTTTTCGTAATTGTACATTCTTAAAGTTTGCTGATTTTTTAAGTGATTCAGATAATGAGCGGTGTGACTTTGATGCTTATGACGGCAGCATTACAACTGGTGAGTATTATTCAAGAATAAAGAGAATGAAAAACCAGCTTATTGCTGAACGGATAGTTCAAAGATATCCGATTTATTCCGGCTACTTGTGTTCTGATGATTTGGGAATTGATGCAACTGTGTGGGAAAAATATTCATTTAAACCTATAACAATGGAGTATTTCTATGAGCATCCCTCTGAAACAACTAATTTCAAAAAAGAATTAAAGCAGATTCTAAAAAAGAGCACGACCCTGCGCAAGATAAATAATACACTCAAAGAAAAGAAGGCGATTAAATCAGTTACAGACGAAATTTATGTTGCTAATGATGAAAATAAAAAATACATATTTATTGGAAAAATGTCAAGGGTTGCCTACCGTATGGGATTGTCTTGGCAGAAGTCCGACGAAGAATTTCAAAAGATTAGAAATGGAAAGTTTGAGAGTAAAGAAAAGTGTCAGTATCTTACATCGTTGCATGAGAGCATGAAATGTGTAGTGCCGGACAAACCCTGGTACGATGTTAGGTATATTCAGGATGGATACCTTCCTCCTAATTATTCGAGTAGATACTTAAAATATAAACCCAAGAATGTTTCATATTATTCTTGGGACGAACTTGGAAAGCGTACTTTTGAATATCATGATTTGATGGTGGATATTATGCCGTTTAGGAAGAAGCTATATATGCCGAATCCGATTTTCAAGGAGAACATTAAGAATATTCTTGTTGCTACTTCTGGTCCGGGCGATTGGACAGCGCAGAAGAATAGATCAGATGAGGATTTAATGTTACAGGCTTTTGTAGAGGTTGCGAAACAAATGCCAAATGTTCATATCGTCTATCGTTGTCATCCAACTTGGGTACATCCCGAACATGCAGGTGTTAATTCTATTAACCGCGCGGCTGAGTATATCCAGTCAACAGATTTGGTTAATATTACGGTATCAACTAATATTCCAAAGGAAAACATGAGTAGCTTGGTTTTGTCATTTTCACGAGGATCTTTAGAGGAAGATTTAAAGAATGCTGATATGGTTTTTGGTGAGCATTCTGTATCAATGATAGATGGGGCGTTTCAACATATTCCGTTTGCATCTGTTAATTTGACAAATAGAAGAGATCTTTTCTGCGGTTTGACCGAAATGGGATTTCCACACTGTACGAGTGTCAAGGAAATTATTGAAGTCATTAATAAATATAATTCACCTGATTTTAAAAAGAATTATAGTCAGGCCGTAGATAAATACAACAAGATGACAGATATAGAAGAGTGAACCCATTGTGGAAGGAGCATAGATGCACGAGTTAATAAATAAATACAAATTAATGTCTAAACCAGCAAAGGCATCGTTGTGGTTCGTTGTTTCAAATGTAATGCTTAAAGGAATTTCCTTTATTACGCTGCCTATATTTTCCAGACTTCTGACAACAAGTGAGTATGGTATTGTATCAGTGTATCTATCGTGGGTTTCCACGATTTCCATAATTACTACGCTAACTGTTTGGGGCGGTGGACTTAACGTTGGTATGGTAAAATATGAGGAAAGACAAAAGCAACTGATATCGGCATTTCAAGGACTTGCGACCACACTAACAATTATTTGCCTTGTATTGGCTTGGAAGTTCATACCAAACATAAGTGCATGGCTCAGAATTTCTGAACAGTTGATTGTTTTAATGTTCATGGAAATACTGGTTCAGATACCTTTTAATATTTGGTCTACAGAACAGAGATACAAATTTGAGTATAAAAAACTAATATTAGTAACAATCGCAATAAGTGTTTTAAATCCATGCCTAGGAATATTGGCAGTATCAAACACGGTCAAATATAGGGCCGAAGCTAGAATACTCAGCAATTTTTCAATTCAGGCGGTTATTGGTGTTGTTCTTTTTATTCATAACCAGAAAAATGGGCGAGCCTATTTTAGTAAGGAGATTTGGAAATTTGGATTTTTATTTAATGTCGTTCTAATTCCGCATTATTTATCATCTCAGATTTTGAATCAGGCTGATCGAATAATGATAAATAGCATGTGTGGAAGTGGAGATGCAGGAATTTATAGTGTCGCATACAATTTTGCGATGTTGATGACTTTGGTTACAAATGGTATCAATTCGTCTTTAACACCTCATGTGTATCAGTGCCTTAAGGAAAAAAAGACGAAGCAACTATCAAAACAAACAACAGGAATCATTTTTTTAGTTGCACTGATGACTGCTGGACTTATATGCATAGTTCCTGATGTGTTCTATTTTTTGCTTCCAGAGTCTTACTATCCTTCTCTGGGAGTGATTCCTCCAGTGGCTGTTGGTGCATTTTTTCTTTTTCTTTATCCTTTATTTGGCTCAATTGAATTTTATTACGAGGAAAATAAATATGTAACATTGTCTTCAGTGTTAGGTGCAGTATTAAATGTAATTTTAAATTATGTTTTTATTAAGATGTTTGGCTATCTTGCTGCAGCGTATACTACATTGATCTGTTATATTTTCTTCTCCTTGTTCCATTATTTTTGTATGAAAAAAGTCCTGAAAAAACATGGAGAAAATCAGAATATATACGATACAAAAAAAATCTTACTTATATCAATAGGTCTTTTGCTTGTGATGGTAGTAATGATATGTGTATATGATCATAGACTGATTCGATGGTTGCTTATAGGTGTGATAGCAGTGGGGTGTCTTGTTAAGAGGAACTGGATGATTCAACTGTTAAAGGGAGTAAGGAAATGAAAAAATATAAAATTGGTTATACAACTGGTGTATATGATATGTTCCACATCGGACATTTAAATATACTTAAGCGAGCAAAAGAACAATGCGAGTACCTAGTGGTAGGAGTGACGACTGACAGACTGTGCTATGAAAGAAAAAAGAAATATCCAATAATCTGTGAAGTTGACCGTATGGCAATTGTTAAGGAACTGAAATGTGTTGATGAAGTGGTTTCACAAGATAATATGGATAAGGTTGCGGCGGCAAAAAAGTATCATGCGGATGCAGTATTTGTGGGATCTGATTGGAAGGGAACCGAATCGTGGAATAAATATGAGGAAGAACTTGCGCAGATTGGATGTATAGTTGTTTATTTGGACCATACCGATGGAATTTCATCTACAATTCTGAGAAATCGACTTAATAGAGGAGAAAAGGCACTGTGAGTGAAAGAAAGATATGGATAGATATGCTAAAGGGATATGGAATCTTTGTTGTAACATTAGGGCATCTTGGAATCTGGTATCCTATTGAGAAGCACATATATTCGTATCATATGTTTCTGTTCTTTTAATATCTGGATTTTTATATAGTGACTGCTGATTAAATTGAAAACACTTGATTTTACTGACTTTTACATCATTTTCTGCTATAATAATTGCAAGGACTTTGATGAATTCAAATCATTTTTCATGCATCTTTCTTACAGATCATAGAGATAAAGGGGCTAAAACAATGTACAGACCGATTGACAAGTTACAGCATTCATTCCTAGATTTTAACCAGCCTATGGGACTCCATATGAATCCGGATAACCGCTGGGTAAAATTGGCTGACCGGATACCATGGGATGAGTTTGAAGCAAAATATGCCAGACTGTTTCCGAGTGGTACAGGTAATGTTGCCAAGCCTCTCCACATGGCATTGGGAGCTCTGATCATTCAGACCAGGTTTCAGTATTCCGACCGTGAACTCATCGATCAGATCGCTGAGAATCCGTATCTGCAGTATTTTATCGGGCTTCCCGGCTTTCAGGAAGAAGCTCCGTTTGATGCAAGTACACTGGTTCTTTTCCGCAAACGCATATCAGCAGAGATGCTGATGGAAGCAAATGAGTATCTTCTTGAGCACAAGGATGATGATAAAGATGACCCTGCTCCTCCCTCCGAAGAGAAAAACAGTGACGCTGATACTGCAAAGGAAGATACAAATAAAGGAACGCTGACTATTGATGCAACCTGCTCGTCTGCAAACATCCGTTATCCGCAGGACGTCTCGCTTTTGAACGAAGCAAGGGAAAAACTGGAAGAAATCATTTACCGTTTTTGCAAATGCTATAGCCTTAAGCTGCCAAGAAGATACCGTAAACGTGCCAGAAAAGAGTATCTTGCATTTGCCAAGAGTAAAAAACATACATCAAAGAAGATCCACAACGCACTTCGTAAACAGCTTGCATATGTGAAAAGGGATCTCCGGTGTCTGGAACAGTTCATGAGTGAAGGATACGCCATGACAGGTAAGGACATCAACTTATATCTTACCATTATCAGGCTGTATGAGCAGCAACAGTATATGTATGATAACAGAGTCCATTCTGTGGAGCACCGAATTGTAAGTATTTCGCAGTCATGGATTCGACCGATTGTCCGAGGGAAAGTCAAAGCACCAGTTGAATTTGGAACAAAATTTGATTTCAGCCTTGATAGCGAAGGTTATGGGTGTATCAAAAAAATATCATTTGAGGCATACAATGAGAGCATGTGCCTGATTGAAGCAATAGAACGTTTCAAAGCACGTACCGGTTATTATCCGGAGCGTGTTCTGGCGGATCAGATATACCGGGCAAGAGAAAACAGGAGTTATTGCAAGGAGCATGGGATCCGCTTATCAGGTCCAAAGCTGGGCAGGCTCTGTACAACAGCACAAGTTGATAAAAAACAAGAGTATCAGGATAATACAGATAGAATCGAAGTGGAATGTATTTCTAGTTTGGGCAAATGCTGTTATGGCATGAGCTGCATTACCACAAAACTGCAGGAAACACAGATGACATCTATCGCATTATCTGTATTCGTAACGAATCTGTTCAGGATTCTGAGACGAATACCTTGCACTTTTTTGTATCAGTTCCGATTTTTGCATGATTGGAACAGATATAAGAGTCCGAAACTGCAAATAGCTGATTAATCAGCAGACACTAATTAAAGATAAGGATAATGTAAGGAGCAGCAGAAATGAATAGACAGGCACTAATCAGATTAACTTCATTATTTCTTGCAGGAATTTTGTTGTGGGAGACACCGATATCGGCATATGCAAAAGAGCTTGTGAACGAACCGGTACAGCAGACAGTGATTCAGGAGGAGCCATTGTCAGAAGATACTGAGCCAGTGGAAAATACAAAGACATCGTCGAATGATGAAGAGGTGATTAGTGAAGAACCGGATCCGAAAAATCCAGAAGAACCGGAAGAGAGGGAACTACTGGAGAAGGTTACCTTGTATACGGCAGCTTCTGGATATAACCGGATCATTCTGACATGGGAAAAGAATGAGCGGGCAACTGGATATAAGATTTACAGAAAGCAGGGAGATCAGGAATACTCGCTGCTTAAAAACATTGAGTCAGGAGATACGTTGCGATATGTGGACACTGGTCTGATGTTTGATACATTATATGAATATAAGATTTGTGCAGTGGAAGAACTGGATGGAGAAGAACTGGTCGGAGAAGAGTCGGATTCGGTAGCGCAGAGAACAACTTTGGAAAGTGCGAAAATGAGTTCTGTGGACAGTCTGGATTATCAGACTCTGCAGGTGAGCTGGAACCAGGTGACTGGCGCAGATGGGTATGAAATCTATCGTTCTGAGAGTGATGATCAGTGGAATCAACTGGGGCAGGTTAGTGCAGATGCAGACTGTATCTATGTAGATAAGGGGTTGTGTTTAGGAAGAGAGTATACGTATATGGTACGTGCTTACCGTTTGAACAATGGTAATCGAGTATATGGTGATGATTCGGATACCATGAGTGGGCATACGGAATTGCAGAAAGTATTAAATTTGAAAGCAACAGCAGCCAGATATGACATCATAAAGTTGACCTGGGATAAAGCCGGAGCGCAGAAATATCAGATCTGGTATCAGACTGAAGGCAGTGAAGAATGGAAGTATGTGGCAACGACCATAGCAACGACTTATCAGGTTACCAATGTGATCTGCGGGGAAAAGTATACGTTTAAAGTTTGCGGAATAGTGGAGCAGGATGGCAACCTGAATTATGGAGAAGATTCAGATCCGGTGACACAGATGACGACTATAGCTACACCATCTCCGAAGATTCAGGAACAACGGTATAATCGGATTAAGATTGGATGGTCTGCGGTACCTGGAGCTGAGAAGTATGAGGTGTATTATTCACCTCATAGTGAAATAGGGGAATTTACATATGTTGGTACTACATCAGATCTGACATTTACTCATCAGGACAGAAAGTTGGGACATACCTATTATTATAAAGTGAAAGCAATCAGACAGAAGTATACAACGGATTTTTCAAAGGTCGTATATGGGAAGACAAGACTGGATGCTCTGACTGGATTGTTCGCATCAAGAAGTAATAGCGGCAGGACGGTTACTCTTAGCTGGAATCAGGTAGAAGGTGTGGAAAAGTATGAGATCTATCGTTCCCAGGGAGGCAGTTATTCCAAGATTGCAACCGTTGCATCGACTACGTACAAGGATGAAAAACTGAACCGGACAACAACTTATACATATAAAGTGGTAGGTGTGTTGGGGGCATTTACGACGGAAGCAACAGTTCGGTCAAATGGAGAAAATATAACTACTTATGGTATTGATGTGTCAGCATATCAAGGAGAGATTGATTGGGGAGATGTAGCTGATTCTGGTATCAACTTTGCAATGTTGAGAATTATAACAGGATCCAGCAGCAATTCTACAACGTTGGATACGCAGTTTGAGAATAACTATCGTAGAGCGCGACGAAATGGTGTAAAAGTTGGTGTGTATCGTTATAGTTATGCAACAACAGCATCTGGTGCCAGGCGTGAAGCGAGAAAGATCATAGAAGCACTGGATGGAAGGGCATTGGATTATCCAATTGCCATGGATATGGAGGCTACTTCCGTTCTGAATGCTACAAGTAAAAGTGACAGAACAAGAATTGTCCGGGCGTTTAAAGATGAGATTGAGAGTGCCGGGTATCGTTTTGTTCTGTATGCAAATCTGAACTGGCTGAATAATTATCTGGATATGAATGCTCTGTCAGACTGCGAAGTCTGGATCGCCAGATATCGCAATTTTAACAGAGGACATGGATATACCGGCGGAGGTAAGGTGACCATGTGGCAATATACCAGTACCGGCCGGGTAAGTGGCATCTCAGGTAATGTGGACAGAGATGTAAGTTATAAATCATATTAATGACAGAGGAGAAGCTTAACAAATGCAGATAGAAAAACAGAATGTGATATCGAAATGCAATGAATACTTATGGTATGCCATCCTCGTGGAGTTCCAACTGTTTGGAACTGTATGGGCGATGATGGATGTATCTGGTAAACCCTATCTACTTCTGTACTGGGGATTTGTCGCACTGGCAGTGGTAAAACTCTGTATCCAGGGAAATAGTTGGAAAGAATGGATTCTGATCATTGCTTTTGGTTGTGTAGCGATATGTAGTTTCCGAAATTCTCAGGATAAAACACCATTGCTATTGATGCTGGGGGTATGTTGTAGCAGAGAAATCAACCTTGATAAATTTTTAAGAATTGACCTGATTGGGCGAGTGGTCAGTGCGGTTTTATTGATCGCACTGCCGCTTGTAGGCCTCTATGAGAATAAAGTTTTCTTTGCCAGAGATATTTATCGGACATGTTTTGGGTGGCAGGTTCCAAATGGAATGGGATTTTCTTTCACAGTAATTGCGATGGAATGGATGTATCTGCGTCACCGAAGATTTAAATGGTTCGATTATGCAGGAATCATTGTTATGATCCTATTCCTGGATCGGACGGCAAACAGCCGAACAGCAGAAGTGTTAATGGTTGGAATTTTAATAGCAGAATTTATAAGTACATATATGAGGAAACTGAAATCAAAAGATGATGTATATAAAGTTTGGACTGTTTGCTGTATTATTGCATTAGCTATGGCAGTGTTCGCTTTTGTAAGTGCTATAGTAATATATTATTTTAATCAGCCTCTTTGGAATACATTTGAGAGTTCTTTGATGCTGCGTTTACGAAAACCGGGATTATTTTTGGAAGCGCATGGTTGGTCATTGTTTGGAAGACCATATTCAGAAGGAATCGATGAATATTTGGATATTCTGTTTGCATATCTTACGCTCCATCTTGGAATTATAGTTGCAGGTATAGTATTGATATTGTTTGTAAAGGCTATTTTATATGGACATAAGAAGATGGATGAAAGATATCTGCTGCTATTGTTGTTTGTAATTTCCAGAAGTATAATAGAAAGTGAGCATTTAACACTTGTCTATTCCTGGTTTCCTATATTGTTTGGAATGGCAATATTCGATTCTCAAAAGACAAAGACAGAAATGCGGGTGTAGTATATAAAAGTATGTCAGAAAATAAGAAAAAAGCATTATTCGGGTCAGCGGTACTGTTGGTAGCGCTGGCTCTGATCAACAAGGGTCTTGGATTTGTGAAGTCCATGATCATAGCATCAGTATTTGGAGCGAATCTGCAGACGGATGCGTATTATGTGGCAGATGGGTTGATGCAGAATGCATTGATTCCCATCACAGATGCAGTGGCAGTTTCATTTCTGCCCATTTATCTGAATATAAAGGAAAAGAGCCGACAGGAGGCAAAAGCATTTACCAGCAGAACGATCACTGATATTTTTCTGCTGGCTTTTGTGCTGTCTGGGGTTTTGTATCTGGCAGCACCGTTAATCATGAAGATTATGCTTCCATCTTACACAGTAGAGGCACTGAATCTGGCGGTATCTTATTTTCGGATTCTGATTTGGGGCATGTGCTTTTATATGTCGAATCAGTTACTTCAGAGCCTGTTGAATGCGGAAAAGCAGTACGGATATTCTTCATTTACAGCCATGCTGAATAACCTGATTCTTACCGGAGCAGTAGTAGCATTGGGACGGCATTTTGGATTGTGGGCCATGGCGGCGGCAGTGCCGTTTTCTTATCTTGCACAGTACTTATTTCTGCAGATCAAGAGTCGGAAGTATGGATGCCTCACAGTAAAATATGGATTCCGGGATTCACGGATCAAGAAGATGTGCATCTGTGCGTTGCCGGTATTCTTCGGAAATGCGATCAGTGAGCTGAATCAGTTGGTGGACAAGAGCTTGCTTTCAGGAATGGAAGCGGGATCTGTGACAGCCGTTTCTTATGCGTCTGTGTTGTATCAGTTTGCATCGAATCTGATTATTTTGCCGATGACGACTATTATTTATACGGAACTGGCAGAATCTTTTGCGGCAGATCAGAAGGCAGAAGGTGTAGAAAAGCTGGAGAAGGGCATACACATCAGTATGTTTTTTGCGATTCCTCTGACATTCTTTGTGGCTATAGCAGCAGATCTGGTGGTACAGATCACTTATGGCAGAGGTGCTTTTGACGCACAGGCAGTGGCGATGACGGCGCAGGGACTGCGTTACTATGGTCTGTGTTTCTTTGCCTATTGTATCAATGCATTGATGGCAAGAGCATGTTATTCACTTGGCGATACCATGCTGCCCATGAAGATTGGAATTGGTTCTGTGAGTCTGAATATTGTATTATCCATTACTTTGTCACGGTATATGGGACTTCGTGGAGTCGTATTGGCAACGGCCATTGCAAATATATTATCCAGTTCTTTGGCACTGATTATTTTTAACCGGACAAAGCTGAAGATTCATCTGAGACATTTCCTGCGACCAGGAGTTACAGTTCTGGGAGGATCCGTAATCGGTATGATTTGTTGTATGAGCTGGATCAAGTGGTGTCCGATTGCAAATGGAATCTTCGTATTTATTACGGCTGCCTGTATTCATTTTGGCATATATGCATTGATTGTGATTCTGGGAAGAGATGAGATGGCATGGGAACTGCTATCAATCATAAAAGATATGCTGTGGCAAAGGCACGGAGAAGGAGAGGCATAAGTGGTCAGTATCATAATACCAGTATATAATGTGGAACAGTATCTGAGAGAGTGTGTGGATTCCGTTCTGAATCAGACATATACGGATATAGAGGTCATTCTGGTGGATGACGGATCTATAGATCAGAGTGGGAATATCTGTGATGAGTACGCAGAGATGGATTCACGGATAAAAGTGATCCATAAGAAGAACGGGGGTGTTTCTACGGCAAGAAACACTGGTATTGGAGAGGCATCTGGTGAATATCTGATGTTTGTGGACTCGGATGATGCCATTCATCCGGAACTGGTGGAAGCATATATGACGCATTTGTCAGGATGTATTAGTCTGTGTGATTTTGAATCAGATCAGGAAAAATGGAGACAATTTCAGCCAGAGAAAGATGGGCTTCAGATTGAACAGGTGGAACGAAGTGCATTTATGCGACTTTTTTATCTGGACTATATGAATGTCCCATTTAACAAATTGTTCCGGGCAGATATTGTTAAGAAAAATAATATCCGTTTCCCAGCGGGAAAGAGTCTTGGAGAGGATTTGTTGTTTAATTTGGATTATATAAAAGAAATAGAGACTGATTATCAGATTCTGCATGGTCCATTTTATTATTATCGGGAGAACCGTAGTGGAAGCCTCAGTAACTCTGCCAGAAAGGACTTGTTTGCAGTACAGAAGGAATTATTTGGAGAATTGCAGCTTTTTTTGAAGGAAACAGAGATCTGGACTGCGGAGAACAGAGCATATTATTATGGAATCCTGTGGGATCGACTGTATCTGACCGCAAAGCGGTGTGGAGAACTGGATTCGCAGATGTTTAAAGATTCAGTCTGGAAGGAAGCCTGGAATGGCTGTCGGGAGAATGGTGTCTGTACCTGGAAACGCAGACTGAAAAAACTGCAGGTTGAAAAATGGAGAAAACAGTATGAGAGGACCTAAGTTTTCGATAATTGTGCCGGTCTATAAAGTGGAAGACTATCTGCAGGCATGTGTAGATTCCCTGCTGGCACAGGAAGAATATGAAGATCAGATGGAGATTCTGCTGATTGATGATGGAAGTCCTGACAGAAGTGGTGAGTTGTGTGATCGACTGGCAGAGGAATATGAGCAGATCAAAGCATTTCACAAGCCGAATGGAGGACTTTCTTCAGCGCGCAATTATGGATTGGACAGAGCAGCTGGCGAATATGTGCTGTTCGTGGATTCAGATGATGTGATTGAACCGGACACATTGAAGAAGATTGCAGAAGCATTAGATCAATTTGGTGAGGTGGATGCGGTATTCTTTGATGGCGTAGAAGATGATGACGTTCATCAGGATCCTATGAGGAGAGTGCCGCTTGAGCAGGTGCAGTGTGCAGATAATGGGAAACAATACTTGCTGGAGCATTTTAGAGACAGGAATCTGAATGTGGAGGCATGTCTTTATGCATATCGTAGAGCGTTCCTGAATGAGCATGATCTGAGATTTCGGGAAGGAATTCTCCACGAAGATGTGGAGTTCACACCAAGAATTATGATGCAGTGTGGAAAAGTAGTGGAACTGCCGGATCGGTTGTATCACTATCTGGTCAGAGAGAATTCCATCAGCACGCAGAAAAATAAAGAAAAGAATATCAGGGATCTGTTTAAGACGTTGCGGGAGCAGGATCAGATTGCGGAGCAGCAGGAACCGGAACTGAAAAAGTGGATGAAGAATGCGATTCTTGACAGTTATCTGAATATGGTGCAGACCGCGAGAATGTATCAGAAGCAGTACCGGAAGCTGTTGGACAAGCGTTTCCTGCTGGGAAAAGCGGCGACCAACTGGAATCGCTTCCGGGTACTGGTGTGTCTCATTAATGTGAGACTGTACTGCTTTATGAATGATTGTTATAAAAAACTATAGCTACTTAATGACGGATTAGTTTTAAGATTTTTCCTTTGAGGATCTGAATATGGCAGTTCAGTCGGGAGGCAGGATCCTGTCTGGCAGGAATGCTGATCCATTCTTCTGCAAAACAGTCATCTTTCTGAAAATCCAGTCCTACCGGATAGACAGAGGGACGCAGGACGGTCTGATCCTGATTGGCATTCAGCACAGCAGACATAATGGAGAAGGAACTGTTACAGATGATCTGCCAGTGGCATCTGGACATCATACACAGATCGTGAACCAGTGATCCGCGGCAGACTTCGCAGTCATATTTATTCATGAAGTTGTTGACAACACCGCCCTTTTCATCCTTATGGTCGTAAAAGAGCAGGAAGACAGGATTCTTGCAACGCTTCAGAACTTCATCAGCTGCATGGAACCAGTAGTCATCAGCCAGACGGAAGCCCTGCTGGGTGTAGTCGCGGCCAACGCGGAAGTGGGTGGCAACCATTGGACGACCTGGATATTTTGCCTGAAGTTCAGCCAGTTCTTTTTGCACAGTCAGTTCCATATCTTCAGGAAAAGAAAACCATTTCTGTACCTGAGATCGGTTTTCCCAGAAATACTGGCAGGAAATAAAATGCCCTTTCATCAAGGTGTTTTCTGGAACGGTAAGAGCAGATGGCTGATAATTAGCAGTGCGTTCCTTAAGAGGAGGTTCCTCCCAGGTATGAGTGATCGCTGTTGGGAGTTCCGTTAAGAACTCTGCTTTCGTATTCGGAAAGATAGTATGGATCTCATTGCCGTATTGTTTATCGGTATCGTTGATCAGATTATTTTTTGCCCGGACAAAGCCGAAAGTTTCGCCGCGGTTCTGAGCAATGGTTTTGACAGATGCATAGGCGAACATCTGATTGCCAAGCTGATCAGATATAGTGACTGTTAACATAAGTAAAACTCCTTTTGGGTATCATGAGATTATATTAAAGCAAAAAAGAGTGAAAGAAAAGGGAAAATTTGCTTTTTTCTATAGATAGGGTTATAATTGCGGACAGAATTGTGCAGGTGGAGCGATATGGGAAAATTAGAGAGAATACGTGAGATCCGTTTTTGGATCGATTATTATATGCAGGATATGTGGATGCGGAAGAAACTGGAGAAGATGAACGATCCGAATGCGGATTTTACGCAGGAAGAAGCGCATCAGCAGAAGCGAATGTTAAAATATGCGAAGAAGGCATATCCTGAGTTTTTGAAACATTACCATATGACTGGAGATGAACCGCTGTCTGAATATCCGCTCATATCCAAATCGGATATTCGCGAACATCCAGAGATGTTTACATCACGGTATATTGACCGGGTAGAGTCTCATCATGCCACGACTGGCGGCAGTACGGGGACACCGTTTGGATTTGAGATTTCTGCCAATCACGATCCGGTACATCAGGAGTTCCTGTGGGATATTATGGGGTATCAGAAGGGTGACAAGATCATCTGTGTGAATGGTGCCAGCATTCCGAAGGAAAAGACGGAGAAAAATATTTACTATTATGATTTGTCACCGACGCAGCTTCCCTGCGGCGGTTATGCGTTGTCCTGTCTGTATTTAACGGAGAAGACAGCAGCATATTATTTTGACTTTATCGAGAAGATACGGCCTGCATTTTTGCGTGGCTATACATCGACAATCTACCGGTTGGCGCAGTATGCAGATCAGCATCAGATTCACTTTGATTTTCCGATAAAGGGTGTTCAGCTTACATCGGAAAGTACATTTGAATATCAGATTGACTATATTGAAAAGGTATTTCAGACAAAGGTCTATATGCAGTATGGGCATACAGAGGCTGCAATCTTTGGCTATACGTATGATGAGACTCATAAGTACCGTTGTTCACCACTCTATGGGCATGTGGAAATATTGGATGAAAATGGTCAGCATGTAAAAGAAGGAGAGACCGGCGAGGTGGTTGTGACTTCTTATTCCAATTTTGCCATGTTGTTTGCCAGATATCGGACCGGAGACCTGGCAGAATATGGCGGAACCAGAGGTGGAATTGTCACACTTAATAAAGTGTGGGGACGAACACAGGACGTAGTCTATACAAAGGCAGGAGATCCGGTGTATCTGACGGCGCTGATTTTTGGTCTTCATTATCATGCATTTTCTAATATTACGAAATGGAAACTGGTCCAGAAAGAATATGGAAAAGTGACATTCCAGATTGTAAAAGGGGAACATTACAGTGAAGTGGATGAGCAGGAATTAAGAGACAGCTTTCTTGAAAATGCAGGCATTGAAGCTGCATTTGAATATGTGGATGATATAGAGCTGACCAGAAGAGGAAAATCAGTCTTTCTGGATCAGCAGTTGAATTGACAGGAGTTATATATGCAGGGAAAGATTACCATTGTTGTTGTGGGATATAACCGAGCAGATGCCATGGAACGTGTGCTTCATTCGCTGAGCCGGGCGCAGTATGATTATACGGATATTCGTCTGGTGGTCAGCATTGACCACAGCGGAAATGAAGCGGTTGTGCATACGGCAGAGGCATTTGAATGGAAATATGGAGAAAAAGAGGTCATTTACCGGCCGGAACGGCTGGGATTGCGCAAGCACATCATTTCCTGCGGAGATATGACAGAGAAGTATGATACAGTTATGATACTGGAAGATGATATTTATGTGTCTCCGGACTTTTATAACTATGCCATGCAGACGCTGGAAAAATATGGAGACCATCCGCAGATTGCAGGTATTGCGTTAAATACCAAAAGAGAATTGCTGGAGAGTGTGTATCCATTCTTTCCGTTGCGGACAGGTTATGATATATATTTTCAGCAGTTTGCAACGTCTTGGGGACAGGTATGGAACCGGCGTATGTGGACAGCGTTTAAAAAATGGTATGAAGAACATCAGACCTTGCCGTTTCATAGAGATGTGCTGCCGCAGATCCAGAATTACCCGGATACTTCCTGGGCAAAATTCTATCAGACCTATATTGTGGATCAGGGAAAATATTTTGTATACAGCTATGATTCACTGACCACCAATTTTGGAGATGCGGGGCAGCATTTTGCAGACAGTGCTTCGTCGGTACAGTCGATACTGTTCTATGGAAAGAAGCAGTATCGGATGCCAGAGTTTGAAGCAGGAGTCAAATATGACATTTATGGAGAACCTGTAGGACTTGGAGCGTGCCTGGGAGTGCCGGAGGAAGAACTGACCTGTGATCTGTGGGGAAGAAAGCCGGAGCATGCCTATCGTCGTTATGTACTGAGCAGCAGAAGATTAGGGTATGAGGTACTGAAGTCTTTTGGACTGCAGATGAAACCGGCGGAACTGAATATCTATGAGAATGTTCCGGGACAGGGCATTTTCCTGTATGATACACAGAAGCCGACGGGAAAAGTGGAAGACGAGAAAGAGACAAGGATCCGTCTGCTGGAGTATGGATATGGTGTCCTGAATGGAAGTGATCTGCTGAATTGGAGCCTGGATCGAATCACAAAGAAACTGAAACATAAAATGCGGAGAAGAAGATGAAACGATATATTTTTTTGACGGCTAATATTCATCCCATAGGTGGAATGCAGAATTATGTGGCTGGAAAAGCTGCTTATCTGGAAAAAAACGGATGGAAAGTGACGGTGTTTTTCTGGGGGGATAATAAGGGAACCTGTGCCATGACATCTATGAATAAATACTTATCAGGTGGAATGACAGAACTTGGAATGCCGCCGGGAGAATGGCCAAGAAGAATCAGAGAACAGGTTTTGAACAGAATGGTCAGACTGATTGGAGCGACGGATCTGGCGGATGAGATCATTGTGGAGTCTCAGGATGATGTGCTGGCTTTGTGGGGAGAGTTACTTGCAGCCAGACTTCAGGCAAAGCATATGTGCTTTATCTGTAATGAGACTTTCCGTGGACCAAAGAAGCATTATGATCAGTATCTGGATTTTTTCAACTTTAAGCACAAACGCAGAGAACTCACCTGTATTCACAAGGAATCTATGGGAAAATTGTTTGCCGGATATAAAGGAGTAGAGGACAAAGAAGCATATTATTTTGAAGCTGCAAATGAAGGACCGGTACAGAATGTTGAGAATGAAAAGATAGATGCTATAGAGAAAGCAGATTGGAATATTTGTTGCATTGGACGCTCAGATAAGACCTGTGTGGATCCAATTATGGATGGTATTGCAGGCTTTGCTCTAAGTTATCCTCAAAAAAAGATTCAATTGTTGATTGTCGGAAATGTGGATGATCGGATGGAGTGGCTGCATCAGAAGCTGGATAAAGCATCCAATCTGGTGCTTACATGTCTGGGAGATCTTGTACCAATTCCCAGAACATTATTTTCAAAGATAGATGTGGTAATTGGAAGTTCTGGATGTGCAGAATGTTCGGTTGTGGAGGGTGTACCTACTATCGTATCAGATGCAGAAAATTCTCTGGCGAATGGAATTTTAGGATATACTGTATTTAGTGCTATTTTTAAAAATAGTCAAACCGTTCAGCTAACTTATGAACTGGCCTTGAAGCAAGTATTAATAGATAAAATACAGGATTCGCTGCCATTTCAGTGGGAGGCGAATAAACCTGCTTCTTATTATTATGATCAGCATATGCAATTTACAGCAGAGTCTGAGCAGAGCAGGCAATATGATACAGATGTCTGCAGACAGGCACATGTGGATATGGGAAAACTTATAAAATATTATGTAAGAAAATACCTGCCACATATGATGAGCTATTATGATTCTGCAAAGAAAAAGAAAGGTGGAAAAAAGGAAGTATGAAAAAACCGATATTAGTTACCAGATCCTCATTGCCGCCAATGGAAGAGTATATTGATGAAATCAGAGACATCTGGGATAGTCACTGGTTGACCAATATGGGAGAAAAGCATCAGGCACTTCAGGAAGGATTAAAAAAATATCTGGGCGTGGAGCGCATTGATCTGTTTACTAACGGACATATGGCACTGGAATTGTCTCTGCAGGCATTGAATCTGCAGGGAGAAGTGATCACCACACCTTTCACTTTTGCATCAACAACTCATGCTATCGTGAGAAATGGATTGACACCGGTATTCTGTGATATCCGGCCGGATGATTTTACGATGGATGCAGATAAGATCGAAAGCCTGATCACAGACAGAACCTGTGCAATCATGCCGGTTCATGTATATGGAAATGTATGCGATGTGGAGAAAATCCAGAAGATTGCGGATAAATATGGTTTGAAAGTAATCTATGATGCGGCGCATACATTCGGAGTGAAATATAAAGGTCGGGGAACAGGAACATTTGGAGATGTCTCCTGCTTTAGTTTTCATGCAACAAAGGTATTTCACACGATTGAGGGTGGAGCTGCCTGCTTCAAGGATGAAGAACTGGGCAGAACTTTGTACCGCCTGAAGAATTTCGGTATCAAGAATGAAGAGGTCGTGGATGGAGTGGGTGCCAATGCCAAGATGAATGAATTTCAGGCAGCCATGGGTCTGTGCAATCTTCGTCATATTGATGCAGAGATTCAGAAGCGTAAAGCAGTTGTGGAACGTTATCGGGAACGCCTGAACGGTGTGGAGGGAATCCAGCTGAATCCGGTACAGGAGCATGTAATGTCGAATTATGCGTATTTTCCGGTGATTTTCCATGAGAAGCAGTTTGGATTTACCAGAAATGAGGTACATGACAGACTGGCACAGGAGAATATTTTCTCAAGAAAGTATTTTTATCCATTGACTAATACATATGATTGCTTCCACGGAGCTTATGATGTGAGTGAGACACCGGTGGCACTGGAGATTTCCAGAAGAGTGCTGACTTTGCCATTGTATGCAGATCTGCCTTTGGAGGAAGTGGATCATATCTGTGATATTATCCTTGGAATGAGGAATTGAGAGTACATGCGTATTTTATATTTAAATACAACCTATTCTGGAGGCGGCGCAGAAAAAGTCACCAGACAGATTTACGATGGAATGAAAAAACGAGGGCATGACGTATATGAAATCGTCTGCTATAACCGGCACGGAACTGTAGAGGATGAACATGTGCATGTGTTATATAATGGCACAGTTGGAAAAGTCCTGATGCGGCTTCAGACTGCGAACAGAGCAAACGAGGATCTGACAATCTCTTATGCTATCAATTATATCGAGCAGTTTGTGAAGAAGCATAAGATTGATCTGATCCATCTGAATAATCCTCATGATAGTTTTTTGGGAATCAGAGATATTGGAAAACTGACAGAATGGTGTCCTGTAGTGTGGACACTGCATGATTTCTGGGCACTCACTGGTCATTGTGCATTCCCATTTGGCTGTGATGACCGCTGGAAGACGGGCTGTACTGCATGTGAGCATCTGGAAAACTATCCGAGACTTCGCAGAGATGTGTGTAAAAAGCTGTTTGAATATAAACAGCAGTATTTATGCGGAAAAGGGATTCATTTTACAGTTCCGTCTGAGTGGATGAAGGATCAGGTGAAGGAATCTTACCTGAAGAATGAAAAATGTACGGTTATCTATAATAGTCTGAATATTGATCAGTGGAAACCATTGGACAAACAGATAACCAGAGAGAAGTATGACTGCGTCACAGAAAAGTTTGTATTAGCTTTTGTAGCTGCAGATATGAAGATTCCACAAAAAGGGATGAACTATCTGAAAGAAGTGCTGGAACAGCTGGATCCGGAAAAATATATGTTGTTGATCGCTGGTAAATGTTCGGATGAATTGAATGAAGTCAGCAAAAAATTCGAGATCAGGAATTTTGGATATATCAAAGAGCAGGAAAAGATGAATGAATTCTTTTCTATGGCAGATGTGCTGCTGAATCCTTCCGTATATGAGACTTTTGGCCTGGTAAATATTGAAGCAATGGCATCAGGCACTCCAGTTGTGGCATTTGATATCTGTGTGATGCCGGAGGTTATTGGCGTAGAAGGCGGCTGGATCGTGAAAGAGCTGTCTGCGGATGCGTTGTGCAGCTGTCTGGAGAGTCTGGAGAAAGACCGGACGGAAGTAGAGGAAAAGGCCGAGACCTGTGTGGAATGTGTCAGAGAATATTATGACGAAGAAGAGATGTTGGATGCATTTGATCGATTATATGAAACTATAAAAAAGGAAAGACAGAATGGAAGATAGAGTAAAAGTAAAGACTGTGTCCAATTTTATATGGAGATTTGCAGAACGTACAGCAGCACAGCTGGTGTCTTTTGCGGTATCGATTATTCTTGCCCGGATTCTTGCACCGGAAGCATATGGAACGGTTGCACTGGTGACCGTATTTACGACCATTTTACAGGTGTTCGTAGACAGCGGTCTGGGAACAGCATTGATTCAGAAAAAAGATGCAGATGATCTGGATTTTTCATCTGTATTTTATTTTAATTTCACCGTATGTCTGATTCTGTATGCAGGAATGTTTATGGCTGCACCATGGATTGCAGATTTTTATGGCAGACCGGAGCTTGTTCCGCTGGTTCGTGTGCTGAGTCTGACGTTGGTGATCTCTGGTGTCAAAAATATTCAGCAGGCCTACGTATCAAAGCATCTGTTGTTCAAACGGTTTTTCTTTGCAACGCTTGGTGGAACGATATTTTCTGCTGTATGTGGGATTTTTCTTGCATATAGAGGAGCAGGTGTGTGGGCACTTGTAGTGCAGCAGTTGATGAACGCAACGATTGATACGACAATTCTGTGGATTACAGTCAAGTGGAGACCGAAGCTTATGTTTTCCTGGAACCGTCTGAAAGATCTGCTATCCTATGGATGGAAACTGGTCGTGTCTTCCTTTTTGAGTACGGTATATAGTAATCTGCAGAGCCTCATTATAGGAAAAGTATATACGGCGACGGATCTTGCCTACTACAATAAGGGAAATCAGTTGCCAACTCTTGTAATTGTAAATATTAATACATCCATTGATAGTGTGCTGCTTCCGGTTATGTCAAGTGTACAGGATCAGGAAGGCAGGATCAAGACCATGACTCGTCAGTCCATCCGGATCAGCAGCTATATTATCTGGCCGATGATGATTGGACTGGCTGCCTGCTCGAAACCATTGATCGCCCTTCTACTTACAGATAAATGGCTTCCTTGTGTTCCATATCTGAGAGTATTCTGTATGATTTATGCATTTCATCCAATTCATACAGCAAACCTGAATGCAATCAAGGCTATGGGAAGAAGCGATATTTTCCTGAAGCTGGAGATCGTCAAAAAAATCATTGATCTTACGACGATTTTGATTACCGTCCAGTATGGACCGTTGGCTATGGCATTTGGTGTCATGCTGACAACACCGTTGGGAGCATTTGTCAATGCGTTTCCCAATAAAAAGCTGTTAAGATATTCCTTTAAAGAACAGATGCTGGATCTGCTTCCTTGCATTTTGCTTGCTTTCTTCATGGGGGCAGTTATCTGGCCGATACAGTATCTGGTGTTTCCGAACATTGCAATTGTAGCAATTCAGGTAGTGACAGGTGTTCTGGTTTATGTGCTTGGATCAGTGCTTTTCCGCATGGAAGCTTTTACAACAGTTTTTGGTATTGTAAAGTCTTTTTTGAAGAAATCATAAAAAATATAAATATATTTGCGGATAAGCGCTAAAAGTGATAAACTAATACAAAATATGGGCTATTATGCGCTTTGCCCGATTTTGGGAGCTAATATGTTAAAATACAAGAATAAAAAACTGATATTCCGAATCATACTGCTGGTGTTGATGGATATGCTGATCATCACCGCAGCAGGTCCGTTGGCTATCTACGTGCGGTACAATTTGTTCTTTGAGCCGCAGGCCATTGAGTTTATTGAGAATATCTTCCAGTATCTGCCGGTGAATCTGATCCTTACAGTGATCGTGTTTGCCGCTTTTCGGTTGTATCAGGGGATCTGGAAATATGCCAGTGCATCGGATCTGGTAAATATTATTCTGGCATGTCTGGTGTCTGCAGTGACCCAGACGGTCGGTATGACTTTGATGGGGCTTCGCTTTCCGAGAAGTTATCCTTTTATGTACTTTGCTGTGCTGACAGCAGGAATCTCTATATTTCGATTTACTTATCGGATCATCGCTTACTTCCGTCAGAAGCAGCAGGGGCTGATCAAGGAAGGCAAGACCAATACCATGATTGTGGGTGCCGGTGAGGCTGGTAATACATTGCTGAAGGAGTTGCAGAACAGCAAGTTCGTAGAGCAGAATGTGTGTTGCCTGGTGGATGACGATCCGGGTAAGATTGGAAAGTATCTGCGCGGTGTTCTCGTAGCTGGCAATCGTAAGGATATCTGCCGTCTGGCAGAGGAATACCATATTGATGAGATTATGATTGCCATTCCGTCGGCATCTCATGCTGAGATTCAGGAACTGCTGGATATCTGCAGTCAGACAAGCTGTAAGCTGAAGGTACTGCCAGGAATCTATCAACTGGTAAACGGGGAGGTTAGTGTCTCCAAGCTCCGCAATGTGGAGATTGAGGATCTGCTGGGAAGAGAACCCATTGACACTCAGGTGGAGAGTATCATGGGGTATGTGTCTGGAAAGGTAGTGCTGGTCACCGGTGGAGGCGGTTCCATTGGAAGCGAGCTTTGTCGTCAGATCGCAAGACATGAGCCCAAGCAGCTGGTCATCTTTGATATTTATGAAAATAATGCCTATGACATTCAACAGGAGCTGAAGCGGGATTATCCGGAACTGAATCTGGTAGTGCTGATTGGTTCTGTGAGAAATACTCATCGAATCAATGGAGTGTTTGAAAAATATCATCCGCAGATCGTCTACCATGCGGCAGCCCATAAGCATGTGCCGCTGATGGAGGACAGCCCCAATGAGGCTATCAAGAATAACGTGATGGGTACTTATAAGACGGCACAGGCAGCTGATAAGTATGGTGTGTCTCGTTTTGTATTGATTTCTACGGATAAAGCAGTGAATCCAACTAATATCATGGGAGCTTCCAAGCGTCTCTGTGAGATGGTGATTCAGATGATGAACAACCGGTCAAAGACCGAGTTCGTGGCAGTCCGCTTTGGAAATGTGCTGGGAAGTAACGGAAGTGTGATTCCTCTGTTCAAAAAGCAGATTGAAGAGGGTGGTCCTGTAACAGTAACGCACCCGGATATTATCCGCTACTTTATGACCATTCCGGAGGCAGTCTCTCTGGTACTTCAGGCGGGAGCCAAAGCCAAAGGCGGTGAGATCTTTGTCCTCGATATGGGAAAACCAGTGAAGATCCTGGATTTGGCGTTGAATCTGATCCGTCTGTCAGGTTTGAAGCCTTACGAGGATATTGATATTGTATTTACCGGTTTACGACCGGGAGAGAAGCTCTATGAGGAACTTCTGATGGATGAGGAGGGCTTACAGAGCACTGATAATAAACTGATCCACATTGGAAAACCTATTGATTTTGATGAAGAACTGTTTATCCATCAATTGGAAGAACTGGATGAGCTGTCTCGGATGGACAGCCCGAAGATCAAGGAAAAAGTGATGGAAGTGGTTCCAACTTATCATATGAAAGAGAATGGAAAAGAGGCGTAACTATGGCACATATTTATCTTGCTTCTCCGCACATGAGCGAAGAAGGATACGAGCAGCAGTATGTGAAAGAGGCATTTGATACCAACTGGATCGCACCACTTGGCAAGAATGTCAATGAATTTGAGAAAGAACTGGCAGCATATGTGGGATCAAAGGATGCAGCGGCATTGTCCGCAGGCTCTGCAGCTCTTCATCTGGCACTGAAAGCAGCTGGAGTGAAGGCTGGCGATATTGTGTTCTGCCAGGATCTGACCTTCTCTGCAACGGCCAATCCCATTGCCTATGAGAAAGCGATTCCGGTCTTTATCGATAGTGATTATGAGACTTGGAATATGTCTCCGGAAGCACTGGAGCGTGCCTTTGAGAAATATCCCGATGTGAAGGCAGTTATGCCGGTGCATCTGTATGGACTTCCGGCAAACATGGATCGGATCATGGAGATCTGTAAAAAGCATGGAGTTCCGGTGATCGAGGATGCGGCAGAGAGTCTGGGAAGTCTGTATCATGGAAAGGCTACAGGAACCTTTGGTGACTATGGCATATTTTCTTTTAATGGAAATAAGATCATCACCACTTCCGGCGGAGGCATGCTGGTGTGCAATCTTCCGGAGGAGCAGGCGAAGGAACGGATCGCCAAGGTTCGCTTCTGGGCAACACAGGCAAGAGAGAAAGCCCGCCATTATGAGCACAAGGAAATTGGATATAATTATCGTATGAGCAATATTGTGGCCGGTATCGGTCGCGGACAGATGAAGGTTCTGGATCAGAGAATTGAGCAGAAGCGTCATATCTTTGCTTATTATCAGGAGCATCTGGGAGATCTGGAAGGTCTGTCTTTCATGCCGCTGCATGAGAATGAGAGAGCCAACTGCTGGTTGTCTGTGATTCAGCTGGCACCGGATTGTAAAGTGCGTCCATTGGATATGATCGTGGCACTGGAGAAGGAAGATATTGAAACTCGCCCGGTATGGAAGCCTATGCATATGCAGCCGGTATTTGCGGATTGCGATTACATTGACAACGGAAAGGTTGGCGAGAGCCTGTTTGAGAATGGAGTCTGCCTGCCAAGCGATACCAAGATGACAGATGAAGATTTGAAACGCATCTGTACGATTATCAGAGGATTGTGGAAGTAAATGAGACAAGGGATCTATGCCAGAAGTATTAAGAGAAAACTGGATATTCTGCTGTCTGGTACGGCATTGGTTGTACTAAGTCCGATCATGGCAGTGACTGCCTGGCAGGTAAGAAAGAAGCTGGGAAGTCCGGTACTGTTCACACAGCTCCGTCCTGGTAAAGGTGAGAAGATCTTTAAGATGTATAAGTTTCGTACCATGACGGACGAGCGAGATGCCAGGGGCAATTTGCTTCCAGATGAGCAGCGGCTGACAGAATTTGGAAAGTTCCTGCGGGAGAGCAGTCTTGATGAACTGCCGGAGCTTTTCAACATCTTAAAAGGGGACATGAGTATTGTCGGACCGAGACCGCAGCTGGTGCGGGATATGGTATTCATGACCAAAGAGCAGAGACGGCGTCACAAAGTGACGCAAGGGTTGACCGGGCTTGCTCAGGTCAGTGGACGGAACAATATTTCCTGGGAAGAGAAGCTGGCATATGATCAGGAATATGTAAAACACATTACATTCTTGGGGGATCTGAAGATTATTTTCAAGACCATTGGAAATGTACTGAAGAAAGAAGATATTAACACAGACGGCATGGCGACCGCAGAGGATTTTGGGGATTATCTCCTGCGGACCGGTCAGGTGGATCAGGAAACCTATGACCGAAAGCAGCGCATTGCCAGAAGGATCTGTGAAAAGAGTAATCAAAGAGGGTAAAGAATGAATAACGAGTGGGAATATTATAACCATGCACTGGTACCGACATTGCCTCCGCATATAGATCCGGATATATCCTGGATGAAGGATTCGGACAGATGGAAAGAATATGCAGGCGGAAAGATGCCGCTGTTTGCCAGATGGGTGTCGAATTTCGACTGCACAGAGGAGACCGAGTGGTGGTGCATTATCAAAGATACTCCATTTGATATCATGTCATTGAAGTCAAATCGGAGAAGTCTGATTACCAGAGGACTGAAACGAGTAGATGTGAAGGTGATCATTCCAGCAGACTACGCAGAGCAGATGTCGAATATTTTGGTTAAGGAATGGAAGTATTATGATGATTCCTACGAAGAAGGAAATGACCGTCAGAAACTGACGGATGATTTCGAAAAACTGACGACGAAAAATCTTGGAAACGCAGAGTATCTGGGCGCGTTTTTGAAGGATACAGATGCGATGATTGGATATGCAATTTACAATTTGTTTGATGACTGGATCGAATATTCGGTTGTAAAGACGGATCCAGAGTATCTGAATACGCAGGTAAATGCTGCACTTGCTTATTTTGGCGTGGAGCGCTACATGAGACCGGGCATCAAGTATATTCACGGCGGATGGAGAACTATGATCCATGAGTCCAATTATCAGGAGTATCTGATGAAAAATTTTGGATTCCGCAAGGCATATTGTAAACTGCATATTCAATACCGACCATTGATGAAGCTTGCCGTGAATGTATTGTATCCGCTTCGAGGGATGATTAAGAAAGTAAAAAATAAGTGGATATATACCGTATGGTGTGCATTGCAACAAGAAGAGATTCGACGTACGTTTTGAGAAAATGAATATTGATTTGTTCAAAGTGAGTAAAGAGGTAAAGAGGTAAAGAGGGCAGAGAGATGAACAATAAATGGGAGTATTATAACCACGCACTGGTGCCGACAACAGCTCCTCATGTAGAACCGGATATCTCATGGGTAAAGAACAAAAAAACATGGAAAAAATTTTCAGATGGTAGATATCCATTGTTTGTCAGATGGATCACAGACTTTGATTGTGCGCAGGAGACTGAGTGGTGGCACTGCATTAAGGACGAACCTTTCGACATTGAGAAGATACCGGCGAAAAAACGTTATGAGATTCACAAAGGGCTAAAAAATGTAGAGGTCAGAATCATAGACCCCAAAGTCTATGCGGAAGCGCTTGCAGAAGTGTTCTGTAAAGCATGGATCCGTTACGGATCGAAAGAGAATGTTGACAGGAAAAAGGAACAAGTCAGAAAAGCATTTCTGGAGGATTCAACTGAGCCGACAGAATACATCGGCGCATTTTTGAAGGAAACAGGTGAATTGGTCGGATATGGTATCTATGAAGTCCATGAAGACTGGGTTCTTCAGTCCGTGATCAAGACCGATCCGGACTATCTGAAGTGTAATACCAATGCGGCACTGGTTGCATTTGCACTGGAACGGTATTTCGGAGATGGATTTTCAATTAAATATCTGACTAATGGAACAAAAAACGTACTGCATGAGACAAATTACCATGAATATTTGATGAAATATTTCGGCTTTAGAAAAGCGTATTGTCGTCTGCACATTAAATATCGTGGCTGGGTAGGAGCAGTAGTGGCTGTGTTATATCCATTCCGAAAGCTGTTCTATAAAATGAAAGGGCGCGGTCCGGTACGTATGGTACGGGCAGTCCTGAAAATGGAAGAGATCCATCGTACGTTTCGATAAAGCAACAAGAAGGAGATATAGTTTATGAATATTTGGTTTTTCAATCATTATGCGGTGCCGACCAGTCTGTATCCGCTGGCAAGACCTTACCATTTTGCCAACCATCTGCAGCAGAAGGGACACAAGGTGACCATCTTTGCAGCAAGCTCGGTTCATCTATCAGACAAGAACCTGATCACAGATGGCAGACAGATGAGAGCAAAACGGGTGGATGGTGTCCGCTATGTATTTTTGAAAGCCAGAAATTATGAAGGAAATGGTCTGGGACGAATCCTGAATTTCTTTGATTATACCATTCGTCTGTTTACCCAGACCGGTAAGTTCAACAAGCCGGATGTGATCATGGCAACATCGGTGCACCCACTGACCTGCGTGGCTGGCATCATTTTGGCAAAGAAATATCATTGTCCCTGCGTGTTGGAGATCGCAGACCTGTGGCCGCTGACGCTGGTAGAGTATGGTGCCATGAGAGAAGGACAGCTGGTGACCAGAGCATTGTATGCCCTGGAGCATTGGATGTACAAGAAGGCAGACGCAGTGATCTTCACCATGTTCGGTGGAAAAGAATATATCCAGGATATGGGCTGGGAGAAGGATGTGGATCTTGATAAGATCTATTACATCAACAATGGTGTGGACCTTGGCATCTATCACAGACAGCAGAAAGAGGACTGGCTGCCGGATGAGGATCTGGACAGAAAGGATACCTTCAAGGTCATGTACACCGGCTCCATGGGAGTGGCCAACTCCGTACAGGATATTCTGGATGCAGCGATCCTTCTGAAAGAACACAAGGAGATCCAGTTCTTCCTCTATGGTGCAGGTTATCAGGAAGAAGGCCTGAAGAAATACAAGGAAGAGCATCATATTGACAATGTGCATTTCAAAGGTCGCGTAAATAAGCGGTTCATTCCGGGTATTTTATCCAGAGGAAACTTAAACATGCTCACAGGACCCAGTGACCGGGTATCTGAGTATGGTATGAGTATGAATAAAATGTTTGATTATATGGCATCCGGTCACCCGACTCTGTCCAATATTCAGACAAGAAATGATATTTTTGTAGACAATCATTGTGGTATGACCATTGAAGCGGGAAGTCCACAGGCTATGGCAGACGGGATACTGAAGTTTGCACAGATGGATCCGGCAGAGTATGAGACCTACTGCCACAATGCAACAGAAACTGTAAAAGAGTATGATTTTGGATATCTGACAGATCGGCTGGAAGAGATCCTGAAGAAGGAAGTAGAGGAAAAATAAGTATGAAATACGCACTGATCGGCTGCGGCCGTATTGCTACCAATCACATTAAAGCAGTATTGAATAATCATCTGGAGTTTGCAGCGGCCTGCGATGTGAATCCGGAAAATATTGAGACCTTGCTGGCAAAGCATGGTCTGGAGAAGGACAGCTCCATTGCACGTTACACGGATTATAAGAAGATGATCGAGGAAGTGAAACCGACACTGGTTGGTATCGCTACCGAGAGCGGACTTCATGCAGAGATCGCTCTGTTCTGTATTGATCATGGAGTTAACTGTATCATTGAGAAACCGATGGCTATGAGCATTGAGGATGCGGACGAGATCATCCGTCGTTCCCGGGAAAAGAACGTGAAGGTATCTGCCTGCCATCAGAACCGGTTCAATCTGGCAGTGCAGGAGACCAGAAAGGCTCTGGAAGCCGGGCGCTTCGGAAAACTGTCCCATGGTTCGATCCATGTACTGTGGAACCGGAACGAAGGCTATTACAGCCAGGCTCCCTGGAGAGGAAAATGGGCATCTGACGGAGGTGCGCTGATGAATCAGTGTATCCATGGTATCGACCTTCTTCGCTGGATGTTCGGAGATGAGGTAGATGAGGTCTATGGTGTGACCAGACAGCAGTTCCATCATTATCTGGAGGCCGAGGACATCGGTATGGCTATTGTAAAATTCAAAAATGGTGCCATCGGAACCATCGAGGGAACTACCAATGTATATCCGAAGAATCTGGAAGAGACCTTGTATATGTTCGGTGAGCACGGAACCGTGAAGCTGGGTGGTACCTCCACCAATAATATAGATGTATGGGCATTCGAGGATGAGCAGGCAGAGGACGCCAAGAATCAGAACCTGCAGGAAGCTACCAGCAATGTATATGGAAATGGACATACCAGTCTGTATGCAGATGTGATCGATGCCATTGAGCATGACAGGCAGCCGTATGTTGATGCGGTGGCAGGACGTAATGCGCTGGAGATGGTGCTTGCCATCTACAAGAGCCAGAAGGATGGAGTACCGGTAAAACTTCCGCTGAAACATTTCAAGAGTACGGATATGGCAGGAGAATTCGATGTTTAAGATCGGCGAGATAAAGATGAACGAGCTTGCTGGGACAGCATTCCCGGAGCTTGCAGGAAGAGAAGGACTGCTGTACGGCGTGTCCGATCCGGAAGCACCGGAGAGCAACAGCATGATCTACGTGAGGACAGAGGTTGCAGACAGCTATACGAAAGTGCGTGACAGCATCTTTGTGACAAAAGAAGAAGTAGAGCTGCCAGGTCTTCACGAGTCCTGTGTTCAGCTGAAGGCATCCATGCAGAAGAGTCTGTACGGTGTATTGCTGGAAACCTATAAAAAGCTGCTCCCGAAAGCAGAACTGGTACAGAAGAATGGAAGCTATATCAGTTCTGATGTGAAGATCGGAACGGATGTGGAGATTGCACCTTTCTGTGTGATCGGAGCTGACGTACAGATCGGTGATCATTGCAAGATCGGAGCCGGAACCATTATCAAGGATCATGTACGGATCGGATCTCATGTGGAGATCCAGGAGAAATGTCTGATCGGCGTGGATGATATGGATGTATATCGTCTGGAAGACGGCATATGCCGAGATCTGCCTCATCTGGCAGGAACCGTCATTGAAGATGGCTGCTTGCTGCTGGCTGGATCCATTCTGGCAGCTGGCGATTCCAGAACTACAGTTCTTGGAAAAAGCTCCGTGATCGGTATGCTGGGCGATGTGGGACACAACTGTGTGATCAAGGAGTTCAGTTCTGTAGGAGGAAAATCAAGTATTTCCGGTCATTGTGACCTGGGAGAACATGTATATATTGCGCCTATGGCAGTGACCACCAACCGGATCAGCGTGGGAGATCATGCCTATCTGGGAATCGGAGCCGTGGCGATCAAGGATGTGCCGGAGGGGGAAAAGCAGTTTGGCAACCCGGCACGGAAAGTACTGGAGTTAAAGAAGAAATAAGGAGACATTCATGGTTCAGAACATTTTAGATTATCTGGAAGCCACAGCGGCGGATTGCCCTGACAAACCGGCTTTTGAAGATCTGGAACACAGCTATACCTTTGCACAGGTGCTTGGAAATGCAAAAAGGATCGGAAGTGCATTGATTCAGGTGCTGCCGCAGAATGCACCGGTTCCGGTGCTGATGGAGAAGGAAGCCTGGACCCTGAATGTATTTATGGGAGCAGTCTGTGCAGGCTGCTTTTATACGTTGGTCGAGCCGGAGCAGCCAGACGAGCGGATTCGCACGATCCTGGATACGCTGGAGGCAGAGGTCATCGTTACCAGCGGAAAGCTGTCAGAGAGAGTTGCTGCCCTTGGATTCACCGGCAAAGTGCTTCTGGCAGAAGAGCTGGTGGAGACGGCTATTGATGAAGAAGCACTTGCCAGTCGCCGAAAGATGGCCTGTGATGTGGATCCACTCTATGCAATCTTCACCTCCGGTTCCACAGGAGTGCCAAAAGGTGTGGTGGTATCACACCGTTCCGTTATCGATTTTACGGAGCATTTCACAAGGATCTTTGGATTTTCCAGAGAGGATGTGATCGGCAATCAGGCACCCTTTGATTTTGATGTATCGGTGAAGGATATTTATCCATGTCTGAAGATGGGAGCGACTCTGGAAGTGATTCCGAAGAAATACTTCAGTGTTCCGAAGAAGCTTCTGGATTTTCTGGATGACAGAAAGGTGACCAGTCTGACCTGGGCTGTATCCGCACTCTGCATCATCTCCATGTTGAAGGGCTTTCGGTATAAGGTACCGACCACTCTTCGCAGAGTCATGTTCAGTGGTGAGGTGATGCCGGTGAAGCAGCTTAACTACTGGCGGGAGTATTTGCCGGATGTACTGTATGTGAATCTCTATGGACCGACCGAGATCACCTGCAACTGTAACTATTATATTGTGGACCGGGAGTTCACGGAAGATCAGACACTTCCCATTGGAGTGCCATTTCCGAATGAGCGGGTCTTCTTATTAGATGAGGAAGATCATCTGGTGACAGAGCCAGGTGCACTGGGCGAGATCTGTGTCTCTGGTACAGCTCTGGCATTGGGCTATTATCGAAACTCAGAGAAGACGTCGGAAGCGTTTGTACAGAATCCGTTGAATCATCGGTATCTGGAACCCATTTACCGCACCGGAGATCTGGGACGGTATGAGAACGGGGAACTTTATTATGTGACCCGGAAGGATTTTCAGATCAAGCATATGGGACATCGGATCGAGCTGGGAGAGATCGAGACTGCGTTCCAGGCACTGGATGGAATCAGCCGTGTGTGCTGTATCTACGATGAACCGAACACGAAGATTATCGGATTCTACGTGGGCGAACTGGAGGCAAAGGAGATCATCGAAAGGTTGACAGAGCGGCTTCCCCGGTTTATGATTCCTAATGTATTCCGTCAGGTGGACGAGATGCCGCTGACCAAGAACGGCAAGATCGACCGGAAGTGTCTGATGGAGGAGTATCGGGAATCCATGCAGAACCGTGTAAAGAGTTAGAGCAGGAGGTAGCGTCTGTGACAGAAGAAAAACTGGAAGGGCTGGCGGCTCAGCTGGGAACGCCGTCTTTTGTGTTTGATACTGATATATTGAAAAAGAGAGCCGGATGGATCAAAGAGATGATTCATCCGGCGAAGCTGTGCTTTGCCATCAAAGCCAATCCGTTTCTGGTGGAAGCACTGGAACCCCAGGCGGATCGATATGAAGTGTGTTCTCCGGGAGAGTTCCACATCTGTGTGGAGAGAAAGCTTCCCATGGAGAAGATTGTTCTTTCCGGTGTGAACAAGGAGTATGAGGATGTACGCTATGCCATGGAGCAGGGTGTGATCCATTATACAGCAGAATCCAGAAGTCAGCTGGAGCTGGTGAGCCGCTGTGCGGACGAACTGGATCGTCAGGTGGAGCTGTTGCTTCGGGTGACCAGCGGCAATCAGTTTGGGATGAGTGAGGCGGATGTGACAGAGTGTATCCGCGACAGAGAGAAGTTCCCTCATGTGACTATGGTCGGGCTGCAGTATTTTACTGGAACTCAGAAAAAAATCATGAAAAAGATTGCCGGGGAAGTAGAGTACATTGAAGATTTCGCCAGAAGACTGAAGGAAAAGGAACGGTTTGTGACGCAGGTGCTGGAATTTGGTCCAGGTCTTGGTGTGCCTTATTTTACCAAGGATGATTTTGAGGAGGATGAGCGTCTGCTGACAGAATTTATGGAGCTGTTCCAGGAGCCAAGACCTTATGATATCGTATTTGAGATGGGACGGTTTCTGACCGCATCCTGTGGATATTACATGACGAAGATCGTGGATCAGAAGAAAAATGATGCGGTTAACGTGTGTATCGTAGATGGAGGCATCAACCATGTAAATTACTATGGTCAGAATATGGCTATGAAGACGCCGATTCTGTCTTATTTTCCGCAGCATTCACTGGAAGAGAAGGACGAAGAGGAGTGGACTGTCTATGGTTCCCTGTGTACGGTGTCTGATATTCTGCTGAAAAAACTGCCGCTCACCGATGCAAGAGTGGGAGATTATCTGGTGTTCCACAATATCGGTGCCTATTCGGTGACGGAAGGAATCTATCTGTTCTTAAGCAGAAAGATGCCGAAGATCTATCTCTACAGTGAAGATGGTGGCGCAGTGAAGCTCCGTGATGGACTGGAGACATGGATGTTGAATACTTGTAGATAGGGAAGATACAAAGTAGATACAGATATTATACAAACTTATACAGCGCGGTCAGTGGACAGCGCGGAAATGGAGAAAAGAAGTACCATGGAAGAATTAATGGAAGTATTATCAGCTCTGAAACCGGAGATCGATTTTACAAAGGAGACAGAACTGATCGATGAAGGCCTTCTGGAATCCTTTGATGTGATCACACTGATCGCAGAGCTGGAGGATCAGTTTGGTGTGGAAATCCCGGCAGAGGAGATTGTACCGGAGAACTTTAACTCCGCAGAGGGTATCTGGAGATTACTGGAGAGAATGAAGGAGGAAGCATAAGATGCAGTTTCGTGATTTAAAAAGCCAATATCGGGCGCTGAAGCCGCAGATGGACGAGGCCATTCAGGCGGTGCTGGATTCTTCTGACTATATTGCAGGAGATCAGGTGGAGGAGCTGGAGAAAGAGCTGGCAGAATACGTAGGTGTGAAGAATTGTGTTTCCTGTGGAAATGGAACGGATGCACTGGTCCTGGCATTGAAAGCATGGGGAATCGGAGCAGGGGATGCAGTATTTGTACCGGATCATACATTTTTCTCTTCTGCAGAGTCTGTGGCATTTGTGGGAGCAACTCCGGTATTCGCAGATGTGCATGAGGATACCTTCAATGTAGATGTGGAGAGCATGGAGCGTTGCATTCAGGCAGTGATCAAAGAAGGAAAATTAAAGCCGAAGGCCATGGTAGTCGTAGACCTGTTCGGACTTCCGGCTGACTATGATAAGGTACTGGCACTGGCAGAGAAATACGGTCTCCATGTGCTGGAAGACTGTGCACAGGGATTTGGAAGCACCTATCATGGAAAGAAAGCCGGTACATTCGGACATATTGCAACCACCTCCTTCTTCCCGGCGAAGCCGCTGGGCTGCTATGGAGATGGCGGTGCCATCTTCACTGACAATGATGAATGGGCAGCACTGCTTCGTTCTATGAGAGTACATGGTAAGGGAAGCAGCAAATATGATAATGTCCGTCTGGGTATGAACTCCCGTCTGGATACCATTCAGGCAGCAGTTCTGCAGATGAAATTAAAAGCATTCAAAGAGTATGAGCTGACAGATGTGAACCGTGTGGCAGCCAGATATACAGAAGCGCTGGCAGACTGCGTGAAAGTTCCGCAGATTCCAGAAGGCTATACTTCCAGCTGGGCATCTTACAACATTCTTTTTAAAGATGAGGCACAGAGAGATGAAGTACGTGCTTATCTGCAGGAGAATGGTATCCCGACCATGATCTATTATCCGAAGGGACTGCATCAGCAGAAGGTATTTCAGAATTGCTGTCTGTACGGCGAGACTTTGCCGGTAACTACCAGCATCTGCAAACGGACACTGGCAATCCCGGTGTCTCCCTATCTGGCAGAAGAGGATCAGGATAAGATCATCCGTCTGATCCGTGAAAAAACAGGAGCGTAAGCATGAATATACTTTTCATTTCCTATGATTCTTATAAATATGATGGACGTCTCAGAGAACTGATCAAAGTAGCGCAGGAGCTGGGTGAAGTTACCTTTATCACTCGCGATGAGGGTGAAGAACCAATAAGCGGACAGCACATTCTGTATAAGGGTTCCGGATATCTGAAATTCATTTCCTTCTGTGCAAAGCAGGCGAAGAAAATGCAGGATGTAGACACCATTTTTATCGATAACCGGAAGGGAATCCTGCCGGGCTATCTGGCAAAACGTCTGACAGGAGCTACCTATGTGATCCAGGATTGTCGGGAACTCTATGATATGAAGAGTGCGGCTGGTATCCCGGGACGGATCGGCTGTCTCATGGAGAAGATTTTCACCAGACATTCAGATGTGGTCATCGCAGCCAATGCATTTCGCGCAAAGCTTATGGTGAAGATGTTCGGGCTGAAGAAGCGTCCGTTCAACTATGAAAATATCCGTCGTCTGGCATACTCTTCTGAAGAAAGAGCTCGTCAGGTGGAGCAGGAGTGTCAGGAATTCTTTGCAGAAGAGAAGTTCCGTATCATTTCTACAGCAGGCTGCGATATGACCCGTACTACCGGAAAGATGATCGAGGCCATGAAGGATCTGGGGGAGAAGTATGAGCTTCTGCTCATCGGTGAAAGTGAGGAAGAGGATGAGGAACTGGCGCATCGGATCATTCAGTATTATGGATTGACCAATGTGAAGATCCTGCCCCGGATGGACCAGGATCATCTGAAATATTTTATCGATCACAGTCAGGTGGGTATGGTGACTTATCACCAGAGAGACCTGAATAATAAATATTGTGCCAGCGGCAAGATCTTCGAATTCTTATTTGAAGGAAAGCCGGTGGTCACATCTACCAATCCTCCGTTAAAGGAGTTCTGCGAGAAATACGGTGTGGGAATCGCAGATGATGATTATGCGCAGGCGATCAAAGCAGTGGCAGAGCACTACACCAAATGGCAGGATGCCGTGCATTATTTTGTGAACCATGTACATGTAGAGCGGAATAATCACAGACTTGCCCAGAAGATTCAGAATGTACTGGAGGAGAAACAGGCATGAAAAAGGTAATGTTGGTATTTGGAACCAGACCGGAAGCAATCAAGATGTGTCCGCTGGTCAATGAACTGAAGACCCGGAAAGGGATAGAGACTATTGTATGTGTAACCGGTCAGCACCGGCAGATGCTGGATCAGGTATTGGAAGCATTTCAGGTGGAGCCGGACTATGATCTGTCTATTATGAAAGACCGTCAGACCCTGTTTGATGTGACAACAAATATTTTAAACCGGATCAAAGCAGTGCTGGAAGAGGTGCAGCCGGATGTAGTATTGGTCCATGGAGATACTTCCACGACATTTGTGACGGCACTGGCATGCTTCTATCTGCAGATCCCGGTGGGACATGTGGAGGCTGGTCTTCGTACCTACAACATCTATTCTCCCTATCCTGAGGAATTCAACCGTCAGGCAGTGAGCATTATTTCTGCCTATAATTTTGCACCTACAGAGCTGTCCAAAGAAAATCTTCTGCGGGAAGGCAAGAACCCGGATACCATCTATGTAACCGGTAATACGGCCATTGATGCGCTGAAGACCACCGTAAGAGAAGACTATACACACCCGGATCTGGAGTGGGCAAAGGGAAGCCGTCTCATCATGATCACGGCCCATCGCCGGGAGAACTTAGGCGAGCCTATGAAGCATATGTTCCGTGCCATCCGCCGGGTATGTGACGAGCATCCGGATATCAAAGCCATCTATCCGATCCACATGAATCCGGTAGTCCGTGAGATCGCGGACTCCATTCTGGGAGATGATGAGCGGATCCGTATTATTGAGCCTCTGGATGTGCTGGATTTCCATAATTTCCTGTCCAGAAGCTATCTGATCCTTACGGATAGCGGTGGAATTCAGGAAGAGGCTCCGTCTCTTGGAAAACCGGTGCTTGTCATGCGTGATACTACCGAGCGTCCGGAAGGAATCAAGGCAGGAACACTGAAGCTGGTGGGAACCGATGAGGAAGTCATCTATCAGAATTTCAAACAGCTTCTGGAGGATGAAGAAGCTTATCGGGCAATGAGCACTGCAAGCAATCCTTATGGTGACGGATTTGCCTGCAAGCGAATTGCGGATATTCTGGAAGGAAAAGCATGAATCTGTATTTGATTGTATTATTGCTGCTTGCGGCAGGAGCGGTACTGGAATGGTTCAAGCCCAAGTATCAGCAAAAGATATTTACTGTCTGCTGGTGTGTGACTACGGCAGTGGTCGCCCTGCGGTTTGGACAGGGAACAGACTATGCCACCTATGAGGGTATCTATCGGACGATTCCTGCGGTGATCGATCTGTCCAAAGGCTATATCTGTGGATTCTATCCGGAGATGGGCTGGCGGTTGTTCTGCGCCTTTTTCAAACTATTCCAGGCATCGTTCTGGACAGTGACCATGACAGCAGCAGTGATCGAGATGCTGTTGCTTGGTCGTTTTCTGAAAAAATATGTCCCGTATCAGACTACGGGACTGTTTCTGTCTTATCCGGTGCTGATCTTTGTCTACATGGTATCGGGGCTTCGTCAGGCCATGGCGATCTGTATCTTCTTAGGACTGGTGCTTCCGTTCTATCTGGAAAAGAAATGGATCCAGTATGTGATCGGTGTATTGATCGCGGCATCCTTCCATAAGGTGGGATATGGATGGCTGGTGCTGGTGATCGCATATTATATTCCTGTGTGGGGAATGGTGACTCTAACAGGAGCAGCGATGGTTGTTGGGCTGATAATTCAGATTCCGGTGGTGGAGCAGTTGATCCTGGGAATTCTGCCATCCTATCATATGACGCAGTTTCTCACAGAGGGCAGCATGAGCCTGTTTGCTGTGGGCGAGCGTGTGGTAAGCTTTGCAGTATTGCTGATGCTATATATATGGCTTTACAGGCAAAAGGAAGAGATTCCTAAGTGGGTACAGCAGTTGTTCAAAGTATATATCTGTGGTGTCTGCTTTTATATGTTGATGTCAGGGAATGCCTATTATGCCAGCCGCTATGCGACAATCTTCAAGGTTGTGGAGTGTGCGGTGGCAGCAGGACTTGTGGCATGTTGTCGGAGTTCTGAAGATATGATGATAACGGAGAAGTCCCATATTGGTACAGGCATACCTTTCCGAAAATATGTAGGAACCGGAGTTATGGCATTTTTCCTGTGTCTGACATTGCTGATGGGCATAAAAAATCTGCATGCGGCAGTCAGCGAAGGCGGATATGACAAGCTGGGCGTGAACCTGTTTACGTATCCTTACGTATCCGTTCTGAATCAGCAGAAGATCAACGATTATTATGATTATCAGGAAAAGACAGACCGGATGTATGAGTATAATCTGGAAGACCAGCAGCTGTGGATGCTGGAATCACAGGAGGAACCATGAGGTTGGAAATCTTACTGACGGCAATCCTGTTTTTCGGTGGAGCATTTTTCGCCGGATATGGATTGCGACGAGTATTAAAACTTCATAAAGAAGGATTTTTGTTTTCCATTGTAGCAGGTGTGATGGTCTGGTGGGCACTGATGGAGATGATCCTTGTGCCGATGACCATGAAGCTTGCATCTTTCCATAGCTTTGTGACGGTATATACCATTGTAGCCGGAATGGTCTCACTGGCAGGGGTGTTCTGCTGGAGAGATATTCTGGAAGATGGGAAAGAATTTCTGAAGAACTGGAGACAGTATGTGACACTGGGACATCTGGTGGCACTGGTATTGATCTGTTATCAGTTGTGGTTCCTTCACCATCATATGTATCTGGAGTGGGATGACACTTATTATGTGAACCTTGCCAATGAAGCTGTCTGGTCAGATAAGATCTACTGGGTCTATCCGGAGACAGGAGCTATGGCGGATTTTGATAAACGATATGTGTTATCTCTGTGGCCCATTTTCTATGCATGGTTATCAAAGCTGATTGGTGTGATCCCGACAATCATGGCACACACGATCCTGCCCTGGCTGATCATTCCTCTGGCATATATGGTGTATGGACTGCTGGGAAAGAAATTGTTTCCAGAAGACAGTGGTCTGCAGGGAATGTTTCTGGCATTTGCAGTACTGCTTCATCTCTTTATGAGTGGAGAACATACTTCAGCACCGCTCCCCGCGCCATGGCATCGAGAACTCTGCGAAGATACTGCTCGTCTCCCGGCTCTCATAAAACGGCCAGCTCTGCCCCATATCATAAGTCTCGTTTTCCAGAGACGCGTAATCCGCGGCATAGGAAATTTCCTTCTTATCATAAAGGACCTGTCCGGTCAGCCCGCCTTCTTCGAGCAAGCCACCATTCCGTTGCCGGCATGCCGGATATAGCTGCAAAGCCTCTGTACCACGAAAGCCCGGATCTTCATTCCACAGAAAATGATGGATGATCTTCCAGTGCCCTTCCTGCTCAAGTTCTACTGCAATTCCACTGAGTCTCAGTTCTTTATGAGGATACTCCCGCGAATACTGCGTGTGGCCTTCTGATCTTGTGACGATCTGCTCTCCGTCATTGATCGGATAATCCGTTTGCTGCAATCGTACCTGTCTGGCGTTCTTGCACGCTAAGAGATCTTCCTCCTTCAGATCATCCAGAATATCCTCCGGAAATCCAATCGAGACCAGATGCGTTTTTATCTCCTCGTATGCCGGATCCTGCGGTGCTTTCACCTCGTTCCATTTCATATGGTAGGAACCAAAGAATATGGTTCCGATTACAAGTCCTGCTGCGGTTAGAACAACTGCCCCTGCCGCACACTTCCCGTTGGAGACACGCATCGGCGGTTCTTCCAATACATACCCTGCCTTTTCCAGATCTTCAGCGGTATGTTTTAACTCCACAAGAATTCCAATATATGTCGCAAGAACAGCGATTCCAATGATCCAGCCGCTGTCATTCATGTTCATAAGCAGTATAATGACTGCATACCAGATAACTAAATGGATCAGGATTTTGTTGTCCGCTTCCTTCTCACGCTTTTTTAGCTCTGTCTGCATGCCGCAAAAAAAACAGGATGCTATGATCAGCGGCAATGCAAATGTCCATAAGAGCATGAATTGCCAAATATATGTATCATAAATTTGTCTTCTGTTGATAAAAGTTCCACTCACTATGGAAATCATTGTAATCACAACGTTGATCGCTGCCGCAGCATACCCCGCCTTAAACCATTTATCTTCCTGCTTCAATTTCCGTAATCCTGCAAATATCATAAGGATTCCTATGAACGGCAGAATATAATATAACAGAAGAAAATTCAGTTTGATCACGCAGAATCCCATCCCAACCAGAATATTCTCATACGTCTGCTTCCAGAGACTTGTCTTTTGATCCACCAGCTTATTTCCACCGTTTTCATTCTGGTCTTTTGAGAGATGTTCAGCGTTTTCCTGCGGACTCTCTTTCACACTCTGCTTCTCTGCACTCTCCCAAAACGACTCCTGCATCCAGATTCTGGTATCCATGTGATCCCTCCCTTTTATCTCAGTCGCGAAAACTCCCACCTCTTTCAGGTGGTATGTAACAGTAAATTTGTCTCGGTGGGCGTTAGGTCTCCGAACATCCGAAGTTTTTTCGTATCCACAACCGCCACAATCCAGTCCATATCATATTTCGACACGATCCAATCCTTCTATCTATAAATATACCATAACTTCTTCCGCTATCAATCCACCGCGCTCAGTTTTAAGAAAAATGTAATCTATGTGGCAATTTTATGGCATTCCGATTACATTCCTCTTACGTTTTCTTACACTTTGTTGCATTGTATTGTATTTTCTGATACTTTCTGATACTGTGAATTTAGCAAAAAGGAATGTTCCTTTATATGTAACAGGGAATTCCTCAAACTTTTTTTGTTACACACGAAAATTTTGCAGCAAAAGTCCAGGTCCAGAAAGGAGTTTCTATGAATTTGAATCATCTGATCATCCCTATCACCATTGCAGTCATTCTGATTCTGATCCTTGTCCTCATCGTATGTGGATACGTGAAAGCTCCGCCGGATCAGGCTTATATTATTTCCGGTCTTAAGCATGACGCGAAGATCCTCATCGGACGTTCCGGAATCCGGATCCCGTTCTTTGAACGGATGGATCGCCTGTATCTCGGGCAGATGACCGTCGATATCAAGACGGAACAGTCTGTTCCGACAAATGACTTTATCAATGTCAATGTCGATGCGGTTGCCAAGGTACGGATCACCCCATCTCAGGAAGGGATCCGTCTGGCAGCAAAAAACTTCTTAAATAAGAAACCCGAGGATATCACCATGGATCTCCAGGATTCCCTTCAGGGAAACATGCGTGAGATCATCGGTACTCTCTCCTTAAAGGAGATCAATACCGACAGGGATTCCTTCTCTGATCAGGTTATGCTAAAGGCATCGAAGGATATGGATAAGCTGGGAATCGAGATCCTGTCCTGTAATATCCAGAATGTCACTGACGATAATGGATTGATCCGGGATCTTGGTGCCGACAATACCTCAAAGATCAAGAAGGACGCCGCGATCGCAAAAGCCCAGGCAGACCGCGATATCGCCATCGCCCAGGCAGAAGCGAACAAATCTGCCAACGATGCCCGCGTACTTGCGGAGACAGAGATCGCGGAGAAAAATAATGAGCTGGAGATCCGTAAGTCAGAGCTTCAGAAGCACTCCGACACGAAGAAAGCGGAGGCGGACGCTGCTTATGAAATCCAGAAGCAGGAACAGGAAAAAACGATCCAGACAGCTACCGTAAATGCCCAGATCGCAAAGGCAGAGCGCGAAGCAGAGCTTCGGAAGCAGGAAGTTGCCGTTCAACAGCAGCAGTTAGACGCGGAAGTCAACAAGAAAGCCGATGCGGAGCGCTACAAGGTCGAACAGGAAGCCGCTGCCATGCTTGCAAAACGCCAGCGTGAGGCGGAAGCCAGAAAATATGAGTTAGAAAAAGAGGCGGAAGCCATGCGTACAAAGGCAGATGCCGCAAGATATCAGGCGGAGCAGGAAGCCGCCGGAATCCGTGCCCGCGGTGAGGCAGAAGCGGCTGCGATCCAGGCAAAGGCCGTTGCGGAAGCGGAAGGTATGGAGAAAAAAGCAGAAGCTTATGCGAAGTACAATAACGCCGCTATCGTCGAGATGTTAGTTGGCATCATGCCGCAGATGGCCGCAGAGATCGCGAAGCCATTGTCCTCTATCGACAAGGTCAATATCTACGGAACCGGCGGTGCAAACGGCACAAACGGAAGCGGAGTCAGCGAGATCTCCGGAAATACAGCAGCTGTCATGCAGCAGGTATTTGACACCATGTCCGAGGCCACCGGTGTGGATTTCCGGGATATCCTGAAAGCGCAGACATATGACGCAAAGGTAAACAGGAACATCAATGTCAGCGGACTTACGATCCCGGCTGTACATCATGAACAAACTGCAGCTCCCGCAGACGCAGAACCTGAACCTGGTACTTCCAATTTAAGTTCCGACACGGGTGATTCAGCAATACCGTCCACACCAGACGCAGAAGTTGTTCCGGAGAACCATACCTCATAATTACATTATTTAATCCCGCTCTTTCCCCAGCATGGTAAGTGCAGACTTATTCCAATGGTCATACCCATACTCCCCCTACTTACCCCCGGCAGTGTCTCTCACAGGACACTACCGGGATCTTTTAATATAGGACAATCCCACGCGGACGCCCACCGGACCTGCACAGGCGGCTTGTTCGGATGCTCCGTAAAATGAATGTGCCCTGGCATATTCTCGCGCCCCGCGCGGTTGCTTGTGACAGTCTACATCTTCGCGCGAGTGCATATCATTGGCACGTGACTGTCTTTTATATAATAGGGAATTACTCGGAAGTTCCTATTACTCAAAAAAGACACCCACCTCCGGCCATCTCTGACCAAAAGTGAGTGTCTCTATAAGGGAAACATAAAAAATTGTGAAGCTGTTATTACAGCACAACACCGTCTTTAAAGATGGAGATTTCGCGGAAGCCTTTCTCCTCAGCCTTTGTCTGTTTTCCGCCGGCAACCTCGATCACAAGCTGCAGAAGTCTCTTTGCAGCGTCATCGATGGTCTCGCCGTCAGCGATCGGACCGGCATCAAAGTCGATCCAGCCTTTCTTTCTCTCCGCAAGCTGGCTGTTTGTCGCCAGTTTTAAGGTCGGAGCCGGTGCACCAAACGGTGTTCCGCGACCTGTTGTGAACAGGATCATGTGCGCTCCGGCAGCCGTCATGGCTGTTGCAGATACCAGATCATTGCCCGGTCCGTAAAGCATATTAAGTCCCTTTGTGACAACAGGATCACCGTAGCCGATAACGTCCATGATCGGGGCTGTACCACCCTTCTGGACACATCCGCAGGATTTATCCTCAAGGGTGGTGATACCGCCCTGCTTGTTTCCTGGGCTCGGGTTGTCGTATACAACCTCGTGGTGGCTGATGAAGTAGTTCTTGAAGCCGTTGATCATGTTGACGGCTTTGTCGAATACTTCTTTATTTACACAGCGGTTCATTAAGAAACCTTCCGCTCCGAACATCTCCGGAACCTCTGTAAGCACAGTAGAACCGCCTCTGGCTGCCATCATATCGCTGAAACGTCCGACAGTCGGGTTTGCGGTGATGCCGGAAAGTCCGTCGGAGCCTCCGCACTTCATGCCGACAACAAGCTCACTGACCGGGATCGGCTCTCTCTCAAACTGCGCCGCGTATGCGGAACATTCCTCAAGAAGCTTTCTTCCTGCCTCAAACTCATCATCCACTTCCTGACAGGTCAGGAATTTTACACGATCATGGTCGTAATCGCCAAGCTCTTCCAGGAACTGCTCGTGGGTCAGGTTCTCACAGCCAAGTCCTAATACGAGAACTGCGGCTGCGTTCGGATGACGGACAAGGGCTGCCAAAAGCTTTCTTGTCTGTGCATGATCTGCGCCTGTCTGGCTGCAGCCGAACGGATGCGGGAATGTATAGAGTCCGTCAATGGTGCCTTTCACAAGATCCTGATTGTCGCGGACCATTTTCTTTGCGATATCATTGACACAGCCTACGGTCGGGATGATCCAGATCTCATTGCGGATCGCCGCGCGGCCGTCTTTTCTGCGGAAGCCCATAAAGGTCTCCGGCTCAACTTTTTCCGGGAAGTCGAGGGACGGAGTATAGGTATACTCCATCTCTCCTTCCAGATTTGTCTTCACGTTGTGGGTGTGCATCCATGCACCGGCCTCTGCGTCTGCTGTCGCGTGACCGATGGCAAAGCCGTATTTGATAATGTTCTCACCGTTTTTGATCGGTTTTAACGCGATCTTGTGGCCCTGTGGGATGTCCTCAAGCGCTGTGACTGTGATGCCGCCTGCAGTGACCTCCTCACCCTTTTTGATCGGGTGAAGAGCGACCGCTACGTTATCCAGTCTGGAAATCTGAATTACTTTCATATGTTAATTAAAGGCAGCTTGCAAATGCAGCCTTTGCTCCTTCCGTGCGAATCTTCTTAAGGTCAGCGACAACCTTCTCCTCAAGACCAGCGATCTTTGTGAGATCCTGATCCCACATTTTCTCGTTAGTGAGAACTGCGTTTACAAGAGCCTCTGCGGAGTCATCCTTGTGCGCATAGTAGAACTCAAGTGCCCATCTGTCATCGCTTACGGTGTACTCGTTGCCGGCCGGACGCTTGCAAACAAGACCTGCGTCTGTCAGAGCCTGGATGTCATTGCTGTAGAATGCGATATAAGCCGCTAAGGACATGGTCAGGCACTCCGGAAGCTTACCCGTCTCTTTGATGTACTCAAGGAAGGACGGCATGTTTCTTGCTTTCCACTTAGATGTGGAGTTTAAGGAGATGCTCATTAACTCATGGTCAACGAACGGGTTGTTGAAACGATCCTGTACTGCGGATGCGAACTGCATTAAGTCGTTCTTGTCAAGCGGAAGTGTCGGGATAACCTCATCGTAGAGCATCTTGTTCATGAAGCCCTTGATGACCTCGTCATGCATACAGTCACGAACGATGTTCTCGCCTGCAAGGTAAGCGCCGAGTACGAAACCTGTGTGAGCGCCGTTTAAGATTCTAACTTTTCTCTTCTTGTACGGGCTCATATCCGGTGTTACGAATACTTTGTCAAGAAGTCCTGCTTTCTTGAACGGAAGAATGTCGTTTAACTTCTCATCGCCCTCGATGACCCAGACGCCGAATACCTCGCCGACATCTGTAAGCGGGTCAGCGTAGCCATTCTTCTGCTCAAGCTCAGCAACTTCGTTTGCGTCTTTGATGCGGCCCGGAACGATACGGTCTACTAAGGAACCGCAGAATGTGCAGTCTTCATTTACGTACTTCTTGAATCCGTCCTCAAGTCCCCACTGCTCGATGTACTGGTTTACGCACTTTAAGAGCTCTTTACCGTTGTTGTCGATCAGCTCGCAGGCAAGCATGATGATACCTTTCTTTCCTGCTTTGTAACGATGATAGAGAACCTGAGTTAATTTTGCCGGGAAGCTGGACGGCGGGCAGTCATCCTGCTTACAGGACGGATCGTACTGGATACCGGCCTCTGTTGTGTTGGAAACGATGATCTCAAGGTCGTCGCTTGCAGCAACCTCCATCATCTTCTCGTAATCCTCTTTCTCATACGGATTTAAGCAGCGGTTTACGCTGGAGATCACTCTCTTAGCGTCTACCTTCTGTCCGTTCTCGCTTCCGCGGAGGTACAGAGTGTAGAGACCTTCCTGCTCGTTGATCATCTTTGCGAGACCCGGAGCGATCGGCTGTACAAGGCAGCATTTTCCGTTCCAGCCTGCTTTTTCATTTGCAAGGTCGAACCAGTAATCTACGAAAGCACGAAGGAAGTTTCCCTCACCGAACTGAAGAACTTTCTCCGGTGCGTCTTTTAATACATATCCATCATAACCAGATTTTTTGAGAACATCATAATTTAAGCGTTCCATAATAATTTCCTTTCTTCATATAAAAGAATTCATGGTATATAAATCAAAACTGCCAGACGGGGCATCATACCGATTCCCATCTGGCAGCAAGTTTACCCTAATAGAACAGATTTACAAGGAATGTGGTAAACGGCTCGACCCAGGTAAGGAGCATCAGGTTGATAATAAGCAGGATGTAGAACGGTACTGCTTCTTTGATGAATGCTGCGGTCTTACACTTTGTAATAGAGCAGGTTACGAACATCAGGGTTCCCATAGGCGGTGATAATGCGCCGATGGCGTTATTGAAGATGTAGATCATTGCGAACTGGATCTCGTTGATTCCGTACTGTGCAGCGATCGGCGCAAGAAGCGGAACCAGAATGATCATGGAAGCGTTACCTTCGATGAACATACCTACGATCAGTAAGAAGATATTTACAACGATCAGGAATACATATTTGCTGTGGATGTTAGCAAGCATCCACGCTGTCAGCGCCTGCGGGATTCTCTCTTTTGTGAGGATCCAGGAGAATACAGACGCAGCGGATACGATGAGCATGATGGAAGCTGTCGTGCAGACAGTCTCCTTTAAGCCCTGGATCATATCCTTAATGTGCATCTCATGGTAGATAAAACCAAGGAATGCAGCGTAGAGGATCGCTACAGCTCCTGCCTCGGTAGCTGTAAAGATACCGATACGGATACCACCGATGATGATGATCGGAAGGAGCAGCGGCAGGATCGCCGGTTTTAAAGCTGTCCAGAATTTGGACCAGGTTAATTTTTCTGTTGTTAAAAGACCATAGCCACGTTTCTTGGAGATCACTCCTACAAGGATCATCATGGAAACGCAGAGAAGACCTCCGACACCGAAGCCGGAAATAAACAGCTTACCGATGGAAACGTTCGCGATACATCCGTAAAGGATCATTGCGATTCCCGGCGGGATCAGCGGTGTGATCATGGAGGAAGCGGCTGTTACAACACTGGAGAACTCCAGAGAGAAGCCCTTCTTTGTCATCTCCGGAACCATCATTTTAGACTCCATCGCTGCATCGGCGATGTTGGATCCGGAAAGTCCGCCCATAACGGTGGATAAAAGTACGTTTACCTGTGCGAGACCGCCAGGAAGACGTCCTGTTACAACCTCACAGAAATCCATGATCCTCTTTGTAACACCGGTGTAGTTCATGAAGATACCGGCACAAACGAAGAACGGGATCGCCATAAGGGAAATTTTCTCAGTACCAATGATTGCCTGCTGGGCAAAGATAACGGTATTGATTCCCGGGTTCATAACGAAGTAAACCATGGAACCGCCGAGGACGGCGATAAATACCGGAACCTTGAAGAAAAGAAGGACCAGCATCACAATTGCAGATAACATTAACACATTACTCATTGCTGCTTGCTGCCTCCTTTGCCTCAGATTTTACGCCGTGGAACAGGGCGTAGAAATAGCTGATGATCATATCAAAATAGGATAAGATCGCGATACCGTATACCCAGGAATACGGAATTTTTAACATACTTGTGGAACGTCCGCTCTTTACGAACACCTGGATGAAACCGATGCTCTGCATGAACAGATATCCGATTACAACTACAACTACGATGGAAATCAGGATTTCCATGATCTTCTGCATACTCTTCGGCATCAGGTCGACGATCATCTCGATCGCAACATGGTTGCCGGAGCGGAATGCTGCACCTGCGCCTGCAAATACAATCCAGACCATACATGAGGTCTGAACCTCCTCAAGCCATGTAAATGGTGCGTTGAAGATATATCTCCATACAACGCCGAGGAATGTCAGGACGATCAGGATCGCAAGAATAATGGAAGCGACAACGATGTCAATGTTCATCAGGATCGCTGAAGCTTTATTTTCTTTCTTCTCCATAGATTTTCAGACTCCTATCAGGGAAACTGCCCCGGCGGACAGATCCGCCGGGAACAGTTACTTTATGCGTTTACTGCAAAATGGATTATTCAGCACCCATAGCCTTTTTAACTGTGTCATAGAGGCCATCGCTCCAGCCAAAGTCAGCACCCATTTCATAGAACGGCTGTGCTTTCTCCTTGAATCCGGCAAGAACTTCCTCGGACGGCTCAACAACAGTTACGCCTTCGTCTTTCATCTTCTGAAGGTACTCAGCGTCAGCAGCCTGCTGTACTTCGTTGTTGTACTCACCAGCTTCTTCTGCTGTCTCAAGTAACCATGTCTGCTGCTCTTCCGGAAGGCTGTTGAACCAGTCAGCGGATACAACCCATGTTGTGAAGTTCTTTACATGTCCGTCAAGGATTAAGTATTTAGCAACCTCGTGAAGCTTTCTGCCGTACAGAGTTGCAAGCGGGTTCTCAGCACCGTCGATGGTCTTTGTCTGAAGAGCCTGATAAACATCTCCAAGTGCCATACCTGTGGATGTTGCGCCAAGTACATCGAAGCCCTTGGACTGGATCTCGTTGGACGGAACACGGATCTTTAATCCCTTTAAGTCATCAACTGTGTTGACCGGAACGTTTGTAAGAGTATGTCTCTCACCGTAGATCCAGTTGGAAGCGATGATCTTTAAGCCTTTTTCTTCAAGCTTGCCACACTGCTCTTTGTACCAGTCGGAATCAACCAGTTTCCAAACCTGATCCCAGGAATCGAACAGGAACGGTCCGAATACGATACCGAAATCCGGTACACCGTAGTCAGCATAGAAAGCACCATCTGCAAGTGTGCAGACATTCTCGCCGAGAAGCATGGAGTCGATTAAGGAAGACTTATCACCAAGCTGGGAATCCGGGTAGATCTCGATTGCCATCTTGCCGCCGGATTTCTCTTTGATGATCTCCTGAGCTTTCTCCCAGCCCTGTCCAACCGGCTCGGAAATGGAGTTCTCGAAAGCGACCTGAAGAACTGTCTCAGCATCGGAAGAACCGTTATCTGCTGCTGCAGCTGCTGTAGTATCTGCTGCTGCGGCTGCTGTTGTCTCAGCTGCCTTTGTTGTCTCTGTTGTGGAAGAGCTGCTTCCGCAAGCGGTAAGTGTTGTTGCTGCCATAGCACCTGCCATGGTTAATGCCATAACTTTTTTGAGTTTCATAATGTTTCCCTCCGTTTTTGTTTTAAAAACATTTATCCGGTCTTCTGCCCGATCCCCATCAGGCAGAAAACCTCGCACCCCGTTTCCCGGGGAAAGCTTCATGATTTTTGATTATTTGGAAATCTTGGAAAAATCAAATACAACCTTTAACATATCGCCCGGGTTGTGCGCAAAGTCATCGAATGCCTTTGCAGCATCATCAAACGCATATGTATTTGTGATGATCTTGTGGAGCGGTGCCTTGCCTGCGTTCACGATATCGATCAGCTCTAAGAAGTCCTTCTTTAATGCGTTTCTGGAACCGAATACATTTAATTCCTTCTTCTGGATCAGTGTGAAGTTGAAGTCAAGGTTCTTCTTGCCGACTCCGATCAGAACCATGCGGCCACCGAAGCAGCAGGCATCGATACAGTTCTGGAATGTGGACGGAAGACCAACTGCCTCGATCGTTACATCAAAGCCATTGCCGTTTGTGATCTCAGCAACACCTTTCTCGAAGTTTTCCGGAGAATCATTTAATAAGGTTCCGTCAACACCGAAGTCCTTCGCCATCTCAAGCTTACCTGCGGATACATCGGAGATGTAAACGGTAGCGCCCTTCGCTTTTGCTGCGATCGCTGCGAGAACACCGATGGTGCCGGCGCCGACTACAAGGACTTTGTCTCCCTCTTTTACGTTTGCGCGGCTCACACCATGGTAGCTGATGCAGAACGGCTCGATTGCTGCAAGTGTCTTAGCGTCCATTCCCTTACCGTCATACACACGCTCGATCGGCATTGTGATGTACTCCTGGAAAGCACCGTCTCTCTGACATCCCATTGTCTGGTTGTCCATACATGCGTTTACGATTCCGTGCTCGCAGGAATAGCAGTGTCCGCAGTTGAAGTACGGGTTGCAGGTTACGATCATTCCCGGCTTGATGCCATACGCGTTGTTCTCATCTGCCTCGATAACCTCAGCGGAGAACTCGTGACCCGGGATTCTCGGGTAATCAAAATATGCGAATGTTCCACGGTAGGAACCAAGATCGCTTCCGCAGATTCCACCGTAAAGAATCTTTAATAAAACTTCTCCTTCTTTTCTTACCGGCATCTCTACATCTTTAATAGAAACCTGACCCGGTGCGTCAATATACATTGCTTTCATCGTTGTTTCCTCCTTAATTTTACGATTTTTGCTTTCTGTATAGTTTTTCAAAATCAAATCTGTTGTATTCTTTGTTGTATACAACAGATTATAGTACTTTTTACACCAATGTCAATAAGTGTTAAGAAATTTGCACCACTTTTGACTTTTTCAACAAAATCGAGCTTTTTGGCTTGTGCAAAACGCCAATTGACGTTTTTAGCAAAAACCGTCGACATCTGCTTGAAAACGATTTTGTTTTGTGTTAGTATGAATCTATATATTTTTTATTGAGAAGAAAAAGACAGGAGTCCATTATGCCTAAAATAAACCTGAAAACCCTGGCGTACAATACGATCCGTTCCAAGATCGTCACTTGTCAATATGCGCCGGGTACTTTTTTGAATGAAGAACAGCTTACCACTGAATTATCTCTGAGCCGTACCCCGGTACGGGACGCGCTTGGACGTCTCGAACAGGAAGGTCTTCTGGAAATCCGCCCGAAATGCGGAATTCTCGTTCGTCCTCTGACATTAAATGACATTGATATGATCTTTGAAGTCCGAATGATGTATGAGCCGTATGTCCTGACCCATTACGGAGCAAATCTTTCCGTCTCCGCTTTGAATGAATTCTATGATATTTTCAAGAAATGGGATCCCAACAAAGAAATCTATCGGGACAAGGATTCCTTCTATGACCTCGATTATCGCTTCCATGCGTTGATCATGTCCGCCTGCCCGAATGAATTTATCAACAGAAGCTATGATACGATCCAGACGCAGAATGAGCGTTTTCGATATATGACCGGAAATGTTTCGAATTTCCGTCTGGAGGCGACCTTCAAGGAGCACATGGCGATCGTAGAACCGTGCCTGAAAGGAGACTGGGAAAAAGCAAAAGAGCAGCTCATCTACCACCTTGAACAATCAAAAGCTTCCGCGTTCCGTCTCGTTGCTACTTCCGAGACCAACAATCTCGCACATCGTATGACCCTTTAAACACTCAAAACCACAAAATCCGGATCTGGTATCTTCTGAGGAACCAGATCCGGATTTTCTTTGTTCTTTCAAAATTTGCTGTGATGACAACTGTTTTTATTGTCCGTATGTCGTGTAAACAGTGCAAATTTTCTTTAATACATTTTACTTAATTACAATTAACTAATTTATGATTAAGTAAAGTGCAAATGACTTTTTTGTATTTGACGATGAGGATATTATCGGCTATAATTAAGATGTAACCATTCAGTCATTTGCCTGTTTGTACTCTGATCACATGTTCAACAGCCGGAGGTGAAATCATGTTCATTGGAAGAGAAAGAGAGCTGTCCTCTCTTGAAAAACTATATCGATCGGATAGATTTGAATTTGCAGTTGTCTACGGACGACGCCGGGTTGGAAAAACCGCATTGCTCAGCCATTTTATTAAAGATAAAAATTCTATTTATTTTATGGGAATTGAAAGCAACGCAAAGCAGAACCTTGAAAACTTTAGCAGAAGTATTCTGGAATCAGACAGTCGTAATCCTGCTGAATCTGTCTTTCTTACCTTCCAGTCAGCATTAGAGTATGTTTTTAGACGTTCAGAACAGGAACGGATCATCCTTGTTATTGATGAATATCCTTATGTTGCACGATCATCAAAAAGCTTTTCTTCTGTGCTCCAGCTGTTAATCGACCAATATAAAGATCGCTCAAAACTCATGCTGATCCTTTGCGGTTCCTCCATGTCTTATATGGAGGATCATGTGCTGGCATATAAAGCCCCCCTGTACGGGCGGCGAACCGCACAGTTTAAGATCTTACCCTTTAACTTTTTTGAAACATGCCACTATTTCAGAAATTTTTCTCCATCTGACTGTGCCCTGATTTACGGGATTGCCGGTGGAACCCCGCAATATCTTCTTCAGATGGATGATTCCATGAGTGTTGATGAAAACATAAAAAATACATTTTTAAATTCATCCTCCGCCCTCTTCGAGGAACCTGAAAATCTTCTCAAACAGGAAGTACGCGAACCATCGCTATATAACGCAATTATCTCAGCGATTGCTTCCGGTGCTTCCAAGCTATCGGAAATCAGCACAAAAGTCGGCGAAAACAGCAGCACCTGTACTGCTTATTTAAAAAATCTGATCTCTCTGGGACTAATTCACCGCGAAACACCTTACGGGGAAAAGAACTCCAAAAAAACAATTTACACGGTTGAGGACAACATGTTCCGCTTCTGGTACCGGTTTATTCCTGATAATGCCTCCCTGATCGTCCGCGGCGCATCTGATCTGGCCTATCAGAGGATCAGACCTCAGCTTTCCGACTATATGGGAAAAATCTTTGAAGATATCTGCACCCAATATTTATGGCAGCTTCTCTTAAATGGAAAATCTCCTGTTTTCTTCAAGGAGCTTGGGCGTTGGTGGGGAACTGATCCAGCCACACATGCGCAAACAGAAATCGACATCATGGGAGAGCAGGACAAGAATACAGCCTTGTTTTGCGAATGCAAATGGACAAACGATCTCGTTGATTCCGGTGTCCTCGAGCTTCTTGTCCATCGAAGCCAGCTTTTCCACTACAACTCCACACATCTGTTTCTGTTTTCGAAAAACGGTTTTACAAGTGGATGTACGGAAATGGCTGAAAAACTCGGAAACGTGACTCTCGTCTCCTATTCAGATATCTATGGCAGTTGTCAATAGGCGAATCACCCCCATTTTTATAGAATGTGCCTTTTTTGTAACAGGGAATTTCACAGAATTCCCTGTTACGCAAGAATAAAGGGAGATCCGTTATCCTTCGAATCTCCCTTTGATAATTCCTTATAACCTCGTCCCGATCAACTCCGTCAGCTCCTCCAGTGTCGCAACCGAATTGATCTCATTTCTTAATGCCGCAGAATTCGGATACCCGGCGGTATACCAGGCGACGTGCTTCCGCATCTCCCGCATTCCCGCCAGCTCGCCTTTAAACTCCATCATCATCTGGCCATGCCGCAGGATCATGGCTTTCAGTTCCTCCACGGAAGGTCTCGGGAGAAGCTCGCCCGTTTCGAGATAGCGGGTGATCTGCTTAAAGATCCACGGATTTCCCTTCGCACCCCGGGCCACCATGATCCCGTCACAGCCCGTCTCCTCCACAAGGCGCTTCGCATCCTGCGGTGTAAAGACATCTCCGTTTCCGATTACCGGGATCTTCACAGCTTTTTTGACCTCGCGGATGATATTCCAGTCAGCTTTTCCAGAGTAATACTGCTCTCTCGTTCTACCATGGACAGCCACCGCCGCCACACCGGCACTCTCGGCGATCTTTGCGATCTCCACGGCGTTGATGCAGGTATCGTCAAAGCCCTTGCGGAATTTCACAGTCACCGGCTTTTTCACCGCTTTCACGAGTTTCGTAAGGATTTCCTCCACCAGCTTCGGATTTCTCATAAGGGCAGAGCCTTCACCATTCTTAACGATCTTCGGCACCGGGCAGCCCATGTTGATATCAAAAATATCGTATGGACCATCCTCCAGACTCGCCGCGATATCCGCTACAATATCCGGATCAGAGCCAAAAAGCTGCAGGGACACAGGACGCTCCCGCTCATCCACCTTTAAGAGCTCCTGAGTATTTTTATTCTTGTAGAGGATCGCCTTCGCGCTCACCATCTCCATGCACACCAGACCTGCTCCCTGCTCCCTGCAGAGGATCCGGTACGGCATATCCGTCACGCCCGCCATCGGGGCGAGGATCACATTGTTTTCAAGTTCCACATTTCCGATTTTTAACGTCATTGAATCAAAACTCCCTCTGCGTTTACGTACCGTCCGTCCGGCGCATAAGCGTTGGTTAACATGTCTCCGCCTGGTTTCTGGAAGTAATACCAGCTGCCCTGAGAGTTGACCCATCCGTATGCCATCGTTCCGTCCGTGTTCAGGAAATAATATTTTCCTTCTTTCAAGAGCCAGCCCGTCTGCATAGCTCCTTTGCTGTTTAAATAGTACCAGTTTCCATTGACATTCTGCCAGCCGGTCTGCATGATTCCATACATATCCAGCAGATATGTCTTTCCATCTACATAGCCCCACTGACTCGAGACCGGATTTCCGTCCGGCTTATATAAGGCCCATTTCCCATCAGCCCGCTGTCTCCAGCTGCCGCCGCGGTAGGTATTGTGGATGTAGATCGTGCTGTTTTCTGTTTTTGCGTACTGCTGTGCCGCCTCGTTTCCCGGGCCTTTCGAGTACACGTAATCTTTCTCGCTGTCGAGTCCGCCGCCCGGATTGGAACCGGACGCTCCGGGTCCGACATTGGAAGTCCAGCCGTTGTTGTAGGCCGGATTGTTTTCCGGCTGCTCCTGATAATATATGATATCGTGATCCTCCATGCCCGGACCAATGTTGAAAGCATAGGCAGTCATCCCTGCTGTTCCGGAGTCTGTAAAACTCAAAAGTACGGCACCGGCAATTCCGGCCGCTGCCGCCATCATCGTTTTCCGCGCTTTCCTCTTATCCTCATTTCCTCCACAGTTTGTCATTTTGTTTTGTATACTTTTCCAGCCTGTTCTTCTCATACCGCGTCCTCCGATACCGGTGTTATTCTCCCTCTTTTCCCAGCCCGTCCTCAAGCTTATCGCCGCGGAATACCACGCGGTAGAATAACTCCAGGGATTCTAAAAGTTCTTTCTTTTCTCTCTGGTACTGGCGGATCTTAAGGCCGCTGCCGATCTCATCGAAGAGATAATCCTGGTCCTCCGCCTCCACGCGGAACTCGAGGTTTCCTTCCGGGGTAAATTCAAGGAAGAGAATGCCGCCTACGTCCTCGGTGAAGAGAACGCACATGATCTGCAGTTCCTTTTTGATGTTTTCCGGGAGAAGTTTGAATTTCTCGTTGAAGTAATATTTCTGCTGGTATGAGTTTGCACCGCAGAGAATGATGTTTTCCTGTTTATTGTTGTTTTCTGCCATGATATATGTTTGCTCCGTTTCCTGTTATATCGTGTGATTTTTCTCTTTATTGATTCGTTATCTAAGTTCTAATGCATATTTAATTCTTTATTTTATATAACCTGTCCATGGTTTCAGCATTTTTGAAGTTTAACTGCTTTAGAAAAAATTACAGGTATTTTAAAATATCAGATATCGAATCAATATGGTAATCCGCCTTGCTCTGATCGAACCCGAACCGGTCATCTTTGAGTCCAGCGATCGACATTCCGGCCCGGTATGCAGCCTCGATCCCCACAGTGGAATCTTCCACGACAAAGCACTCATCCTCACGGATTCCCAGAGTATCCGCTGTATAGTGGTAGATCTCCGGATTCGGTTTGCTCTGTTTGAACTGTTTTCCGCTGACGATCAGGTCAAATTCCGGGCGCATGCCCACCTCCTCCACGATCCTCGAGATCAGCTTCGGACCTGTGGAGGATACCAGGGCGACCGTATAGCCGCGGCGCTTTAACTCCTGCACGGTGGTCTTCATCTCCGGGCGGAAGATCTTCCGGTAGTCGATCCGGCTGTAAATGTCCCTGTCGGCCCACTCTTTGATCAGTGTCTCCCAGCTCTCACCGTTGTCTACGGCCCGCTCCATGACCATCCAGCTATCCTGCCTGCTGCGGCCCACCATCGGGTTGATATCTTCCATTGTGACCGCCGGATTCTTCTCTCTCGCGAATTCCAGCAGATATTTCATGTATACAAATTCACTGTCTACCATAACACCGTCCATATCAAAGAGGACTGCGCGGATCGGGCGTGTGATTTTCATGTGTATTCCTTTCTAATGACCTGTCAAAATAGTTTCTGTGTTTTTCTCGCTCTCGTTCCAGTCAGGAATGACGCACAGCGAATTTTACTGGTTTAAATTGTTTTATCATAAGGATCTTAATCCGACTCCCCATAATACAGAAAAGGCGGCTTAAGTGTAAGCCGCCTATATTCTATCGTATTTCCCTCTATTTTGCAAGAATCCCGCGCATTTTCAGGTAGTCTACCACGCACTCCACCATATCATCGTAGGAAAGTTTCGTGGTGTTGATCATCAGATCATAGTTCTCAAGATTCTCCCAGCTCTTTCCGGTATAGTAGCGGTAATAGTCGCGGCGCTCCCGGTCGATCCGCTTAATATTCTTTAAGATATCTTCCTCCGGGAAGTATCCTTTCTCACGGACTTTGTTGATCCTCTCCTCGATCTCCGCATACACAAAGAGCCGGACAAGGTTTTCAGTTCCGTCGAGGACATAGTCGGCGCAGCGGCCGATAATAATACAGGATTCTTCCTGAGCCAGTTTCCGGATGACCGATGACTGGAACCGGAACAGGTTGTCAGATGAGATCAGGTCAGATCCCAGAGACGGGGTTCCGTTTTCCGGAATCAGAGAGTGGATGATCCGGTATAACAGCTTATTTCCGGCTTTTTCATCGGCAAGGTGGAAATAGCTCTCGCGGATCCCGCTCTCCTCGGAGGTCATCTTTAAGATCTCCTTATCGTAAACATGAAGTCCAAGGCGCTCGCCGAGACGTTTCGCCATCTCCGCTCCGCCGCTTCCATACTGTCTTCCGACCGTGATCACAAATTTCTTATTCTCCGCCATAAATGCCTCCTTCTTCCCCTCCCGCCTCTCGGCAGATGTACCTGGAAAAATCATGGGAATGCTTTTTATTCTATCTGTATTTTACCATATATAGTTTGAAATTTTAAGTCTTTTTTATAATATTTTCGCTGTTTTTCAGCTCCTTCGTAAGTTTCACAATTACAAAATACAGGCATATAACTCATGTCTTTACAAGCAATGTCGGATATCCCAGCTTTCGAAGTTCCTGCTCCTGCCGCACTGCATTTTCCATATTCCGGAATGCCCCGGCGCGGACATAATAAAGTCCGTCCTTAAACGTCATAAACGCAGGGAATCCCTGGGATTTCAGGTGCTCCACTTCCCTCTCCGCGTTAGCTCTTACCCGATAGATCCCGGTCTGAACCATATAAAAGCCCGGCATCTCCTCGCCTGCCGTCTGCTTTTCCAGCTCCGCAAATGTCTGCACGATCCCATCCGCGATGGCATCCGCGGTCCGGCTCATGTTCTCATCGAAGAAGTCATTGTCCTTCTCATTGTCGATAAATCCAACTTCCACAAGAACCGCCGGAAGTGCTGTATCCCTGAGGACCACAAGATTCGGCCTCTCACTGATTCCAAGGTCGTTCCAGCCCACCGCCGCAAGCTTTTTGTTGATATTCTCCGCAAATGTCTCCGCATCGCCACCTCTCCCAAAGATCAGGCTCAGAGTTCCGGAAGCAGACCCCGGCACCGCCATGGCATTCCGATGGATCGACAAAAACAGATCCGCCGTGGAGCTGTTCCCGATCTGCGCCTTCTCATATGGACTGTTGTATACATCGCCGACTCTCGTGTACTCCACCCGGACCCCCCGGCGTTCCAGGGCATTTCCGATATCATAAGACAACGCCAGCGTATCGTCCTTCTCCCGTCTGTTCCCATATACCGCCCCCGGATCACTCCCGCCGTGACCCGGATCAATGATGACACTGTTCTGCTTTGCCAAAATTATTCTCCTTTTTCATAAATTTTATGATATGATACAATCATTGAGTCCAAAATCTGCGCTGTCCGGATACCCACAGCGATTTTTTGAATGAATGATCGGATACCTTATCATATTCCCGTATCATCAGACCTGCGCCATCCATGTCTTAAAACTTTCCCTGGCAATCACACGAAAGGATCTCTTTACACCATGTTAATCGTATTCAACCAGATGGTGAGTCTCTTTCTCTTAATGCTCACCGGCTATCTCGCCAACCGATCCGGCGTGATCGATAAGACTTTTGAGTCGAAGGTCTCCCGGTGATCACCTTCCTCGTCCTGAGATTCTTTATCAGGAACCGCATACTTTTGGAGATCTCCACGATCCTCTCCGGCTGCCCTATTGCTGGAAACGTGTCCATGCTCTGTATGGAATACAACCGGGATGTCACCCTGGTGTCGAAAGGGATCTGTATCTCCACTCTGCTGTCCATGATCTCGATCCCGATCGTGTCGGCATTGGTTGCGATCTTATAAATATCTCTGCCGCAGGCCATCCAACAATTGGTTGGAAATTCCTGCGGCAGATTAAAAAACGCTGTTTTTGCAGCAAAAAGGACATCTGAACCAGAAATACCCTCGTATCTCTCGTTCAGATGTCCTTTTTATTTTTCGTATGTATTCCTATTCCTGTACCTGCACGCCTCGTGGACCTACATGGGTGGCGAATACCACCTGGGTACTGGTCTTGCCGAACTTCTGGAGCTGGCCGAGGAAGCCATCGAGCTGCATTGTGCTCTCGAAGGCAACCTTCATGATCACGGAGTATTCTCCGGTAACGCTGCTGCACTCTAAGATGTTCGGGATTCCTTCCGCGTAGTTATAGAATTTCTGCTTGTCCTCCGGAAGCACGTTGAGGTTGATGAAGGCGAGGATGTGATATCCAAGCTTCATCGGATCGATCTGTGCCTGGTAGGATGTGATGATTCCATCTTTTTCCAGTTTTTCAATTCTTGCTGAAACCGCCGGGGAAGAAAGGAATGTCTTCTCCGCGATCATTTTCAAGGACGCTCTCGCGTTATGCTGCAGGATCTGCAGAATCTCCCTGTCAATATGATCCATAATTATCTCCTTTGTTCCGGTTTTCAAGTATATTTAGCTGTGTCATATGCCCGGAACTCCTTATCTATATACAGATAACCGTTCAGCCGCGCCGCATCCCTGCGGCAGACATCTGTGATATCCAGACCACCAAACGATTCCTGCGTTCATGTTTTATCTATGCTGCCCGACCGTATTTTCACGGATCCAGCACTGTTTTAAAGGCACCCGGCTGCTGTCAGTCTGGTATTTCAGATCTCCCCGTGGAACACTTCCGTCGCCGGACCTGTCATAAATACAGTGTCCTTTTCTCTGTCCCAACGGATCAGAAGGTCGCCGCCGAGCAGTGTCACGCGGATTTCACCGTCAGTAAGACCGTTTAAGATGCAGGCGACCGCCGTCGCGCAGGCACCTGTTCCGCAGGCAAGCGTCTCTCCGGAACCGCGCTCCCAGACACGCATATTTACATGTCCGCGGTCCACGATCTCCACGAATTCCGTGTTGGTGCGGTCCGGGAATTTTTCGTGGACTTCAAAGGACGGGCCGATCTTTTCGATCTCCATATCCTTGATTCCATCCATAAATACCACCGCGTGGGGATTTCCCATGGACACGCCGGTAAAACGGTACTCTTTTCCATCCACCGTGATCGGCTCCCCGATCTCGGAGGTCTGCACCGGACGCCCCATATCCACCGTCACAAGCTCTACCTTGCCGTCTTTTAATTTCATAGACAGATGCTTGATTCCGGATGCAGTCTCCACGTCGATCTCCGTCTTATCCACGATTCCGTGGTCATAGGCGTATTTTCCGACACAGCGGATCCCATTTCCGCACATGGCACCCCGGGATCCATCCAGATTGTACATGTCCATCTGGCAGTCCGCAACCCTTGACGGCTTAATTAAAATCAATCCGTCCGATCCGATTCCGAAATGGCGGTCGCTGACCATCTTTGCCGTCCCGCAGGGATCTTCCACAGTCTCTTCAAAACAGTTTACATAAACATAATCATTTCCGATGCCCTGCATCTTCGTGAATTTCATATTTTCTCTCCTATATGCTCCATCCCCTGTGCGAGGATCGTCTGGATGTGACCGTCCGCAAGAGAGTAGAGAACGCTCTTTCCTTCCCTGCGGAACTTGACAAGGCGCATCTGCTTCAGGATCCGAAGCTGGTGGGAGATCGCAGACTGTCCCATTCCGAGAAGACTTGCAATATCGCACACACATAACTCCGACTGGCTGAGTGCATACAGAATACGGATCCTTGTGGAATCGCCGAATACCCGGAAGAATTCCGCAAGATTCTGGAGCTCCTCGCCTTCCGGCATCACGTCCATCACCCGTTTTACCACCTTGTCGTGGACATGAATAAACTCACAGTGCGGGGCGATCTTTTCGTCCTCTCTGATACCCATGTTCCTGCTCCTTTACTGCTGCTGCCGCAGGTCATACGGACAGCAGTTCTTTCCACGCAGTTAGCGCACGAGAAGTTTGCTTACTTCGTACTGCTCCTCCGGGATGTCTTTCTTCATATTCAGTGCCTCCTGGATGTCGAAATCCACGAACTTGCCGTCCTTGTAGGCTACGATACGGTTGCTCTTTCCTTCCGCCAGAAGCTCTGCAGCTCTCGCACCCATGATGGACGCGTAAACACGGTCCTTACAGGTCGGTGTACCGCCTCGCTGGATGTGGCCAATGATGGTGGCACGGGTCTCGATACCTGTCGCCGCCTCGATCCTTCTTGCCATGGAAGTGGAGTGTCCGATTCCTTCAGCGTTGATGATGATGTGATGCTTTTTGCCGCGCTTTCTGTTCTCAATGATCCGGTTGATCAGGTACTGCTCATTGCCGTCGTAGCGCTCCGGAAGGAGAATATCCTCCGCGCCGTTGGCAATACCGCACCAGAGAGCGATATATCCGGCATTTCTTCCCATAACCTCGATGATACTGCAGCGCTCGTGGGAGGTGGAAGTATCACGGACTTTATCGATGGCTTCCATCGCTGTGTTTACAGCGGTATCGAAACCGATCGTATAGTCGGTACAGGCGATATCAAGGTCAATGGTTCCCGGAAGACCGATCGTGTTGATTCCGAGAGCGGAAAGCTTTCCGGCACCGCGGAAGGAACCGTCTCCTCCGATCACAACGATACCATCGATACCATGTTTCTTACATACCTCAGCGCCACGCTTCTGGCCTTCCTCAGTTGTGAACTCCTCACAGCGGGCTGTGTAAAGGATCGTACCGCCGCGGTTGATCGTGTCCGCAACGCTGACGCTGTCCATATCTACGATTTCTTCCTGAAGGAGTCCGGCGTAGCCACGCATGATTCCTTTTACCTTCAGGCCTTTATTGATAGCGGTTCTTACAACCGCACGGATTGCCGCATTCATTCCAGGGGCATCTCCGCCGCTGGTCAATACTCCGATCGTTCTGACTTCTTTCTTTGACATATGGGTTTCCTCCATAAAAAAATTCTGTCAATCATTCGCCGTACACGTCCTTATTTTAATGTAACTGCTCAGTTTTTCGCAGTCACATGCAAAAATCCATTCCGGATCGACTTCGCCGATGGGATTTTTGCCTTCCAGCCAATGTTCTCTTACGGTCAGCGCAGTGAATGCACAGACCTACCAAACAGTTACATTTTAATACACTTTGCCCTTCTTTTCAATGACCTTTTGCACAACTTTGACATTTTTTTCACCAAGGATCTTATACAGGCGGTTCAGAAGATCCGGCCCTGCGAGGACTGCCCAGTTTTCGGAAAGTCTGCGCATTTTCCGTTCTTCTTTTAAATACATAATGACCCGGTCTTTTCCGTCGGAATCACGGAGTGCCGCCATGACATCGTCGATGTTGCTCGCGTAGAATGCCTGATTTTCGAACTGAAGCCAAAGCTCATTCGGGATATCGGTGAACGGGATCACTTCCTCGCAGATCAGCTTTCCTACCGGGTCATCACCGATGGACGCCCGGCCGCGGATAAACACCTTGTTTTCCTCGGTGAACGCCTGACGGTTCTTCTCGTAGATCTTCGGGAACACGAGAACTTCCACCGTGCCCACAAGATCCTCAACGGTGATGAATGCCATGAGCTGGTTCGTCTTTGTAGTCTTCACCTTTTTCGACGTGATCATTCCGCCGATGACCACATTGGAATTATCCTCCACAATGGTCTTTCCGACCTCATCCACAACGAAATCGGAAGTTCTCGCCGTCACATTTTTCTCCCAGAGTTCCCGGTATTCCTCCATCGGATGACCGCTGACATAGATGCCGATGGTCTCCTTCTCGAATGCCAGAAGTGTCTGCTTGTCATACTCGCCCACATCCGGGAACGTGATATGGAAGTTGTCCTTTTCCTCCTCCGGGGCGATGTCAAAGAAGCTCATCTGGCCTTCCATGACCGTCTTTTTCTCTTTTGACTTGCTCTCCAGAAGGTCGCCGGAGACGATAAGCTTCTGCTTTCTCGTTCCCGGAAGTGTGTCCAGGGCACCAGATTTAATGAAGCTCTCCAGCGTTCTCTTATTGACTTCCTTGTTGGACATTCTGGACACAAAATCATCGAGGTTTTTGAAGAGACCGCCGCTCTCACGCTCGGCTATGATCACGTCCACCACGGCCCGGCCCACACTCTTGATGGCGGAAAGTCCGTAACGGATACCGTTTCCGGATACAGAGAAGCCGCTGTATCCCTCGTTGATATCCGGCGGCAGGATCGGGATTCCCATGTTCCGGCAGGCGAGAATGTACTCGGAGACCTTCGTGGTGTTGTCCATCACGGAGGTCATGAGCGCCGCCATGAATTCCTTTGGATAATAATATTTTAAAAACGCGGTCTGGTATGCAACCACCGCATAGGCCGCCGCATGGGACTTGTTGAAGGCGTACTTTGCGAAGTCCGTCATGTCATCGTAAATCTGGTTTGCCGTCTTCTCGTCGATCCCGTTGGCGATACAGCCCTTTACGCCCTCTTCCTCATTTCCGTAAACAAAGTTCTGGCGCTCCTTCGCCATGACCGCCGCCTTTTTCTTCGACATGGCACGGCGCACAAGGTCGCTTCGGCCGAGGGTATATCCGGCGAGATCGCGGACGATCTGCATGACCTGCTCCTGGTAGACGATACAGCCGTAGGTCGGCTTTAAGATCGGCTCCAGCTGCGGGCAGGTGTAGGTGATGGATTCCGGGTCATTCTTTCCCTTTAAATATTTCGGAATAAAGTCCATTGGACCCGGACGGTACAGGGAGATTCCGGCTATGATATCCTCCAGGGTAGTCGGCTTCAATTCCTTCATGAAGGTCTTGAAGCCGCCGCTTTCCAGCTGGAACACGCCCTCGTTCTTTCCTGTTCCGAGAGAATCCATGACCTTTTTATCATCATAATCGATGTGCTCGAGATCGAGCTTCACACCGCAGTTCTTTTCGATCATCTTCACCGCGTCCTGGATGACAGTGAGTGTGCGGAGTCCCAGGAAGTCCATCTTTAAAAGGCCCAGTTCTTCCAGCGTCGTCATCGTAAACTGGGTCACGATGGTGCCGTCGGCACCTCTCGATAACGGGACATACTCGTCAATGGAGGTCCTGGAGATCACGACGCCCGCCGCGTGCATGGAGGTGTGGCGCGGGAGTCCTTCCAGTCGCTTTGACATGTCGATGAGCTTTCTTACCTGCTCATCTGAATCATATAGCGCCTTTAATTCCGGGTTTTTCCTGAGTGCCAGGTCCAACGTGATATTTAATTCCGCCGGGACCATCTTCGATACCTGGTCGCAGAGGCTGTAGGGCAGGTCCATGACACGCCCCACATCGCGGATCACGCCGCGGGCCGCCAGGGTACCGAAAGTGACGATCTGGGCCACCTGGTCCTTCCCGTACTTTTCCACAACGTAGTCGATAACTTCCTGACGGCGCTCGTAGCAGAAATCCACGTCGATATCGGGCATGGATACTCGTTCCGGGTTCAGGAAACGCTCAAAGAGGAGCTGGTACCGGATCGGATCGATATCTGTGATTTTTAAGCAGTACGCCACGATACTTCCCGCCGCAGACCCCCGCCCCGGTCCCACAGCGATCCCATGGGATTTCGCGAAGTTGATGAAATCCCACACGATCAGGAAGTAGTCCACGTAGCCCATGCTCTTGATGGTTCCGAGTTCATAATCCAGGCGGGCGCGGAGCGTTCCGTCATCATTCGGATAGCGCATCGCGAAGCCCTCATCGCAGAGGTGGTTTAAATAGCCCCAGGAATCGTAGCCCTCCGGCACATCGAATCTCGGAAGTTTTGTGACACCAAACTCGATCTCCACGTTGCAGCGCTCCGCGATCTTGTGGGTGTTCTCGATGGCTTCCGGGGCGTATGGGAAGAGTCTGCGCATCTCCTCCTCGGACTTCACATAGTACTGTCCGCCCTCGTAGCGCATACGGTTCTCGTCGGAGACCTTCTTCCCTGTCTGGATACAGAGCAGGATGTCGTGAGCCTCCCAGTCCTCGGCGTTGATGTAGTGGCAGTCGTTTGTCGCCACAAGCGGGATATTTAATTCTTTTGAGAGGCGCATGATCCCCTGATTTACCTGGCGCTGCATCGGAATACCGTGGTCCTGGAGCTCCAGGAAATAGTTGCCATCACCGAAGATCTCCAGGTGGCGTTTTGCAGCCGCCTTCGCGTCCTCGTAGAGACCTTTTTCCAGGTATCTCGGGACTTCACCGGCAAGGCAGGCGCTTAAGGCGATGATTCCCTCGTGGTACTCCCGCATGACCTCCTCGTCGATCCTCGGTTTATAATAGAAGCCATCCACAAAGCCTTTGGAGACGATCTTCATCAGGTTCTGGTATCCTGTATTGTTTTCCGCGAGAAGGACCAGATGGTAGTAACGGTCCTCGCCGTGTACAGTCTCGCGGTCAAATCTTGAGCCCGGGGAGACATACACCTCGCAGCCGATGATCGGTTTGACCCCGGCCGCACGGGCTGCCCGGTAAAAATCGATCACCCCGTACATGACACCGTGATCGGTGATCGCCATGCTGTCCATGCCAAGCTCTTTTGCCCGCGCCGCCAGCTCTCCTATTTTACTGGATCCGTCCAAAAGACTGTACTCTGTATGGACATGCAAGTGTGTAAATGCCATCTGTCTCCTCCGTATTTTTTATCATCAATTGCAAAAGGACTGTCACCCCGAAAGGCGGCAGTCCCGTAATGTCACTATATACAGACATGCCTCTTCTTGTCCGCCTTACAGGCGAATAAGAAGCCCGGACGTTGTCCGTATGCAGCCTCGCACCAGAAAGCGCTTATGCAAGCGAGCCTGCAACACGCTTTCCGGCGCAAATCTGCGCATGTCCTGACTTATTTCTTAGTTGTTGCTAAGATATTTTTCAATATCGTTTACTGCTTTCTCTTCGTCCACTCCGTCCGCTGTCACGACCACCTGCTCGCCGACCGGAAGATCAAGTGTCATCATGCCCATGATGCTCTTGGCATTGATCTTTTTGTTGTCGCTCTGGACGTAAATTGTACTCTCATAGCTGCTTGCAAGCTGCACTAACATCGCAATCGGTCGAGCCTCCAGACCAGAAGCAAGTTCGATAGTCACCGTACGTTTTGTCATAATAATCCTCCTCAATTGCACAAAGAATGGCGCTTACTAGTCTCCATTCACGTTTCGGTTCCCTGTTCCCGCAGTTTCTCCGCCATCTCACCAAGCTTCCTCAATCGATGGTTGACACCCGATTTTCCAACCGGCGGTTCCAGGTCTTCGCCCAGTTCCTTCAGCGTCGCTTCCGGTTTTAAAAGTCTTGCCTTTGCAATCTGCGCAAGACCATCCGGAAGACTTTCAAAGCCTACCGTGTCGCGGATAAACTCGATATCCTCGATCTGCTTCACAGCGGCTGACACTGTTTTGTTGATGTTTGCCGTCTCGCAGTTGACCTGGCGGTTGACATTTCCGCGCATCTCTTTCAGGATGCGGATGTTCTCCAGTTCCATCAGTGACAGATGGGCCTCCATCACATTCAGGATATCCACGATCTGGCTCCCCTCTTTAATATATACCACATAATAGCGTTTGCGGATGACAATTTTTGCATCAATGTCAAACGTTGCCATAATGGACTGGATCTGGCGGGCTTTCGCATCTGTCGCGCAGACGATCTCAAAATGGTAAAACTTCTCCGGATCACTGATGGAGCCAGATGCAAGAAAAGCGCCGCGCAGAAATGCCCTGCGGCAGCAGGGGTTCTGTACGACCACATTTCCCACAACGGAAAGATTCTCTCCGACCTCTCCGTCCTCCGTAAGAAGTTTTGTGGCTTTCAATACGCGGAGTGCATCCTCATGCTGCTTCACACAGACTGAATAGATCCTGTTTTTTCCCAGGTGCGCATTCCGCCGTATAGAGATATCAGTTTCTATATTAAATGTTTTTCTCAATAATGTAAAGCACTTTCTGGCAACTGTCACATTTTCCGTGTGGATCTTGATGCTGTAATGATCGTCCCCGGAGATCTGGATTCGTCCGCAAAGGCTTAAAATCGCCGCAATTTCGGCGATCTGGCAATGCCTTGCCGGACTCATATGCCTGGAAAGCTCTTCCTTGATCCTGGAAGAAAAAGACATACTTACTTTCCTCCATCCTTCCCCGCGTCCCTGTGTTCCAGCCGGATCTCGTACCGCCCGGACTCCGTCAGACGCTTAAATACTTCTCCTGCGATCGTCACCGAACGATGGCGTCCGCCGGTGCATCCGATCGCGATCACGAGCTGCGTTTTTCCTTCCTGTTCATATTTCGGAATCACGAATTCCAGAAGATCATTCAGTTTCTTTAAGAACTCTTCCCCGGTACCACCCTGCATCACATAGTCCTGTACCGCCTGCTCCGTTCCCGTATGGAACCGGAGTTCCTCCACATAGTAGGGATTCGGGAGGAAGCGCACGTCAAACACCAGGTCGGCATCCGCCGGGATCCCATACTTGAAACCGAAACTCACGACTGTGATGAACATGCTGCTGCATCCATCCGCTTCGCTGTAGAGATTTTCCAGCTCATGGCGCAGTTCTTTTGTCAGAAGTCTGCTGGTGTCGATGACCTGGTCCGCCTCTTTTTTTAAGAAGGCGAGCTTCTCCCGCTCCAGCTCGATTCCCTTTTCCACGCGGCCGTTTCTTGAGAGCGGATGGCTGCGTCTCGTCTCCTTGAAGCGCTTGATAAGAACTTCATCGGAGGAATCCAGGAACAGGATCGAGAACGGGTATTTGTTTTCTCTCCATTTCCGGATGATAATCTCCAGATACGGCAGCTCCTCACCGCTTCGGACATCCACACCCAGGGCGATGTCCTGCTTTTCGCTCTGTCCGTTCATGACCAGCTCCGCAAATTTTTCAATTAAAAGGACCGGCAGGTTGTCGGCACAATAGAAGCCCATGTCTTCCAGTGTTTTTAATGCCGTGGTCTTTCCTGCGCCCGACATGCCTGTCACGATTACAAGTCTCAACGAGAATTCCTCCCTGTATTGTGCACCTTTAAAATTCACCTAAGAGTTTTACTTCCAGCTCGAGATCTACCCCGGAACTCTCCTTTACCCGGCGTTTTACCTCATTGCAAAGTCCCAAAATATCCGCCGCCGTTCCATGATCCTTATTGATCACGAATCCGGCGTGTTTCTCGGAGACCGCGGCTCCGCCGACGGAAAATCCCTTTAAACCGGCATCCTCGATCAGTTTTCCGGCGAAATATCCTTCCGGGCGCTTGAAGGTGCTTCCGGCGCTCGGGTATTCTAACGGCTGCTTCTCTTTTCTCTTTCTTGCCAGCTCTTCCATCTGCGACCGGATCACCTCCGGATCGCCAGGTGTCAGCTTGAATGCCGCGCGGACTGTGAAAAGTCCCAGGCGCTCCAGACAGCTCGTTCTATATCCCAACTCCAGCTCCTCGTTTTTCATCAGCTTCACATTTCCGTCCTGGTCCATCACATCTGCCCACAGGAGTACGTTCTTCATCTCGGATCCGTAAGCGCCCGCATTCATCATGACCGCACCGCCGACGGTTCCCGGGATTCCCGCTGCGAACTCCAGGCCGGTGAGCTCCTCTCTCGCCGCCGTGTTCGCAAGCTTTGAGAGCATCACGCCTGCCCCGGCGATGATAATGTTTTCGTTTTTCTGAACTTCTAATTCAGCGAGACGCTCTGTGCTGATGATCGTGCCACGGAAACCTTTATCTCCCACGAGGAGATTGCTTCCGTTGCCGATCATGTACCAGGGCTGTCCTGACTTTTTACAGTCCAGGACCGCCTCGCGGAGTTCTGTCTCTGATTCCGGAATCATGAACCGGTCTGCCGGACCGCCGACGCGGAATGATGTGTGCCGCGCCATCGGCTCATTTGTTCTGATTTCCATGAATGTTTCTCCTTTTTATTCGCCTCTTTTAGCGATATTCGCCTGCACGCGGTTGTAGAGCTCCTGGGCCGCGTTGTAGCCCATCTTCTTCTGACGGTAATTGACCGCCGCGGACTCTACGATAACTGCCAGGTTACGTCCCGGACGGACCGGAATGTTGTGGCAGACAACTTTATTTCCAAGGAACTCCGTATACTGGTCCTCGAGACCAAGACGGTCGTATTCCTTATTCTTATCCCACTCCTCGAGCTTGATGACCATGTCGATAGACTGGGTATCTTTTACACTCTCGACACCGAACAGGGTCTTCACGTCGATGATGCCGATCCCGCGCACCTCGATGAGATATCTTGTGATATCCGGGGCGGAACCGACGAGAGTCTCGTCGCTGACCTTTCGGATCTCCACAACGTCGTCGCTCACAAGACGATGTCCGCGCTTAATTAGTTCCAAAGCCGCCTCGCTCTTACCGATTCCGCTCTCGCCTGTGATCAGAACGCCTTCGCCAAATACATCGACGAGAACGCCGTGAATGCTGATGCACGGGGCAAGTTTTGCCTTCAGCCAGCGGATGACTTCCGCCATGGTATCGGATGTCGGCTTCGCGGAGAGCAGGCACGGAACACCGTAATGACTGCAGAGTTCTGCGACCTCCGGCTCCGGTGTCTGGTTTCTGCAGAACACGAGACATGGGATCTTGCTGGAGATCAGCTTGTCATACATGGCGATCCGGCGCTCTCTTGTGAGCCCGGAGAGGTACGCGATCTCCACGTTTCCGATCATCTGTACACGCTCATTGTCAAAATGTGCGTAGAATCCGGTGAGCTGAAGCGCCGGACGGTTCACGTCCGGGTGGGAGACAACGATCTTCTCGCAGTCCAGCTCCGGGGTCAGGTTTTTGAAATCCATTTTTTCTATTAATTCAGCTATTGTAACTCCGTACATGGCATAGTTCTCCTTTCCTGTATCTGGCCGCTGCCTCGAATCATGGCGGCAGTTCTTCAGAACAATTCGCAGCTATTCTATCGATTTAAAATACTGTGTAACTATTCAGTACCTTCATAGTTACACGCAAAAATCCATTCCAGATCAGCTTCGCTGATGGGATTTTTGCCCTCCAGCCTATGTTTTCTTACGGTCAGCGCAGCAAGTGCGCAGACCTACTGAACAGTTACAATACTGTTCTTTTTATCTTATATCCTGTCGGCATCGCTTCTGATATAAATTTACAGCTCTGCGCACAGTTATCTCCATCCTATCATATCACAGGCCGAATGTCACGAGATTTTCCTGCTTCATCCCGTGCATTTACTCCGTGATCTCCGGCGCACGGTCCTTCTCGCGGAAATAGGCGTAGACGCTCTCCGCCGCCCGCTTATTCATGCCCTCCGTGCTCTCAAGCTCCTCCAAGGTTGCATCACGCACCGCCTCCAGGGACTTGAACCGGCGCATCAATGCTTTTCTTCTCGCCGGTCCGATGCCCTCGATATCGTCGAGGACTGAGTGTACCTGTGCCTTGCTTCGCAGACTTCTGTGGTACTCGATGGCGAACCGGTGTGCCTCATCCTGGATCCTCGTCACGAGCTTGAAGCCCTCGGAATGGCGGTCGATGGGGATCTCAACATTATTATAGTAGAGTCCCCTGGTCCGGTGATTGTCATCCTTTACCATGCCGCAGACCGGAATGTTAAGCTTCAGTTCGCTCAGCACACTCAGCGCGATGTTCACCTGTCCGCGGCCGCCGTCCATGAGGATCAGGTCTGGGAACCGCGTAAAGCTTCCGAAGCTTCCATCCGGCGCTTCCGCCCCGTCTTCCTGGTTCTTTCGCTCCTCTTCCAGCTCCTCCATGCCATGGGTGAACCGGCGGGTCAGCACCTCTTCCATGGACGCGTAATCGTTGGGTCCCTGGACGGTCTTTATTTTAAATTTCCGGTAATCGTTCCGCTTCGGACGTCCGTCCTCGAAGACTACCATGGAACCAACGGACTCGAAACCGCTGATATTGGAGATATCGTAGGCCTCCATCCTGCGGACTTTTTCCAGCCCCAGCCAGTCTCCCACCTGGTTCATGGCGCCGATGGTCCGGAGTTCTTCTCTCTTGATCTTATCCTTATCCTGGTCAAGCACAAGCTTCGCGTTCTTCTGCGCAAGCTCCACCAGTCGCTCTTTCTGGCCTTTTTTCGGGATCAGGAATTTTACCGCCTGACCGCGGCGTTTCGTGAGCCACTCTGCGATGAGATCCATCTCCGGAAATTTTTCCTGCACCCATATCTCTCTCGGGATAAATGGAGTTCCCGCGTAGAACTGTTTTACAAAGCTTCCGATGATCTGGTAATTGTTGTCTGCCGTGGATGCGGAGACACGGAAATGTTCCCGGCCGATCATCTTTCCATCCCGGACAAAGAATACCTGCACCACAGCGTCCGCGTTGTCCCTCGCCATGGCAATCACATCCCGGTCTTCCATGCTATGGCTCGTGATCTTCTGCTTCTGGGCGACCTGCTTCACGCTGTTTAAGAGTTCCCGGTACTCGATAGCCTGCTCGTACTCCATCGCGTCGGAGGCCGCCATCATCTTTTCCTCCAGCATCGTCAGCACCGGAGTGTACTTTCCGTCCAGAAATTCGATGACCTCGGAGACAGATTTCTTATATTCCACCTCGGAAATATAGCCCTGGCACGGCCCTGAGCACTGTTTGATGTGGTAGTTCAGGCACGGACGTTCCTTTCCGATGTCCTTCGGAAGATTCCTGCTGCATGTCCGGAGCTTCCAGAGCTTGTGGATCAGGTCGATGGTGTCCTTCACCGCTCCGGCGCTGGTATATGGTCCGAAATACCGGCATTTGTCCTTTTTCATGGTTCTGGAGAACAGGACTCTCGGGAACGGCTCGTCCGTAGTGACCTTGATGTAGGGATATGTCTTGTCATCCTTTAACATCGTGTTGTACCGCGGGCGGTGTTCCTTGATGAGGTTGCACTCTAAAACCAGGGCCTCCAGCTCGGAGTCCGTGATGATATACTCGAATCTCGCGATCCTGGATACCATCTTCTCGATCTTGGCCGTCTTGTTCCGGCTGCTCTGGAAATACTGGCGCACACGGTTCTTCAAGCTTATGGCTTTTCCTACATATATGATCTCATCGTGCTTATCATGCATGAGATAAACTCCCGGCGATGCTGGGAGTTTTTTTAATTCTTCTTCAATATTGAAAGGAATATCATTCTCTGTCAACGCAATCTCTCCCCGTCAAACTTTCTGATCATCGCAAGGTGGCGCTTGATGAACATGATCTGGGATCCAACATCATCGCAGCCCACCGGCGGATGGATGTCCAGAACCATGCAGATATCATCCAGTTCTTTCTGGGTTGCATGGGTCTGGAGCTTTGTCAGGCATTCCAGCATCAGATCATAGTTTTTTTCGTCCATGGCATCGAAGAAGTCCAGGAGCTCCTGGTTGACGGGCTGGTCTTCATCTGGGGCCTGGGCGGTGGTGTTTTTGGCGCTGCTGTCGCTGTCTGCCGACGGCTTCTGTTCTGCTGGTACCTGCCGCACTGGCTGAGCTGCATTCTGAGCGGAATTTTCCGCATTCTGTGGCTTTACAAGCCGTACTCTCTCAAACCGATACTTCTGCACCGCATCCGGGTATTTCTCCCGGTCAACTTCCTCTAAAAACATGTCAAGCGGACGCACCCAGATCTTGAAGTCCCCGTAGAGCGCCTGGTAGACTACCATTTCTTCCCCGGTCTCTGAGTGGGTCGCAACCGCGATGATCTGATATAACTTATTTTTAAAGTGCCGGTAGAATTCTCCCGGCACTGGTGTTTTACGAATCTGATTCATTTTGTTCTCCATTTTTACTGTTGAGCTGTTTCGGGCTCTGTCTCGGCAGATGTTTCTCCACCATCCGAACTGGCTTCGCCTTCGCCCGAAACTTCCGCTGCCGCTGCACTGCTTCCGTCCCCGGAAAGTCCCTCTAAATGGTACTTATTCGCCGCGCTCCACAGCATCCACTCCTCGTATCCGGCATCCTGGACGGCGCGGACTTCCTCTGCGACCTCAGCATCACCGTAGGTGATATAATTTCCTTCCCCGAGATATGTGGCTGTAAAGTCCTGAAGCCACGGGCGGACGATCGCCTGGCGGCTCTCATGGTTGTCGGCTCTAGACGCATCCAGCAGGACCTTTCCAGACTTCTGAAGCGCCCCGAAGATCGTTTTATACGGTTCCGTATCCGGGTGTTCCAGCCCGAAGTTTCCAGAGCTGTAGTGGGACGGGTAGATCATCGGGCAGATATAGTCGAGAATCTTCGCCATCTCCGTATAATTCTGTCCGACGGCAGTGGAATCCACGCCGCTTCCGATGATCGTGCCGAACACATCCGCAGAGACGAAAAGTCCCTGGGACGCGAGATTTTCATATAAATAATTGGTACACTCCAGGATCGTATCCGTCTTGGAACGCCCCCGGATCACTGCTTCGTCGTAGACGACCTGACCTGCCGACGCCTCGTTCGGGAATCTCAGATAGTCGAACTGGACCTCATCAAAGCCGAGATCTTTTGCCTCTGTTCCGACTTCCAGAAGATAATCCCAGACCTCCTGGCGGTACGGATCCACCCAGTACATTCCCTGGCGGTCCTGGTACAGGCTTCCGTCCGGCAGTTTCAGGCTCCACTCCGGTTTCTTCTCCGCGAGATAGGAATCCCTGAAGGCCGCGACTCGCGCGATCACATAGAGATCCTTCTTCTTGAGGCTCTCGATCAGGCTTTTCATGTCCCGTACATACGGGATACTGGCACCGATCTCGTTCACTGTCGCCGCATCCACCGGACATGTGATCCGTCCCTGATCCTCCTTAAAGTCTATGACCACCGCGTTGATTCCCGCAGTCAGGGCCCCGTCCAGAACACCGTTTAAGACTTCCTCATTTCCGGCCACCGGCCCCGTAATGTAGATGCCGCGGACCTTCTTCGCCTCGCGCCCCGGAAGCGCCGGGTTCGAGGAGTCAACGATCCGCACGGAGATCGTCTTATTTTTATCTTCCCCGGCATCCTCGATCACCAGGACACCGCTGGTCTCCTGGGTGCTCTCCGCCGCAGCTGTCATCTCTGCTGTCTCTGTCTCCTCCGCCGCAGGTCTGCTGCATGCCGATAACAGGAACAGGCCCGCTATGGAGAACGCAAATAGCATTTTTTTCATGTTCGCTCATCCTTTATTTCAATCCACAGTCAGTAATTTCACGGAGACTGGCACATTTATTGATTCCTTGTCAACAGGGAATACTGATTTTTCTCCGTCACTACTGCCATTAAGTTTTCCTGCAGTTTATTTCATCATCTGCCAGGAGATAAGAACTCAAGTTACCACCATAATATCATAAGTATATGGATTTGGGAAAGAAAAATTAAAAAACTACTGTTCAAAATGAGGTTTTTGATGGATAATAGATAGATAGGTACGAACGGCTGCCAAAAGCCGCAGGTACGAAAACTTTTTGAAAATGATCCGGATGTCTGCCCCACAGCTGTTTCAGCCGGATGTCTTTCCTGGAAACTCCAGACCGGCTCATTTTCATTTAATATGACTATTAAGAGGAGAAAAACAAATGATCAAGCAGGGTTTCGACAACGACAAATACCTCGCCATGCAGTCTGACCATATCCGCGAGAGGATCAGCAAATTCGGCGATAAATTATATCTGGAATTTGGCGGCAAGCTGTACGATGATTACCATGCATCCCGTGTACTTCCGGGCTTCGAGCCGGACAGCAAGCTCCGCATGCTCATGCAGCTGGCTGACCAGGCAGAGATCGTCATCGCCATCAATGCCGCTGATATCACAAAGAACAAGGTCCGCTACGATCTGGGCATTACATACGATCTGGATGTGCTGCGCCTGATCCATGTATTCACCGACCGCGGACTCTATGTCAGCAGTGTCGTAATTACCCGCTACGTTGACACACCGGCGATCCAGCAGTTCAAACACAAGCTGGAGAAGCTTGGCCTTAAGGTATACCGCCACTATGAGATCGACGGCTATCCGAGCAACATTCCGCTTATCGTCAGCGATGAAGGTTACGGAAAGAATGACTATATCGAGACGACACGTCCACTCGTTGTCGTTACAGCTCCGGGGCCGGGAAGCGGAAAGATGGCGACCTGCCTTTCCCAGCTGTACCACGAAAATAAGCGCGGCGTAAAGGCCGGATACGCGAAATTCGAGACATTCCCGATCTGGAACCTGCCGTTAAAGCACCCGGTAAACTTAGCTTACGAGGCCGCAACTGCAGACTTGAACGATGTGAACATGATCGACCCGTTCCATCTCGAGGCTTACGGAAAGACCACCGTCAACTACAACCGCGACGTTGAAATCTATCCTGTGCTCAGCGCCATCTTTGAGGGAATCTTCGGCGAATGCCCGTACAAATCCCCGACCGATATGGGTGTCAACATGGCCGGTCTCTGCATCTTCGATGACGAGGCATGCCGCGAGGCTTCCTGCCAGGAGATCATCCGCCGCTACTACCAGGCTCTTGAGAAGGTCGTAAAAGATGATTCCTGCCAGAACGAGGCATACAAGATCGAACTGATCATGAAGCAGGCAAAGATCTCCCCGAAGGACCGCGTTGTTGTTCCTGCCGCTGTAAATCTTGCGAAAGAGACAGATGCCCCGGCTGCTGCCCTGGAACTCCCGGACGGAAAGATCGTTCTCGGCAAGACAAAGGAGCTCCTCGGCGCTTCCGCTGCCGTTCTCTTAAACGCAGTGAAGGAGCTGGGCGGAATCGACCACTCCATCGACCTGATCTCCCCGGAGTCCATCGCTCCGATCCAGGAATTAAAGGTCCGTTACCTCGGCAGCGGCAACCCGAGACTGCACACCGATGAGGTGCTCATCGCCCTCTCCACCTGTGCTGCTACCGACGAGAACGCAAGAATCGCTTTAGAACAGCTCCCGAAGCTCCGCGGTTGCCAGGTACACACAACAGTTATGCTGTCCAATGTAGATAAGAATGTCTTTAAGAAGCTCGGCATCGGACTTACCTGTGAGCCGGTGCAGGAAGATAAGAAAATTGGGTAATTCCTAGATTGCAAAGACCGCCGTCTGCCAGTAGGATGTCCTGCGACAGACGAGCGGTTCTTTTTTCGTCCGACACTCTGTTGAAACGCAAAGTTTGTCGAAAAAAATGATTGCCTTTTCGACAGAATGTACCTACAATAGGTGGGAAGAAAACTTTGGAGAATCAGATCATGAATCAGAAATCAAGAAATGCACTTTACGCAGGCCTCGGCACTGTTTTTGCGGTCATGCTCGCGAATCCGGCTATCGCCTATGCCGGAACATGGTCCAACGCGGGCGGACCGAACCAGTGGAAATACTGTACCGATGACAATACAAGCGCCGCCGACGGCTGGTACTGGATCGACGGGGATCAGGACGGCTTGGAGGAATGCTATTATTTCGATAAAAACGGCTTTATGATGGCGGACACAAGAACACCGGACGGTTTCCAGGTAAATTCCGACGGATTCTGGACCGTAAGTGGACAGGTACAGAAACGTGAAACGCCGGTGCAGGACCTTCCAACCGGACTTCATGAACAGGAAGGCAGGCTTATCTACCGCGACGAGGGCGGCGAGCTCGCTGCGAACGCCTGGAGAAGCTCGAACGGAAGCTGGTACTATTTCGACGCTGCGGGTCATGCCGTCAAGGGATGGCAGTATATTGACGGATACAAATTCTACTTCGATGAGAATGCTTGCACGCTGGTCCAGAACCTTGAGGGCATCCTCTCCGCACAGTCTTTCCAGATCGTTGTGGACCGTGCCCGCTGCCAGGTAACCGTATATGCCCCGGACGATGGAAACGGATATATCATTCCTTACCGGACCTTTATCTGTTCCCCGGGGAAAGAAAATTCCCAGACTCCAACGGGAACCTTTAAAACCACACGCAAATACCGATGGCATGCCCTCGTCGAGTCCACATACGGTCAATATTGTACAAGACTCGGCAACACCAGCATCCTCTTCCACAGCGTCCCGGGAAAGACCACAAGCATTCACAACATTACCGCTGAGGAATACAACAAACTCGGCGCTCCTGCCTCCCACGGCTGCATCCGCATGACCGTTGCCGACTGCAAATGGATCTACGACCACTGCCCGTCCGGCACTGTCGTCACCGTAGGCGACAATCTTCCGGCACCGTTTGACAGACCGGAAACCGAGAAGATTCCGGAAGGTCAGGATTGGGATCCTACGGATCCGGAGATCGGATAAACTATTTACAAAAAGGACTTGACGCTCGCAGGTCCTTTTTGTATTTCAACTGCTTCAATTGCTTAGTTCTCTTTTCCACCAATAGAACGGCTGCCATATTATTTCACTGTAATTTCTGATATTTATACCAAAGCATTCTGCTCTTTCAATATTTCCCTGACATGCTCGATTTCCGCTCTTTCATCCACCGCCAGACACGCCGCCCCGACGCCTGCTGCATGCCCGGTCGCAAAGCAGGTTCCCATCACACGCACAGCCGCAAACGCGGCCTCATCCGCCGAGATCATTCTCCCTGCCCCGAACAGATTTTTCACATTCTCCGACTGAAGTGCCCCGAGAGGAATGTCAAAATAGCTTCCCGACTTCACTTCCATATAAGTCGCCATCTTGTTGACATCCCTGTGAATCTCCGGTTTCCATCCGCCCCGGGCCACACCGTCCGGGCGCTTTCTCCCGGAGATCACGTCGTCCGCCGTGATCATCTCCTTTCCCACCAGCTTTCTCGTCTCCCGAAAACCGATCGACGGTCCGATCACCGCCAGCTCACTGTGCTCCATTCCCGGCATATAGGTTCGCAATGCCTGAATATATCCGAGCACCTGCTTTCTCGTCTCCCTCTCCATCCGTGTCATCTCTTCTGCCGAAAGTCCTTCTGGAATGATGCTCGGAAGAAGGACATGGACGATCCCGGAGTTTTCCATTCTGAGGATAAATCCTTTTTCTCTGGTAAGATTTCTGATCCCTTCTGCCTTCGCTCTCACCACTGCCCGCTCAACCGCCGCCGGTGACAGATCCACATCCGTTGCCACACCGCTCAGCCGGAAAGTCAGCGTCGCTGCCTGCGGATGTCCGCCATCGGTTCCCCATATGAGCTTCGCACCAGCAAGTCTGGACAGATTTGCGTCTCCGGTTGCATCCACGAATGCCTTTGCCGAAACGGTAAACAGGCCCTCATCATCCGCACACTGAATCGTCCGGATCTCATTCTCCACAGTCTCTGCGCCAATCAGCACCGTATGTAAAAAATAATCCACATGTTCCTTTTCCAACAGGTTGTCCAGCGCGCATTTCAGATACTCCGGCTGAAAGATAATATCCCGATTCCCGGATGCGGAAATCTCCTCGGCGATCGTCGGACCAAGTGCCCTCATCTCATCCAGCACAAGCTGCCCGATCCCTTTCACCACCCGCACCGGATCCGATCCGCATGTATAAAATCCACAGAAGCAATTAACCCCTGAGTTCGCCGCCTCTCCTCCGAGATAAGCATTCCGCTCCACCAAAAGCGTTTTCGCTCCCGCCTTCGCTGCTCCGACTGCCGCGGCCACACCTGCAGTACCGCCGCCAACAACTACTATATCATATTGATAGGAACGCTCCATATCAAGATTCACTCCTTTTTGTAAGCACATGTTGTCAATCAAATCAGAACCACTACTCCCGCCGACATGAATTTACGATGATTCACGATCGAAAAAAGGTGTGGCTCACCTGACCAGGTTCAAGTCGAAATCTTTGCACAACTATAACAGAAATTTTAAAAGTCCCTGACACCCGGCTGTCACATCCCGCCAGGTATCATCAAAATTCCCGGTATACCACGGATCCGCCACATCCGGCACCTTGTCTGGGTTCCGCTTTCCTGCTTTAAGCTCTTTCCAGCCATCTCCGGCAAATTCCAGCATCTTATAGATTTTCTTCTCGGGATCACCGCCCGCGATCTGTGTTATATTCCGGATATTTGCCCGATCCATCCCGATCAGATAATCGAATTTCCGGTAATCCTCCCTCTCCATACATCTCGCGGTCTTTCCCGCGCAGGAGATACCTGCCGCCGCCAGCTTCTTTCGCGTTCCTGGATGTACCGGATTTCCGGTCTCCTCATAGGAGGTCGCCGCGGATTCGATATAAAATTCAGCGGAAAGGTTGTGTTTTGCTACGAGGTCTTTAAAGTAGAACTCGGCGAGTGGGCTTCGACAGATGTTGCCGAGGCATATGAAAAGTATTTTTATCATGCCTTAAAAACTCCTTGAAAATACTGATTTTCCTTGATTTTACACCACTTTCTACGATTTGCTGTGATAGATTGTTTTCTTCGTTTTCGTCGCATATCGTGGCATAAACTCGTATATCTTGTCATTCAAATTTAGTAAAAATCTTAGTAAAACAGCTCGATTTTCTCATTTTACTAAAGACTTTTTCCACTTAGGTTATCATTTAGTTGTATCAATTTTCTTAATATTTTAAGCTTCATCCTGTGAAGCTCTGCTACAAGCAATACCCAGTACTTAGTGGCGAAACGCCACTAACTGGGCAATGGTTGCACCCTTGACCGGCTAAGGCGCTTCGCCCTTAACCCGAGCAGAGTCTTTCTCCTGCACCTTGCATAAGGCTCTGTCTTTACAATCCGACAAACTTGAAATTATATGTTATTCAATCCAAAGCTTCATATAATCGCCCTCTTGATAGTCATATACTCGTTTGCCTGCTTCTTCTTTTTTCAATTACTTCAGTATCTGATAGCTCATCATAAAAAGAATAACCATCAGACCTAAAAATATCTTGACCAGTTTCTGATACATCGTTGTTGCCGGACTTATGAGTGGGTTCCAGGTTTCCTCTGTGCCAGGCATATTGTTTTTATTGCTCCAATTTTCTCCAGTTATCTTCTGGGCATAGAGACGGTTGGATGCATAAGAGAGCATTTCCTTGGCGGCTTCTGCCTCGTGTTCTGACAATTCAAGGGTTCTGCCATCTGCGAAAGAGAGCATTTTCCATTTGCCTGCTTTCTTTCTCGGGGAGGCCCATCCGCTGATGTCTGTGAGAAGCGGAAGATAGTAAACACCAGCGGCGTCCTGTTCGTCAATGATAAAATGATGAGTGACCGTGAACGATCTGTTGCTGGAAACTGGCTGCATGAGAAAATATTCCGTACAGAAAAGCTCTCTGATCTGCTTGCGCTGTCCCCATGCATCGAAGCAGGAAAGTGTCCGCATGACCGGACCAATGGTGATAAGAACGACAAACACTGCGCCTGTCAGCAGCAAAATGGCTGCGTATATCATAGTCGACGAGTAATCGCTGAAAGGCGATGCCGCTTCCCGAAGCATCACTCCACAAAGCGGAATCACCAACGCAGCTTCCAGCAGGGAGATACCACGAAAAATGGCATTCTGGCAAAACAGATAATAAAAGCTGACAAAGGTAACAGCATTCTGCCCACTGTGGTAGCGAAGCGGAATCCGCATAAGCAAAAGTTCAGACAAAAGGCCGACAAGCAGCACCGCTTCCTTGCATACAAGGATATAAATTCCATACATCCATATATAGAGCCAGGTTCTGCGGGAGCCATAAAGGGCCAGTAAATCTCCAGCCTCCGCATTTTCCAGAACACTATTCAGGATATTTTCCCCGAAAAACAGGTGATAACCGATGCCCAATATCAGTATGATCCATGCAATATAATCAGGAATGCAGGACAGCACCCAGCGTTTGCGGCTGCCGTGTTCATGCCTCCTTTGTCGTAAGAGCCCGATTCCCCATAGAATCGGATAAAGAAATACAATAAGAAGCAGCGCAAGATTCGTTTGTGGCTGTATTGCCGTTATAAGCAGGCTCAGGCGTTTGGCCTGTGAAGCTATGCTCTGCAGATTCGGTACATGCGCAAAAATTGATTGCATCGACACGAAAATTACTGCAAAGACTCCTGGTATCGCCATCAGACTGAATGTTTCCGCTTTTGACTTGCGCTTCACCAGATTATATAGGTCGTTAAGATACAGACCTGCATTCAGATAAAGAAGTATCATTGTAAGCCAAAAGTCTGGTAAATAATCGGCATCCACCGTATATAATTGAAAGAAATCCAAGAGCGCCTCTATCATTTTTCACTCTTCTCCCTATTGAGATTTATCCTGTTTATTCTTACGGAAACACCCTTGTTCATAGTCATTAAAAATGTCTCCTTTAATTCTTTAGGTTACAATCGATGATGGGGTAAACGAAAAAGCAGTTTTGACATTGCAGAGAACTGCCCCTTCGTTTACACCATTTTCGAGTTGACCTAATTGAACAAAGTGAGCGTCCGGGTAGCCGCAACCTATGGACTTTCAATTCTTTGTTCCTGTCCATGATTATATATGATTCTCGGTATGAAAGCTACAACATTTTATAAAAAACAGGCAAATGGGCATGACGATAAAACCTCAGAAACTGAGGCTTTTGAAAGTATTAGATGTTGCTCTTTAGCAGCGCAGTGGCATTCTCATCTGTGGCTTTCCGAGATGCCCACCACATGCTTTACACGCACAAACTTTGATGCCATAAAGATGTTCCAATATTTCAGGCATTTCCATGTCACGAAGCTTTGAAAGATACTTCTTACATCCAAGTAAATTTCTGCAAAGGGTGAGCTTCTGGTTTTTAGTACGGAAACATAGCAGTCCGTAGTGCCTGATGCGGACAAAACGCCTTGGTGGTACATGCATGAGAAACCGCCGGACAAACTCTACACCCGAAATGGTCAGTTCCTTCCACTGTCCCTCATTACGGTAATCCTTTACTAAGAATGTAACGGTATCATCATCCATACGGACGATGCGGTGATTGCTGACGGCAATGCGATGAAGTATACTTACCAAGGTATTTCATTACTGTTTGAGCACCATTGAATGTCTTTTTACAATGATGAATCCAGTCCATACCATACCAGGAATCTAAAAGCTCCTTGAACGTATAATGGTTACGAAATTTTTCTGCAGTACCATGAAATACCAGCTTATCCTC
>ENA-USUG01000222-USUG01000222.1-human-gut-metagenome-genome-assembly--contig:-NODE-222-length-89400-cov-15.354422_pt1 | contig 89400 bp, 67 predicted proteins | sample MGYA00250059_ERZ773394 | MGnify/ENA primary metagenome ERZ773394 (study PRJEB29103, sample SAMN06111957) | human gut metagenome | biome: human gut; feature: ankylosing spondylitis patient; material... | reverse complement strand
TATGCCGGAACGAATGTTGAAACCGAATGAATTGGCGATTACGAATGTGGAGAGCGGGGAAAGTGAAATTCGGACAATAGATATTTTACCCTATGTTGCATGGAAAAATAAAGATATTGTGTTCGTGAATGAATGTTTGGAGTCGATCATGGAAAACGTTTCTCGCTGGTATGATGTACAGGTATTTTTCCAAAATGAGGAATTGAAGGACTTGCGTTTTGATTGTAATATGCAACGTTACGCGAGTATTGAAGATTTGTTCTTTTTCATGGAGAAGACATCAAATGCCCGGTTTACGATCAATGGTCGTACGGTCGTGATAAGTAAAAAGTGATGAAGAATTGAGCCTCTTCATCACTTATTGTGAATCAACAGATAGGTTCCATTAAACCCAACCTATCCAGTATTAATTTAATTGCAATACAAATGTATGAAAAAAAGAAGAATCATGTGCCATTTTTTTGACAAGGCACATAAAAAACTTTGGATGATCATGAGGTTATGTTTCATTTTTGTGGTTTTGCTTGAATTTGCATCACGTGCGAATGTTAAGGCTCAGGATCAGGTGGTTAGTCTGGACCTGAAAAATGTGCATTACTATGAATTATTTAACGAAATTCATAAGCAAACAGGGGTTCGTTTTATTTATAACACGAACCAATTGGAGAAGATGTCTTTAATTAATGTACATGCGAAAAAGAAGAAAGTGAGTGATTTACTGACGGAAGTGCTGGCGTCTACTCCTTTTACTTTTTTGTATGATCAAAATGTGGTGATGTTGGTGCAACGGGAAGAAGAGAAGAAAGGTATCCGGATCACCGGTATCGTGACAGATACGAAAAAGGAGCCTCTGCCGGGAGTGACTGTAATTATTAAAGGTACTCAATTAGGTGCGGCCACGGACATGGAGGGAAGGTATTCATTGACTTTTCTTGAGGGAAAAGAAAATCCCGTATTGGTTTTCACGATGGTAGGTATGGAGACGGTGGAGGTGAAGTATCAAGGAAAAGATACGATTAACGTGGTGATGAAAGATGCCGTGAATGAACTGGAAGATGTGGTGGTAACCGGAATTTTTACCCGTAAGAAAGAGAGTTTTACCGGGTCGGTTTCTTCTTATACCAAGAATGAGTTGAAAAAAGTCGGGACTTCAAATGTGCTTCAGAGTCTGAAAACGCTTGATCCGTCGTTTGCTATTTTGGATGACGTGCAGTTTGGTTCCGATCCCAATCGCCTTCCTAACATGGAGATTCGAGGAAAATCCAGTATGCTTGGTATGCGCGACGAATTGGAGGCGGATCCCAATCAACCGCTTTTTATACTTGATGGTTTTGAGTCATCGCTTGAAGCGATCAATGATTTGGATATAAACAGAATAGAATCTATAACAATATTGAAGGATGCCGCTTCCACGGCAATCTATGGTTCCAAGGCGGCTAACGGTGTTGTGGTTGTTGAGACGGTGAAACCGCAGGCGGGGAAATTGCAGGTTAATTATAATGGTAATTTGAACGTGACGATGCCAGATTTGTCCAGCTATAATTTGATGAATGCGAGGGAAAAGTTGGAATTCGAGTCTTTGGCCGGACGATATGATCCGAATATCGTGGGGTCTCCTTACCGGACAGAAACGGAGATCCGTTTGGGTGAGATGTATCATGAGCGTTTGCGTTCTATTGCTGAAGGTATTGATACTTATTGGCTGGCGGAGCCGTTGCGGGTGGGGGTTAACCAGAAGCATTCGCTTTATGTCATGGGTGGTGATGAGCATTTTATGTTCGGCTTGGGAGGAGCTTACAATGGCGTGACCGGTGTGATGAAGGAATCTAATCGTCAGGTACTAAGCGGGAATATCGATCTGATATACCGGGTTTCCAAATTTCAATTTTCGAATAAATTTTCAGTCAGTACGACCGATTACGATAATCCGGTTGTTTCTTTCAGTGTTTATGCAAAGTCAAATCCTTATTATAAGAAACGGAATAGCGATGGGACAATCGAACAGTGGCTTGAATATAACGATGATGTTAAAATTGCCAATCCTTTGTGGAATGCAAGTTTGAATAGTCGTAACACGGGAAACAATTTGAATTTGAGTAATTATTTTATTGCCGAATGGACTCCTTCTAATTTGTGGAAGGTGAGGGCTCGTTTCGGGTTGACATACAGTAATGATGATACAGAGAAATTTATTTCCCCGGAGGATACGGATCAAGTGTTGAATAAGGAAAGTGGCAAACGGGGCGAGTACACCACCACGAATTTACGTGGTAATCAGTATGAGGGGGAGTTTACTGTGACTTTTGCTCAATTGTTCGGTAAGCACCGGATAAATATTGTTGGTGGAGGTAATGTGTTCAGCTCGAAAACATTGTTGCAGGGTTATTCCGTGGAGGGATTCCCTGCAGGTGATTTCACCTATCCTTCTTTTGCCGGCGGTTATCCGGAAAATGCTTTGCCTACTTACGTCGAGACTGTTTCGCATGCCGTAAATGCTTATTTTAACACGGGATACTCGTTTGATGATCGTTATTTGATGGATTTCAGTTTGCGGTTGAATGGTTCTTCCGTGTTTGGGAGCACGAGTAAATATAACACGACTTGGTCATTGGGCTTGGGATGGAATCTACATCGGGAAAAGTTTATCGCTGATAATTTGCCTTTTGTGAATTTGTTCAAAATCCGGGCATCTATCGGTAATCCGGGTAATCAAAGTTTTGATTCCGGGAGAACTTTGATTACTTACGCTTTTCAGTCCGGGATGTTGAATTATTTTGGGTTAGGTGCGTTACCGGATCAGATCGGTAACCCGGATTTGAAGTGGCAAATCACGCAAGATAAAAATATCGGGATGGATTTGACGTTATTTAATAGTCGTTTCTCGTTGACTGTCGATTACTTTCATAAGCTGACGGATCCGTTGTTAATCAGAGTTACGATGCCTTACTCTTCCGGAACGACAGAGTATTACACGAATGCCGGAGAACAGGTTTCTCAAGGGATTACATTTTCAACGGTTTTCCATATTTTGCGAGATACTGATAGACGGATTCTTTGGTCTGTACGGGCTAACGGGAGGACTCAAAAAACACGAATCGACAAAATCGGAAATAAGCTTGATGTTTTCAATAATAACGGGCGGGGAACTCGCACGCAACGCTATTATGACGGTGCTGATCCCGATGATATCTGGGTGATCAAGTCTGCCGGGATAGATCCGTCAACGGGTAAAGAGTTATTTTTTACCAAAGAGGGAGGTTTCACGTATGATTTTTCTTACGACAACGAGGTGATCTGTGGTAATACGCGGCCTGATATTGAAGGTGTGATCGGCTCTTCTTTCACCTACAAAGGATTGACATTAAGTCTTAATTTCCGTTATCAACTAGGTGCGGATGTGTTTAATTCCGCCTTGCTTAATAAAGTCGAAAATGTAAACTTGTATTATAATCAAGATCGCCGTGCACTTTATGAACGGTGGCAAAATCCCGGTGACATCCGTATATTTAAAAATATTCGAGATGTGAATTCCTCTCCGATGAGTTCTCGGTTCGTACAGCGTGAAGACGTGTTGGCATTGGAATCGCTATATCTTGAGTATGAATTTATGGGCGGGTGGATCAAGCAAGTGGGTTTGAGTAACTTGAAAGTCTTTTGCTCCATGCGTGACGTGTTCCGTTTCTCGACGATACGTTCCGAACGAGGTATAGATTATCCTTTTGCAAGGTCGATAGATGCAGGTTTGTCGTTTAATTTTTAAAAGACAATTATTATGAAACTGAAAGTATACATTTTATTATTGGGAGGTATGTTTTTACTGGCGGGTTGTTCTGATTTCTTGGATGTCGTCCCCAAAGATAAGCAAACAGCGGAGCAACTTTATAGTACGAAAGCCGGGTTCTATACTGCGGTAAACGGGATATATAATCGTTTGTCTTCCGAGGATCTTTACGGCGGTAAGATGAGTTGGGAAGCAATTGATATCATGTCTAAGAGATATGAAACGACAAAAGCTAAGCTTTATTTTAAAGATTTGAGTAATAATGATTATTCTTCTACTTACGTGGCGGGGGCACTTAGTATTATTTGGCAGAAATCTTACGAATTGATTCTGGCAGCCAATTTGTTGATAGAACAGGTTGATAACCAACGGGGAATTCTGTCGGAAACGGAAGCTAATTTGATGAAAGGAGAGATGTTGGCCGTGCGTGCTTTCCTGCATTTGGATATGTTTCGATTGTTTGGTCCTCGTTGGGATAATAATCCTGATGCTTTGTCGATTCCTTATAATGAATCAACAAAGGTAACCACGCTTCCGTTACTTCCGTTCAGTACAATCATGGAGAAGATCATCCGTGATTTTAATAACGCCGAAGCATTGTTGGTTGATGATCCGGTGATCATTAACGGGCCAATGGCCTCAGAAGTTGAGGGCGAATCCGTGCAATTGCGTTTCCGCCAATTCCGTTTTAATTATTACGCCGTGATCGCTCTCAAGGCCCGGGCTTATTTGTGGGGAGGTGACAAGGTGAATGCGTTGGTTGAAGCTAAAAGATTGCTTGAGGATCCCAAGGTAAAGGAATATTTTCCGGCAGTGGACCCGAATAAATTATTGGCGAATAACACGAATCCGGATAGAGTGTTTTCTTCCGAGGTGCTGGCCAGCGTGTACATGAAAAGCCGGGATAGGATTTTCCTCAATTATTTTTCTTCAACGGTTTCATCAAGTAATTTTTTGCAGCCACATAGTACCTATGTTTCCGGGGCTCAAACATCATTATTCACGCATTTGTTACTAGGTTCAGAAACTATGGATTATCGTTTCCAATCGCAATGGGAAAGAGTTGTTGAGGAAAATGCTAAAGGTTATGTGTTCACGAAATATAAAGCTATTGATAAGCCCAATTCGGAAAGTTCTGATTCTGAATATTTTTATTCTAAAATGATTCCATTGGTGAAGTTGTCCGAGTTGTATTACATTGCCACGGAATGTGAACCTCAAATAGAGGATGGTCTTAAATGGTATAACGAAATCCGGGGAAAGCGTGGATGTCCCGCTATTTCCGAATCTCGGGTTTCCCTTATTACGAGTCTCGGTTGGTCGAGATTACTTGCACAAGAATATATACGAGAATTTTATGGGGAAGGACAAGTGTTTTTCTTTTTGAAACGAATTACGATTATGGCAGGGTATCCTGCGGGGACTGTTCTGCCTAATGATAATGGGAAAGAATTGTCGAGGGCGACTCTTAATATCGTACCTCCACTTCCCGAGGGCGAGATGAAATAGTAATTAAAAGGATTTGTTATGAGAATGAAAAATGTTTTGCCGTTTATGCTCCTATTTTTTCTTGTTGGGGCTTGTAATAAAGATGAGATTATGCTTTTCGACCGGGGTGAAGCCGGAGTCTATTTTCAGTCGGGCAACCGTACAGCTAACTTTGTAAATAGTGAGTTATATGTTGATTCTACCGATTATTCGTTCTATACCGAGTCTGATACCGTGGTCGAAATTATTTTGACAACAAAGATTCGTACTATGGGTAAGGTGAGAGATTACCCGCGACCAGTTAAACTTGTGATCGACACTGAGAATACGACTGCGATCGAAGGGGTACATTATGAAATGAACCCTGAGGATGCCGTGATCCCGGCAGGAGAGAGTAGTGTCTCTTTTCCCGTAAGATTTTTTAGAACGTCTGATTTAGGGGATCGAAAGATTCAGTTGATGTTGAAGCTGGAGGATAACGAGTATTTTAAAGTTTATTTCAACGAACAGAAAAATACAAATGTTTATTACGCTACTGGAGAACAAATTATGGCAGACCGTTATAAATTTTTGATTAGTGAAATCTACACGAGACCATTGTATTGGTATAGTGCAGAAGATTATTTCGGACCGTGGTCGGTAGCAAAGTTTCGTTTGGTAAATGATGTGTGTGATATTCCGGTGGAGGATTGGTTACGAGGGGGATATAGCGATAGCAAGGTACGAGCGGGATGTTTCCCTATTTACGCATATATGGTGCGTAATGTTTTGCAGGAATTGGCTGATATGAAAACGCCGAAACTAGATGATGATGGAACGTATATGCAATTAGGTCCGAATTTTAAGGTCGACTATTCAGGTTGTATTGAATAAAAAAGTGATGGTATATGAAAAAGAATATTTTAGCATTTCTGTTTATAATTTCCCTATTTGCGGCTTCTTGCATTGATGACAAGGGAAGTTACGATTACACGGAATTGGCAGATATCAAAATAGAAGGAATACCTTCTGTTGTAGAGGTCTTGGGGTACGTGGAAAATATAACTGTTTCCCCTAAAATCACCTCTTCCATTGAAGGGGAGATCAAGGCTGACAATCCGAATTACACATTCCAATATCGTTTAGGATATAAAGGAATGGGTAGTTTGGGAGGATATGATGCAGAAGGTATTTCACATCCTTGGGTGGATGTGACCCCTGAAAGCGGTTTTGATCTTGATATCCCGGCAAATTATAGTGCGAATTCCTATGTTTGTTGGTTTACGGTTACGGATAAGCGAAATAATGTTGTGACGTCATGTTTTTTCGATGTCATAATAAGTTCAACGACTTTTGAGGGGTGGCTGGTATTATGTAACGAGGGAACTAACGAGCGGGTGCGTTTGGATATGATTTCCCAGATTTCGTCTACTCGAATAGAGACCATACATGATATTGCTGTCGGATTGCCGGAGATTCATCATGCTACGAGTTTGGGATTTTTACCTCAGTTGGGTAATCCTGGTGACGAATTGAGTATATTTTCAACAGAAGGGTCCTATTTGATTGATAACGAATCGTTAGAATCAAGTGAGTTGATGGAATTTAACTTGAATCAATTTGCTTTGGATCCGGGGGAAACGATGATTGCGGAAGTTCCATTTCCTGCATCAACGTACTCTTGGCAAGTCAAATATCGTTTTGCTTTCTCTGAATCCGGGAATGTATATTTGGAAGATGCTACTGACGGAGGTAGTGCATACGGGTTCCCGCTTAATACCACGGAAGCCGGCTCTCCTGCCGAGTTTAAAGTAGCACCGTTTGCCGGTTTTAGTTGGGTTCGACCGTGGAATGGCATGACTCCTAAAGTGGTGTTTTATGATATAGATAATCAGCGATTTGTTGCATTTCAAGGAGATGTGCGTGATGTCGCACAACAAAAAGTGAGTTCAATACGTGAGCCGAGTAAGAATAAATTATTCTCTTATTCCACGGGTAAAGATATGGTGTACATGGAGGGGACGCGTCGTTCTAATGGGTTGGTTTATGCTATATTGGAGGACGGGGTTGGCAAGCGTTCGATTTATGGTATTAATGTGGGAGGATATGGTTTTATACAAGAATTGTATATTGATGAGGTAGTTGCTCCGGACTTCGAACAAGCCGAGCATTTTGCCTTTCATAGTCAGTTCCCGTTGATGTTTTATGCCGTGAAAAATAAGGTGTACCTTTATAATCTAGGGACAAAAACGGCCAAGGAGCTTACTGATATAAAATTGAAAGATTCTGAGACGGTAACTCGTCTTAAATTTAATCTTTACAGAAATTCAAGTTATACCTCATTAACAAACCAAAGCGAAGAGTTCATGAATCAGCAATACCATTTGATTGTAGCTTCGTATGATGATGCTGCGGCGGATGAAACGCAGGGGGGGGAAAGTGGCATTTTATTCTGTTGACGGGGTGAATGATGTTGTCTCGAAAGTGGTGGAATATACGGGTTTTGCAAATGTTGTTGATGTGGTTTATCGTGAACGTGCACAATAAGTTTTGATGAATAATAACAAATACATGAAAATGAAAAAGATATTAGGACTACTGGTTTGTCTTGCATGTTTTTCTTGTAATGTTTCGGTGGATAACAGAAAAACGACAATAAAAGGAACATTGGATGAAAAAAAAGATGTTACGCTTTGCGTGGTATACGTGAATGATAAAGGGTATGTGGAAGATACTGTTAATGTGAAAAATGGGAAGTTCGAGTGGAGTCGACCGCTTGATTACCCGACAGAGGTTAAGTTTATGTTGGGAGCTTCGCAGACCGCTTCCATGTGGACGGAGCCCGGAGTAATGAAGCTTGCTCTTAAGGTCGGTAATTTTGCTGATTACACGCTTGAAGGTTCTAAACTCAATGAAATGGCAAGGGCTTTCGAGAAAGAAGTTCAGGAGGAATATCAGAAAATGAAAGAAGTCGGAGAGAAAATTCAAAACGAGAATTTTTCCGATGAGGAGAAAAAACAAGCGCGTGAAGACTATAAGGTTATAAATCAACAAATAATAACTAAGAATTTAGAATTCGTGAAAAACCATACAAATTCTTATTATGCTGCTTCGCTTTTATTCAACATGCAATTTCGGAGGGGGTTATCCTCGGAAGAAGCCCGGCGTTATTTGAATTTGCTTACAGGAAAAGCGTTGGATAGTCCCTACGTGAGAAGGTTGCGACAGAATCTTGATGGTGAGATTAATGGTTCAGTTGGTCGGAATGCATCACTTTTTTCAACGAAAGATATAAATGGAGAATTATTTGATTTGGTTCAGTTGATAGGGAAAAAATACGTGATTCTAGACTTTTGGGCAAGTTGGTGCGGACCTTGTCGTAAATTGAATCCCCATTTGAAAGAAATCTATGAGAAATATAAGAAAGAGGAACTTATTGTTGTGTGTGTGGCTGATGACGATTCTTCTAGAGAGATGTGGCGCAAGGCGGTTCATGATGATGGACTTGAACAATTTGTTCACGTTCTTCGGGGATTGCGTGGAATGGAATATTTCTTTGATGTAGAGGCGGATATTAGCTTGAAGTATGGAGTACATTCATTGCCAACAAAGTTCTTGATCGACAAGAATGGTGTGATTGTCGGACGTTACGGGGAAGGGGGAAAACCGCATGAGGTGATGGATAGTGAATTGAAAAAGATATTTGGTTATTAGAGTAAACTTATCGTACAAAGAGGGTGTGTCACTTCATTTTTGACACGCCCTCTTCGTGTTTCATTAATTTCTTATTACACTTCGATAGAATTTTCGTTAGGTTGTTTCAATTTCTAGGCATTTATACACGGGAGAATCCGGATGGTTCGTGAAAGTACGGCTCAAACCGAATTTCTTTTTCCAATAACGGGAGCTAGATGCAGAATAGGCTTCATTCTAATAGAGAAATTTTTGCCGTCATAATGTGTACTTTATCGTATGTTTACGTTTTGGTGATCATTGTCAATGAAATCCTAGTAATGATTCCGAAAAAGTTAAAGAATTCTCGGAATTGATTCCGAAAAAGTTGAAGAATTTTTGGAATTGATTCCGAAAAAGTTGTATTTTTGAGGAAAATATGAAATCATGATAATCAAACGGAAGTTGCAAGATATTATAGAAAAGAAGCTTTTTGATGGGAAGGCGATCTTGTTAATGGGGCCTAGACAGGTCGGGAAAACAACTTTATTGAAAGAACTTTTTGGCGGTCGGGAAGATGTTATGTGGTTAAATGGGGATGAGTTGGATGTGCAGGTGTTGTTTGAAGGGGTTTCGGCAACTCGTTTGAGGGCGATGTTTGGTCGTAAAAAGGTTATCATTATTGATGAAGCCCAACGAATTCCTGATATAGGCTTGCGCTTGAAATTGGTGACTGATCAGATAAAAGATGTGCAATTAATTGCGACGGGGAGTTCGGCATTTGAATTGGCAACGAAGACGGGAGAACCTTTAACCGGACGGAAATGGGAATACAAGATGTATCCCTTCTCTTTTGGTGAAATGGTTGATGAGCATGGATTGCTGGAAGAGAAAAGGATGATCCCGCATCGTTTGATCTTTGGGTATTATCCGGAAGTCGTGATGCGGCTGGGAGAAGAAAGGGAAATACTAAGATTATTGTCGGATAGTTACTTGTATAAAGATGTATTGATGTCTGACCAAATCAATAAACCGGATAGTCTTGTTAAGTTATTACAGGCTCTTGCCTTTCAGGTTGGTAGTCAGGTTTCTTACAACGAATTGGCGCAATTGTGTGGTTTGGATTCAAAAACGGTGGAAAAATATGTTGTTTTATTGGAACAGTCGTATGTTATTTTTCGATTGAACTCCTTTAGCCGAAATTTGAGAAATGAGTTGAAAACCAGCAAGAAGATCTACTTTTATGATAACGGGATCAGAAATGCCTTGATCGCCAATTTTAATCAAATTGAAGGGCGGGCTGACCGAGGGGCTTTGTGGGAAAATTTTTTAATATCGGAAAGGAAAAAGTTTTTGGAGTATAACCGTTTGTGGGGAAATTCATGGTTTTGGCGAACCAAGGAACAGAAAGAGATCGATTGGGTGGAGGAGCGAGATGGAAAGATTATAGGATATGAATTTAAATGGAACCCCGATCAAAAGGTGAAAATCCCTCGTTTATTTTTGGACTCCTATGAGAATAGTGACTTCCGTGTGATACATCGGGATAATTGTGATTCGTTTTTGCTTGAATATTGAGGAGTAGTGGTTGAAGAGAAGCGTGATCCAGTATGCGGATATGTGTTACACAGAGTTGTTCGGTTGGGTAAAAAAAGTTAATTTTACGTTGTAAAAAATAGGGAAAGTATGATACAGGAATATCAAGTTAGCGGTTTTCGGGTGAGGGAGTACGAGGAGTTGAGGTCCACGAACACGGAAGCGGAACGTGTGGGGTGGGACGAATTGGAAGACAAAATGGTGATTTTGACATACAAACAGACGCAAGGACGGGGACAAGTCGGGAATCATTGGGAAAGTGAGCCGGGGAAAAATATATCCATGACGGTCGTGTTTAAACCGCGGGAGTTACCGGCGGGGCAACAATTCGCGGTGTCAATGGTGATTGCTTTGGGGGCTTGTGATTTTATTTCCCGTTACGTGGCCGGGTGTACTGTGAAGTGGCCGAATGATATTTACGTGGGGGATCGGAAAATTTCCGGGATATTAATCGAGCATTCCATCATGGGGCGTTACGTGGGAGGTTCATTGTGTGGCATCGGGGTGAACATCAACCAAGAGCATTTTTTGTCGGATGCCCCGAATCCGGTTTCGCTGTTTCAGCTGATCGGGGGGAAAATGCCCGTGGAACGGGCGTTGGAGGAGTTGCTGGACTGTATTGGACGGCGTTACGAATCGATACGGGATTACGAGGGGTTGGAACGTGATTTTTTGAAGGTGCTTTATCGCCGGGAGGGCATGTATCATTGGGAAGATGAAAGGGGCGTGTTCCGGGCATCGATCCGGGGGGTGAACGAGTTCGGGCAGCTGGTGTTGGAGGACGAAGGGGGGAATGAGCGGGTGTATGGTTTTAAGGAGATCTCGTATAAATTTTAGATTTACGATTTATGATTTACGATTTATGCTCTTAAATTTTAAATTTTAGATTTCAATTTGCGGAGTTTTGATTATTTTTGTGCAAAACAAGGTAACTTATGGTAGAGAATTATTCGGAAGATTCTATTCGGACGCTGGACTGGAGGGAACATATACGCTTGCGCCCTGGTATGTATATCGGGAAATTGGGGGACGGAGCGGCGATGGACGATGGAATATATATATTGGTTAAAGAGGTGGTGGATAATAGTATCGACGAGTTCGCGATGGGAGCGGGAAACGAGATTATTATCAACGTGGAGGAACGGACAGTTTCGGTACGGGATTTCGGACGAGGAATCCCGTTGGGGAAATTGATTGACGTGGCCTCGAAGATGAACACGGGGGCCAAGTATGATTCCGAGGCTTTCAAAAAGTCGGTGGGATTGAACGGTGTCGGTATAAAAGCCGTGAACGCTCTTTCCGAGAGTTTTATTATCCAGTCCTTCCGTGACGGGGAGACAAAACGGGTGCGCTTTAACAAGGCCCTGATCGAGGAAGATCAGGCGATAGCACCGACCACGGAACCGAATGGTACGTTGGTGACTTTCGTCGCTGACAAGGAGCTGTTCGGCAACTACCATTACATCATGGATTACCTGGAGGCCATGTTCAAAAACTACGTGTTCCTGAACTCCGGCTTGACAATTAATTTCAATGGTCAGAAATTGCATTCCAAGAGAGGATTGTATGACCTGTTGGCGGAGAACATGAGTGGAGAGGGGTTGTACCCGATCATTCATTTGAAGGGAAATGACATCGAGATGGCGATGACACACGGGCGGCAATATGGCGAAGAGTATTACTCGTTCGTGAACGGCCAGCACACGACGCAGGGGGGAACGCACCTGGTCGCTTTCCGGGAGGCCGTGGTGAAAACAATCCGTGATTTTTACAAAAAAGATTTTGATTTGGCCGATATTCGTACTTCGATTATCGCAGCGATCAGCATAAAAGTACAGGAACCGATGTTCGAGTCGCAGACGAAGACAAAGTTGGGTTCCAAGGATATAGCGCCGGATGGTCCTTCCGTGCGTAATTTTATTTTTGATTTCGTGACGAAGGAGTTGGATAACTACCTGCACCGGAATCCGGATACGGCAGAGTTGCTGTTGCGCAAAATTGTCGAGACGGAAAAGGAGCGGAAGGCCATGTCCGGGATCCAGAAAATCGCGAGAGAACGGGCCAAGCAGGTGAGCTTGCACAACCGGAAATTGCGGGATTGTCGGGTGCATTTCAATTCCAACCATGAACGAAAGACGGAATCATCGATATTTATTACCGAGGGTGATTCTGCCAGCGGATCGATCACGAAATCGCGGGACGTGAACACGCAGGCCGTGTTTAGCTTGCGGGGTAAGCCGTTGAATTCTTACGGGTTGACCAAGAAAATCGTGTACGAGAACGAGGAGTTCAATCTTTTGCAGGCAGCGTTGAATATCGAGAACGGGATAGAGGAACTACGTTATAATAATATCATTATCGCCACGGATGCGGATGTGGACGGAATGCACATCCGGTTGTTGCTGTTGACCTTCTTCTTGCAGTTCTTCCCGGACGTGGTGCGGTCGGGACACTTGTACATTTTACAGACCCCGTTGTTTCGGGTGCGGAACAAGAAAGAGACGCGCTATTGTTATTCTGACGCGGAACGGGAGAAGGCGATCAAGCAGTTGGGACCAAAGCCGGAGATCACGCGGTTTAAAGGTTTGGGAGAGATCTCCCCGGACGAATTCGGCGGGTTTATCGGGAAAGATATCCGTTTGGAACCGGTGCGTATGACAAAGCAGGACCCGATAGGTACGATCTTGTCTTATTACATGGGCAAGAACACGAACGAGCGGCAGGATTTTATTATAGATAATTTGTACGTGGAGAAGGATGAAATCTAACCATTTTAGATTTTAAATTTTAGATTTTAGATTGCAACTTTCAATTTTCAATTAATATGAGCGAGGAAATAGAGAATGGGGAAGTAGAGAGCGAGGACGTGAATGAAGTAGAGAACGAGGAGCCGGAGCAACAGGAAGAGAACGGGCGGGTGCGCTCGATTCAGCATTTGTCGGGAATGTTCGAGAAATGGTTCCTGGATTATGCCTCCTACGTAATTTTGGAACGTGCGGTACCTTACGTGAATGACGGGTTGAAACCCGTGCAGCGTCGTATATTACACGCGATGAAGGAGATGGATGACGGGCGATTCAACAAGGTGGCCAATATCGTGGGGAGTACGATGGCTTATCACCCGCATGGAGATGCCTCGATCAAGGATGCCTTGGTGCAGTTGGGACAGAAAAACCTGTTGGTGGACTGCCAGGGAAACTGGGGGAATATCCTGACGGGGGATGATGCGGCTGCCGGACGTTATATCGAGGCGCGTCTTTCGAAGTTTGCTCTGGAGGTGGCTTTTAACCCGAAAACGACGAACTGGAAGCTATCGTACGACGGGCGGAAGCGGGAACCGGTGACGTTGCCCGTGAAATTCCCGTTATTGCTGGCCCAGGGAGTGGAAGGTATTGCCGTGGGATTGGCCTCGAAGATATTGCCGCATAACTTCAACGAGTTGTTGGATGCCTGTGTCGCTTATTTGAAAAATGAAGATTTTGTATTGTATCCCGATTTTCCGACGGGGGGCATGATTGACGTGTCGAAATATAATGACGGGTTGCGCGGGGGAGTGGTGAAAATTCGGGCCAAGATAGAGAAAGACGCCGGAAATAAAATATTGCGGATCACGGAGATCCCTTTCGGGCGGACGACTTCTGCCTTGATTGATTCGATCTTGAAAGCGAACGAGAAAGGGAAAATCAAAATCAAGAAAATTGATGACAATACGGCGGCAACAGCTGAAATCTTAGTGTATTTGGCGGCCGGAGTCTCTTCCGACAAGACGCTTGATGCTTTGTATGCCTGCACGGATTGCGAATTGTCGATTTCTCCCAATTCTTGTGTCATCGAGAACGATAAACCCATCTTCATGCCGATTACCGATATTTTGCGCAAGTCGGTGGATGAAACCGTAGCCTTGTTGTTGTTGGAGCTGAAAATCAAGCTGGGAGAGCTGGAAACGGATTGGCAATATTCATCGTTGGAAAAAATATTCATAGAAGAACGTATTTATAAGGATAAAGAATTCGAGGAGAGCGAGATGATCGATCAAGTGGTGGTTCACGTGCGGAAACGTTTGGAACCGTTTCTGCCGGAATTGATTCGTCCGGTGACGGATGACGATATAAAACTTTTGCTGGAGATCAAGATGAAACGTATCTTGAAATTCAACTCGGAACAGGCAGAGAATTATATCAAGGAGTTGGAAAAGGAGATTGCCCGGGTGAAATTTGACATCGAACATATCATCCCTTACTCGATTAACTATTACGAGAATATCAAGAAAAAGTACGGTAAAGGCCGGGAACGCCTCACGGAGATTCGGAATTTCGAGAATATCGAGGCCACGAAAGTGGTGGTGGCAAACGAAAAGTTGTACATCAACCGGGAGGAAGGTTTCATCGGGACAGCCTTGAAGAAGGACGAATTCATCTGCGAGTGTTCGGACATTGACGACGTGATCGTGTTCCGGAAGGACGGTACGTATTACGTGACCAAAGTGGCCGATAAACTGTTCGTGGGAAAAGAGGTGCTGTACGTGAACGTGTTCAAGAAAAATGACAAGCGTACGATATACAACGTGGCTTACCGGGATGGCAAAGTGGGACCGTCTTACGTGAAACGTTTCTTCGTGACGGGAACGACGCGCGATAAGCAATACAACCTGACGAAAGGTACGCCGGGATCGCGGGTGCTGTATTTCAGCGCGAACCCGAACGGGGAGGCCGAGGTCATCAAGGTGTGCCTGAAACCGAAACCGGGGATGAAAAAACTGGTATTCGAGTATGATTTTGCCGGTTTGGCAATCAAGGGACGCGACTCGCTGGGAAACGTGTTGAGTAAAAATGATATTCATAAAGTTTCCTTGGTACAGAAAGGGGCTTCCACGCTGGGCGGTCGGAAGATATGGATCGACGAGGATGTGTTGCGCTTGAATACGGACGAACGCGGCCGTTACCTGGGAGAATTCCAGGGGGACGATCGGATTTTGGTGGTAAATAAAAATGGTACTTACTACACGACGGATTACGATTTGAGTAATCACTACGAGGAGGAATTCTTGGTGATCGAGAAATATGAGCCCGAGAAAGTCTGGTCGGCCGTATTCTTTGACGCGGAGCAGCAATTCTATTATCTGAAGCGTTTCCGTTTCGAGAACGTGGCGCGTCACACGCTGTTTATCGGGGAAACGGAAGGGTCGTATCTGGTTGCCTTGAGTGGCGAAAAACGCCCCCGGTTCGAGATCGTGTTTGGCGGACGTTACGAGGGGCGTCCGGCCGAGGTGATCGTTGCGGATGAATTTATTGCCGAGAAATCGTACAAGGCACGCGGAAAGCGGATGACCACTTACGAGGTGAAGCAAATTAATGAAATCGAACCTTTGGATAGCGGGGAAGGGGAAAGCGAGGAAACACCTTCGAACGATGTCGATTTCGAGATCACGAACCCGGATATGCTGAATGACGAGACGCAGATGAAGTTGGATTTTGAATAAATGGCGGAAGTGAGAAGTATGAAGTACTTTATCGTGGGATATATGGCAAGTGGCAAGTCCACGTTCGGGAAGGAGTTGGCCAAGGATAAAGGACTTCCTTTTCTGGATTTGGACGAGAGTATTGAAGCACGGGAGGGACGGTCGATCTCGGAAATCTTTGCCAAAGAAGGGGAGGTGTATTTCCGGGAGAGAGAACGGGAAATCCTGCATGAAATATGTAATGAGAGGGATGAATTCGTGCTGGCCGCAGGAGGGGGAACGCCTTGTTTTTTTGATAACATGGACTATATGAACCAAGAGGGAACGACTGTTTTCTTGAACACGTCACCTCTTGTGATCGTCGATCGGTTGAAACGGCAACGTACCGACCGGCCTTTATTGGCGAAGTGTTCCGATGATGAGCTGGAATTTTTTGTCCGGGAACATCTGGCATCCCGGCTTCCCTTTTATTTGAAAGCGAAAGAACAGGTATAACATTCGTGTGGCGGGGGAGTTAAGCATGAGTGAATGGAGAACTTGGCGGGTATGTGGCAATTAGAACGGTGTGCCCCACGGGTCAAATTCGATTCATTAAACGGCTTTAAAACGGAGGGGAATGGAACGGGAAACGTCCGTGGCCGCTTGTTTCCCGCTTAACTCCGGCCGAAATGATTCCAATTTTCCATTATTTTCGTTTACAGATTGCGTTATACGAGCAACTGCGGCACTTTTCCGATAGTTCCGTTTGAGTGAACGGTACTTCGGGGGAAAAGAGTTTTTCCAGTAATTGCACGAGTAAGTCCTGAAATTCAGGCTCGTATGGTTTGAAGCGATGAATCGGCTCCTTGTTACATTTCAGCAGATAACTGTAATTCGGGGTGAAAAGTAATTTTGTGCTGTATATTCCCGGAAGGATCGGGTCGGTGCCGGGATTTTCATATTCGTACATCATGCAATAGAGCAAGGTTTGGAAAGCCGCTTTGTTTCGTTGTTTGTTATTTGAGTCAAAGATGGACGGCAGGTCCTTCAGGTCGGTTTTGTCGGTTCCGGTTTTGTAGTCAATGACACGAGTTCCTTGGGCCACCCGATCCACCCGGTCGATATCTCCCTCCACGTAAACCGCGATAGGATGGTTAAAAGCGGAAATCGTGACGGGCATACGGTATGTTTTTTCCATGGAAATCACGCGGAAAGGGCATAACGTTTTATCAAATTCGAAAACCTTCTTCACGTATTTTTTCACGACAGACAACACGAGATCGTTGGCCCCGCTCTCCAGCATTTTGGATACGGTAGTATCGTACAGTTTCTCGTAGGCTGCCTGGATATGTTGTTCGATCAGCGAGTCGTTTTTCATCAAGGCGTCGAGACCTTCTGACGTGATCTCCCCGTTGGGAAAAGTTTGGTAGAGGGATTGCGTGCTTTGATGGAAAATGGTTCCCAACAGGCGGTGGTCCAACTCTTCGGCCATCTCTTCTTTCTCCTTGATCCGGGCGATGTATTTGAAATAAAATTTCAGATGGCACTCCATGTACGTGTTGAGCGCAGATGGCGATATGCCCCGTTCGTTTTCATCCGTGTAACTTTTCAGTTTTTCTACTATCGACGGATTTTTAGGGATGGAAATGGTCGGGTTGTCCTGAACCGATATTCTATTTTGGAAATGGGTTTCCCGGATGGGAAGTCCCGATTCGTATTTTATCTGGTAAAGGAAACGACTCATCTCGCCGCTACTCATGCCTTTCGTGACATCCGTGTACAATAGTTTGATGTTTTCAGACCGTTGTAGCAGGCGGTAAAAGTAGTAGGCGAAGAGGGCATCCATGTGTTCCGGGGTGGGTAGTCTGAATCCCAACCGCAAGTTGTAGGGGATGAATGACGAGGCGTGTCCGCCTTTCGGTAGGATTCCCTCATTGGCCGACAGGATAATCAGGTTTTTGAAATCCAGCATACGGGTTTCCATCAATCCCATGATCTGCATGCCTTCCAGCGGTTCTCCCGAAAAAGGGATGGATACACCTTGTAATATTTTGTGAATAATCTGGAGATAGAATTTGTTGTCCGGGAGGATGTTCTCTTCGATAAACGTGTTTTTAATGCCTTGAATGGTCGTGAAAATCGTGAATAGAAATTCCTTTTCAATGGCCAGACCTTCATGGCCTTCGGGTTGTATGGAGGTGATCAGTTGCTTCAAAATGCGCAACAGGTACTCGAGTAAATTCTCTTCCGACGAGGAGAATATGGCCCGGGTGATTTCGCTGAACTGGAGACTTTTTTCGGCCACGTACACGATGTTGTTCGTGTTGATGTAGTTCGTGATTTTGGGAACGTCTTCCGGGCAGGAGCTTTTTATCAGTTTGTGGTTCAGTAGGGCAATGACCGGTTTGTAATAATAATGGGTCATTTCTCCCTCTTTTTTGGCATAATGTTTTAAATCTCCCAGCATGGCAATCAAGGCGGCAACCGAGGTGTTCTGCGCCGGGTATCCCATCGTGATGTTGATTTTGTCGATTGTGTCGGGAATGGAGTGGATGACCGGGGTGAGTAGGCTTTCGTCGCAAAGGACGATGGCCGTGTCCGTGTATGCATCTTGTCGTTCCGGGTGGATTTGTTCTAGCAGTGTCGGGATCAGTTTTGCCTGCCCGATGGTGGAGGGAACGGAGATGTATTCGATGGCTTTGTCGTTGTACCGGAAGTTGTTGAAATGTTCCAGTCCCAAAGCGTTGGGGAATAGTTTCATGTTCTCCCGGATGTAAAGTCCCGCTTCGTGGTTGTCATTGGCCGAGTAGTACAAGTCGTAATCCCAGTAAAAGAGGGCCTGTCGGTTGTCCCGGAAATAGGAAAATATTCTTTTCTCGCATTGATTCAACGCGTTGAATCCGGCAAATATCAGTTGACGATCCGTGTGATGCCGGGAGAGTTGTTCGCAGAACAGGCGTTGACCCATGCCTTCGTAGCACAGGTTTTCGGCAAGTAATTTTGCCTTGAAACGGGTGTAGGTCGGGTAGAGTTTATCCCACACGTTCAAAAATTCCTGTTGCTCCCGGCTGTATTTTTCCGAGTTGAAGCTTCGCCAGAAACTTTGAATAAATTCCACCTGTTCCGGCGTAAGGTAGGGGAAAGTGGATTCAATTTCCTGCAATGCCGTGATGTTGGAAAAGAGGTCTTTCGCGTCCACGAGATATTTGTCAATATCGTCAAAATCGCCCAGTAACATGTTGCCCCAAAAATAGAAATCGTCGAAGCGTTCGGTCGTCCCGGCGTACTCTTGATAGGTTTTGTAAAGTTTGATGATAAGGGTTAGCTCTTCGGCTTTTTTCAGCCCGGTCTGGCGTTCGATGAATTCGCTCAAGGTCAGTATCTCCGGCATCCACACGGGACGATCAATCAATTGTGCCAGCTCTTGTGCCAGAAATAATCCGGCCCGTTTGTTGGGGAAGAGAATGGTCAGGTTGTCAAAATGATAACCGTATTTCTGAATCAGATCTTTTGCCAGGAGATGGAGAAACGAATTCATATTTTATTACTATTTTTGTTTCGGAACAAATTTACAATTTAATCATTAGATTCTATATAGATTTATGCTGAAAGAACTGTTATTAAAAAATAGGAGCTACCGTCGTTTTGTTCAGGATGTTCGTATCACGCGGGAGGAGTTGACGGAATGGGTCGGGCTGACCCGTTATTGTGCATCGGGAAGAAATGCGCAGGCGTTGAAGTATAAGGTCGTGGCGGATGCAGGTTTGTGTGACAAGGTGTTTCCAAACTTGGCTTGGGCAGGTTATTTGAAGGATTGGGACGGTCCGGAAGAGGGAGAACGCCCGGCAGCTTATCTGATCCAATTGTTGGATACTTCTATCGTGGAGAACTGTTTGTGTGATGACGGGATTCAGGCGCAAACGATATTGTTGGGAGCCGTGGAGAAGGGGTATGGCGGTTGTATTATCAAGGCTTTCAAGAACGAGTCTTTGCGGGAGGTGTTGCAATTACCGGAGCATTTGAAGATTATGTATGTTATCGCTTTGGGCAAACCGAAGGAAACGGTGGTGCTGGAAGAGATGAGGGACGGGGATTACAAGTATTGGCGGGAGGCGGACGGATCGCATCATGTGCCGAAGCGGGCTTTAGATGAGTTGGTGATTTTGTGATAATTGGAGGTTTGATTCTAAATTCTGGATTTTAGAAATGAAATTACTTTGTGCGGAGTATAATGAGGCGGGAGAGGTGGCTTATAATGTTATCGGTGACAATGCCCTTTTGCGAAATAATGATGATTTCTATATTCCGGCTTTTGCCACGGAGTTGAGTTGTGTACCACAGGTTGTATTACGGATCGGGAAGATCGGGAAGCACGTGGCCGAGCGTTTTGCCGGACGGTATTATGAAGAGGTGGGGGTAGGCATCCGTTTTTACGCGGACAATTTGGAACGGGAATTGCTGGCAGCTTCTTTATCTCCCGCGGCCGCGATGGCTTTTGATTCTTCGGCAGCCCTTTCACCGATGAAGTCGTTGACGGGTGTTTCGCCGGAAAATATGATTTTTTCGTTTGAATTGAACGGGAAGAATGTTTTCACGCGTGAAGTGGGTGAATTGGCGCGGAGACCGGAGGAGACGCTTGCCGCGATGTCTGAGTATTATATGTTGAAGATCGGAGATTTCCTGTTTTGCGGGGGAACTTTCCGGCAGAGAGATTTGTCTATCGGGGATCACCTTCGGGTTCTCTTGGATGGGGAGTGTTTACTGGACTTTCAGATAAAGTAATAAAGGGACTGTCTAACAAGTCTTATTCCTATCAACAAGCTACCCTCTCCAACTTCCCCTTATACAGGGGAGGGTTGATTACCAAGCGGTTTCCCCTCCTGTGCAAGGAGGGGTTAGGGGTGGTAGTCATTAAAAGTCTGACTTGTTGACACTCCCGATTTTTTATTTTATTTGCAGTACAAGAAACGTTTGATCTTGTGAGTGGGGGTCTTTTCAAAAGGTTCGTGTTGTACGAGTACAAGTTGTAGTTTTGAGAAGTTATTCACCCGGGCGTTCACGTAATCCCGTAGTTCTTGTTTTTGTTCTTCGATGTAATCGTTGATTTTTTCCTTGTAGTTTCCGGCTTGGTCTTTCAGTCTTTGGTATTGTTTTTCAAGTTCTTCCATGTTGAAATGAACCATGGCAACCAGTTTTCCGCTATTTTCCACTACCAAGGATTCGTTCACAAAGCGGAAGTTATTAATGATGGATTCAATCTCTTCCGGGTAGATGTTTTCTCCGGATGCACCGAGGATCATGGTTTTGATTCTTCCGCGGATGGCTAACCTGTTCTTCTTGTCGAAAGAACCCAAGTCGCCGGTTTTGAACCAACCGTCTTCCGTGAAGGTTTCCGCGGTGAGTTCCGGACGTTTGTAGTATCCTTTCATCACGTTGGGACCTTTGATCCAGATTTCTCCTTGTCCGCTATTGTCGGGATCATTGATTTTAATTTGCACACCTTCCATGACAGGGCCTACTCCTTGAAGGAATGTCTGTGACGGGTTGGAACCCGCGGCCATGGGAGCTGTTTCCGTGAGTCCGTAACCGATGGCATAAGGGAATTTGGCTTCCCGCAGGAATTGTTCTACGGTACCATCCAGTTTGGATCCACCGATCCCGAAGAATTTTAATTCACCACCGAAGGTTTCCATCAGTTTCTTGCCGGCCAATCGGTTGAATAGTTTACGGGCCGGGGCGAATTGATAGAGTTTACTCATCCATTTCGAACCGGTGAATTTAGGTAACACTTGCGATTTGTAGATTTTCTCGATGATCAAAGGCACGGATAAAACTACTGTAGGACGGATTTTCTGCATGGCCGGAACAAGTAGTTTCGGCGTCGGCACCCGATCCAGGTAATATACCTGTGCTCCGTACATCAAGGGTAACAATAGTCCCAGCGTATTTTCGTAAGTATGTGCCATCGGTAGAATACTCAGGAAACGGTAGGTTTCGTCCACGGGCTGGATGGTGTGGCACTGGCGTGCATCCCATACCAGATTTTTGTGTGTTAAGACCACTCCTTTTGAGAATCCTGTGGTACCGGAAGTATAAATGATTGATGCAATGTCCTCTTCTTCAATCGAAACTTCGGGGAGAGGGGTTGTGTTGTTCAAACTAATATCCGGGACCAATTTATCCAATTCTTCCGGTTGGTAGCATCCTTCTGGGATCGTTGAGAAGTTGTTGATCAAGATTTTATGCTTAAGGAACGGTGTTTTTACTCCTTCCAGACATTTTGCCAGTAAGCGAGAAACGAAGATCACTTTAACCTCTGCATGTTCCAGTATATTTTGGAGTTCTGTAGAACAGAATCCCGGTAGGACAGGTACGGCAATAGCTCCAATGTTTGCGATGGCAAATTGGGTGATTCCCCAGTTTGGCATGTTGGCACTTAAGATGGCTACTTTGTCTCCTTTCTTTACCCCTAGATGCAGTAAATGGTTGGCAATAGACACAACTTCGTTATATAAATCTTGGTAAGTTTTTTTTCCGCTTGCGACAAAATTTAAAGATAAATTTTTTGAAAACTTGGAACAGCTATTTTTCAAGAGTTCCGGTAACGTCAATTTCTTTAAAGTCATGTTTTAATAATATGAATTTTCCCTACAAAGATAATACAGAAAACGATACGATGTGGTTAAAATATTAAAAAATAGAGTAAATGGCTGGAAAGTGAAGGGGAAATTGAAACTATCGCGGGGGTTTTACGTACCGGCAACGCTTGATTTGTCGGGGGATTTCGGCTTTTTTATTTTTTTTCTGAACTACCTCCCCGAACTCCCCCTCCCCTTACACAGGAGGGGGAACCGTTGGGTAATTGCCCCTCTCCTGTGTAAGGAGGAGTTGGAGGGGGTAGTTTGTTATTTTGTAGGAATTGCAGCTAAAGTAGCTTTCAAGAATTCCCAGAATTTATTTACGGATTCGATGTTCACTTTCTCGTCCGGAGAGTGAGGAGAACTGATGGTCGGTCCGAAGGATATCATGTCCCAATGGGGGTAAGCAGATCCCAGGATACCGCATTCCAATCCGGCATGGATGGCCATGATGGCCGGTTTTTTGCCGTACAGTTTCATGTAAACTTCTTCCATTTCTTTGCGGATGGCTGAGTCCGGGTTCGGTTTCCAGCCCGGGTATTCTCCGGTGAAGTTGATTTTGTTGGCTTCAGCTAGTTCAAAAACGGATTGTACGACTTGTGCCAAAGACATTTTAGCTGTTTCAACGGAAGAACGCATTAACATGTATATTTCGATCTTTCCGTCACCACCTTTCACGATGGCCAGGTTGTTGGAGGTTTCAACCGTGTCAGGCATGGAATCGATCATTCTCATGGCACCGTTCGGGCAAGCTTTGATGGCGTTGATCAGGTTATATTGTACTTTTACCGGCATCACGTTTTGCGGCAGGGCGGTTTCTTCGGCAAAGAGAGTAAGGGTGGGTTCTTTAGCACTTAATTCTGCTTTGAAGATTTCCTCGTATTCTTTTACTTTAGCCAAGAATTTGTCTGCATTGGCAGCCGGAACCGTCACGATGCCGAAAGCTTCACGCGGGATGGCATTTCTCATGTTTCCACCGGATACGGAAGAAAGGCGAAGATCCAGCTCTTTGCTGACGGCTTTCAAGAAACGGAAATATAATTTGTTGGCATTTCCTCTACCCAAGTTGATGTCCATTCCGGAGTGACCACCCTTTAAGCCTTTCAGTGATAATTGGAATGCTTTGTGTCCCGCGGGAACTGCTTCGGGAGTATAGTCGAATACGATCTCTCCGTCGATACCGCCGGCACAACCGACATACAATTCACCTTCTGTTTCAGAGTCAAGATTCAACAAGATGTCTCCTTTTAACCAGTTGTGGCGGATACCGTTTGCTCCGTCCATTCCGGTTTCTTCGGTAGCCGTGATCAACACTTCAACCGGACCGTGAGGAATGTCCTTTGATAATAAGATAGCCATTCCGGTGGCAACGCCGATACCGTTGTCTGCTCCGAGGGTGGTGCCGTCTGCGGTTACCCATTCCCCGTCGACATAGGCAGAAATCGGGTCTTTGGTGAAATCATGTTGTTTGTCTTCATTTTTTTGAGGCACCATGTCCAAGTGACCTTGCAGGATGACTCCTTTGCGGTTTTCCATGCCCGGGGTTGCCGGTTTGCTCAATAATATATTGTGAGCCTCGTCCATTTCAGCATGGATTCCGTTTTCTTTTGCCCAATTCATAACAAATTCTCTGGCTTTTTCTTCATGGTTTGACGGACGCGGAACTTGAGTTAGTTTATAAAAGTTTTCCCAAATAGCCTTGGGCTCTAACGTGCAGATACATTTATTCATAACGTTTTTGTTTTAAAATTTATGATTTAAGATTTCAGCTGGATTATCACGGGGATAATTGCACCGAGATCATGTTTATTTCTATCGTTTGCAAGATATAAAAAAAACAGATAAGTTGTGATTCAATCACAACTTATCTGTTTTTTTTGTTTCAAGTTGGCAGGTTACAAGTTACAGGTTCTTGATTTACAAATATTGGTGCGAAACCTGTAGCCTGTAACCTGAATTAACTTTTGAATTTTTATTTCAAGTGCTGATTCAAATAGTTCACAAATTTAGTGTACAGTTGTAATCGCGTGTAACCGCCATATATGCTATGGTTCCGGTTGGTGTAAATTTGCATGTCGAATTGTTTGTTCGCTTGTACGAGAGCCTCGGATAGTTCGTAGGTGTTTTGCACGTGTACGTTATCATCCGCGGTTCCGTGGCATAACAGTAAATTCCCTTTTAAGTGTTTTACCCAGTTAATCGGGGAGTTGTCGTTGTAGCCGGAAGGATTGTCCTGCGGACGTCTCATGAAGCGTTCCGTGTAGATGGAGTCGTAGAAGCCCCAGTGAGTAACGGGAGCGACCGCGATAGCCGTGGAGAACACGTCATTCCCTTTCATCAGGCAGAGTGATGACATGAATCCGCCAAAACTCCATCCCCAGATGCCTACTTTTTTAGCGTCGATGTAAGATTGTCCGGCAAGCCATTTGGCCGCGGCGATCATGTCGTCACTCTCGATTTTACCGAGTTGCATGTAGGTGCATTTCCGGAATTCTTCTCCTCTGGCAGCCGTTCCGCGGGGGTCGATACAAGCCACGATGTAACCTTCTTGTGCGAGGTATTGTGTCCAGTCCATACCCCAGCTATTGCTTACTTGCTGAGAGTTCGGACCACTGTATTGGACGATTAGTAGCGGGTAAGATTTTGACGCGTCAAAGTTCACCGGTTTCATGAGCCACGCGTTCAACAGGGTGGTTCCGTCAGCTGCCGGGATCTGGATGAATTCTTTTTTGGCAACAGCGTAATCTTCCAGTTTTGCTTTCAACGCGGCATTGTCTTCCAGCGTGCGGACGGCTTTCCCGTTTGCCGCGTACAGGGTGTACACGTGTGGCATATCCGCGTTGGATACTATATTAATATAGTATTTGAATGATTTGCTGAATTCTGCTTCATTCCATCCTTTGGTCGGGGTGAGTTTTTTCTTTTTGCCCTTCAGGTCGATGGAGTAGATGTATTTTTCCAGGGGTGATTCTTCGTGAGAGGCATAGTAGTAAAGTTTTTTTACCGGATCGTACCCGTAGAAGTCGACCACGTCGTATTTCCCGGACGTGATCGGCTGGATTTCTTTCCCGCTCATGGCATACAGGTAGAGGTGGGAATAACCACTTTTTTCGCTGCTCATGATGAAGTGTTGCCCGTCTTCCATGAAGATCAAGTTGTCCAAGTTGCTTTCCGCGATATAATATTTGTTTTCTTCCCGGTAAAGTACGGTTGTACTTCCCACGCGGGCATTGGCCAATAGGATTTCCAGGTGATTTTGGAAACGGTTCAGTTTCATGATGGCTAATCTCTTCGGGTCTTTTGTCCATTTGATGCGGGGGATGTAAATATCGGTTTCTTCACCAATGTTCATAGGGGTAGTCATGCGATCTTTAATGTCATAAACGTGAACGCTCACGATGGAATTGGTTTCCCCGGCTTTCGGGTATTTATAAGAGTAGTTTGAAGGATAAAGAGCGTTTTGTTCGTATGCCGGATATTGCCCTTTGAACATATTCATGTGGTAAGTTTTCACGGCCGATTCATCGAATTTAATGAACGCGATAGCTGACCCGTCGGGGGCCCACTCGAATGCTTTGTTGAATCCGAATTCTTCTTCATATACCCAGTCAGGGGCTCCGTTGATGATTTCGTTAAATTTCCCGTCAAAGGTGATCTGTATCTCGGAGCCGAAGCGTAGGTCAGCGATAAAGATATTGTTGTCTCTCACGAATGCGACTTTCGTTCCGTTGGGAGAGAAGGTTGCCAGACGTTGAGAACCACCTTCCGATAGAGGTTTCAATTCTTTGTTTTTTAAATCAAACACGAAATAATCTGCCGTGAATGAGCGACGATAGATGGGATTTATATTCGTGCAGATCAAAATCCGGTCTTCTTCCGGGCTGAATTCATAATTTTGGATGACCTGGACCGCTTTGTACTTGGGATCGTTTAAGTCTAGTAGCGTGCTGACGGCTTTCCCGGTCTTGTAGCTGTACATGACCAATTTTTTACCATTGTTTTCCAACACGGTATAGTGTTCCCCGTCATTTAACGAGCGGAGGCCTGAAACACCATGTGTCCTGAACGTGTAGGTCAAGTTAAAATCTTCCAGAGTGAATTTTTTGCTCTTGTTTTGAGCGTTTACGGGTAGAGCAAACCCCACGATAAACATACATACAATTAACTTGTAAAACATCCTCATGACAATTATTTTTTGTTTTTTTAATTTGGACCAAAGATATAAATAATTTTAGATTTATGATTTTAGATTTAATTATTCCTATCTTTGTACGCTCAAAATCATGATTAGATGAAATATACCCTTTTAGCGAAAGACAAGAATAGTGATGCACGGTGTGGTGTGTTAACCACGGATCATGGGAATATTGAAACTCCGATCTTTATGCCGGTGGGTACGGTGGGAACCGTGAAAGCCGTACACGCGAGAGAGTTGAAGGAAGATATTAAGGCCCAGATTATTTTGGGTAACACGTATCATTTGTATTTGCGACCGGGTACGGAGGTGTTGGAAGAAGCAGGAGGGTTACATAAATTTAATTCATGGGATCGTCCGATCCTCACGGATAGTGGTGGTTTTCAGGTTTTTTCTTTGGGTGATTGCCGGAAGATTACGGAAGAGGGCGTCGTGTTTCGCTCTCATATAGACGGTTCTAAGCATCTGTTCACGCCGGAGAATGTGATGGATATTCAGCGTAAGATAGGGGCTGACATTATCATGGCGTTTGATGAGTGTCCTCCGGGACAGAGTGAGTACGGTTACGCGAAGAATTCTTTGGAGTTGACGCAGCGTTGGTTGGAACGATGCGTGAAACGATTGGATGCCACGGAGCCATTGTACGGTTATCACCAGTCATTGTTCCCGATCGTGCAAGGATGTACTTTCCGAGATTTACGTGAAAAGGCGGCGGAACACGCTGTCGCTCTTGACCGGGAGGGATACGCTATCGGGGGATTGGCCGTTGGGGAGGAGGCCGATGTGATGTATGAAATGATTCAAGTGGTGAACCGGATTTTACCGCAGGATAAGCCCCGTTACCTGATGGGGGTCGGGACCCCGGAAAATATTTTGGAAGCTATTTCTTTGGGCGTGGATATGTTCGATTGCGTGATGCCAACCCGAAACGGGAGAAATGGTATGTTGTTTACCACGGAGGGCGTGATTAATATAAAGAACAAGAAATGGGAAAAGGATTTCAGTCGTATTGACCCGGCCGTCTTGAGTTTTGTTGACAGCGATTATTCGAAAGCGTATTTACGTCATTTAATCAAGGCGGATGAAATTTTAGGGCTACAAATTTGCTCGATCCATAATTTGTCGTTTTATTTGTGGTTAGTACGTGAAGCTCGCAAACACATATTAGAAGGAGATTTCGTGACATGGAAAGAGAGCACGATAAAAAAAGTTACACGAAGATTATAGTGCTGAGAAGCAACTAACATAAAATGAAAAAATTAGATTTATATATTATCCGGAAGTTCCTAGGTACCTTTTTCTTTTCGATGGTACTGATCTTGAGTATTGTCGTGGTTTTTGACCTTTCGGAAAGACTGGAAAAATTTATTGAAAACGAGGCACCCGTGAAGGAAATCATATTTGATTATTATCTGAATTTCGTGCCTTATTTCGCGAACGTGTTTTCCTCGTTGTTCACCTTTATTTCGGTTATTTTCTTTACTTCTAAGATGGCTTATAATAGCGAGATTATTGCTATTTTAAGTACGGGTATCAGTTTCCGGAGGATGGTTCGCCCTTACATGATTTCGGCCGGAGTGATTGCTTGTCTGTCGCTCCTTTTAAGTGCTTTTATTATTCCGAATGCCAACAAGAAGCGTATCGCGTTCTCGGAGCAATATATCTGGAAAAAGTATAGTAACAAGGAAGAGAATATTCACCGGCAGATTGCACCCGGTGTCTTTATTTATATGTCGAGTTTTAATGTCTATTCCAGCCGGGGGAATGATTTCACTTACGAGGTATTTCGGGAAGACACGTTGGTTAGCAAGTTGACGGCAAAATCGATTTCATGGAATAAAGAGCTTGAGAAATGGCGGATCAATAACTGGACGTTGCGGGAATTTGACGGGATCAAGGAGACTTACACTACCGGGCAAACGATTGATACGGTATTGAGTTTCAGTGCGGCTGAATTTTCAGAGGATCCCAAGAAGATCAAGGAACGATTGACATTGCCGGAGTTGGATGAATACATTGCCCGGCAAAAATTGCGGGGAAGCAGTAACGTGGTCGAGTTTCAGATCGAGAAGTACAAGATGTTTTCGGGGGCTTTCGCGACATTTATATTAACGTTAATCGGGGTATGTATTGCTTCTCGTAAAATTCGGGGAGGGATGGGATTCCATTTGGGATTGGGGTTGTTAATTAGCTTTTCGTACATATTATTTATGCAATTTTCCACGGTTTTCGCAACCAATGGAGGTATGAGTCCGTTATTAGCGGTATGGATACCGAATATGTTGTTCGCTGTGGTGGCCTTATTTGTATACCGGGCGGCACCGAAGTAATAGAAAGTTGAAAAATGTAGAATTGAAAATGGATAATTAAGAAGGTATGAAAATGAGTGCATATCTTCAAGCAATAGAGTAGGCCGTGATGGCTGTAAGCAAGAATCATAAATTTAAAATTAAAAATTTATACGTAAGTATATGAATAGGGAGACTAAAAGACCTAGAATTACAAGACCGATCGAGCATCGTGATGAGAATCGTCGGGGTAGAACATCGCGTTTCGAAAACCGTGAAGGTGGAGAAAGCGAAACAAGAAGACCTAATCGTTTTAACACGGACAGGCCTAGACGGGAACAAGGATACGGGTATATCCGTGATTTGAACAAAGAACGTGAAAGAGAGCGTAACGGAGGTGCGGGAGATCGGGAGATCGGGAATCGTTATTACCGGGATGCCGATAGAAACCGGGAAAGGGGGGATCGGGACAATAATCGTTACGAGAACCGGGATAATAGAAGATCATACGAGAGAGATTCCAGAGATAACAATCGTTTCTCCGACCGGGGTGATCGTCGGGAAAGACGTCCTCAAGATCGGAATGATAATACAGAAAGAAGAGATAATCGTTATCAAAACAGGGATCGCAATGATCGGCGTGATGAAGGACGTCGGGAAAGAGGTGCCCGCGATGAAGGTTTTCGTAGAGAGGGTTATCGGGGAGAACGTCGGGATCGCAGAGAGGAAAATGATCGTCGGGATCGTAATTCTGATCGTCCGGTAAGAAAAGTGATTGCTCGTCGGAAAGATGAAGATAACGCCCCGAAAAGCGTGTACAGCAAGAAAAAACAAATTGAATATCGCAAGAAAAACGAGGGGGAGGAGACGGAATTGCGATTGAACCGTTATATCGCTAAAGGCGGTGTGTGCTCCCGTCGCGATGCTGATGTATTGATCGCTGCCGGTCGGGTGAAAGTAAACGGGGAAGTCGTACAACAGGTTGGGGTAAAAGTGAAACGCACGGATAAAGTGGAGGTGGATGATCAAATGATTACTCCCGAGCGGAAAGTATATTTGGTGTTGAATAAGCCGAAAGATTACGTGACGACGGTGGAAGATCCTTTGGAGCGTAAAACCGTGATGAGTTTGATCGAGGGAGCTTGTAAAGAGCGCGTGTACCCGATCGGGCGACTTGACCGTCAGACCACGGGAGTGTTGCTTTTCACGAATGACGGTGATTTGGCAAAAAAATTGACACACCCGAAGTATAACCAGAAAAAGATATACCACGTGTTCTTGGACAAGGTTGTTCAAACGGGTGACTTGGAGGCTATTCGTAAGGGAATCGAGTTGGAGGATGGTTTTATCCAGGCGGATGACGTGAGAGTGGCTGAAGATGATCGTACGCAGGTAGGGATTGAAATTCACTCCGGTAGAAATCGTATTGTCCGGAGAATTTTTGAGCATTTGGGTTACCAGATCCTTCGCTTGGACCGCGTCTTTTTTGCCGGGATTACAAAGAAAAATTTGCCTAGAGGGCATTGGCGATTCTTGACGGAAGAAGAGGTTAATATTTTGAAGACCTACTAAAAATTTTTTTTTTAATATAATTACTATTACCTTTGCGGATGTCCACCTTTTAGGAGGTTTGTTCCGTAAAGGTTTTATTTTTATATTAGAAAATTATGGTTGCACTTATTACAAATGGATTGAATAGGATGAGAACGTTGCGCTCATTCTCGTACACGCCACGTTGGATTGTATTTTTGATCGACGTGGCTCTTGCCATTATGGCAGTAAGCATTGCTTATCTGATTTGGGTCAATTTCCAGATCGACCGGATGAGGTTGGATTTCGTCTTGACCGGAGCCCTTGTTATTGTCGGCGTTCGGGTGATCAGTTTTCTCTTGGGACATACTTATTCCGGAATAGTACGTTTCACGGGAACGGAGGATGCATTGCGCATCTATTACGTGCTGACGGCAGGGGAGATCGTCCTTCTTCTGGCGAGTGGCGTGTTTTTCCTGTTGTATGGTTATCTTTTTATCCCGGTTTCGGTTTTACTTACGGAGTACATTCTTTTGACCAGTTTGATGGTTATGAGTCGGGTGATCGTGAAAAAAGTTTTCGCACAATATATCGGTGCCGAGCGTACCAAAAAGAACGTGATTATATGTGGTAGTGATGAATACGGAATCATGGCCAAGCATGCTATGGATAACGTGGAGGATGCCACGTATAATATTCTTGCATTTGTTGATGTGAATGACCGGAAGGCGGGAAAAATTATCGAGGGGGTCAAGATTTATAAGATGTCGTCTTTACCCGATTTGTTGAAACGTAACCGGGTGGATAAGGTGGTTATTGCTAAAAAGATGATTTCTCCTGATAAAAAGCGGGAAATTGTCGAGATTTGTTTGGCTGCCGATGTGAATGTGCTTGAGGTTCCTCGTTTCGAAAGTTGGATTAACGGGGAGTTGAGTATACGACATATCCGGAATATCAAGATCGAAGATTTGCTGGAGAGGGACGTGATTCACATGGAGGAGACCAATCTCCGAAAACAGTTGTTGAACAAAGTGGTACTAGTGACCGGGGCTGCCGGTTCGATCGGGAGTGAAATCGTGCGGCAGTTGACGCATTTTAATCCATCCCTGATTGTTTTATTTGATCAGGCCGAGTCGCCACTTTATGATATTGAGTTGGAGTTGAAAGAGGAGTGTGGTTTCACGGATTACAAAGTCGAGATCGGGGATGTGCGTGATGTAGACCGGGTGGAAGGACTTTTTAAAACTTATCACCCAAATATCGTGTATCACGCGGCGGCTTACAAGCACGTGCCTATGATGGAAAAACACCCGATTGAAGGCGTGAAAACGAATATTTTCGGAACGAAAAATGTTGCTGATTGTGCTGTAAAATATGATTGCCAGCGTTTTGTGATGATCTCCACCGATAAGGCCGTGAACCCGACAAACGTTATGGGGGCAAGTAAACGTATCGCGGAAATCTACACGCAATCATTGAATCATATTACGAATACTCGTTTTATTACCACTCGTTTTGGTAACGTGTTGGGTTCGAATGGTTCCGTGATTCCTCGTTTCAAGAAACAGATCGAAGCGGGTGGTCCGATAACGGTTACTCACCCGGAGATCACCCGTTTTTTCATGACGATTCCCGAAGCCTGTCAACTTGTTTTGCAGGCCGGGGCCTTGGGGCATGGCGGTGAAATATTTGTGTTTGATATGGGGAAGAGCGTTAAGATTGTCGATCTGGCTCGCAAGATGATTAAACTTTCCGGTTATGAGGTAGGGAAAGATATTCATATTGTTTTTACCGGTTTGAGGCCGGGAGAGAAATTGTACGAAGAGGTGCTTAACGTGAAGGAGAAGACCTTGCCGACCGTGCATGAACGAATAAAGATTGCTAAGGTACGTGAGTATAATTATGGTGAAGTTACAGATGCGATGAAGGCTCTTGATATAGCTTTACAGACAAAAGATAATTTTGCCGTGGTGAAACAAATGAAATGTATCGTTCCTGAGTTTAAATCAAAAAATTCAATCTATGAATCTATCGATTTCCAAATGGAAGAGGAAGGGGTAGAGCATCATATGGAGGAGGTTTTAAATAAAATTCAGGTGACCGAAAACTTAGAAGTCAGAGAGTAATGGAGAAGACGAATTGGTATGCAGTTTTCACTGCTTTTCGGACGGAAAAACGTGTGAAGGAGCGTTTGGAGCAAGCGGGAATCGAAAATTATTTACCTGTACGGGAGGTGGAATTCGAGAGAGACGGGCAGGTGAGGAGATTGGAAATTCCTGTGATTTCAGGGTGTATTTTTGTGCATGTTCCTGAAATGAGTTTACCATCCGTGTTATCAATTTTGGGTGTGATCGCGTTGTTGAGGAAAGAACGGGGGCCGATCGTGATTTCGGACAAGCAGTTGGATAGTTTGCGGATGTTGTGTGAACATGCCGAGACGCTTGAAGTTGTAAATGAGGGATTACCGGGAGAATCTGTTATAGGATTGTTGCTACCGAAAAAGTAGATACTGAATGGTAGAAAAAGATTGAAAAGTGTATTTTTAACACGACTTATTCATTGGAAAAGTGTATATTTGTACTTATGTAAACCAAGGAAAAGTGTATTATGTTATACCGGAAAATCGGAGACTATATTGAAAAATATTTGCAATCAGGTTCTAATAAAGTGCTGATTGTAGATGGTGCACGTCAAATAGGAAAATCCTATATTATTCGCTATGTCGGACAAAAATTGTTTCAGAATTACATAGAGGTTAATATGGAAGCGGACAAACTGGGGAATCGGATTTTTGCGGAAGCCAAGACGGTAAATGACTTTTATCTAGCATTAAGTGTCGTGGCGGGAGATAGGATGAAAGGAAAGGAAAACACGCTTGTCTTTATTGATGAGATTCAAGCTTATGATCACTTGCTCACGTTACTGAAATTTCTGAAAGAGGATAATAGATTTACTTATATTGCTAGCGGTTCCTTGTTGGGGGTGATGTTGAAAACCACCTCTTCAATTCCTTTAGGAAGTATAGAAATCAAGCACATGTATCCGATGGATTTCGAGGAATTTTTGATAGCCAATGGTATCGGAGAGTTTGTTATGCAAACCATGCGAATGCATTTTGAGAAACGGCAATCCTTGCCTGATGCTCTTCACGCTAAAATATTGGATTTATTCAAAAAGTATTTGATCGTGGGAGGATTGCCTGATGCGGTGAATACGTTCGTGGAACAGCGTAACGTGATGGCTATTCGTAAGATCCAAGAAGATATTCATGCCCTATACGCCCTTGATGCTTCAAAATACGAGAAGGAACATGCCAGATTGAAAATACAGCGTATCTATAACCTTATACCGTCAAATCTTGAAAACAGGAAAAAGCGGATAATAGCAAAAAGCATTGAGGATAAGAAAGGTAAACGAATGACGGATTATGAAGATGAATTTGATTACCTTATTTCGGCAGGAGTGGCTTTGGAGGTGAGAGCTATCAGGGTTCCGAGTTATCCGTTGATGGAGAATTGTGGAAAGAATTTACTCAAACTTTACTTGAACGATGTAGGTTTGTTGACAGGTTTGTTTTTTAAAAATAATATTCAAGCCATCCTGCAGGATGTGCGAAGTATCAATTTGGGGTCGGTGTACGAGACTGTGGTGGCGCAAGAGTTGCGTGCTCATGGATTTAATCTCTATTACTACGATAACAAAAATAATGGTGAAGTGGATTACTTGATAGATGATGCCGATCAACTTACCGTTTTGCCGTTGGAAATAAAATCCGGGAAGGATTATGCCATTCACAGTGCGCTTAATAAATTGTTGAAAATAAAGGAATACAATATACACCAAGGCTTTGTATTGTCCAACGAGCAAAAGGTTTATCAAGAAAATGGTATTACCTATCTTCCTATTTATGATATCATGTTTTTTGAACCGGGAACAAAAGTCGTGGGTGGGCTATGATATACCGATAGTTCTTTATTTGGGTTAAGTTTGGGTTACACTACATTTTCTGGGCTGTAATTTTGTTTGGTTGGGGTAAAAGTCCTGTTAGATAAATTATTTGTCTGTCACTTGATTCTCCCGACTTTGTTTGAGGGAGTATATGTGGAAAATAATATGTATTTTCTTTTTTTAGTTGATTAAGATTAGGTGTTATTGCCTTTCCGTTGAAATAAAGATCATTAGCATATGACAAAAACGATTCGACAATAATAATGATTATATTATTTGATGAATTTATAGGTCGTATATTTGAAGATTGGGCGAAAAATAATGGTTCAAATTTTTGATCTTCTTCTGAAAATTGTTTTGTTGTGTCAATCGTCTTTATTTCCATGATGAAATGATATGTTATCCCGTTCCGGAAAGTTGATTCTGTTGGAGAATACATGTATGGGGAGATAAATTTGTCTTTTAATGTATAAGATTTTAGGAAGGTAGAACAAAAGAAGAGTCCTGTTAATAGTATGGCTAAACCTAAAAAACTTAAAAATACTTTCCATTGACATTTAGGTGATATTATATGCAATATGCGTTGAGTGATGATTACAAAAATTATTGTTGAAATGGGGATAATACAATCTAGTACTTTCATACTGTCGATAATATTATTTTTCAAACCGTGTAAGTTATTGAATTCACAATATAAAGATATCGAAATATACGCATGAAAGTTTCGACTATACCAAATATTTGCTAATGTGAATATATCAATGAATATAAGTAAGAAAATAGACATGTTTTTACTCCTGCTGATGAGGGGTATAAATGCACATAACAAAAGAGATGTATCTATAATTGCAGTACTGATGTTCTCCAAAAGACCAATAGGATTTATTGTCCATTTTTCTGTAAAAACACAAAAAGAAGCAATATCCCTATTTGTTTTGAAAAAAGATGAATCAAAAATTTGCACATCGACCGTTGTTTCTTTTATATATTTTTTGATATAATTGTTTGTATGTATCAGCCATTTTTTTCACGGTGAAATCGGCTAAAAATGTACATCTTGCTTGTGTGGATAATTGAGAGTATAGTTGAGGATTAGTGGTTAATTGAAGTATTGTTTCTTTAAATGCTTGTGATGAATTTTGAACTGTAAAACCTGCTCCAGTAGATAGTAGTTCTTTAATACCGCCAACATTTGATGCTATGACTGGTTTACTATAGGATAATGCTTCTATAATAGAAATTGGAAGCCCTTCGAAATTAGAAGGTAAAATGAACAAATCTGAGTATCGAATATATAAAGATGCGTTTATGACACTACCTAAAAAATACGTATTAGACGAATGTTTACATTGAATATCACTAGTATTGCCAATCCAGATAAACGCAAAATTAGGTAATTGCTCGGCAATATCAAGGAATAGGTCTAGTCTTTTAGGTGGTTCTGTTCTTGCAATACACAAAATAAGTTTGTCATATTGTTTTTTTAAATTTTGAATTTTTTGTGCGATTGGGGCAGAAATACCTTCTGTTTGTAATGTGTTATCTTCGATTCCATTATATATATAACATATATTTTTTTGGATATGTTCTTTTTTTAAATTTTCGAAATCATAACGACTTACCGCAACGATCTGTGCTGCTCGTTTTTTTAGTAATTTTTCAAGCCATAAAAAAGACTTGTTAGCAATACGTATCGTGTCAAAGCCATGTACTGTATATACAATTTTCCTTTTGGGGAAGCATAGACGTCCTAAAATTCCAATTTTAGAAGAATGTAGATGAATAATATCTGGTTTTAAATGAAAGCGATAATATAATAACTTGAATATAACTATGAAGTCTAAAAGAGAAATAGCTCGTTTTAGTTGTTTAATTTTGATGATACATACGTTAGGATGCAATGCTTCCCATGCGTTACCATCGGAACCGGAAATGACGAATACTTCATTATCTGTTGATTGTTGATTTGCTAAATTGATAACAACAGATTGTGCCCCTCCCAGGGTCGAACGTGTTATAATATGGACAATTCGCATCTTATTTTATATATTTCAATATTAATCGGCGTAAATATTTTACAAGAGAAAAAGCGGATAAAATAATCCAATAGAGAAAATTAATATATCTTTTTTGATAGCAGTATTGTAAATTTTCTAATTCTCCTTTTTCCATTTTCCATAATTTGGAAGATAAGTTTTGGGATGAATTGTTGATATTGTTACTATTTTGAGAATATTTTACTAATGGTATATTTAAAATTGCACATGAATGTTGGTGACATATTTCTAACCAAAGTTTGTAATCCTCTGAATATTTCTTGTTAAAGTCAAATGGTGGATTTGGTAGAATATCTTTCCTTACGAGTACAGAGGATGTTATAAAGTAGTTTTTGAGAAGTAATTGGTTAAAACTGATAGTTTGTATAATTTGTGCTGTTTTATTTTTTTTGAGAGATTCTCCTAGAAGAACAATGTTGGGGTTTTGTAATAAATATTTTTGTTGTATTTCAATTTTAGAAGTATCCCATATGTCATCACTATCAAGAAATGCAATCCAATCTCCTTTGGCTAGAGTGATGCCATGATTTCTAGCGGCAGCGGGACCTGCATTTGTTTGTTTAACGAGTTTTAAATTCGTGATGTTGTGTTGTTCTTTGAAGTTTAAGATTAATTGATAAGATTGATCTGTAGAACCATCGTCAATTACTATTACTTCGTGGACGGCTAGGGTTTGGGAAAATATGGACAAAAGTACTTGTATAATATTTTGTTCCGAGTTATAGCAAGGTATGATAACAGAGATCTTCATATACTTTATTTTAGTAGCGTTGTTTGAATTTTTTTTGTCCATTCTTCGACAGTTAAATCTGCGATACCCTTATGTATTGTTGATTTTTTTATAGGATTTGAAAGAATATCATTAATTCTTTTTGCATATATTTCTGGTGAATAGTCAGAAATATAGCCATTTCCCCCTTCTTGAATAAGTTCTTCTGTCCCTCCTACGGGTGTTGTTACAACAGGAATTCCTAGATACAGGGCTTCAACAATTACAGTGGGAAATCCTTCAGAGTAGGAGGAAACTAATAAACAATCAGATGTTTTTAAAAGAGGATAAGGATTAGGTAAAAATCCGGTTAGAATTACATCCTCTGTTAATTGGTTGTTATTTATATAGTTTGTGAGATTATTTCTTTCATTTCCTTCTCCAATGATAATTAATTCTATTTGTGAATTGTTTTTTTTCAAGATGGATAATGCTTCTAGTTGGAGCATGACATTTTTATTTTGGTCAAGTCTACCAATTGATATAAGACGATATTTTTTTCTTTTGGGAATAGAAACAGGTTCTTTTGATAATATTTCGATGTGGTTAAAATTGTATCCATTGTTAATCATTGTGATTTTTGGATGACTGAATGGGAATAATTTTTCAATTGATTTCTTTGTATTTATGGAGATGGGAACAATATGATCAGCTTTTTTTAATGCATTTTTTTGCATTTTGAAAAGGGCTTTATAGATATATCGTTTTATACCATGATAGTTTTTCCATTCAAGATCATAAATGGAACCATGGAACCACATGATTTTTTTTGAAGAAGAATTAGGACTATGTGCAACTAAATATGATGTATATAAATAATTGAAAGAAATTTCAAAATCATAATGCCGTGAATGAATATAATATTTATATACCCATTTGGGAAAAATAAATATCATTAAAGATAGTAATATACGATGAATATGTCCCCAAAATCTATTACCATTGTGAATCTGTAAATATTTATCTGTAAATGACATCGATTTTAATTTGCGCACATTGTCGGGTAGTTGATATGAGTGGGTAGAACATTCTAAACGTTCGATCAAATCTATTTGATAATGTTTAGAAAGCTCTTCTATTAAGGTATATAGAACCTTTTCGGACCCCCCTCCTGTTGATATTGTGAAAGGAATAATTAATATCTTTTTCATGAGAAATTTATCTGATGTTTTTCCGATACAAAAATAGAATAATTAAAGCAGGAATTGCATTGTAAAATAAGAATTGTCCCATTACTTGGAAACTTTGTAAAATGGATGAATTAAATAATATGGCAATATAAAAAATTGCTGCACGAAAGAGCAATTGAGAGTCCATGCTATGTATATATATATGATTTAAATAGGCATAAAAATATCCTATTAAGATAAAAAAGAGTATAACCAAGATATATCCACCATTCATGTAACATTCAGATTGTGTATGAAAAACGAGATCGCTTCTTCTACTAAATCCGAAATATAGTTGATTGTAAATAGTCAAACCAGAATGATCTCTAAATAGTTTTCCGATAGCAGGAAGGCTATGGAAAAATGAATTGATGATTGTGCATTTGAACTCATTATTCTCAATGACTGGAGTGATCATGTGTGCTCCTCCTGCATATAGTTCAACTGTTTTAGCTAGTTCTTGTGTTTGTATGGAGTATGCTGTTGTAGAAGCATTAGGTGATGTACGTATATCTGCAAAGGCGATTAGAAAATATAGGCAAATAATACCACACAATATTGCTGGAATAGGCTTGATTTTTATGATTTTCGGAGTAAATGCGGCAAATAAAGTTAGTAAGGGGTATACCATACTTTGTCTATTACTATTTAGAGAAAAGAATAATATCAATATGGCAGATAAAAAAAGTATACAAAATTTGAAGACGATGTTTTTGTTATTAAAACAGATAAGTGTTAAATATCCCAATATAGCAAAAGGAAGGAAAAATTTAGCCCAAATAGAACATAACTGAATAATTTTATTTTTAAAACCAATAATTTCTTCTGTTTCGGATAAATAAATGTTTGAAAGATAGGTGTTTATATCTCTAAAATATATAATTAATGAGAATATTCCAAATAAAAGAAAAATAGAGGATACAATATAAATTTTCTTGTGATTTATTTTGTATTTATATACGTTATTTCTAGGCTTTAATTGAAAATATGTCCAACCGCTTATAAAGGATATATACATGAAGAGTAAGATGATATAACTTTGAAGTATCGTTTCTTGTGTGAAGTCTTCATTATATCCTCCGACACTTGGATAACCGTAAAATATAGCAATACAAGGTATAATGTAAAGTCGAAAGAAAAATATAATAAAAGCAAAGTTTTGAGGTGCAAATAAATATTTGAAATTAATGTTGAACTTATGATAACTGAGGTTGGAAACAAGTAAATAGAAACATACAACGCCAGACTCTATTGCAAGAAAATGACCTGAAATTATTTGAAAAAAGACAAATAGGCAGAAACATAAAACAGTACAAATAGAATTCATTGTATTATATTTTAAGTTTATATTTAAATATACAGAGAACAATAGTTCCCATTAAAAATGAAAAAAAATAACTTATTGGTAAAGCATAAATAACTTCATGCTGATTAATTATATGGACAGTAATAATTAAAGTTATGGCGATTGCTGCATCGGCAATTGTTCTTATCCAGGTTTCTCCGTGGGCAATAATTGTTTGACCAAGGTATAAATTTATAGTTGATAATAATCCTGTGAATAAAATGATTTTAAACACGACATGGGATGTTATATATTCAAAGTGATATAAATCTTCTATAATAAAATGTGAAAAAATAAGTGATAAGATTACGATTACAGTGGCGATTCCAAGGCTAAAATATAAACCAAGTTTTTCGGTATTTTTGTAATCTCTTGTTTCTTGCATTGAAGTGAGCCATGGTAATGCTACTCGTGATATTTGAGTTGGGAAAAATTGGATTAAGACTAACCATTGATAGGCGATAGCAAATATACTTAAAGCATTTTCTCCTCCTTGTGTATTATAAATAATATAATTTGCATACCATTGTGCTGGTGCAACAAATATTGCGGCGCTAAAAATAGGAATTGATAATTTGAAAATTTCAGAATAAACAGAGTTAGAGAGTTTCCAAGTTAGTGTGATTGTATATTTCTGACAATTTTTTCTAATGAAGTAATAATTACAGATTAAACTTAAAATGAAACTAATTGAATTTCCCAAAACTCCGCCTTGTACACCATGTTTTGCAACTAAAGTATAAGTAATTGCTATGGAAATAATTCCTTTTAAAAGGCTAACTTTTGCGACATCTTTGAATGCTTTAAAGCCTAATAAGATTGCAATTTGTACTAAGTCTAAAGCACTTGTTAGGAACCAAATTATTGCAGCAATAAGGGTAAGTATGGAGGAAGTTTCCCATATTTTAAACTCAACAGGTAAATACTGAAGAATTATTCCGACAAAAGAAACAATCAGAGAAGCACTACATACAATAATATAAATAGCAGGGATCAGTCTTCCTATTTTTCCTTTATCATGGAGATATTTGGCAACTAGAACAGTGGCAATGACATTGAGCCCAATAACACCAAAAGTATGTAAGCCTGCGTTTGCGGAAATAAATAGCGTGTATTCTCCCAGTAATTGTTTTCCTAATATTCTAGCGATGAGAATATTAGCAATGAAATTTAAACCTTGGCTGAGAATACCAGCTAAAGTCCCCCAAAATAAAGATTCGAAGAAATATTTGCGTTTTTTGAATTGTTCTTTTATAGAATTACTTATAAATGACATTTTGTGAGGGCTAAAATCTTATATGTTTCTTTAATCATTTTTATTACTCCAAGAATTGATGATTGGGTGAATAATTACAATATATAAACTGACAAGTATTCCTAATAATCCAAATACTGCTATGTAAAAAATTATACTTCTAGGAGAATTAGTTGGAGAATTTGGTATAATAACAGGATCTATTGTGGTGATATAGGTTGATAGGTTTTGTTGAGTTAATTTTTTTTGTTGTAATTGTTTGGTTAGCGTTGTATTTAGCGTGATGAGTGTTTGATATTCAGTTTCTAATCTTATTAGATCGGGAGTTGAAACAGAATGTTGTTTTTTTGCCTTTGTGAAGTTTAATTTTTGTAGCTCTTGTTGTTTTTGAATGATTTTTTCTAATACTTCATTTATGTTGTTTTGTAATAATACAATAGCAAGTTCTTGTTGTTTTGAATACCAATTTATTAAATAATTGCAGAGGGTTTGCTGTATTTTTAGTGCTAGGCGAGCGGCTTCTATAGGGGTTGGCATGTTTGCTTCAATGAAAACGGTTTGATTGGCTTCATCAACAGATATTTTGAAATTATTTTTAATCGGTATTATATTTTCTAGTTCTTCAGATCGCAGTAGAGTTGAATCTGTAATAGAATTTGAATCTATTAATTGAACTAAAAATAGGATACTTTGTGCAATTTGTGGATATAGTCGTAATGGAAGAATATTTTCTTTTTTATCTAACCCGAAATTATTTTGAATAACTACTCCTTTGTCATTATTTATATTATTGAATAAGACTAAGGTGGAACATTGTGCAGAATAAGAAGGAGGTGTTTTCATCTTGAAAAATGTTCCGATTCCAATTATAATAAAAATTCCTATTGTAAAAAATATAATTTTTTTCTTTTGTACAAGGACCGAAATCAAATTAGTTAAATTGTTCATTTGTAATTGTGTGCTCATATTTTGTTTCATTTTTGTATGTTTACTTTGAATACAAATATAGATTATAATTTGCCTATTTAGCAAGAAATCAAATTTGTTTATATTGCTTGAAGTTCTTTTAAGGCATTTACTAATGCGTTGTTATCATTCGTGTCTCGAATGGCAATACGGATATAGTTGGATGAATTAAAAGCTGATTTAGTGCTACAATCTTTGATTAGTATATTGTAATGTTTTAATAATAATCTAGTTAATTCTCTTGATGTGTATTGTTTTATAATTTCACATAGAAAGTAATTAGCTTGCGATGGGATGATACGTAAAAAATCTATTTGTTGTAGCTCAGATAAAAAACGTTTCCTTTCAGCGATAAATTTTGAGCAAGCATTTGAATAGTCTTGCTCGTATTTACCGAAAATTTGCATATAGAATTCTGCAAACGAGTTGATATTCCAAATGGAAATATCTTTTTTTATCCATGCAATTAATGCTTTATCACTAGATGCTAGTATTCCTAATCTAAGTCCTGGAACTCCGTAAGATTTTGAAATACTTTTTATTACAACTAAATGATTATAGTCATCTAATGTTTTATTATGTAGTAATGAATTGTTGGGATAACCTTCGGAAAAATCAACAAAAGACTCGTCTACTATAAATCGAATATTCTTTTTCTTTGTCCATTCGGCTAGTTCTAGCACCTCTTTCATTGGAACAAAATTGCCAGAAGGATTATCTGGATTTATTAATAGTAATGTCTGAATGTCTTTTTCTGCGAAATAATTCATAATGTCCTTTGCGGTATAAGAAAAATCACGATTATCTGGAATGTAGGTAACGAGTTCTTCTTGTTTTTTCCTATTGGGATATTCTTCGAACGTGGGGAATATAACTCCAATTTTCCCATGTAATTTCTCTATTAGACTTTTTATTAGTTCTGCAGCACCGTTTCCAATACATACGTAATCACTTTTTATACCAAAGTATTTCCCTGCAAGTAAAGAATTTATTTTCATGCCAGAAGGATATTCGGTCAATAATATGTCAAAATTGGCTTTTAATTCTTCTTTCATTTTTTTAGGAGGAAAGTATGGGTTTACTAAATAACAAAAGTCTAATAATGATGGAAATCTCCAATATCCACCGTATCTAGATTGATATTTTATTAATTGGTCTTTCTTAGTAGCGAAAATTGTTTCTGCAATGTCTAAATCTTGTATGTCATCAATTTCATACCATTTTTCCCCATTTAATGGTAATGCTTTTAAATGAGTGTCGTCTAGACGAGAGATGACTTTTAGGACTTGTTCATAATATTCATTGTGTCCTAAAGCTTTGCAATAAGCGTCTAGAAAGGGAACATATTTGTGTTTTGAGAACTCTTTACTGAATTTGTAGATATTGACAGTTTTGTAATAATTATGTGCATCTGAATATTTAAATGCTTTTTTGGAAACAAAATTTTCAATATTATTTTCTTCATCCAGCGTGACCATTGTGCCATCCATCCAAGATTCGTATTTATCTACCAATGCAATATCAGGATATGGGTTGTCAATTATTTTTCGGAATAGTGAATTATCAAATATTAAATCAGATTCAATTAGAAGAGAATCATCTTCTTGTAATGATTCTTTGGCTAATGCAAGTGAATATATATTGTTGGTCTTATCGTATATAGGATTGTAGATGTATTCTATTTTTGTGTTTAAATAATTATCACCTAAATAAGAACGTAGTTTTTCTCCTTGATACCCAATGACGATGATGATTTTTTTTAAACTCAATTCGGAGAGTTGAGTCATTAAGCGATCGATTAAAGTAATACCGTTAACTTTAACCATGCATTTCGTGTTATTTTGGGTTAGTTCTCCTAGTCTTTTCCCCATTCCCGCTGCCAGAATAATTGCTTGCATATATTTTTATTTTGAACGTTCTGAAAATAATTGAATCTACTTTTTAGTAGGGTTATACATAATTGCATGAAAGAACCTTGGGTATTAAGATCTTTCGAATGGATAACAAAATTCAGGTAACTCTCTTTCTATTTTTTCTAAAACACTTTGAGGAACGGGATAACGTTTCCATAAACAAGTGTTTTTTATCGATATTGCAGGATCAAAGTTGCGTTTTGGAAAAAGGTGATCTTCTTTTTTTAAACCAAGAAATGCATTGACTTGTTCTGCAAATTCGTCATAGTGATAAATGGCATCTTCAAATTTTATTCTCAGTATATTTGAATTTTCCGGTTCAAATATAAGTTTTTTACGAATACCTCTATAAAGGGCAATATATTTATCTAAATCTAAAGGGATCCATCCCTCTCTCCAATAAAAATAATTATCGATATAGTGATCTCTAGGATCTCTGTCAACGATAACTACCTTTAAGTTGTTGCAATAATTGAAATAACGATTCACATTTGTTGGAGGAAGCAATTGGTCGAAATATATAAAATCAAATTTGTGTTGAGGATCAAGAGACTCACAAAGAGATTCCATGTATTCTTTTACACATTGATAAAAATATTCTGGTTCTGGATTGGAGAAATACATCGGAGATTTCGGGAGATAACGGGCTATATATTTGCGATTACCGCCTAGAAGTCGTCGAATTCTTGGGTATAACTTATACATAAACAATCGTTTCGTTTTTGGGGCAATAATTTGATGATGCTCCCAGTAACCGGGCCATTCAACATCTATAAGTTTATTGATAAATTCATAACTTATTTTTTTGAAAGCACCTTTGAAGAATTTCTCGTAATGTTTTGCTAATAAATCTCCAGATTGATATTCGATATAATGAATAAAATCTCGTATCGCAATATCCGTGTTCATTCTATGTTGATTGTGTAGCAAAGCATCTTCTAGGGTTGATACTCCACCATAATCTTGTAAAAAACGGAATTCATAATCTCCTGGATTATGAATAGATGGAAATTCTAATAGATAATCTGTAACAATTCCAGAACCTGTATTTCCGAAACTTGCACATGTTACGATTTTGTATTTTTGTTCATTCATTGTTCTAGAAATTTGAGTGAAAAGATTGGAGCCTTTTATGTGTGACAAATATAGGAAGAATTTTGGATGTAGAGATGAATTTAATATAGCTGTATTGGTATCGAACATTTATGAATGGATAATAAATATAAAAATAAATGTAAATAGTATGTGTGTAATTTGAATTAATAGACATTGGTGGAGGTGTAATTGTTTGATTATATTGTGTATATATGTATTTGTGATACATGTATTTGTTAATAGTTTGTTAAAAACAAAAAACATCATTTTATGACGCAACCATTGATGTACTTTTACATCTTGATTAAAAACAACACACACAACACTATTATTGGTATATATGAGAACTAATAAAACATCTGAGGTCTATACGACGTAAAAGAGGGGAGGATAAAAGGAGAGAGCGTATCCTATTTTTAAACACGCTAAGATGAAATAATAATGATATCCCATGTATATGGGAAAGCTAGAAGTTTATGCCGTTTTAAATGGATCAAGGAATGAAGAAAATATTGATTATTGGAGGAGATAGTTTTATTGCTGGGCAATTTATAAATAAATATGTATCAACGGATTCTATTACGTGTTACAGTCGTAGACCGACAGGATACGAGAAGGAGATCGTTGTGAAAGCATTTCGAGATATGCCTGTTGAGGCATTTTCAGGATTTGATGCGGTAATAAATTTTGCGGCTATTGTGCATCGTCCCGAGGTAAAAGATCAAGAGCTTTATGATGACGTGAATTATCGGATGGCTTGTTTGTTAGCACAGAAAGCAAAACAGGCTGGAGTACGTCAGTTCGTACAGATGAGTACAATAGCGGTCTTTGGTTGTGCCAGTCGAATTTCTGAGACAACCCCGGAAAGACCACAGACTTATTACGGAAGTTCTAAACTTAAAGCAGATAAAGAGTTAGTGGCAATGAGCGATCGGGAGTTTAAAACTGCGATTATTCGTCCTCCGATGGCTTATGGGGGAGGTATGGCTCCGGGTAATATGTTGCGTTTGATTCGTTTGGTAAATAAACATATTCCGCTACCTTTTGGTTCTGCCCGGAATAGTCGTGATTTTATTAATGTGAAAAATCTGGTTGAATTTATTCATTTAGCAGTGGAGAAAGAGGTTGAAGGAGTATTCTATCCGACGGATAAAGTTCCTTATTCTACGCGTAACGTGATCGAGGAAATTTCTCGTCAATTAGGGGTACACACGATAAATTTGCCTTCTCCTTCCATATTTTTGAAGCTGGTAGAGAAGGTTCGTCCTGATCTGTATCAGAAACTCTGGGGAGATGTGGTTATTGATCGTCAGTTAGCATTGAGTGCTATCGGTTATGAGCCTCGTTATACTTTGGAGGATGGAATACGTGAGATGGTTGAATCGTTTAAGCAACAGAAATGATAAATTGGATCTATGGATTTGTTCTCTTGCTGCTTTTCGTGCTGGAGAACATTTATTTTAAGATAGCCAAGCGGTATAATATTTTGGATATTCCTAATGCAAGGAGTTCTCATCATGCGATTACCCTACGAGGAGGTGGGGTGATTTTTTATTTAGGGGTACTCGTGTATGGATTGATCTTTGATTTTTTCGCACCTTGGTTTTTGTGTGGGTTGACATTGGTGGCTTTGGTGAGTTTTATTGATGATATGCACCCGCTTTCTGCCAAGATCCGTCTTTTGGTCCAAACCTTTTCTCTGTTATTGCTTCTCTTACAGTTGGGTGTCCACGAAGTCTCGTGTGGATACGTGGTTGAGACTTTATTTTTCGTGGTTGTGGCTTTGTTCTTCGGATTGGCCATACTCAACATTTATAATTTCATGGATGGTATTAACGGTATTACCGGAGGATATAGCCTGGTTGCCATGTTGGCGTTATGGGGAATCGATGCTTGGATTCTCCCAATAGCGCCGACGGGGTTTATTCCTGTGATAATACTTTCGTTGTTTGTATTTAATTTTTATAATTTCCGTTCTCGTGCCAAATGTTTTTCCGGGGATGTGGGGGCTATATCAATGGCTTTTATTATCCTCTTTTTGTTGGGGAACTTTATAATACCTACCGGACACGTCTCGGTATTAATATTTTTAGCTGTTTACGGGATAGATGGGGTGTTGACGATTATACATCGTATCTTGTTAAAAGAAAATATTGGTCAACCCCACCGGAAACATTTGTATCAATTGTTGGCTAACGAGGGAAAATTTCCCCATTTATCAGTTTCTTTGATTTACATGGGAGTGCAGGCGATTGTTAATGTGGGGTATTTGTTGGTGTTGGTGTATGCACCCGAGCGTACGCTGATGTATTTCATGATTGCATTGGTCGTGTTGTTGGTCGTTTATTTGCCTTTGAGGCGTAAATTTTATGCGTTAAGGGGATAAGTGCAAGTTTTATCGGGACATATTAGGCTGGAAACGATAATAAAATTCAATGTTTGATTTTTGATTTTCAATTAATACCGTATCTTTGTGACCGATCCGGCATATACGTCCATCACGATTGATTTAGAGATTCAATCGTGATGGACGTATGGGATGGTTGCATAAAAACATTCAAAAAAAGTAATATGAGATTTTTAATATTTATTGTACTTATGCTTGGCATCACGGGAATCGCTTGGGCGCAGATGACCGATGCACAAGTCGTTGAAGCAGTGAAGTCCGCACAGGCTCAAGGAAAAAGTCAAGACGAGATTATTTTGATGTTATCGCAAAAAGGTGTCACGAAAGAGCAGGTGTTGAGAATCAAGGAGAATTACGAGCGAGAAAATGCGGGGAAGCAAGGTGGTTTGGCACAGGGAAATAGAGAACGTATCGAAACTATTTCGTTGGGAAATCGGGATGTGGTGTTAGTTACCGAAGGGGATAAACATAGCATTTTTGGACGGAATTTGTTTAATAATAAGAATTTAACCTTCGAGCCGAGTTTGAATATCCCTACGCCGGAGAATTACGTGTTAGGACCGGGGGATGAGGTGATCATTGATATATGGGGAAATTCGGAACTAACCGTTCGCCAGGTGATTTCCCCGGAGGGAAATATAAACGTGTCGAATATCGGACCGATTTATTTGAATGGAAAACGGATACAAGAAGCATCATCTTATTTGAAGGCGATGTTTAGTCGTATATACTCGGATTTAGCCTCAGAAAATCCATCAACATTCCTGAAAGTGTCGTTGGGACAAATTCGAAGTATTCAAGTAAACGTGATGGGAGAGATCGTCATGCCCGGAACGTATATGTTGCCCTCTTTGGCAACGGTGTTTCACGCGTTGTATGCGGCAGGAGGTGTGAATAACGTGGGGACTTTGCGGGATGTTGTGTTATACCGGAATGGAAAAGCCTTTAAGCACGTGGATGTCTATGACTATATCATGAATGGTAATAATAGTTTTGACATCACGTTGCAAGATGGTGATTTGATTAACGTGGGTACGTATGAAAAGATTGTTACCGTGGTTGGTAAAGTGAAACGTCCGATGCGTTACGAAATGAAGGGTGAAGAAAGTTTGACTCAATTGTTGGAGTACGCGGGAGGATTTGCGAGTGATGCGTACAAGAAGAATGTGAATGTGAGCCGTAAGGGCGATTCCGAATTTCAAATATATACTGTAAACAATGCAGATTTTGCCGATTTTATCTTAGCAGATGGAGACTCCATTATGATTGATCCGATCATTAGTCGATATGAAAATCGGGTAACCGTGGATGGAGCTGTATATCGTCCGGGAAATTACGCGATAAATAGTTCCATAAAGACCGTGAAAGATTTGATTAACCTGGTGGAGGGACCGCGGGAAGATGCCTTCTTGAACAGAACTATTTTGTACCGGGAAAAAGAGGATTTGACGAAAGAAATGCTTGCTGTCGATTTGGGAAAACTACTAAGAGGTGAGATAGATGATATTCTTTTAAAGAAAAATGACCGCTTGTATGTGCCTTCTGCAACGGAATTACGGGGTGATTACGTGATTGATATTCGGGGAGAGGTAAAGAACCCTCGAAAATATCCTTTCGTGGATAACATGACATTGGAAGATGCCGTTCTTCAAGCGGGAGGTTTGTTGGAATCGGCATCCATGGTACGCGTGGATGTCGCTCGGAGAATCAAGGCTCCTAATAGTACGGAGGAAGCTCCGGAAGAGGCAGAATTATTTACATTTGCCTTGAAGAATGGTTTGGTTGTAGAGGGCGATCCCGAATTTACTCTTGAGCCGTTTGATGAGATTTATGTCCGTCGTTCTCCGGGATACAGCGAACAACAGAACGTGGTGGTGAGGGGTGAGGTACTTTACCCGGGTGTGTATGCCAAACGTTCATCGAATGATCGTCTTTCGGATCTCGTGAAACGGGCTGGTGGTGTGACTTCGAAGGCTTACGTGAAAGGGGCACGCTTGTTGCGTCGTATGAATTCGGACGAGTTGGATAGAGTGAAATCTGCGATGCAGTTGGCAAAGCATTCCAAGCGCGATTCCGTTGTTATTGATAGCATGGTGTTTGAACAGGTATATTATGTCGGTATTGACTTGAAGGATGCGTTAGAGAATCCGGGAGGGGAATCCGATTTGGTGCTTCGGGAAGGAGATATATTGCAAGTGTCGAATTACGTGAATACCGTTAAGATCAGTGGAGCGGTGATGTATCCTAATGCCGTGACTTACATTAAAAAAATGAAATACAAGGATTACATAGAGAACGCGGGAGGATATAGTGTCGATGCAAAAAAAGGAAAGGCTTACGTGTTGTACCCGAACGGGACACTCGCTGTTTGCAAGGGAAATCGGACAAAAATCGAGCCGGGAAGCGAGATTATCGTTCCGTTGAAATCCATGAACAGGAATCGGCTGGGATTACCGGAAATTTTAAGTCTGACATCATCAACGACTTCGATAGCGGCAATGGTTACTGCAATTCTTAACAACACGAAATAGTATGGAACAGGAAGTAAAGCAGGCAAATCAGATGCCACAGGAAGAAGAGATTGATTTGGTTGAGGTGGTTCGGAAATTGTGGAAAAACCGGAAACTGATACTGAAAATTACCGTCGTGTTCATGGTGTTAGGGGTATTGGTGGCCCTATTTAGTCCGAAAGAATATACTGCCGGATGCACGATGGTCCCTCAATCTGGAGATAAAAAAGTGGGTGGCAATCTGAGTGGATTGGCCTCCATGGTTGGGATTAATTTGGGGGGTGCTTCGGGAGGTGAGGTTTTATCTCCGACAATTTATCCTAAAATTGTGGCAAGTATTCCTTTCAAGAAAGATTTGATGGTAACACCTTTAAAGTTTGAAGGATACGCTCAACCGATTACGCTATTGGATTATTATACAAAAGATGAATACCAAAAATTTAGTTTGGGTCATGCGATTGTAAAATACACGGTTGGGTTACCGGGGGTAATCATGAGTGCGATTCGGGGAGAAGATACAACTCGGATTTCCGCGGGAAAAGGAAGTGCGATACAGTCTCTCTCAAAGGATGAGAAAAAGATGGCCGAGATGTTGAATAAGATGATTTCTTTGAACGTAAATGATAAAGATGGTTATGTACAACTGTCTGCATCTTTGGGAGAACCATTGGCTGTAGCTCAACTGGCGGAACGGGCACAAGAACTGCTGCAGACGTATATTACGGATTTCAAGATTGAAAAGGTGAAGTCAAACTTGACCTTCGTGGAACAACAGTATGATGCCGCGAAAAAGCGTTACGAGAAAATGCAGGATAGTTTGGCTCGTTTCAGAGATGCAAACAAAAGTTTTTCTTCTGCAGTGGCAAAAACTCAGGAAGAGGCTTTGACGAACGAGTATAATCTTGCTTATAGCGTGTATTCCGAATTGGCAAAACAGATGGAACAGGCTAAGATTGCCGTGAATGAAACTACCCCGATTCTGACGATCGTGGAGCCGGTTGTTGTCCCGATGGAACGCTCTAAGCCGAAGCGCGGATTAATCTGCGTGTTGTTTACCTTCTTGGGTGGTTTTGCCGGAGTTGGTACGGTCTTGGCATTACCTTTCGTGGCTGATGTTTTTGGAAATGATAAACTAAGACGGTTTATAAAAGAGTAAACTCGTGACCGGAAATCTGGTTGTCCTATTATAGGAGGTATGTCAAAATGTATTGGCATACCTCTTTTTGTGGGAAGTTTTTTACCTTTGTAACATGAGGGGAATTGGTGTGCGGGGTGAAACATTTGATGGTAATTGAAAATGATTGATTTTGAGCAATTAACACGAAATATAAAGGGGGATGTGATGACGGACTCCCTTCACCAAATGATTTATGCAACAGATGCATCAGCTTACCGGGAGATGCCGTTGGCCGTTGTATATCCTCGGGATGCCTCGGATGTGAAGGCGTGTATCGGGTTTGCGAGGGAAAATGGGATTACATTGATTCCCCGGGCTGCTGGAACTTCTTTGGCCGGGCAGGTTGTGGGGAATGGGGTGGTCGTTGATGTGTCCCGGTATATGAATCGCGTGTTAGAGATAAATGAAGAGGAACATTGGGTTCGGGTTGAACCGGGGGTGGTGTTGGATGAATTGAATATGCGGGTAAAATCATTGGGACTGTTCTTTGGACCGGAAACCTCTACGTCTAATCGTTGCTGTCTGGGAGGAATGGTGGGGAATAATTCGTGTGGTTCTCATTCTTTGGTGTACGGGAGTACGCGGGATCACCTTTTGGAAGCAAAAGTTATTTTGAGTAATGGCGAGGAGGTTGTGCTGAAAGGGCTGGAGAAAAAAGAAGTGTTAGACAAGATGACATGCGACTCGTTGGAGGGAAAGATATACAAGTGTGCCGTGGAGATGCTGGAAAAGAATGGAGAGGAGATTGTTCAACATTTTCCCGATCCGGCATTGCGAAGAAGAAATTCCGGATACGCTATAGATCAGTTGTTATACTCAAATTATTTTGATGCTACTCGTGAAGATAAGTTTAACTTGTGCAAGTTGTTGGCCGGATCGGAAGGAACTTTGGCGTTTGTAACCGAGTTGAAATTGAATCTTGTCCCGTTGCCACCCAAAGAGAAGGCGGTAATTTGTGTACATTGCAGGACATTGGAGGAGGCATTCGAGGGAAATCTGGTTGCGTTGAGACATCATCCGGTGGCGATCGAGTTGATGGATCAAAATATTTTGGAATTAAGTAAAGGAAATATAGCACAGAACAAGAATCGTTTTTTCATTCAGGGTGATCCTGCCGCGATCTTGATTGTTGAGTTGGCATTGGACAGTAGGGAGGAGGTCGATCGGGTGGCAGATCGGATCGAGGCGGATATGAGAATGCACTGCTATGGGTATCATTTCCCGCGAATATACGGGAGTGATATTAACCGGGTATGGAGCTTGCGGAAAGCCGGGTTAGGACTGTTGTCCGGGATGCCGGGGAATGCGAAGCCCGTTTCCGTGATCGAGGATACAGCCGTGGCGCCGGAACGCTTACCTGCTTACATGAAAGATTTCGGGAAAATGTTAGAACGGTTGGGGTTAACGTGCGTGTATCATGCACATATCGGTACCGGTGAGTTGCATCTACGCCCCGTGTTGAATTTGAAGGAGGAAAAAGATAGGGTGTTATTCCGGCGTGTGGCCGAAGAAACAGCCAAGCTAGTGAAGAAACATTGCGGATCGTTGAGTGGGGAACATGGTGACGGACGGTTACGGGGAGAGTTTATTCCCTTGTTATTCGGGGAAAAGGTGTACGGTTTGATGCAGGAAACTAAAGTCTGTTGGGACCCGGAAGGCGTTTTTAACGCTCGGAAGATCGTGAACACACCCCCGATGGATACCTCGCTTCGGTATGAGGTCGGGGATTCGAACGTGACGTGTCACACGTATTTTGATTTTTCGAAAGAAAAAGGTTGGTTGTGTGCTATTGAGCAATGTAACGGTTCGGGAGATTGTCGGAAATCGTATGCTTTTGGTGGAACAATGTGCCCGAGTTTTCGGGCCACGAGGGAAGAGAGCCATACGACACGCGCCCGGGCGAATACATTACGGGAGTTGCTGGCTCGTCCAAGAACGAAAAAAATATATGATCAACGGGAGATTTTAGAGGTATTGGATACCTGTGTTTCATGTAAGGCCTGTAAATCAGAATGTCCTTCTAACGTGGATATCGCTCGTTTTAAAGCAGAGTTCTTGCAGCAGCATTATGACGTGTGCGGCATGCCAATGAAGGCTTATTTAATTGCCCGTTTGACTGAAATTCAGCGTTTGGGTTCGATTTTCCCGTGGCTGTATAATGCCGTCGTTCGAAACCGGGTGACAGGTGGAATATTGAAACGCATATTGCATTTTGCACCGGAGCGGGCAATTCCTACTCTTTATAAAACCACGTTGAAACATTGGTTGGGGCGTTACCGGTGGAAGAATAAGGGAACAACCGTGGGGAAAGTGTTTCTTTTTGCCGATGAGTTTACGAATTACATGGACGTGGAGATCGGGATAAAGATGATCAAATTACTGGATCGGTTGGGATATGAAGTCTGTATTCCAAAACACGTGGAGAGTGGGCGAACGGCCATCTCGAAAGGCATGTTAAAAGTGGCGAAAAAGGTGGCCCGAAAGAATGTACTGCTGCTGAAAGACGCGGTTTCAGAGCGTATCCCATTGGTGGGCATCGAGCCTTCATGCATCTTGTCATTCCGGGACGAGTATCCGGATTTGGTCGGGGATGATTTGAAGGAAGAAGCCGTGAAGTTAGGAAAGAATTGCTTGTTGTACGACGAATTTTTTACCCGAGAGATGCGTGCCGGAAGGATACGGGCAGAACAATTTACCCGTCAGCCGTTGAAAATTATCTTGCATGGGCATTGTCACCAAAAATCGTTGGCTTCCGTGGAACCTTCTCGGGAGATGTTGTCTTTACCCGTGAATTATAGCGTGGAAGTCATCCCTTCCGGATGTTGTGGGATGGCCGGAGCTTTCGGGTATGAGAAAAAGCATTATGAGTTGTCCATGAAAATCGGGGAACAGGTGTTGTTTCCAGCGGTGAGAGATGCGGGGGAGAATGTTTGTATTTCGGCTTCTGGAACGAGTTGTCGGCAACAAATAAAGGATGGTACGGGAAAACAGGCGTTGCATCCGATTGAGGTCCTGTACGAAGCATTGCAGGTATGAAGGAAAAATAACTTCGAATTTCGTCGTCCTTTCGTTTGATGTAAAGTATTAAAATTATATTTTTGAAGTGCAAATTTTTAATTTGACAAAAAGTAGACGTGAGTAAAGAATTAATAAAATAGATATGAAGAACTTTGCAATTATTGGCGTGGCAGGATATATCGCTCCAAGGCATTTGCGAGCCATAAAAGACACGGGGAATCGGCTGGTAGCTGCTTATGATAAATTTGACAGCGTGGGTATTATGGATAGTTATTTCCCGAATTGCTCTTTTTTCACGGAGATGGAGTTGTTCGATCGTCATTGCTCGAAATTGAAAAAAACAGATGAACGGGTGAACATGTTATCGATCTGTACGCCGAATTATTTGCATGATGCTCATATCCGTTATGGTTTGCGTTTGGGGGCTGACGTGATTTGCGAGAAACCGTTGGTGTTGAATCCTTGGAACATAGATGCCCTGGAAGACGTAGAAAAAGAAACAGGACACAAAGGATACACGATCCTGCAATTGCGTTTACACGAGTCAATAAAAGCTCTGAAAAAGAAAATAGAAGAAGGGCCGAAAGACAAGGTATATGACGTGGATTTGACGTATATTACTTCTCGCGGGAATTGGTACTACACGAGCTGGAAAGGGGATGAACGCAAGAGCGGGGGTGTCGCCACGAACATCGGGGTCCATTTTTATGATATGCTGTCATGGATCTTTGGTCCGGTGAAGGAAAATATCGTACATGTGATGAGTCACGATCGGGTTGCCGGTTTCTTGGGGTTGGAAAAGGCTCGTGTGCGTTATTTTTTGAGCATAAATGCTGATAATTTACCTGAAAATGCCGTGCAGGGAGAGAAAAGAACGTATCGTTCTATCCGTATAGAAGGAGAAGAATTTGAATTCAGTCAGGGGTTCACGGAACTGCATACCGAAAGTTATCGGAAAATTTTGGCAGGAGAAGGGTTCCGCATCGAAGAAGCTCGTAATTGCATAGGGATCGTTCACGACATTCGACATGCCACCCCGATCGGCTTGAAGGGAGATTACCATCCTCTGGCTAAATTGCCATTGGTGAAGCATCCGTTTGGGTGGGGGAGATGAGAAAGTTAAAAACTAAAAGATAAAAGCTAAAAACTAAAAGCTAAAAAAAGACTAAGGGGTAAAAACTAAAAATAAAGGGAAAATGAAAATTATTGATAATGAGTTGTTGGACGAGGTTTCTCGGCAAGCGGAGGAAAGCCCGCGTTTGAGGATGAATTATAATTTTCACGACACGTTGGAAGCCAATGCTCAACGGTTGCTGAATGCCTTGGAACCGGGAACTGAATTACCCGTGCATCGACATTGTTTTACCGCGGAAACTTATATCGTGTTGCGCGGTGAAATAAACGTGTTCTTTTATGATGACGACAAGCGGGTAACCGAGTCCGTGACATTGAATCCCTTGAAAGGTGAATATGGTATTCATATACCTGCCGGACAATGGCACACGCTGGAAGTCGTGGAGAAAGGGACCGTAATCTTTGAGGTGAAAGATGGACCGTATCGTCCGTTAGGGCCGGAAGACAGACTGGATTAATTTTAGATTTTAAATTTTAGATGTATGATTTCCACCCGCGGGGGGCAATTGCTTTTTAATCGTAAATCGTAAAATTAGTTCATTCTAAACTCTAAATTTTAAATTCTAAATTCTATCACGTATGTATAATAAGTTATTAGATAAAAAGGCAAAGTTAGCATTAATCGGGTTAGGATATGTCGGGTTGCCGATTGCTTTGGAGTTTGCCAAAAAAATTTCTGTGATCGGGTTCGATATAAACGAGGAACGCTTGGCAAAGATGAGAAAGAAGATAGACCCGTGTAACGAGTTGGGGACGGAAGCATTTGAGGATTGTGATATCTATTTTACCTCTTCTGTGGCTGAATTACGGGAAGCGTCGTTTTTTATCGTGGCGGTGCCGACCCCGATCGATAAATTTAATCAACCGGATTTAAAGCCTTTGCTGGCGGCTTCCCGCACGGTAGGGATGGCTTTAAAGAAAGGTGATTACGTGGTTTACGAATCCACGGTTTACCCGGGCTGTACGGAAGAAGATTGCGTCCCGGTGCTGGAAGAGGTGTCCGGGCTGAAAGTTGGAATTGATTTTAAGATCGGTTATTCTCCCGAACGAATCAACCCGGGCGACAAAGTTCACACGTTGGCCAACACGGTAAAAATTGTTTCAGGAGGTGATGCCGAAACCTTGGAAACCGTGGCTAAAGTTTACGAGCTAGTGGTGAAACCGGGAGTACATCGGGCTCCGAACATCAAAGTGGCTGAAGCAGGGAAGATTATCGAAAACACGCAGCGGGACGTGAATATCGCTCTGATGAACGAATTGTCCATTATCTTCAGCCGTATCGGTATCAACACGTATGACGTGTTGGAGGCCGCGGGAACGAAATGGAATTTCTTGAAATTTTATCCCGGTTTGGTAGGAGGGCATTGTATCGGGGTCGATCCTTATTACTTGGTACATAAGGCAAAAGAATTGAAATATCATCCGCAAATGATTAATGCCGGGCGGTTTGTAAATGACTCGATGGGAGGATATATCGCCAAGAAAATCGTGAAAAAGATGATCGGGATGGGAAAGAATATCCTGGGGGCTCGCGTGTTGGTTATGGGTGTTACGTTTAAAGAGAATGTATCGGATATCCGGAATTCGAAAGTCGTGGACATCGTGAGAGAGTTGAAAGATTTTGGCGTGGATGTAGATGTCACGGATCCGAACGCGGATTCGGAGGAAGTGATGCACGAATACGGTTTCCGGTTGATCGAAAAACCCCGGGCAAACTACGATGCCGTCATCGTGGCGGTTGCGCATAAAGAGTACATGGATTTGGACGAGGACTATTTCCGGGAATTGACATACGAACATGCTGTATTAGGAGATATAAAAGGAATTTACAGGGGGAAAATTCACCAGATGAAATACTGGAGCCTATAAATAAAATGATAACTTTGCGTCAGAATTTAATGATATGAAAGGAATTGTATTAGCCGGTGGATCCGGGACCAGGTTATATCCAATTACGAAAGGCGTATCGAAGCAATTATTGCCGATATATGATAAGCCGATGGTATATTACCCCATTTCTGTATTGATGTTGGCGGGAATCAAGGATATTTTAATTATTTCAACCCCGCAGGACTTACCGGGTTTCGAACGTTTACTCGGTGACGGTTCCGATTACGGGGTTCGTTTCACCTACGCGGAACAACCCAGCCCGGACGGGTTGGCACAGGCATTTATTATCGGGGAGGAATTTATCGGGCAGGATTCGGTTTGCTTGGTGTTGGGAGACAATATTTTTTATGGACAACATTTTACAGGCATGTTGTTAGATGCCGTGAAGGCCGCGGAAGGAGAGAATAAGGCAACCGTTTTCGGTTATTGGGTGAATGACCCGGAACGTTACGGGGTGGCCGAATTTGATCAGGACGGGAATGTACTGAGTATCGAGGAAAAGCCGAAAAAACCGAAATCGAATTATGCCGTGGTCGGGTTGTACTTCTACCCGAACGAGGTGGTGCGTATTGCTAAAGAGATAAAACCGTCCGCTCGCGGGGAGTTGGAAATTACTTCTGTGAATCAAACCTTTCTGGAGGCTGGCGATTTAAAAGTTCAGTTATTGGGACGCGGATTTGCTTGGTTGGATACGGGAACTCACGATTCATTGGCTGAAGCCTCCAATTTCGTGGAAGTGATCGAAAAACGCCAAGGCCTAAAGGTGGCTTGTTTGGAAGAAATAGCCTACATGAAAGGATGGATTGATGCAGAGCGTTTGAGGACTGTGGCACAACCGATGATTAAAAACCAGTATGGGCAATATTTATTGAAATTACTGCAATAATTCCAACAAATTGCAGGTTGCAAGTTACAAGTTGTTTTACAGGGTATAAGTTATTTCTAAATTATGGGAACGGTTAAGTGTTTTGAGGATTTTAAGATTTGGCAGGATGCCCGTTTGTTGGTAAATCAAGTTTACTTGTACACGACTGTAGAGAAGTATTATGGGTTTAACTAAATTTTGAAGAATGAAAAATTTACTAATCACTGGCGGGGCCGGCTTTATCGGTTCACATCTGGTTCGGCTAATGGTAAACAAATATCCGGAATATCGTGTGATCAATTTGGATAAGTTGACCTACGCGGGCAATCTGGCCAATTTGAAGGATGTCGAGAAAATGTCGAATTACAAGTTCGTGAAAGCGGATATTTGTGACTTCGAGAAAATACGAGAGATTTTTACCGAATATGAAATAGACGGGGTAATCCATTTGGCAGCAGAGAGCCACGTGGATCGATCGATCAAAGATCCGTTCTCTTTTGCCCAGACAAACGTGATGGGAACGTTAAGCTTGTTGCAAGCTGCCAAGCTGGCTTGGGAGGGTAATTTTGACGGAAAACTGTTTTATCATGTTTCAACGGACGAAGTGTACGGTTCTTTGCAACCGGATGGAGGATTCTTTTTGGAAACCACAAAATACGATCCTCACTCTCCCTACTCGGCCTCGAAGGCTTCCTCCGATCATTTCGTGAGGGCGTACCATGACACTTACGGGTTACCGGTGAAAATCTCGAATTGTTCCAACAACTACGGGCCCTTCCAGTTCCCGGAGAAGTTAATCCCGCTATTTATCAACAATATTCGTCACAACAAACCGCTTCCCGTGTATGGGACAGGAGAGAACGTGAGAGATTGGTTGTTCGTGGAAGATCATGCACGGGCCATTGATTTGATATTCCATAAAGGTAAAGTGGGAGATACTTACAATATCGGAGGGTTCAACGAATGGAAAAACATTGATCTGATCAAAGTGATGATCCGGGTTACCGACCGTTTATTAGGACGTCCGGAAGGAACTTCCGAGAAGTTGATCACGTATGTAACGGACCGGGCCGGACACGATTTGCGTTACGCGATCGACTCCACCAAATTGCACGAAGAACTAGGTTGGGAACCTTCCCTGCAATTCGAGGAGGGGATTGAAAAAACAGTAAAATGGTATTTGGAAAATCAGGATTGGTTGGATAACGTGACGAGTGGAGAATACATGAAATATTACGAATCAATGTATAATCTGTAAATTGAAATATGAAATTGTACCTGGTGTTGCATTTTCAATTTTCAATTTTCAATTTTCAATGATAATGAAGGTTATTGATACAGAAATAGAAGGTCTTGTTATACTTGAACCGCAAGTGTTTGGTGATGATCGGGGGTATTTCTTCGAAAGTTTTTCGTTAAAACGTTTTGAAGAAAAGGTAAGTAAAACCGTGTTCGTGCAAGATAACGAATCTAAGTCTAAATATGGCGTGTTACGAGGATTACACTACCAATTGCCTCCATACACGCAGGCAAAACTGGTGCGTGTCGTAAAAGGCCGTGTGTTGGATGTTGCCGTGGATATTCGTAAAGGTTCGCCCACTTTCGGAAAACATGTAGCCGTGGAATTGAGCGAGGAAAATAAATTGCAATTCTTCCTGCCCAAGGGATTCGCGCATGGATTTGCCGTTTTGAGTGAAGAGGCGGTATTTCAGTACAAATGCGACGAGTACTACGCTCCTGACCACGAAGGGGCGATTCGTTACGATGATCCGGAACTTGGAATTGATTGGAAATTGCCGGTAGAAGATATCATATTATCGGAGAAAGATAAAAAACATCCGAGGTTGCAGGATGCGATATGGTTGTAAAAAAGAATTGAATGAAAAATTATTTATTTGGACCGAATGGATTAGCTACCAAGATTGTACACGCGAAATATCTGAGTCGCTGGATCGTGATGGGGATTGACGTCGTGCTGTCAACTTTGGTAACGGTTTTTGCTTACTGGCTTATCCGGTTTGTCAGAGAAGAACCTGTTGTTTGGTCATTGGCTATATATTTGGCATTACTGGCAGCAACCATCAGCGCGTTAGCGTTTGCGATATTACACGTCCATCGCGTCGTGATGCGTTTCACCACGTTGCGGGAGACATGGCGTATGGGAATGGCGATGACCTTGAAAGTGATCATTCTTTACCCATTGATTCACGTCTTCTACCCGCAAGTATCCAACGAAAGATTGATCTTGGGAGCTTTGTTGGATGTGATGACAACGACGGTCGTGTTGGTATCCGTGCGGGTCGTGTTGGTAAGTTTGTATGATTTCTTGAAGGTGCGCTTGAATGGAGAACAAAAGCGGGTATTGATCTTCGGGATGGACGATTGTTCCGCCTCGCTCAGTACGGCCGTCTCTAACAGTTTCCTGCCTTCATACAAAGTGACGGGCTATTTGACGATAGGGAAAAGATATAAACATTACCGCTTATCCGGTGAATCCGTGTACTTTATCACGGGAGAAGAGGGATTTAACCGCTTGGTAAAGCATTTGCGGATTCATGGTGTCGTGTTTCCGAATTATCGGACGGCCCAGGAAGAACAAAAACGGTTGGTGCGCTATTGCCAGAAATTGGGTTTGGAAATGTTGGTACTGCCTTCCGTGGAGGAAATGAGTGACGGGCAGTTGCCGCGCCCGCAGATGAAGGAAATCCGTCTGGAAGACCTGCTTGGGCGTGACGAAATCAAGATCAGCATGAAAGAAATTGCAGAAGGATTGGAGGGGAAAGTGGTCATGGTAACGGGAGCAGCCGGCTCTATCGGGAGTGAATTGTGTCGGCAGTTGACGCGTTTTAAAGTCAAGCAATTGATCTTCCTGGATTCAGCAGAAACCCCGATGCACAACATTCAGTTGGAATTCACGGATAAATACCCGACAACACCCTTTGTCCCTGTCATCGGGGACGTAAGATCGCTTGATCGCATGGATTTTGTATTCCGTAATTATCGTCCTCAGGTGGTATTCCATGCGGCGGCTTACAAACACGTGCCCTTGATGGAAGCGAATCCTTGTGAAGCCGTGCGGGTGAACGTGTTCGGAACCATGAATGTGGCTGACCATGCCGTGAAATATGGTGTCGAGCGTTTTGTGATGGTATCCACGGACAAGGCGGTAAACCCGACAAATATCATGGGAGCTTCCAAGCGTTTGGCCGAAATCTATGTACAAAGCCTAAGCGTGGCCATTCGGGATGGCTTGCAAGCGGGGACAACCCGCTTTATCACGACTCGCTTCGGGAACGTGTTGGGATCTAACGGTTCGGTGATCCCGAGATTCCGCGAACAGATTCGCAATGGGGGACCTGTAACGGTGACACACCCCGATATTATTCGTTATTTCATGACGATCCCGGAAGCCTGTCGTTTGGTGATGGAAGCCGGCACGATGGGTATGGGCGGTGAGATTTATATTTTCGAAATGGGACGTCCCGTGAAAATTGCCGATATGGCAAGACGGATGATTGAATTATCGGGATTTGATCCGGACAAGGACATCTCCATCGTTTACACGGGATTGCGACCGGGCGAGAAATTATACGAAGAACTGTTGAGTAACAAGGAGAACACCCTACCCACCGCTCATAGCAAGATTCGGGTAGCGAAAGTCCGGGAGTATAATTATTTTGATGTCGTAAATGAATTGAATAAATTGAATGAACTGGCTGCCAGGGTAAATATCCCGGATGTGGTGAAGATGATGAAGGACATTGTGCCCGAGTTTGTCAGCATGAATTCCGAATTCGAGAAATACGATAAGCGAACATAACGTCTTCAAGCCCGTGAAAGCCAACGTGTGTCGGCTTTAAGGGGAAAAATCATAAATCATAAATCTAAAATCAAAAATTACAAATGGCAAATATATTGATCACGGGTGCGAATGGACAGTTGGGTACCGAACTGAGAAATCGCAGTTTTTCTTTGCTGGATGACGTGTTTTACACGGATATCGAAGAATTGGATATAACGAATTTTAAGGCGATATGCTCCTTTATCGAGACGCATGATATCGACACGATCATCAATTGTGCCGCGTACACGGCTGTCGATCAGGCCGAGGAAGACGAGGAAAAAGCGATGAAACTGAATCGTGATGCCGTGGCAAACCTGGCTAATGCAGCAGTGAAATTGGATTGTCTGTTGCTTCATATCTCGACAGACTACGTGTTTGACGGAACCTCCGATCATCCTTACACGGAAAAAGATCCTACAAACCCGCAAAGCGTGTACGGGAGAACGAAATTGGAAGGAGAACAGGCCATCAAGAAATCTGGATGTCTGTATCTTATTATCCGTACGGCTTGGTTGTACTCCGGGTATGGACATAATTTCGTGAAAACAATATCCCGCTTGGCTTCGGAACGAGACGAATTGAACGTGGTGAACGATCAGTGGGGCACGCCGACTTATGCCGGGGATCTGGCCGAGGCGATTATTCGTATCATGGAACGGGATGATCTCCCGGAGTTGGAGGGAGTGTATCACTTCACGAACGAAGGGGCCTGTACGTGGTATGATTTTGCCAAAGAAATCGTGGCGATTACAGGTGCAAAGTGTAAAGTAAACCCGGTGACAACCGGGGAATATCCTTCCAAAGCGAAAAGACCTGCTTATTCAATTTTAGATAAGACAAAAATTAAAGAGACCTTCGACTTGGAAATCCGGGATTGGAGAGAAGCATTAAAAAGTTGCATGGCAACTTTTTAAGGTGTATCTTTGCGGGCGTTTTTAGAAAAAGATAAATAATGATTACAGTTTCGGATTTAGAGATTCAGTTTGGGAAGAGAACTTTGTTCCGGGATGTGAATTTGAAATTTACACCGGGAAATTGTTATGGAGTAATCGGTGCCAACGGTGCCGGAAAATCTACGTTCTTGAGAATATTGAGCGGCGATTTGGAGCCTACGCGGGGAACCGTGATGTTCGGACCGGGAGAACGGTTGTCGGTATTGAAACAGGACCACTTTGCTTTCGACGAGTGTACCGTTTTGGACACCGTGTTGCAAGGACACGCCTCTTTGTGGAAAGTGATGCAGGAGAAAAATGCGATCTACATGAAGGAAGATTTCTCGGATGAAGATGGGATTCGGGCCGCCGAACTGGAAGAACAATTTGCCGGAATGGACGGATGGAACGCGGAGAGTGACGCGGCGAACTTGTTGAGCGGATTGGGAATCAAGGAGGATTTGCATTATTCCTTGATGAAAGATATAAGTGGTAAACAAAAAGTACGGGTTTTGTTGGCTCAGGCCCTGTTCGGGAAACCGGATAACTTGCTGTTGGATGAGCCTACGAATGATTTGGACTTGGAAACGGTGATGTGGTTGGAAAATTATCTGGCCAATTACGAGAACACGGTTTTAGTGGTATCGCATGACCGCCATTTCTTGGATGCCGTGTGTACGCACTCGGTGGATATTGATTTCGGAAAAATCCAGTTGTTTGCCGGTAACTACAGTTTCTGGTACGAGTCGAGCCAGTTAGCCCTGCGCCAGGCTCAAGCTAAGAACAAGAAAGCCGAGGAAAAAAAGAAAGAATTACAAGAGTTTATTTCCCGCTTTAGTGCCAACGTGGCAAAATCAAAGCAAACCACGAGCCGCAAGAAAATGCTGGAGAAATTGAATATCGAGGAGATTTTACCTTCTACCCGGAAATACCCCGGAATAATCTTTACCCCGGAACGGGAAGTGGGCGACCGGATCCTGGATGTTCGTAATTTGAGTAAATCCATCGAGGGACAGACATTATTCCGCGACGTGGAATTTACCGTGGAAAAGGGAGATAAGATCGCTTTCCTGTCACGGGATCCGAGGGCGATGACCGCTCTGTTGGAGATCCTCACGGGGAACGAGAAACCGGACACCGGTAGCTTTACCTGGGGGGTAACGATCACGAGTGCCTACCTTCCGTTGGATAATTCGGCTTATTTCCAGACGGATATGACTTTGGTCGAGTGGTTAGGACAGTATTCGGCAGATACAAGCGAAACATTTTTAAGGGGATTCCTCGGGAAAATGTTATTTTCCGGGGAGGATATCTACAAGCGGGTGAAAGTGTTATCCGGTGGAGAGAAGATGCGTTGCATGATCGCCAAGATGATGTTGACAAACGCGAATGTCTTGTTGTTGGATTCTCCGGCAAATCACCTGGATTTGGAATCTATCCAAGCTTTTAATAACACGTTGGTGGCCTTCAAAGGGATCGTTCTGATGAATTCTCACGACCACGAAATCATCCAAACGGTTTGTAACCGGATCATCGAATTGACTCCTAATGGAATGATAGACAAGCGAATGGACTTCGATGACTATATCACGAGTGACAAAATTAAAGAGCAGTTGAATCAGATGTACTGATATTCATCCTAATTACCGCTGTAAATATAAATATCCGGAAATATTACTAATTAGCAATATTTCCGGATATTTTTTTATACATTTGTGTAAACAATAGAGGTGAATTATGAAGTGTGTATTAGTGACTGGTGGGGCAGGTTTTCTGGGATCTCATTTATGTGATCGATTGATAAAATCGGGTAATTATGTGATTTGTTTAGACAACTTTTTTACCGGATCGAAGGAAAATATTCAACATTTGATGGGCAATTCTAATTTTGAATTGGAGGAACGGGATATTATCTGGCCTTACATGAAGGGGGTGGATGAGATTTATAATCTGGCTTGTCCGGCATCACCGGTACATTATCAATGTGACCCGATAAAAACGATAAATACCTCTGTTTTTGGTATGGTAAATATGTTGGAACTGGCGAAAGGCGTTAAAGCCAGGCTGTTACAGGGATCGACAAGTGAGGTGTACGGTGATCCCGTGAAACATCCGCAAAATGAAGAATACTGGGGTAACGTGAACCCTGTCGGGCTTCGTTCCTGTTACGATGAAGGAAAAAGATGCGCGGAGACCTTGTGCATGGATTATCACCGCCAGGCCGGGGTCGTGGTGAAAATTATTCGTATATTTAACACGTATGGTCCTCGCATGGCCCCCAATGACGGGCGGGTGGTTTCGAATTTCATCGTGAACGCTTTACAAGGAAAAGATATTGAGATTTATGGTGATGGAACCCAGACAAGAAGTTTTCAATACGTGGATGATTTAATCGATGGTATGCTTCGGATGATGGCCACCGGGGATGAGTTTACCGGTCCCGTGAATCTAGGGAATCCCGGGGAATTCACAATGTTGGAATTAGCGAATTTGGTGCTGGAGTTGACAGGGTCCACCTCTCGAATCGTGTTTGGAGCACTCCCGGAAGATGATCCCAGAAAGCGCAAACCGGATATAACGTTAGCTCAAAAAAAGTTGGATTGGCAACCGACAATTCCTTTGCGGGATGGATTGTTGAAGACGATAGATTATTTCAGATCTAAGTTGTAATTCAGCATCTTCTTATCCGATTGGAAAGAGTTAAGCGTGAGTTAAGTCGCGACAAACAGAGGACAGACCTTTCCCCTCCGTTTTAAAGCCGTTTGTAGAAACGAGTATGACACGTCGGCTTCACGACGGGAATCGGGTTATCCCCGTTTATCTCTACCTTATCTTTTCACTTTCTCCCACGTACCTTTTCCATTGAATTTTTTTAAGTAGAAAAAAGCTTTTAACACGCTTAGATTCATAAATATAAAATAGTAGGGGATAAACAAAATTTTTATTTTTATCTGTTTCGTTGCCAGTATTGCCCCGAGGCAGGCTAGGAGGTAAAAAATGGTTTGCAGGATGAATATCACCTTATACATGATACTGTCCTGAATCATGGTGGCAAGTAGCAGGTTCAAGGGAAATAGCAGGAATAACAGGACTGGGGTGACCGACCAACGTAGCACCCGATGGGATATGTATTGAAAGGAGAGGGAGCCGTATTTGAATATGTTCAGCAAATCCTTTAATCGCGTGATGGCTTGTAATCCCCCGGCCGCGATGCGCACTTTGCGTTTTTGTTCTTCGTGCATATCCGCGGAGCCGGATTCAATGGCGTAGGCCTTGTCGCGATAGGCAATTTTGTATCCTCGTGTGGCAATTCGAAGCGAGAGCGTGAAATCGTCCAGTAGGGTGTCTTCCGGTATGTTTTCGAACAATTCCGTGCGGATGGCAAATAACTCTCCGGCGGCTCCTACTGCCGAGTGCAGTTTGGAGTCCCACGCTTTTAGTTTTGATTCGTAGCGCCAGTAAAAACCTTCCCCGCCTGCCGCCGCGTTGTCTTTCCCCTTGTTTTCGATACGCTTTTCTCCGGCCACGCACCCCGTTTGGGGATCGGTGAAACAAGTCATGATTTCTTTTATCGACGCTGCGTTGAGCATCGTGTTGGCATCCGTGAAAATGGTGTACGAAGTTTTAACATAGGGCATGGCCCGGTTCAAAGCGGCCGTCTTTCCTTTACGTTCGGGGGCAAAGAGAACCGTTGTTTCCGGGTACGCGGCCAATAGCGTGTTCGTGGAATCGGTGGAGCCGTCGGTAACCCACATCACGTGTAACTTGTCTTTCGGGTAATCGAGCAGCGCGCAATTGTCCATTTTTGCTTTGATGACCTTTTCTTCGTTGTAAGCTGCTATCAGAAGCGTGACCTCGGGAAGAGGAACCGGGAGCGTTAACGGCTGTTCCGGGCGGAATTTTTCTTTGATCTTGACAAGGGCGTATAACAGGATGCCGTATCCGATGTAGGTGTAGAATACGATGATGATGGCGAGCCAGAATAAGGTTTGAAGAAATGGTGTCATGATTGTTATTTTAGATCGAATGCTTTAATTTCACTGTCATGATAATCGGGTTGTGGTCACTCCACGGAAGGCGGGGGGAATCGTACTCTAATCCCGTGAAGGATTTGTCGTAACTTATAAAGTCTATTCGTAACAATCCTTTCATCCCGTTGAATGAATACCCGTATCCTTTTCCTCGATCTCGGAAACCGTCTGTTAAGTTATTTCCTGCAATATGATTGTAGGCAAAGGACACGGGGGTGTCGTTAAAATCTCCGCATACGATGATGGGGTAACGTGTCGTGTCAATGATTTTTCGAATTTGCATGGCTTGATTGGCACGAATGATAAAGTTATCTTTTAGTTGTTCCACGATGTTCACGAGCGTACGGGCTTGGCCTTTCCAATCTTTAACGCTTTTGTAGGCTTTGTATTTTTTACTGTTCATACTGACATTTGTTGTTTGTAAGTGGTTGTTGAATACACGGATGGTGTCTTCTCGAACCAAGATGTCCGCCCACATGCCATTGTTTTTTTCGGAATTGAAATTGATTTCACCATATCGGATTATGGGATAACGACTGTATATGCTGATGCCAAAATTAGCCCATGTTGTTTGTTTGTTAAAATACACGCGGCGATGTGGTAATCCAAATTCTTGTTGTATGGCGACGCTATCCAAATTTGTTTTTTCACAATGTTCTTGGATACACAGGATGTCAATATGATTTTCCTCGACAATCTTTTTTATATCATATTGAACGTTACGTGCAATCCAGGAAAATCCATTCACGTTGTAACTGGCAATTGTTATGTCATTTTCTTGCGTGTAAAGAATGTCTTTTTTCCAGGGAGATTGGAATGTTCCGGTGAAATAGTTGTAATTGCAAATAATTGTAACGCATGGAAGTATGATCCACCATTTTTTGCAAATGGCCCAAAAAATAAGAAGGTATAAGTTTGCAAAAATGATTGCAGGCATGAATAATCCGGATAATGCCGGTAACCACCAACTGTTAGGATTGGTGGACGGTGCAAATATGCCGGCTATACCCAAGAATGCCATTCCTAAGGTTGCAGGTTTCATTAATAGATAAAAGAAAAACCTTAGTGCAGCCATTTTTTACAATTTATTAAATAAGTGGGGTCGAAAATATTATGCAAATATAGCAATATCGGTGTGATTTTATTGTATTATTTTTAAAATTTCATTGTTTGGTGATGTTTAATGCCGAGGTTTATCTATTAAATTGGATTCCTCGTCTTTGTATTCTTCTTTTTTGGTAAACAGGTTTCCTGCATTTTTTAATGCTTTCAAGGCTCTTATTTTAAAACTATTAAAAAATGAACCGTTTGCACCTACCGTGCCATACCCCGTGACAGCACGGGCTTTACGCGAGCGGATAAAACGAATTTTGCCATATTTCTTCAGTGCAAATGCCATGGAGCCGTCTTCACCGCGTTTGATTTCTACTCGATAACCGACTTGACGACCGTGTTCGATTCGGTAAGCAAATACGAGTCCTCTCACGCTGAGTTCCGGGCGTTTGAAAGATTGCAAGAGTAAATGGAGATCCCGTAAAAATTCGTAGATTTTTACGGCTAGCCAAGGATGTTGTTTATCCGGAATATAACTCCAAAGCGAGGAAACGGCAACGGTATCGGGTTTTTCTAGCGTTTTGACAAGTGTTTCAATGTACTTTTTGGGATACATGGTGTCAGAATCAATGCAAATATAATATTTCCCTCGGGCATGGTTTAAACCGCAACGGCGGGCATATCCGCAACTATGTTCATATTCCGTGTAATAAGGAACTCCGGTCATTTTGAAGATTTCGGCTGTTTTGTCGGAAGAGTCATTATCCACGCCAATAATCTCCATCGGGTATTGACATTCGCTATCACTTAGCGACCAAAGATTTGCAAGCAGATGTTTTTCTTCATTGTACGCGATAATGACTACTGAAACTAAAGGTGTATCACTTTGTAGTTTTTCAATCTTTGTTTTTATTTCACGAATAATTTCTTGCGGTGCTTCCTGTAATGGTTGTTCATATACTGAAAGATATTTTTTGTACCAGGTCATGATTTGTTGTTATTAGTTAATGATTTTTGTAGAGAATGGTCCCATTTATTTTTAAAATATTTTCGTTTTGAATTAAGTTAGAAGGTTTCATTTTTTGCCTTTATAATAGCATCGATGACTTTCTTCATTTGATTGTTCCATGAAAGTGATTGGATGGAGTTTCTTATCGTTTGCGGTGTTGCATGCAGTTGGTTATAAAACGACAATATGGTTGTTATGTTTACAATACTTTCATCTGCTGGAATTTTCATGATATAAGGCATGTTTTCAAAATCGTCATCTATTTCGGAATATACGAAAGGGATGCCTCTGGCCGCGTATTCCCTGTTTTTAAGTGTTTTAATATGGGTGATTCCGCTGCGATGACGTCCTAGGCTGCCGATTCCGAAATCGCATTGCTCAAAGAGCAGGTCAAGATCTTTTCCCGTTTGGCGTCCATGCAAAATGACATAAGGGGCCAAATGGTTTTCTTTGACGATGGACATGCATTCTTCTCGTTCTCTTTGAGTGAAAAAATCTCCGATAATGTGGAAATATACTTTATATTGAGGAGATGTGTTATAGTAATTGACAAGGCCTTTTAATAAACGGTCAAATCCATGCCAAAAGTGTATTTCGGCAACACCGATGAGATGAATTTCTTGAGAAGTGTCGTTTACGTGTTGTTTCATCGGGATGTCATCAAAATCAATTCCGTTAGATATTTGGATGGTGGGAGTTCCAAATATCGTTTTGTAATTGGAGAAGGTGATGATTCGATCCACGTATTTGGCAAGTCGCTTCCTGAAGCATTGGTCAACAAGTAATTGTATTTTCCTATTGAAGGAAACGTATTCTTGATCGTACGGGTATGTGGGGATCTCCATGACCATGTGAATACCTGCTTTTTTTATTTTACGCGCTAACCTGATCGTGAATGGATTGGCATTATGGTCAGAGCGGATATATACCAGATTGATTTGATTTTTAATGATATAGTGGAGCACCGAATGGAATTCAAAACGTTTGTATAGCTTTCCTTTTATTCCCCCTCCGTAATCGGCTAAAATCTCTTGATCCACCAGGCGGTATTTTATCCCTTGTTTTTCCGATAAGTAACAGAGATGTGTTTCTACCCCGTTAGCCTCGAGAGCTCGTACTTGATAGTGGATTTTTTTGCTAATTCCATTGGTGGCGTGAAAGCCATGGAACGTGAGAAATAGTGCTTTCATGCTTTGAGTTTAAACAGTTTTACTAAATTGTATTCTTTCGTGATATGCATATAGATTGAATCTATCCCTATAAAAACAACCGATTTTATGATCAAATTGATGAATAGTGAATATGAGGTTATGAAAGGGGTAACTAAAAATAGTGTAAGGAATACGATGCCGCCAAGTAAAATAGGAGAGAGAAGTTGTTTGCCCAAATGAAGGATGGAACGACGAAAGGTGATGTGATACATTTGGTAATAGCATTGAAGGAAACTGATTGAAAACGTGATGGTGATACACCAGGCCACGGCATCCAGTGTTTGGAAAATGAACAATCCGACACATATACCTGTCACGTTGATGATCGAGGAGAATACCCCACATAGGAACAGGCTTCTGGTATCGTTGGAGGCTTGGAAGATGGAACCGGAGGTGGACATGATGATTTGTATCCCGACAGAAATGGATAATATTTGGAATATGGACACGGAGGGTAGCCATTGTTCTCCGAATACGATCAGGGTGATTTCACGTGCCGAGAACCAAAGGAAAACGGATAATGGCAATCCGATGAAAGCCAGTAAACGGATGATTTTTTCGTATGCACTTGCCAGGTGATTTAAGTCATGCTGGTAGTCTGAAAAGATGGGGTGCATCACGGGAGTGATAACATGGGCGATATTTTGTAAAGGGAGCATCATCAGCCGGTATGATTTTTCGTAATATCCCAAAGGCGACATCCCCATGTATTTTCCGATGAGGAGCTTGTCGAGATTTCGACTGAAATAGTTGATGATATTGAACATGAATTGATAAGCCGAGAACTTGAATATTTTCCGGATGGAGGGAAGCCCCCAAGTCATTTCTAATGTTTGAGGATATTTTCGATAAGATATGATAAATAATAGGATACTGGAAAGAATGGGGTTTATGATCAATGCATAGAGTCCTGCGCCGCCAAGAGCAGCCAGAATGGCAATTACTCCTCCGATTATTTGCACACCGAGACTTCTCCAGGCAAGGAATTTGAATGCTTTCGCTTTATACAACAAGGCATTGGGGACAATGTTTACGGATGCGAAGAAAAGATTTATGGCTAATAATTGAGTAACTGTCCTCATACTCGGTTCTTCGTAGAAAAAGGAAATAGGCCACGAGCAAAGAAAAAATAATAGCGTTAAGATACATCCGCTCCATACGGTAAACGAGAACAGATGATTGAGATCTTTTTGTTGGAGTTCCTTGTTTTGTATGATAGCCGCTCCGATTCCCAGATCACTGAATATGCTGAAGAAAAAAGTGATAACCGTTACCACGGCCACGATACCGAATTTATCCGGGGATATTAGCCTGGCAAGAACTCCGGCAATAACCAATGAAACGAGTATCCCAGAGTATTTTGCAATGGCCGTGTAGAATACTCCGGAGAGTAGGTCTTTTTTAATCGAACTCATAATAGTTTTTTTAATTCTTCTATAGGGAAGTTTTTGAGTTTTGGTCTTATTAATAGTTGGATTTCATTAGCTGTATTTTGTAATATCGATAAATTGTCAATTGTAACTGATGAATTTGTATTGGTTTTATTATTAGGTAGTTGTAATTCATCAGTTACGACTGATGAATTTTCATCAAGTATTTTCCATTCTTCATAAAAAATGCGCATTAGACGAATATTCGTTTCCGAAAATCCTCTTAAACCAGGTAGTTCTTTATGTAGTTTATTACTGATATAAGGGATCGCGCCGGTTCCCCAGTATTTATTTCGGGAGCTTTGAGAGATATAGCGTCCAACTCCATAATACAAACTCAATTGTTCTTTATTGACAAGTTTTACTGCTTGGTATTGGCTTTGTAGAATGGCTGTTTTTATTGTTTGAGCAGCTATAAGGTATTGTGTTTCTAATGAATAATGTTCTTTCATGATATTAAATTATTTGTATTCAGTATTTTAATTTTTAAGTAAGGATTTGAATAATAGAATGCCGATGGTTTTGCAGTTTACAAACTCCCAATAGTTTATTACAGCGTACCAAGCAATGTAAAGACGTTCTTTTACAGGTAGCTTGAATGCATTCCGTATGGCTGCATTGAGCATTTTAGACAGATGATGGTTTATGATTTCTTTTGTTGTCGTCGGAGAGTCATTGTGATTCATTAATTCATTTGCCACGGTGAAATATCCTTGAATATTTTTGATGGAAAACGGGCGGGTAGTGATCGAATCCGTTCTTACACGTCTTTTGAAAAAAGTTTGTTGAATATATTTTACCCGTGTAGCGTTTAAATATAACCGGGCAGTATATAATTCGTCTTCGTGAATAATATGAGGGTAAAACCGAATGTTATTTTCCTGCAGAAAACTTAAACGGGTAAAGCTAAGGCAAGCTGATGTCCGAAAATTACCCGTACCGTCTTGTATTTCTAATAATTCGATACCCGTCCAAACTTTATCTTCTATTTGTAAATTGCGCTGATACGGATAATTTCTTAGGGTGATGTTTTCTTCACAGAAACTTTCTGCATCGAAAAAGACGAAATCTAATTGTTCTGAGGTACATTTCTGGTAACAAATTTCTAAAGTATCATGATCCAAAAGATCGTCACTATCCATGAAGTAAATGAACTCTCCCGATGCTTTTTCAATCCCGACATTACGGGATACTGACAACCCTTGATTGCTATGAGTGAATATTTTTATCCTATTGTCTTGCTTGGCTAATTCCGAGAGAATGGATAGACTATTATCCGTTGAGCCATCATTGACGGTAATAATTTCTATATCGTATAACGTTTGCCCTAGTATGGATTGAATCGTTTGCCTTACATATAATTCAGTATTATACACGGGGATAATCACGCTTACTTTAACTGGTTTCATTGCATTTTGTTGTTTTCGTGTGTACTTCTTGAATTTCTTTGTGAAAGAGTGTTGTGCGGTTGTAAATGCTCTTCCAATGTTTGAAGTTTCCTGTTTTTGTGTAATGATTCAAGTAATTTTATTTTTATAATGTGGCTTATGGCATCGCATATCGCTTTTAGTTCGTGATAAACATGGCGAGGCGGGAATAGCTTTTCAACCATATTCCGATCCCATTTTTGTGTGAAAAAAGGGAGATAATAATCATCTTGAGGGTTTACGATAATATTGATTTCGTCTTTCCATTCGTAGCGATTGATCATCAGATCCCCTTCTGTTAGTTTTAATAATTTATATGGTAATGATTGATAAGGTAAATAATTAAGAAATAGTTCTCCGTAGTTATTTTTATAATTTCCGGGCATGAGTTCTTTCTTGTATAAAACCAGTTTATCATTGATGTCAAGAATAACCCATTGGTGTGATTCTTTAGGGAATAGAAATTCTCCTATAAGACTGGGAGTTTCTATGTATCCACGTTTACCTACTCTACAAATCTCTTGAATAAATAGTTGAGGGTTGTCTACATGCTCCAAAACTTGATTACAGATCACGTAATCAAATTCTTTGTTTTTGAAGGGCAGGTGTTCTCCATCTGCATGTACAAAATGTTGATGAGGAAAGATTTTTATATCTCCGCATCGGTGCGTATTATTATCGATGTATTTATCAACAATCACATTAGAACGATAGAGAGGATTATGCCCAGAACCGATTTCTAATACCCGATCGTGTTTACAGATGTTCAGATCCCATCTGTCTTTTGGTGTACGAGTTCTCATAAGTTCATTGTTTTATTATTTAAATCTTCCCATACTCTTTTCTGAAAATTGTATTGTTTGATAATCTTGGCCGGGTTACCCACGGCAACAGAATAATCCGGAATATTCTTGGTAACGACACTTCCGGCACCAATTTGACATCTTTTACCGATATGAACTCCTGCAACAATGACAGAGTTGGCCCCGATATGGGATTCATCGTCAATAATAACCTCTTTTTTCACTAATGGCTGTTCATTAGAATCTCGCTCCCCATCTTCATACCCATGGTTGAAACCCGAAATAAAAACATGTTGACCTAATCCTACTTTATTTCCCAAACGTACAGGACCTATAATTACGGAACCAATTCCAACACGAGAATTATTCCCGATAATGATATGCCCAGCCCCGTTATTTATCGTTGTAAAGTCTTCGATGAGACTATTTTTACCTACAATAAACTGGTTCCACGGGAATACATCAATACGTGATCTTCTTTTTCGAATGATAGCTCCTTGCCCTTTTTTATGTATAAAAGGGTTTATAAACCATTTGATCCAAAAGCGGGGGTAAGGATTATTAGAAGGCGTGATAGACCACAAAATGAATTTTCTAATGTGGTCATTTCTTTTTATTATTGCTTTTAGTCTATCAATCATTATTGGTGTATTTATTAATTTGACCTTTAGTAGGGGTTCATTTTTACTTCTTGCTATGCTCTAACATCCGGATGCATTGCTTTCTTTAATCCATTCTAGTGAGGTTGTATATGATAATCGTTCATAACGTTCTTTTCATCGTATATTGATTCATATATTTTCAGTAATTGTTCTGCCGTGTGTTGCCAGGAGAATAGTTTACTTCTTTCCAAACCGTATGCAATTTGTTGATTCCGGTAGGAGAGATCTGTTTCCAGTTTGAGCAATTCTCGGGCGATGGCATTTGCGTCTAGTGGATCAACTAATATCGCTCCGTCTCCCGCAATTTCCGGGATGGCCGAGGTGTTGGAAGTAATAACCGGAGTTCCACACGCCATGGCTTCCAAAAGAGGGATTCCAAAACTTTCCCGTAGGGACGTGTAGAGGAAAGTCCGGGCGCCATTGTATATGGCGGGCAAATCAGAATGGGGGATATAGCCCGGAGAATAGAGCATGTTTTTGATATTTTCGATGCCCTCCTGTTTTAATATTTGATGGATAATTTCTTCTTTCAAATCAGCAATTAACAGGGGTAACGGGTGGGCAGATTGTTGTACGTATACGCTGTACGCCTTTAACGTGCGTGGCGTATTTTTTTTAGGATCGGTATTCCCCAAGAAAAATAAATATTCTTGGGCAGGGATGTATTTTTTCGTGATGTCGTAAACCGAATCCAGCGGATGGAAACGTTCGCTGAAACCATTGTGTATGGCAATAATTTGTTCTTCCGGCAGATGCAATGTTGCCTGAATCCGATGACATTCGAATTGCGACACGGTAATGATCTGTTTGCATTTTTTTAGTATCCGGGGGACAACAAAACGACGATAGTACCACCCCATGTTTTGGTACATGGACCTGTTATTGTGTACTCTTTTCTCTAAAAATATAATGTCATGTAACGTGAGGACAAGCTGTGCCGGACAGCATAATGGAGCCGTGTTACTCGTGCAATGCACGATATCCGGTTTTATGTGGCGAATGGCTAGTGGTAAGGCTACTTGTTCCCATAGCGGATAGGTCGGGCATTTTATTTCTACGATATGGAAGTTGGGAGATTCTTCCAGGCAATGATCCTCTCCCGGGGCAACCAGTATGTAGTATTCATGGGTGTGATCTATTTTTTGCAGTTCTCGAATGGTTTCGAGAGCAACAAAATCCATCCCGTGTTTATTCGTGCGAAAAATGCGTTGTGCTTCAATGGCTATTTTCATGGAGGTATTTTTATAACGTTGAGGATCCGTTTTTTTTCGTGTTCACGAACTTCTTGTTCATTCCCTTCATCCGGAATAAATTGACTACCATCATGACAAATAACAAGGGGAGCTTGTTGATTGATTTTTTGAATTGATCGTCAACCAGTTTGTTCGGTATCGCGAGGCACAACGTGACTCCCATGATAAGAAATAACGCCCACCATTTCAAGGCAAGCGGCCAATCGATGATTTGCATGATACATCCCATCACGATGATTCCCCCGAATAGGATAAGACGGGGTGGTAACATCCATTGAATCAGTTTATCGCTGTAATCGATATTCCCGGACAGAATGGCTCGGGGAAGATCCCTGAAGACTCGCCCCCATTGAGCGAATTGGGTAGCTAACCAGCGACGGCGTTGGTTGTAAAATCCTTTCTCCCCTTGTGTCTTCTCGTCATACACGTACACTTCGTCCAGAAATTCAATAAATATCCTCTGTTTAAGCAATAAAACTTCTAATTCCTTGTCTTCCCCTGTGGTGACGAGGTGTTTTACGTTGTCATGAAACCATGGGTAGTTGAATATCATTCCCGAACCGATCAAGGCGGAAGATATCCCCAATCTTACATGCCCGCGCCGGAAAATGGAGTTATTGACCTCTTCACTCAGGCCGTCCAGAACGGCGATATCCGTGTTCCGATTCTTGGCCGTCCGGTGTGCCTGGATAGCCTGTACTCCGGCGTCAAAGACTTTGTTGATCTCTGTCAAAAAGTTTGAATCGACAACGTTATCCGCATCCAGAATAACAACGGCATCAAATTCATCTCGTCCGAAGTGGTCCATGGCGAAATTCAATGCTTTCGCTTTCGAACTGTTTTCATAGTTCGCCCGGAGTAGTGTGATCGGGAGTTGAGCCAACCGTTTGTTTGTTGAATCCTGCATGTGATCCGATATGACAACCACGTTATACAACTCTTGCGGGTAGTGTTGTTGCAGGAAAGACTCCACGACCGGAATGATAACCCGATCCTCTTTATAAGCGGGGAACAGGACGACAAATTTGTGCTGTTTATGGGCTGTCGGGTAATATGATTTTCTTGTTCCTAGGGAGGCAAGAGAATAAATGAGAGGATATGCAACGGCAACACTTGCAAGGATCCAACAGACATACTCGAATAGGTATAACGCTTCCTGAATATTCATATATTTTCTCTTTTATGTTTTAATTGAAAAAAATCCCTACACCCGTTGAAAATGGCCTTGGCCTGCAATGATCTGCCGTGTAGTAGATGTATCGCTATATTTTTAGGATTGGCCATTAAAAGCTGATATAGTATAGATATATAGAGAATTCCTCCTTGTCGGTTGCGCCAAGTGTATAATAGGCGATTTCGGGTGAGGTAGTATGTTTTTAACGGGGAATCCTTACCGGTACTGCGGCTCTCTTTGTGGTATATGGTGCAACGAGGTTCGTACCATAATTGATACCCTTGTCTTGATATTTGTGTACACCAGTCCATTTCTTCATAATAGAGGAAGTAGATTTCCGGCATGATCCCGACCCGTTCGATGACTTCTCGTTTTACCATCATGGCGGCTCCATGCAAACAATTCGTTTCTTGCGGTGTGTCGAATTGTCCTTCATCCGCTTCGTTATACCCGATCGCCCGATTGCGTAACGTGTATTTACTTAAAGGTGTGAATCCCGCGAATTGTATGTGCCGGGGAGGAAAAGCAAATTTGATTTTCGGACTTACGGCACCTATATTCGGAGAACTATACAACCGTTCGTGTAGATACTTTAGGTCGTTGGCCGTGATCAAGGTGTCGTTATTTAGCAGGAAAATACTTTTCCCTGTTGCGGCTTGAATCCCCAAATTGTTCCCTCCCGAAAAACCTACATTTTGTTCGCTGCGAATGAGGAGAACTTCCGGATATTTTTTTCGAAGAAGTAACGCTTCGTCCCGAATGGAACCATTGTCAACCACGATCAGCTCGTACGAACAATCTTGCGGGTGTTGTTGTAGTGATTCAATGAGTTGACAGGTTTCTTCCAAACCGTTGTAATTAATAGTAATGATGGATATATCAGGCCGTTGGTTCATGCTGTGTTAATTCTTTATCGTAATAGGGGGCAATGAATAAGAATACAAATAGAATACAAATGAGGATGCCGTTCGGGTAAGTCGTGATGTCATTGGCATAGGCCGCGACAAATACACCTGCCAATCCGGCTATAATGGAAAATAAAATATGCTTCAGTCGTTTGTCCTTGATGATGAACATGGCAATGTAGGAGGCTCGTATGAAGATGAGTACCAACAAAGAAAGGTAGAGAGATAATCCCACGATTCCGGTTTCCAACCAATACATCGTGAGGAGAGAATCCGGGGGTAATTCGGATAATTTACTATTTATGGCGAAACGTTCCATGCGTCCCCCGCTTAGTCCCAGTCCGACACCGAAAGGCTTGTCTCTCATGAGAGGAATCATTTTTTCCTTGTTGATCCCTCGGACTTTGAAAGAGGCATCTTCTTTATTGAAGGTGGAGCGCATTCTGCGAATAATGGAGCTGCTGTTGCCGATATGGGTTTGGGTGAGAAATAGAATGATGACGATTAATATGCCTCCGGCAATGAATAGATGCTTGAGGCTTCGGCATAATATGGCGTATGCACATAACCCGACTAAAGGAACGGCAATGGCACTACGGGTTCCGGTGATTAGTAACCCGTAGGTGGAGACGAGGGCTGTAAACCAGAATAGATATTTTATCCAGCGTGTTTTGACGAAAAAACCTGAGATCCCGAATACAACGAGGGAGAGGCCCATCGTGATCCCGAAGTTGGCTGCATCCGACAGGAAGGAGAAGTAGCGAACCCCGTAATGGATAATATGGGTTCTTGCCCCGTCTTCCACGAATAGCCAATATAATTCGGCAGAATCAAATCCATGGCTTTTTTGCCAATATCCTTTTAAGGCTGCCAACGCGGATAGAATGGCCCACAGGACTAATAGCCTATGAAAATGTTTGAATCGAGTAAAGAGGACGGGAATGATTATGGCACTTATCAACGGGAAAAGAGCATATCCGTTGATGGCGATAAACCAGGCGTCAGCCACCGCTAGCGGGTTGAAAAGTTCAAATAAGCAATACAAGAACCATATACCCCATAAAGCGGTTAGTACATTAAAGCTACGTTTCCATTCGTACACCTGGAAGATGTTTTTTAAAAGAAGAAGAGATCCGATACCCAAGGTTAAACCGAGCATAATCATCCCGATTTTCAATGGAATATATCGGTCGATTCCGGTGATGACATAGTTTATGACAAAAAAAACGTAAAAGTAGTACTGTTTCTGACAGCATGCAGCTGTAACAATGGCTATTGCCGGTAAACAAGCAAAAAGAAAGGCAGGGATAATTCCTCCTTTTAGTGTTAATAGGTATATCGCGCCCAGACCGATGAAAAAGGCGACCGTGGTAATATAGGATGAGCCATTTTTAAACATGACTTGGCGGTTTATCTTTAGAGATTCGTGTCGTCTTGTCGTTTGCGGTTAATCCTAACTGTGAGAGTTTATACAATAATTTGCGTAGAAACGTGTAAGGTGGCATCAAACCGTTTATATCTTCCGCCGCGTCCCGTTTCGTGTAATTCAACACCAAAAACAGCGGCGTCTGATGACACATTTCTTTTGTACGTCCGAATCGTTGCTGGTCTGTATTTTTCCACGTACGTCTGGAATCTACGACTTGCAGATTCAGGCTGACATGTTGTAAGATATTGGCTGTTAACGCGGCTTCTTTTAGCGAGGGATACTCTACGATAACGATTTTGTTTTTTAAGTTGTCCTTTTCCAAATCGTCCGGGGCACTCGTGTTCATGGATTGAATAAAAGCTTGAGCATTTGTCTGTGGTTCATTTTGCCAGGATAATGGTGTTACATCGTATCCTCGTTCCATGAATTGTTGAGTCATTTGCTCCAGAATATAACTTTTCCCTTCTCCGGGTTCGTTACTGATTAAATTTATAATATTACTTTGATCGGGCTTGAAATACGTCGTGGCGGAATTACACAAGTTTTGGGTGGAAAGCGTGGTGTACACGTTGTTATATCTTCTGGCTGCAAAAGATAATTGCCGGGTAAAAGCTCCCAGTACCTTACATCCGGTCAATTGCTCTGCCTTGAAGAGGTTGTGTAACGTATGATCCAGTATCTCGATAATCAAGAAGAAAAAGATAGTGAATATCAGTGTGGCCAGGTAAGCTCCGATTGTCAATAATTTGTGCTTGCTCAGTGCAGAGGGAACCAGGGGGTAGTAAGGGGCGTTCATTAGTTTCAGACTGGCAGAATTCATTTGAATACTCTTCTGTTTTAATAAGGCTGTATTCAAGGCATCAAGTATCGCCAAATACCTTCTTTCATTGATATTTACCATACGCTCCTTGCGTGTTAGGGTCGAACCGATAGGGGCAAAATGGATGTATTTTTGAGCCATGTGAAGCTTTCGTTTATTTAAAACGATTAATTCTGCTTCTGCCTTTTTATAAGCGATAACTTGTTGCAGCCATTCCGCGATAACGCTCTCGTTGGAAATTCCCTCTTTACTGTATTTCAAATACCCTATTTTATGAACGGCTTCAGCTAGGGCTGTTTCATTTGTATCTAATTCGCGCTGGAGAGAATCAATGGTTGCTTTCGAAACAACATCATTCGTGTAGTATTTTGCCATGGCTAGCTTTTCATTGAGCTCGCTGATTTTGCTATTTAAAAGGATAAACGAATTATTGTTTTGAATGATTTCCGTGTATAACTGCATCCTTTTTTCGAGTTCCCGTTTTAAACTGTCTGTTGAATTATAATTGTTTCGTGTTTCCCAATATTGTAACTCGTAATCCCGATTCAAAGCAGCCACCTGCTTTGTCTCTTCGTCATAATTGATTACCTGTTTTTCTACTCGATATTGGGTAAGGGAATCTTCTGAAATCTTGAGTTCTTTTCCAATGCTATCCAGTTCATGGCGGAAATGTTTGATGACATTATTGGTTTCCCCGAAGCGTAACTCTTGGTATTGTTTATTAAATTCATCAATCAAAATCACCACGGTTTGGTAGGCAATCCCGGGATCGTTCGTGGTGTAAGAAACTTCAAGTACGTCGCTATTATCGAGGCGTTTGACATGTATTTTTTTTAACGCTTCCCGATTAACATAGGGGAGATTCCATTGGTATATTCCATACACATAATTTGTCGGATCGTTCGTTTCGTAAGCAAGTAAATTTTCATAAGTACGTTGCTCGTTAATCGAGTCATTATCAGATTTTTTGTCTATCAAATGATGAATAGGTCTTCCATGATTGTAGAGATTCCTATAATTATTGGCTTGGGTATATATGTTGTCTTTATGGGGATCACCATATACCATGATGCGGGCATATAGGCGCAATGAAACTTGTTTTAAAGTTTGATCCGCCGTGATAATGTTTAACAGGTTATCCATCATACTGCCTTGGGTATAAGAAGTCATGGTCACCCCGCTTTCGGATAAGATATTGACTCCCGTGATAATTCCGGTATATATGGAGCAAGTCGTCGTGTAATCGCGAGGAGTATTATTTGTTTTCCAGTAGACGAGAGAAGCAACGATGATCGGTGCTATGATCAACCAGAATCGAATGCGATAAAAGAACTTGATAAAGTAGGTAATATATTTCATAACTATGGGTTCTTAAAATGAATATTACTGATGAGTTCAAGCTTTAAGAACATGATATTTAATTCATTTATGATTTTCTCATATTCAATTTTTGCTACTTTCTGCGAATGCTTTAAGTCACTTAATGACCTGTCGTTATTGTTTTTGTTATTGATATAGTCAAGTTCCGCTACTTGATATTCTGCATTGTATAAGGTGATGGATTCTGTGGCTAGTTTTAGTAATTTCAACTGGTATTGAATATTGCAGTACAATTCGATGATTTCGTTTTTAATCTCGTCAAATTCGACTTGTTGCGTGTATTCCGCGTTTCGGACAATTTCTTTTTGTTTTTTTACCGTTGCTCTATGGCTGAACAGTCTATTAAAAGGAATATTGATATTTGCACCGATAGACCAACTATTTTGTGTCGATCCCGAGTAAACCGTTGTTAAAGGAACATATTGGGTTTCTTGATCGGTGTATGTCCCGAGAATCCCATACGTGTATCCGGCCCGTACGGAAAAGTATTGCAGCCAATCTCGTTGGGTGGATTTCAAGTCATTGCGGGCAGCTTCGATAGATGCGCCTATGGCTTTTAGCCGGGGATTTCTTTGGGCTCCTTCGAATAACGAGTCTAATGGAGGTAATTGATAATTAATATATTCGTTGGTAGTTAATGCTTGTGGGACAAATCTTTCGGTATTAAGAATAGAATCCCTCGTCTGTGCTTTTTGAGCGGAACAGACGAAATTAGCGTATAATAAACAGGCTATAATAATGAATTTAGCACCCATATTTTAAAATATTGTTTCACACATTCTCTTTTTGCACAAATGCCGTGAATGTTTTGCAAATAATTTTTATATCGTTCCCGAACGAAAAGTTGCGGGCATATTTTATATCCAATTGTTTTCTTTCTTCGGCGGAAAGGGCGCCTTGGTCACCTCTTTTTTCTACTTGCCACAAACCGGTGAGGCCGGCAGGGGCCATAAAGCGTTCGATGTATTCGTCCGTGGTCAGCAGTTCCGCCTCGTACAAGGGAAGGGGACGGTTGCCGACGATAGACATATCTCCTTGCAGTATATTAACCAGTTGTGGAAGTTCGTCGATGCTATATTTACGGATGATACGTCCTACCTTGGTGATTCGCGGATCGTTCTCGAACTTGACGAAAGCATTTTGCTGTTGTTTCCGTCTGTTCTTTAATAATTGTTTTTCTGTTGTGATAAAATCGTCAGCCACGAGAAGAGTTTCGCCTGTTTGATGGGATACCGGGGGAATTTCCGTGTAATCCTGTTGTTCCTGCGTTTCTTCCCGGTATTGATTCAATGCCTCGAATTCTTTCAAGCGCTTGTCTGCATCCATGTACATGGAACGGAACTTGAGGAAATCAAATATGTCGTAGTTACTCCCCACCCGTTTGGATTTATATATAACGGGGCCTTTACTTTCCACCCGGATGGCCACGGCTGTTACTATCAGAAGCGGGGAGAGGCAAACGATGGCCGTCCCGGAAAAGAGAATGTCAAATGCCCTTTTCCAACAAGGCAGCTTGAATCTTCGGGGATTATTGGGGGTATTCGTTGTTGAATGCTGCCTTATTTGGGGCAGGACAGTCAATACGGTCTGTAAATCTTCCGGGGTCGTGTTGATATTGATGATCTCACTGGCGCCGGAAAGAAGGTAAGTGGCAATGTCTTCTTTTGACACCTTTTCTGAGAGCAGCAGTAAATACGTGTTTTTCAAATTGCTTTGCTTGATGGCCTCCAGCCATCGTAAATTCCTTGTTTTGTTGTACGATTCGATAAAGACATAGGCGGGCGATACATCTTTCTTCGATTGTTCGTGGATGTACAAAATCGCCTTGATCGGGTTGTTGAAAGTAAGCACTTGACAATCCAGATAATGTGATATTCTATTTATCCAGTCGGTGTTTTTCCCGATATAATACGTGTACATGTCTTTAACGCAATAAATTACGGACTCTGATCTTTAACTCCTGCGGGTTAAAAGGTTTTAGCACGAAGTCCGAGGCTCCGGCTTCCAACAATTCAATCCGATCGTTACTACTCTCCAGGCTGGACAAGATAATAACGGGGATAAAATTGAACGTGGAACTCGCTTTTAGCTGCTTGAGGAATGTTCGTCCGTCCATTTCCGGCATGTTTACATCCGATATAATCAGATCGGGAATATTTCCGGCATACATCCATGCGAGTGCCTCAATCGGATTTCCTTCTGCATGTACGTTGTAGTCTCTAGATAGTTGGATGGTGATAACTTTCGCTATTTCAGGTTTATCGTCCACTATCAGAATGTTTTTACTCATATATCACCTTTTTTGATGGTACAAAGGTATGATATTATTGCAAAGTAGCATTTGTTTTGTTTGTATAAATATGAGAAAAGTTCATTTTTTTTGTACATTTATTGAAAGATGTCTAGAAAATAAATTATAGTTTGTACATTTGGGAATGCATTTATAAAAATTGAGGGTATGAAAATAAATCCTGCTGAATATAAAATATTAGTGGTAGATGATGTTCAGTCAAATGTATTGCTGTTAAAGGCTTTGCTTGGACGTGAAGGGTTTGGTATCGTGATCGCGATGAACGGGACGGAGGCCTTGCAAAAAGTGAAAAGTGAACATCCGGATTTGATCTTGTTGGACGTTATGATGCCCGACATGGATGGATTCGAAGTGGCAGGACACTTGAAACTGGAGCCGGAACAAGCTGAAATTCCGATTATATTTTTGACCGCGTTGAACGACTCGGCGAGTGTCGTGAAGGGGTTCCAGCTCGGGGCAAATGATTTTATATCGAAACCTTTTCGTAGGGAAGAATTGTTGATCCGGGTGGAGCATCAACTTTCTCTGGTGGATGCCAGACGAATTATTTTACGTCAGACGGAAGAGTTGAGAAAGACGATTGCCGGTAGGGACAAGCTTTATTCCGTGATCGCTCATGATTTACGGTCTCCGATGGCCTCGATCAAAATGTTGTGCAATACGATCATGATGAGTATTGACCGGCAAACAGTTCCGGCAGACGTGTTCGAGATGTTGGAAATGACCAATAAAACGGCAGAAGAAGTATTTTCGTTATTGGATAATCTGTTGAAGTGGACCAAGAGCCAGTTGGGTAAATTGTCCAATGTCCCGCAATCGATTGACATGGTCGGGTTGGTGAATGGCGTTATCGAGGTGTTTAAGCCGATAGCCGGGAGCAAGTCCATTTCCTTGAAATTGGATTCAGCGGTCGAGTCCGTCCATGTTACCGTTGACATCGAGATGATTAAATCCGTCGTGCGCAACCTAATTTCAAACGCGATTAAATTTAGTCATAAAGATACCGCAGTTGTCGTACACGTGAGGGTACAAGAGGTCGCGGATGAAAACAGGACAGAGGCCGGAAATGATAAAGAAGTACTTGTCACCGTGTCTGATAGCGGATGTGGAATCAAGAAAGAAGATCAAGAAAAATTGTTAAACGAGGCCACGCACTTCACGACCTTCGGTACGGATAGCGAGGAAGGATCCGGCTTGGGCCTATTGTTGTGTAAAGACTTCGTAAGCAAAAATCACGGAAGGCTGTGGTTTACCTCAGAGGAAGGTGTCGGTTCTAATTTTAATTTCACCATTCCGCTAAAGTGATTTCGTCGGGGATAAAATCAATTATAATTTCTGTATCAACAAACTACCCCCTCCAACTCCCCCTTACACGGGGTGAGGGTTGATTACCAAGTGGTTTCCCCTCCTATGTAAGGAGGGGTTAGGGGAGATAGTCGTTAAACAACAGACTTGTTAGACACCCTCCTTCATCTTACTCGAATTCCTTTAGAATTTTCTCCACCTCCCCGGGAGTAACCCGCCCGTAGACTTTTTCACCGATCAGTACAACCGGGGCAAGCCCGCAGGCACCCACGCACCGTAAGCTGGTTAAAGAAAACTTCCCGTCCGGGGTAGTCTCTCCGACATTTACTTTTAGAATCCGTTTGAATTCATCCAGTACCTTCTCTGCCCCCCGAACGTAGCAGGCAGTCCCCATGCACACGGAGATCGGGTGTTCCCCTTTCGGGGTCATCGAGAAGAAAGAATAAAAGGTTACCACCCCGTACACCTTCGATACGGGTATATTTAGTTGACGGGCGATCACTTCCTGTACCTCTCTGGGCAGGTAGCCGATCAGGCCTTGTGCTTTGTGCAAGATATTAATTAACTCTCCCGGTTGGTTCCCGAACTCTTCACACAGTTTTACCAGTTGGTCAACTTTGCACTTCGCTAATGTTATTTGTGTCATAATGATAGCTTCGAATATTATTGTTCAATAATCTCTTTTCCTCTGTTAAAGTAGCACGTGTGCAACAAGTGATGTGCCTTTTCGCTCATGGGTTTGCCCAAGAACTCCTCGTACAGCGAAATGATGTACGGGTTCTGGTGGGACTTCCGGAGCGATTTTTCGTTGTCTTCCGTGTAAAGCGCCTGTGTACGCGCTCTCAACAAAGAAGAATCTCCATGATGCAACGGCTGACCTCCACCACCGATACACCCACCGGGGCAGGCCATGATCTCGATGGCGTGGTATTGGGACTTGCCGGCTCTGATCTCGTTCATCAGCTTGCGGGCATTTCCTAAACCATGGGCCACGGCTACTTTCAATTCAAATCCATCGACGTCTATCGTGGCTTCTTTCAAATTCTCGATGCCTCTGACACCTTCAAAGTCCACGTTATCCAGCGTTTTCCCCGTGTGGATTTCGTAAGCCGTACGCAAGGCGGCTTCCATCACGCCTCCGGTAGCCCCGAAGATGACGGCAGCACCCGTGGATTCTCCCAACGGCGCGTCGAAATCTTCGTCTTCCAACTGCATGAAATTAATGTTGGTCTGCTTGATCAACGCGGCCAACTCGCGGGTAGAGATGGAGTAATTGACATCCGGGTCCCCGTTTGTCTTGAATTCGTCTCTCTCGCACTCGAACTTTTTCGCCAGACAAGGCATCACGGATACCACGATGAGGTTCTCGCGTTTGATACCCATTTTCTCGGCCCAGTAGGTCTTGGCAATCGACCCGAACATCTGTTGCGGGGAACGGGCGCTCGAAGGCATATCCAGTAAATCCGGGAATTGCTTCTCGAAGAAATTCACCCAACCCGGGCAGCACGAGGTAATGATCGGTAATTTCACCGATTTATCGCCGTTTAGGAAGGCTCCCAGGCGACCCAGTAATTCGGTACCTTCCTCCATGATGGTCAAGTCGGCCGCGAAGTCGGTGTCGAACACCTTGGCAAAGCCCAGTTTGCGCAAAGCGGCCACCATCTTTCCGGTAACGGAAGTTCCTGCCGGAAGAGCGAACTCTTCACCCAGGGCGGCACGAACGGCCGGGGCGGTTTGCACGATCACGGTCTTGTCGGGATCGGCTAAATCTTTGATCAAACGGTTCGTGTGATCCAGTTCCGTCAAGGCACCCACGGGACATACGGCAACGCACTGCCCGCAAAAAGTACATTCGGAATCCTGCAATGACTGGTCGAACGCGGGCATCACGACAGAACTGAATCCCCGGTTAACGGCACCCAGTGCGCCCACGGTCTGCACGTCATTACACATCATCTCGCAACGACGGCAATAAATACACTTCGTGGCATCCCGGCGGATGGAAGGGGACAGGTCAACCCGGAACTCGGTCTTCTCTCCCTCGAAAGGCAACTCCCGTATCCCCAGTTTAATGGCCACGGATTGCAATTCGCAATTACCCGATTTGGCACACACCAGACAGTCTGACGGGTGGTCGGACAACATGAGTTCCAGCACCGTTTTGCGGGCATTCAGCACCCGGATCGTGTTCGTGTGTACGTTCATGCCATTCTCGCAGCGGGTGGCGCAAGAGGGGGCAAGGTTTTTCCTGCCGTCCACTTCAACCACGCAAATACGACAAGATGCCGGGGCATTTTTGATGCACAAATCCTTCAGGTTCATGTAGCAAAGCGTGGGTATATCGATACCCAGTTCCCGGGCTGCTTCGAGAATCGTGGTCCCCTTGGGAACACTGATTTCCCGGTTATCTATTTTGAGTGTTATATTTTCATTCATAGTATAAACTTCCTCAACTGCCGAAGCAATTCTAAATTTTAAATTCTACATTCTAACTTATCTCGTACTTACCGCTTTGAACTTACATTTTTCCATACACGCGCCACACTTGATACATTTGGCCGTGTTGATAAAATGCGGTTCTTTGCGTTCCCCCACGATGGCATCTACCGGACAATTACGGGCACAGAGTCCGCATCCGATACAAAGTTCCGGGTCAATGTGGAACATCAGCAATGCCTTACATTGTCCTGCCGGACATTTCTTGTCTTTGATGTGGGCGAGATATTCGTCATGGAAGTTATCTATGGTCGACAGCACCGGGTTCGGGGAGGTTTGGCCCAAACCACACAAAGCCGTGTCTTTGATCACGCGGCTGAGGTTTTTCAACGTTTCCAGGTCTTCCATCGTCCCTTTACCCTGCGTGATCTTGTCCAAGATTTCGTGCAGGCGTTTGTTACCGATACGGCAAGGTGTACATTTACCGCACGATTCTTCCACCGTGAATTCGAGATAGAATTTGGCCACGGATACCATGCAATCATCCTCGTCCATCACGATCATACCCCCGGAACCCATCATGGAACCGGAGGCCAACAGGTTGTCGAAATCGATCGGTACATCCAAATGCTTCTCGGTCAAACAACCGCCGGAAGGTCCTCCGGTTTGTACCGCTTTAAATTTCTTACCGTTTTTGATACCGCCGCCAATCTCGTAAATCACTTCACGAAGGGTAGTTCCCATGGGCACCTCGATCAGTCCCACGTTATTGATTTTTCCGGCAAGGGCGAAAACCTTGGTTCCCTTGGAACGTTCCGTCCCGATTTTGTTGAACCAGTTGGCTCCCTTGATAATAATGGCCGGGATATTGGCTAAAGTTTCCACGTTATTCACGTTGGTCGGGCGATTCAGGTAACCCGATTCTGCCGGGAAGGGCGGTTTTATCGTGGGCTCCCCGCGGTGTCCTTCCATGGAGTGGATCAACGCTGTTTCCTCGCCGCAAACGAAGGCGCCTGCCCCGTAACGCAATTCGATGGTGAACGAGAAATCGGTACCAAAGATATTCTCACCCAGTAAACCGAATTCTTCGGCTTGGTGGATGGCTGTTTTCAGGCGTTGAATGGCAAGCGGGTATTCGGCGCGGATATAAACCAATCCTTTGGTGGCCCCGATACTGTACCCGCAAATGGCCATGGCTTCAATCACCGAGTGCGGGTCACCCTCCATGATCGAACGGTCCATGAATGCCCCCGGGTCACCCTCGTCGGCATTACACACCACGTATTTCTGATCCGCTTGATATTTGCTGGCGAATTCCCACTTCAAGCCGGTCGGGAAACCACCGCCTCCACGACCCCGAAGTCCGGATAATTTGATCTCGTTGATCACTTCCTCCGGTTTCATCTCGGTGATACATTTCGCTAGTGCGGAATATCCTTCGCGGGCGATATATTCTTCAATATTTTCCGGGTCAATGAATCCGCAGTTACGCAAAGCGATACGCAATTGCTTCTTGTAGAACCCCATGTGTTTCGAGTCGCTCACCGCTTCTTTCTTCTCCGGGTCTTTATATAATAATCTTTCGACTTTACGTCCTTTGATAACATGTTCGTTTACAATTTCCTCGGCATCGTCCGGTTTCACCTGTACGTAGAAAGTGTTGTCGGGCATGACTTTCACGATCGGTCCTTTCTCGCAGAAACCGAAACAACCGGTTGCGATGACCTGAACTTCGTCCTCCAGGTTCCTCTCTTTTAGACATTCTTCCAGCCGGGTAATAATCTGATGACTGGCAGATGCTCTACATCCCGTTCCACCACAAACGAGGATATGCATTTTATAACTCATAGATTCAAGGTTTTG
>ENA-USUG01000214-USUG01000214.1-human-gut-metagenome-genome-assembly--contig:-NODE-214-length-91148-cov-19.466647_pt1 | contig 91148 bp, 74 predicted proteins | sample MGYA00250059_ERZ773394 | MGnify/ENA primary metagenome ERZ773394 (study PRJEB29103, sample SAMN06111957) | human gut metagenome | biome: human gut; feature: ankylosing spondylitis patient; material... | reverse complement strand
TCTTTTCCCTACTCGACTACATTCTAGTAAACACAAAAAAGCCTGAAAGCTCTTTTCTTGAACTTTCAGACTTTTTAATATCATGATGTTTTTAGTGACACATATCGAACCAGTAGGGACACATTTTGAGCCACCGTCCCTGTCACCATGGTCACCGTGCGTACACAACAGCCTCATATGGTCTGAGTGTGGACTCGTCTGTATCCTTGTAATTCTGAATAAGGATGTTCTTTGCTGCATGAATCTTTTCCTGAAGCTCTGCCGGGATGGCAGCATTTGTGTCGGAATCGTTGCAAAGTACAAGCAGCTGTTTATCACCAAGCGTTCTTGTATATGCGTAAATCTGAGGATGATCTGGAATCAATACATCATACACACCGTTCACCATAACTTCATTTGTATGGCGAAGTGCAATCAGCTTTTTATAATAAGCAAAAACAGAATCCGGATCGTTTACCTGCGCAGCTGCGTTGATTGTTTTGTAGTTTTTATTTACCTGAAGCCATGGTGTGCCTGATGTGAAGCCGCCATTTTCGGATGCGTCCCACTGCATTGGTGTACGTGCATTGTCGCGGCCAACTGCCTTGATATAGCCCATAACTGTTTTGGCTGGGATATTTTCTTTTGTTGTCAGCTCTTTGTAAGCATTGAGACTTTCAATATCACGATAATCTGCGATATTTTCCATGTAGGCATTTGTCATGCCAAGCTCCTCACCCTGATATACATATGGCGTACCCTTCTGGAAATGAGTCATAGTTGCAAGCATCTTGGCTGACAGCTCACGGTACTGCTCACTATCATTTCCAAAGCGTGAAACACATCTTGGCTGATCGTGATTAGATAAAAACAAGCTGTTCCATGCACATCCCTCTAAGTCCTTCTGCCACTTTGTAAAGTTTGCACGCAGCTCTGGCATAGTCATTGCCTCACCGTCCCACTTTCCATGATGGCTCGGTTTCAGCGCACTTCCTGAAACATGCTCAAACTGGAAAATCATATCAAGCTCGCTGCCATCAATGTTTGCATATTTCTTTGCCTGCTCAGCATTTACGCCAGGACACTCACCTACAGTAATCAGGCGATACTTAGACAGCACCTTTTCGTTCATCTCACGCAGATATTTGTGGATGTTTGGGCCGTCACAGCTTGTGTTTCCAGTGTAGCCATTTCCATTCTCTGGTCCGTCCGGCAGACCAGGATACTTGGAAATCATACTGATTACATCCATACGGAAGCCATCGATTCCCTTGTCACACCACCAAGTCATCATCTTGAAAACCTCATCGCGAACAACTGGATTGTCCCAATTTAAGTCTGGCTGCTTTTTGGAGAAAGAATGCAAATAGAACTGACCTACACTCTCTACATACTCCCATGCTGAACCGCTAAAGCATGACTCCCAACGGTTTGGCGGATTGCCATTTTTGTCAGGATCTGCCCACATATAATAATCGTGGTACGGATTGTCCTTGCTCTTCTTGCTCTCAATAAACCACTTATGCTCATCTGAGGTGTGATTAACAACAAGATCCATCATGATCTTGATATTTAAGCTGTGAGCCTTCGCAAGCACACGGTCGAAATCAGCCATTGTTCCAAAATCATCCATGATATCCTGATAGTCGCTGATATCGTAGCCGTTATCATCATTAGGTGACTTATAAACTGGAGACATCCAGATCACGTTAATGCCAAGCTCTGCCAGATAGTCAAGCTTCTCATAGATACCCTGTAAATCACCGATTCCATCTCCATTTGAATCCTTGAAGCTTCTCGGATAAATCTGATAAACTACCGCATTTTTCCACCATTTTTCGTTCATATGCTCCATAACCTCTTTCTACTAAATACTGTCTTTTATTTTAACATGATACTTATTCTTAATCTAATGCTGTCAAAATCTCCTTCACTGCTCCAAATACATCCTCTGGTGCATTAAGAAGTGTGAGCTGATCAAGCAAATATGCATCATTTCTTGATCCCTTCTTCTGGGCGATTGCATAGATCTGCTCCTTTAAGCTAAACTCGATCTCTGCGCGATTTAACAGTTCGAAGATACGCTCAACCTGATGATTATCAGCAAGTGCAGTATTGTATGTAACGACTGTAATCTCACTTTCAATATCCTGCATAGGAAGAATTACTGTTGTGCACTGCTTGTCGCTGTCATAAGAAGTCTCAAGCGTCTCATATGTGCCGTCTGCTTTCTTTTTCTGTGCCGTCATGCCTTGTGCTGTACCTGCAAATACAAGTTCATAAGCACGTTCTGCCGGCATTCCTTCCTTCTTTGTCTTTTCTGGTGTTATCGTAAGAACAGCCTCATCGCCCCACTGATATGTAAATGTGGTTGAGCACCAAACATTATCGGTTGCTTCTTCGTCAAGTCTAAAGCTTCCGTCTGCGCCTGCTGCCACGATAACCTTAAGAATATCTGGATTATCAATCTTATTGCCTGTTGTACGTGCATCAAGTGTGACAATGGCACCTGCCTTTGCCAGTACTGGAATGCTGTCAAGGCTGCGGTACAGCTCGATCTTACGATCTCCGTTGTAAACTGTTCCTGTAAACAAATCAATCCAGGTTCCCTCTGGAAGAAGTGTCATAACTTTACCCATTCTGGTAGCTGTGCTTACTGGCTGTGTGATTGGATTTACAAGAATGTCTGAGCCAAAATAGTACTCGTTCTTCATTCTAAATGCATCCCACTTGCCAGGATTCTGATAATAAAGCGGCTGAATAAGCGGAATACCTTCCTCGCTTGCTCTGCGGTTCATCGTATGAAGATATGGGATCATCTGATGACGCAGACGAAGGAACTTGTCCATGATCAATTCCACTTCCTTGCGATAGCGCCATGGCTCTTTGCCGTTAAACTCGCAGCAAGTGCTGTGAAGACGCATAATCGGGGAGAATACACCAAGCTGCAGCCATCTAAGTGCAAGCTCATCGTTCTTATAGCCCATCATGTGACCACCAATGTCGTGGCTCCACCAGCCATAGCCGATATTGGAGGCTGTTGCGGTAAAGTACGGCTGGAAATCTAATGATTCCCATGTAATCACGGTGTCACCTGAAAATCCGACTGGATAACGATGGCTTCCAGGACCGGCATAGCGGGAGAAGATAAGTCCCTTGCCGTCCTTTTTCTGGCTGTGTATGGTATGATAGTGATTGAGCATCCACAGCGGGTCTAGGCCCGGGATCGCGGTGTTAGTACCCTGCTGCCAGTCGATCCACCAGAAGTCAACACCGTCCTTTTTCTCGATCTTCTCATAGACATATTTAAAATAGCCTTCAAGCAGCTTTCTGTTCGTAAAATCCATCAAAACAGGCTCGCCCTTTTCCTGATCCACGCCCATGTAGGCGGCAAATTCTGGATACACATCCTCAAATGCCCTGACACCGTCTGCCGGATGATCATTTAACGTTACCTTCATGCCTCTTCTATGCAGGTTGTCGGTAAAACGCTTTGGATCTGGGAAGAAGTCCTTGTTCCATGTGTAACCTGTCCAGCCTGCTCCATATTTCTGGTCGATCTCAGTCAAATGCCAGTCCATGTCAATTACACCAACGGTAAATGGAATATTCTCTTTCTCGAAGCGGTCCATCAGCTCGAGATACGATTTCTCCGTATATTTATAGTAGCGGCTCCACCAGTTGCCGAGTGCATACTTTGGAAGGATCGGGGTTGCACCAGTCAGCTTATAATAATCTTTCAGGCAGCCCAAATAGTCGGTACCGTATCCAAAGTAATACAAATCCTCTGCGTCAATGTCTTCTCTTCTTTCAATCCAACCGTCTTCTGTCAGCAGCATGGAGCCCTTATCAGAGATAACAGCCCAACCTTCCATGGAAAACAGACCGTCCTGCAGTGGAATCTCGCCATTTGCCTGATCAAGTGTACGAGTGGTTCCCTTCAGGTTATGTCCGGTATCGCCGTAATGCCATGTGGACTCATAGATGACTTTTTGATTTCTCTGCTCGATACGCAGGTTGTTTCCAGCAAATCTGCCTCCAGTGTAGACAAGTCTTGCCTTGTCAGTCTCAATGATCAGCTCGCCGTTTTTCTCATTTACAGTGTATTCCGGCACATCAAAGGTTCTATTTACAACCATCTGAGTCTTCTTGTCTACAAACACACCTTTTTCGCTGTATTCCATACGAATCATGCTCGGTGTTAGTACGGTAAAACGATAATTTTCGCCCTGTACAATTGCATTTTTTACGTTCATTTTTCATATCCTCCTTATATTCTGATTCTATATTTTATTTTATTTGTTTTAGTATAAAGCATAATTCTACATATTTCTTGCAATATTGTTCCTATTTATAACACAATCCTGCTGTGTTCTGTTTTTTATCCTGCTGCGTAATCCATACCTCTGATATTGCGCCAAAGTTCTCATCCATATTAGACAAGTGAAATTCTGCCTGCTCGCCGTATATCAAATTTAAACGTTTTTTGATGTTTTGAAGGCCAACATGGCGACGGTCATTGTAATAGATTTCGCCATTATTTTCAATTTTTTCAAGGACTTCCGCCGAAAAACCTTTGCCATTATCCGACACACAAATATAAAGACATTCTGCATCATTATGTTTTTCTTTTGTGATAAACAAAGAAATTTCTCCTTTTCGTTCTGGTGTCAGACCATGCGAAAATGAGTTTTCCACAAGTGTCTGCAAAAGAAGCACTGGAATTTCAATATCTCCAAGTCCATCATCTACCATGCAGTCAAATTGAAAATAATCTTCACCGTAGCGAAAGCGCTGAATGTTGATATAATTTTCCACGTGGGCAATCTCCTCAGAAAGAGGACGAAGCACTTGAGAACCCTTATAAATATAGCGAATATAATCAGACAAAATGGCAGTGATAGTAACAATATCTGTTTCACCCTTGTTGTCTGCAATTCCATGTATCAGGCTTATACAATTTAGGAAAAAGTGCGGCCTTATCTGCTCTTGCGCAAACTCAAGCTCAATCTGTTTTTCATTAAGCTCCTTCTCGTAAATCGTAATTTTTAGTGCTTGGATCTTTCTAACCAGATTTCTAAACTGCTCATTTGCACTCTCAAGCTCCAAAAGATTATTAGAGGAATTGTCATGCAGATATGTGTCTGTGTCAAGCTCGTCAAGGCTATTGACAAAGCTTTGGAGTGGGAATAAGATATGACGGATATATATTAATACAACGACAACACAAACAAGTATACAAATTACCATCATTATAATAAGAATAACTTCCCACCTATTTGCAGCTTGAATCACACCATTTCCCGGCACAACATAGATGCACAAATCACCGAGACCACTAATCGCATAACAATATATATTCGTCTGCTTTACAGTTCCCTGCTCAAAATCTCTAATCTCCTCTTCACTGACATTCTGTGGAAAAATATTATCTTCATTATCAGTGTCATATATGTATGGCAGAATCGTGTAGCCTTTCGTACAATTTTCAAGATCCTCAAAAATGCGCTGCAAAGGAATCAAGTTTCCTGCTATCTTTTGCCCTTTCATATACCAGGTCAACAGGTACATCTGATCTTCTATCTTGACAAATTCATGATAAAGTGAGTTCTGTCGCCTTGTCATATTTGCAGAAAGATAGACCATTAAAAAACGTTCAATCGACGTTTTTACACTTTTCGAAAACTTTGTTCCCGTACTCGTAATTAAGGCATTTGATGTGCCAATATACTCATAATAGCCATATACAGAATCATGCCAAATTGCCTGAATCCGAAGCTGTTCTGAAATTTTTTTCAAAATTGGAAATACCTGAGAGCTCTCTGAATTAAAGTAATCCGGCAGCTCATTTGTCGCCTCATTCGACTCTAGAATGTTAATCAGCTCTACACGCATAACGTCCATCTCTTTTTGAAACTGACTAACATACAGCTCTACCGTCTCTGACACATATTGATTTACCAGGTTCCTATTCTGGTTAGTGCTGACAAGAAGTGTTCCTGCCAAGCATGACAGCAAAAGCATTACAATTAAAAGAATTGAAAAAACGATATTTCTTAAACTGAACTGCTTTACCTTAATATGCATTGGCTTACCTCCTTTATCACGTCCTACAACAAAAGCAGCCAGAAAATCTGTCTGCTTTTATTGTAGTCTATTTCATTTTGCTTGTCTACAGAGAAATTTTATTTACTCCATGCTCTCAAGATAAGCTGCATATGCACCCTGCTGTAAGGATACCATTTCCTCAAGACCCATTGCATTTAACTGCTCGATATAGGAATCCCACTCATCCTCAACACCACCGTCTACTACCCAGTGAGCATACATAGCCTCAACATAGTTGTAAACATCAGTTCCGATTGTAGTGATACGATTTAACTCATCCTCAGTGTACTGAAGAGCTGGCATTCCGGTATTCTTATCAGTAGTAACATACTTTGCGTTTACTTCATCTTCCTTCAGCTTTGTTCCATCGGATACATCATCAGGAATAACAACCTTGTCATAGAAATCTGGATTCATGTACTTCGGTCCAAAATCTCTTAAGGAATTAGACCATGCTGCTGTATCAAGAGAAGTATCATCATCTGTAGAATGAACGCTGTAAGTTCCGTCATCATTTGCTGTTACAGTAACACCCAGTGAACCATAGAAAGTCTGTAAGGAAACAAGATCATCATAGAAATTATCTGCCCACTTTAACAGTGCTTCCGGATCCTCACATGCAGTTGTGATAACAAGCTCTCGATCGGTAATGTCTAATGATGCCGTAGCACACTCTACATAATGAATATCATTGTATCCCTCTACTGCTTCCATTAAGGAATACTGCTTTGCATTTGTTCCTGCCTCAGAGTCTGCTGTCCATGCAGAGATAATTCCAACCTTAGAACCTCCTTCTGCCTGCAGCTTTGCTGTAACAGATGAACCATCCTGAGTAAAGTACTCTGGATCAAGTACGCCGTTTTCCCAGAGCATATGCATCCACTCAACAGCTTCCTTATAGTTTTCCTGCGCCGGAACAAATACAGCCTCGCCATCATTATTCAATCCCATGTAGTTGTTATTACGGCTAACCATGCAGCCCCATACAGAAAGGATGTGCTGGCAGTCTGCCTGAAGATTAGTTCCTGCGTTATTTGTCAGTCCGATCTCATTTGTCGGATCGCCGTCACCGTCTGCATCCTCTTTTGCAAAAGCAAGGAGTACATCGGTCAGTTCATCGAGTGTCTTCGGAGCTTCTAAGCCAAGGTTATCTAACCAATCCTGGTTGATATACAGTCCATTTCCACATACGGTCGGACGAAGCGGAAGCTTCTTAGGGAGGGAATAAATCTTTCCGTCACGGTCAGTGCAAGCTGCACGAAGCTCTGGACACTCTTCCATTGCCTTTGTCAGATTCGGCATTGTCTCCTCGTTGATGTAAGGGGTCAAATCAACAAAATAGTCCTTATTCTGCGCCATATCAGATGAATTTAAGCAAATGCTTCCAACAAATGCATCCGGCAGCTCACCAGAAGCAAGAAGAAGAGATTTCTGCTCAGACCAGTCAGAGTTGTAATAAATCTGCCAATCAAGATCAACACCTGCCTTCTCTTCCATCTCTGCCATTACGCCTTCCTTTAAGAAGTCATTTGGCCATGCATCAGTCCAGCGAACAGTTGCTACAGTAAACTGCTTTGCATCGCCCTCGTCTGCAAGTGCAGTAACAGTCGGTGCTGCGATAGCTCCAAGCATAGTTGCCTGCGCAAGAAGGATGCCTGCGGTTGCTTTCAGATTCATGTTTCTTTTCATAGTTTTAATCTCCTTTTTTGTTTTATGATTTTATTATTTTTGTTTTGGATCTTTCTTATTGATTTATTTCAGTATTTACAGCCTTTTATATCAGCCCTTTACGGCACCGAGCATAACGCCCTGATTGAAATATTTCTGTACAAATGGATACATGCACATGATTGGCGCTGATGATACAACGATTACTGCATACTTAATCAAATCGGCCATCTGCTTGGCTTCTACTGCTGCTGATCCTGTCATCATAGAACTTATTGTCTGGTTACTGATTAAGATGTTTCTAAGAACGATCTGCAATGGCTGAAGTGCCTCACTTCTTAAATAGATCAATGCGTTGAAGTAGCCATTCCACTGTCCAACTGCTGCCCACAATGCGATAACAGCGATGATTGCTTTAGAAAGCGGCAGACAGATTTTAAAGAAGAAGGAAATGTAACCGCAGCCGTCAAGCTGTGCTGCCTCCCAAAGTTCATCTGGAATGCTGTTTTCAAAGAAAGTTCTTCCAACGATAATATAATAAGTAACAACCGAGAATGGGAGCACCATAACGGTCATTGTATCGGTCAATCCAAGACTTTTTACTACCATGTATGTAGGAATCAGACCACCGGTAAAGAACATTGGAATCAGGTAGAACATGTTGAACAATTTCTTGCCGTAAAACTTCTTTCTTGATAATGCGTAAGAAGCCGGGATATTAACAGCCAATGTGATAATTGTTCCAAGCACTACATAGATAATAGTGTTTCTGTAGCCAGTCCAGAGTCTTGTATAACCTAAAAGCTGCTTATATGCCTTTAAGCTGACGCCGCGTGGGATAAACATGATCTCGCCGTTTGATACCAGCTGCGGATCACTGATTGACGCGATTAAGATAAAGTACATCGGATAGAGTGTAATCAGAATCAGAATTATTCCAATCGTATACAGAATGATATCAAAAATCAAGTCGGCTCTTGAACGCTTAATTTTATTTGTCTTTGCTATTTTGTATGCTGCCTTGCTCACTGTTTTTCCCCCTTCCATCAGACTAATGAAGTATCACTGACTTTTTTAGCTATCATATTGACTGCTATCAAAAGAACCAGATTGATGATGTTGTTAAACAGGCCGATCGCTGCTGATAAGCTGTACTGATTGCTTACAAGACCCATCTTATACACGTAAGTTGAGATGATCTCACTTGAACTGCTGTTTAAGTTGTTCTGCAACAGATAAACCTTCTCAAATCCAACGCTCATAACGCTTCCCATTCGAAGGATAAACATAACTGTTGCCGTTGGAACCAATGATGGAAGGTCAATGTTAACAATCTTATGCCACTTGTTTGCACCATCCATTGTGGCTGCCTCATAAAGGCTTGGGTCAACTGAGGAAAGTGTTGCAATGTAGAGGATGGAATCCCAACCGACATGCTGCCAAGCTTCTGTCCATACATAAATATGAGGGAACGCAGATGCAGAACCCATCAGGTTTGGAAGTTTGAATCCAAGCAGTCCAACCAGCTTTGCGATGATTCCTGTACTTGGTGATAAAAACAGGATAATCATACCAGACATAACAACGACTGAAATAAAATGCGGCAGATAAGTAGCTACCTGCAAAAACTTCTTAAACTTCGTTGATCGGATCTGATTCACCATCAGTGCCATAATGATTGGCAATGGGAACGTAACAGCAATCGTGTACAAGCTGATTACGATCGTATTTTTGATTGTTACGGAAAACTGATACGATTTGAAGAACGTTATGAAGTTCTTCATGCCGACCCACTTACTTCCCATAATACCAAGTGCCGGCTTGAAATCCTTAAAGGCAATGATGACACCGTACATCGGGTAGTAGGTAAAGATCAGGAAAATGATGATAGACGGAAGCATCAACAGATATAGCTGACTACTTTCCTTAAGCTTTTGCCCTACACTGAGCTTGCTGCTTTTTGACTGAGTCTTTTTCGTTTTCACGTTTTTCTCCTTCCTTTTTTACTAATTATTTCTTTTTTCTTTATGGTTTTATAGTACATTTTTTATATTTTTTCTGCTACAAAATTTCTGCTAGGAAATAACAAAAAAAAGATATCTTTTTGTGATATCTTTTTTCATAAAAATCGTTATTTTGTTATTTTATCGTTTTTTTGTTAACAAATAAAACTTGCAAGCTTATTTCCTATACTTTGCCCTATATTCATTTGGTGTACTGCCCACATAATCACGAAATGTCTTGCTAAAATAGGAAAAATTGCTGTATCCCACTTCCATCGCAATTTTGCTAATTGGATCTGTAGATTCCCTAAGAAGCTTTGCTGCCTTTTCCATACGCCGTCTTGCAATATATACAGGCAGTGTCTGTCCAGTCTCCCTGATAAAAAGCCTCGTTATATAATCCTCTGACAGATACACCTGTCCTGCCAGAACAGAACGCGTCAATTCACCGCCTAAATTTTCTTCAATATACTTTTTTAATTTGGCAATGGTTGACTCCGCCTTGTCTTCTGTTTTATGCAGACTATCCATCTTTTTCCAGACAGTTTCAATAAGATCAATACAACCCTGCTCGGAGCGGCGTGCCAAAAAGCTCATTCGCTCATACTCCTGCCAGTCAAACAGTTCTTCAAATGTCTCATTGTTGTCACGCAAAACTTTTACCAGCAAATCGCCCATATGCTTCACAAAGCGTTTTAAGTCCGATAAGTACCAGCTTCCGCTCTCGCATGCATGATCAACATAGGTAAGCATTTCATGCATAACATCCATGTAAGCAGTATTGTAAGATGAATCACCTGAAGCTGTATTTTTGTGAAACATTTCCTGCCACTTCTCCCACAAAGGCTCTGAATAAGAAATCTTTCGAAGTTCCCATGCCCACTCCTCAATCATCAATCGTTTATTCGGAATTGCATGCTCGCGCATATCAGAAATTATACGAATTGCCTTTGCGATGCTGGCATATGGGCGCCCTGTTGTAATATAAAAGCAATAACTATGCGCAGTCTGCTCATTTAACTCTTGCTGCATTTTTGACAGCTGTTCCTCAAGGCGATCATAATCGGCAAAATTTTTTAATACGATAAGCCACTCGGCATCCTTGTATGATACAATCACGTCAAGATCAAGTTCCCGCAAATATTTCTTTGACACTGTACGCATACAATAATTATATAATGAAATATCTTTTACCTTCTGACGCTCATCGCTGTTGTCGAGAAGCCCTGCAAGAACAAGTGTAATTTGCTGCACAGATGGATAGAGTTCACTATATTGAGTATCAGATAAACTACTGGTGTTTGACGTACCAACATCATCAGAAAGTGCCTGCACCAACACCTTTTTCCACACTTCCTCACGTTGTTTCTTCTCCTGACTGTTCAGATTTGTATGCTCCTTTAACAGTTCATCACAGACTGTCTTTAACTCCGCCTCAAGATCTTTATTAGAGATTGGTTTTAGCAGATAGTTAACAGAACCTAATCGAAGCGCCTTCTGTGCATAAGTAAAGTTTGCATAACTCGACAAAAAGATACATTTCATATCTTTTCTTTCCTCACGTATCCATTCCACAAGCTCAAGACCGCTTCCCATCGGCATATCCACATCACAAAGAAGAATATCTACTTTGTATACCTTTAAAATTCCCTTTGCCTCATGGATATTATTTGCAGTAAATACCATACCGATGCCAAGATTGTCCCAATTTAATGAATTTTTTGCTTTTTCTATCAGAATCTGATCATCATCCACCAGCAGAATTGTCAGTCCCATGTTCTGTCTCCCTTCATTTTTCGCCGTTTTTTATACGCAAAAAAGCGCAGAATCTATTGCCATTATACAACATATCCTGCGCATAAGGGAAGTTTTTTTCATCCCATTATGGATCGTTTTTTACTCTCCACGCATAGCTGCTCATATAAATATTCAAGACCATATTTTTATTTACTGCACTTCCACTTAATTCCTATTGTCAAATCGAATGCTGATCTCCCACTCAATTTTTTCTTCACGAAGCTGATATTTCTCTGCCAGTCTCGGACCACAGGAATTAGAACCAATTCCGCTTTGCTTATAGTCAAGCGCCACGTAAATGCCATCAGATGGAACAAGCTCAAAGTTATGTGCCTTTTCGTCAAGCTCCTTTTCACTGTAGCGTGATGCCTGGAAGCTGAACGGCTTTTTGCCCTTTGCATACAAATTTCCAACAGATGCATACTGACAGTTGTAATGGCTTCCATTTTCCTGTGGGAAAACATAATCCTCAAACATATCATCAACTGTTGTATCAAAACGATCTACCCAAGATGCACGATGCTTATCGGAATAGCTTTCATATGGGCCATATCCGTAGTATGTTACATTAGTCTTATCGTTTGGAAGCTTTAATCCAAGACCAAATCGCGGAAGATACGGGAATACCTTGTCAAAGTTTCCATCTAAGGAAAGGTAAATGGTTCCCTCAAGATCAACTTTCCATACTGCCTGAAGGCGAAGAAATGGCTGCTTAGCTGGAGATGCAATAGAGAATCTGCTATGAATCTCGATTACGCCATCTGTTTCCTGAATAGATGTCCCATATACCTTTACTGTACTTCTGTCGTATCCTGCCATTCTCCACTCTTTTGATACTGCCGAGTCATTATTTGTCGGCGCACGGAATGTCAGAAAACGCATTGGCTCAGAAATCTGGTTCTCATTATCTTTAACGATCTTTGCAAATGTTCCAAGATGACGATCAAATACAATACACTCGCCGTCTCTTGTCAGCTCATAGATATCCGCCGTCTCATTTACACTCCACGAAGCAAATGCCGGCAACGCAGTCTTAGATACAGGTGTGAGCACTTCATCCTGCTCCTCAAACAAAGCAATCTGATCAAAGCCAAGTACCTCTCCTGCAAGAGCAGTTCCCTGCTTTGCTGTGTAGGTCAGCTTAAGGTAAGTATTTTTATTTGTCTTTGGTGCCTCTGGAATCAGAACAAAGCCTTTTTCATGTGGTTCAATTGAAGGTAGCACAACACTTCCCTGTGAAAGCAGTCTTCCTTCTTCCTTAATCTCATATGTTACTGTTACAGCATCATCAAGATTTGTGAAGTCAAGACGATTCCACAATGATACCTTTAGTGGACTGATTTCCTGAAGGGTAGCTCTTACTGGACGAATCGCATTTTTCCACTCATGCAGTCCAGTATGTGGGCGACGGTCTGAATAAACAAGTCCGTCCATGCAGAAATTTCCATCGTGTGGGAACTCACCGTAATCACCGCCATAAAAATATTTATCCTTCCCATCTGGTGTCTTTCCTTCATATGTTGCATGATCACACCATTCCCAGACAAATGCGCCGATGATTCGCTTTTCTGGTAAGATGACTTCCAGATAGTCCTCAATGTCACCAGGGCCATTACCCATTGCGTGAACAAACTCACACAAGATAAATGGCTTTACGCTAGTAGGGTCTGCAAGATACTTTTTAATTGTCTCTACAGTCGGATACATGCGGCTTACCATATCAAGACAAGACTGATCATTCTCGATTCCTGGAGGTGCCCAAGTTGCTCCTTCATAGTGAACAGGACGTGTTGGGTCATATTCCTTCGTCCACTTTCCAGCATCAATCAGATTCTTTCCATAACCGCTTTCATTTCCAAGAGACCAGATAACAACACAGCTTTCGTTCTTGTCACGAATTACGTTTAACATCATACGATCTACAATCGCATCGTGGAAAGCCGGATCCTGAACAATCTTTCCAAACTTTCTATAAATCGGCTCTTCACCAACAAGATCCATCGTTCCATGTGTCTCAAAATCAGCCTCTGCAATCACGTAAAAGCCATACTCATTGCAAAGCTCAGTAAACCACGGTGCATTCGGATAATGACTTGTGCGGATTGCATTGATATTGTTCTTTTTCATCATCGTAAGATCGCGCACTACATGCTCTCTTGATACCGTGTATCCATCTGTTGGGCTGCTGTCATGACGGTTTACACCAAGAAGCTTTACCGGGCGATGATTTAAAAGCATGACGCCATCCTTTATTTCAATCTCGCGAATACCGACTTTTTGCTCAATGACCTCATCATCAGTAGACAAAACTAGTTTGTATAAAGTTGGATGCTCAGCATTCCATAAAATTGGATCATTCACTTTAAACACAGTTTCTAGATCATTATTTTCTGTCACAAGCGTTTCATTTGCCAACTTACTGCCATCTGGTGCAAATAAGCTTACTGTTACATTCGGCAAACCTTTGTATGAATCAAGTCTTACAAAAACCTCTGCCTTTGTGTTGTCCTCTGACAAAGTGGTACGCACAGTGTAGTCCACTACTGCGCTCTTTGGACGAGCAATCAATGTAACATCACGGAAAATTCCGTTGTAGCGGTACTTATCCTGTGCTTCAAGATACGTTCCATCAGTCCACTTTAACACAAGTACTGCCAGACGGTTCTTTCCTGCTTTGGCAAAGCGAGTAATGTCAAACTCGCTAGGACTGTGTGACACCTGGCTGTAGCCAACAAACTGACCATTCACCCATACGTAAAATCCTGCCTCTACTCCCTCAAAGTACAAATACAAGTCTTTTTCTAATTCCTCATTAGATACATCAAAATCCTTATAATAAGCACCACATGGATTCTCATCCGGCACATACGGTGGATCATATGGTATGACAAATGCACCACCCGAATAATGCTTATAGTCATAGCCCTTTGACTGCCAGCAGGATGGTACCTCCATCATCACATACTCTGGGTTTTCATAATCTTTAAGAACGAACTTTTCATCCACGCTCTGCGGATTTGGATAATAAAAGAAGCGCCAGTCATTGCCGCTCAACAAACGGTATGAATCTGTTCCATCTGTCTTTTTCGGAAGGTAGTAGCAGCGTGGCTTCTCTGTTCCCACGTGCAGCGTATTTAGATCCTCATAATAATGAATCAGCTCCATTGTTTCCTCTTTTCTGCGCTCTGCGCGTTTTTATCTTTATGCAAAAATGCCACTCGCCAGCAATGCTCTGCTACACTTTCCTTCCTGTCATCTGATGTGTAGCAATGACGCATTGTTCTTTTTAATTTCTCCACCGTGTGAAGTGCTTCTATTAATTTTTCTGCTTCCATATTTTTATGTCTCCCAGTTTTAATTTTTGTCACTTCCATTATCGCTCAAAATGCAAAAAAGTGGTAGGGTTTTTATATTATTTTTTGCTCGTCAAAAAAACACAAAAAGAATATAAAATTTGACATCGTTTTTTGATGCGTGATGTGGTATGTTTACATTAAGGATAACTCTTTTTATCTAAATAAAATATCATTTTTTAGGAGGGAAAACATGCGTTTTTATTGTAGTGATGACACAGTTGATCTGGAACAGTATCCTTACCATGTGAGAGATGTCCATATCAGCGACCCATTTATTCTGGCAGATCAAAAAAGCCGTTGCTACTACACTTATGTACAGTTTGCGGATACCAAACGTTTCCCAGATGTGGAAACTGACAAAGAACACGGTGTATTTTATGTACTTGAAAGTAAGGATTTGATTCACTGGTCAAAGCCACAGATTTGTTTTCGTCAAAATAATTTCTGGGCAGATAAGGATTATTGGGCACCAGAGGTTCATATCTGGAAAGGACGCTATTATCTGTTCAGCTCATTTCGTGCAGATGGACATTACCGCAAATGTCAGTGCTTAGTATCCGATTCACCAAAAGGACCTTTTGAGCCAGTTCGTCAAGAGGCTGTTACACCAGATGGATGGCAGAGTCTTGATGGAACATTATACGTTGACCGATCAGGCAAGCCATGGATGGTATTTTGTCATGAGTGGCTTCAGGTTGGTGATGGTCAAATTTGTGCCATACCAATGTCTGATGATTTGGGAGAAGCAATTGGTGATCCTGTCATTTTATTTAGAGCATCCGATGGCAAATGGAATGCTAAAGGCGCAAAAGAAGGCGGCTATGTGACAGACGGACCATTTTTGCATCGCCTTCCTGGTGGAAAACTTATCATGCTTTGGTCCAGCTTCACAGAAAAAGGCGCATATGCTGTAGGCTACGCAACAAGCCGTTTTGGTGATATTATGGGGCCATGGGATCAGGAATCAGAACCACTGTATGCACTTGACGGCGGTCATGCAATGCTGTTTTATACCTTTGGCGGTCAGCTAATGATGGCATGCCACTGCCCAAATGATCACCCAAAGAAACGTATTCTTTTATTTGAAATGGAAGAAGATGAAAATGGACTTCATGTCGTAAACGAAGTTACAGGGAACTGGTTTCATGCAGCGGGAGGCCCTGCCAAAGGCTGGGTTTATGAACAGCCATGTGTAGAAATTCCTAGCTTTGCAAAAGATCCAAGAGGATAACACTATACGTCATTAAAATACCCGGAATATATTGCTGCTATACAATATATTCCGGGTGTTTATTTAGGCTTATGTCTTTTTAACTTGTAAATAACACTTTCATTTAAGCTTATTTTTTGATTGCATTATTCATTTCAACAAGTGTTGCAACATCTTCTGCCTGAGCCAAAGCATCCTGATAGAAGTAATCAAATACCTCATCAACATGATAGCTTGCCTTCAGTTCTTCAATCATGCTGTCACGCATTGCCTCAAAGTCTTCATCAGACTCACATGCTACGCACTTAAATACGTTCTTACCCATGTATGCATTGATTTCGTTTACCCAAGAAGCAACATCACCTTCTGGATCACCAAATGAAATGTAATTCATAGAATCAGTAACAGGTGTTTCCTGACGATATACATCTACCTGAGACTCTGCACCATAATGATCAATGAAATCCTTAATGGTATCATTCATCTTTGCTTCCATAGCCTTTGTTGAGAACTGATACAGATCAGTGGTGTAGCCATCTGGCTGAATTGTTCCGTTTCCAAATCCACAGAAATGATGGTATACATTAATACCAGTCTCTACGCCAAGAGCATCATCCTTTGTTACTTTCAGGTACTCATCCGTCGGTACTGGCTCACCATCTTCCATATTCCACATACCACCTTCTAAGCCATTCCATGCAATTCTGGAAAATTCATATGTAGATACAAAGTCAAGCAATGCTACACAGCGCTCTGGATTTTCAGTATTTGCATTGACAACGTACTGTCTCTCACCTCTATACATATTTCCAAAACGATCTTCTGCATCTGCGGTCAAACTTGGCATTGAAACAAAGGTTTTTTCATTTCCTTCTGCCTTGTTAAACTCTGTATTTGCATTGGTAGACATCCAACCCGGTACATTAAACATATACTTTCCAGCCTTCAGATTTTCCTCGTAAACATCAGATGTCTGTGTAAAGGAATCCGGATCTAACAAACCTCTCTGGTTTGCCTTATTATAAAAACGAACTGCACGCCAGAATACACTTTCAGGATCAGTCAGCTGATTTGCTTCAAGAGGTGTAGAATCAACTGTAGAAACACCAAGTACACGACCCGTTGTCTCCATCAAATTTACTCCTTCCTGTGGTCCAAGACCAAAGGTAAATACCCATTCACCCCATCCCTGACCTGCACCAAACCATGCACCGCATCCGTAAGTTTTCTGTCCATCTGCTGTTTCAGGCTCTAATGCCACCATCTGCTCAAGAACATCTAACAGATCCTCATCATAATTTTCCAACTTTGGATAGCCTGCTTCCTTATACAGATCCCATCTCAAATAGTGACCACATGTTGGAACTGTGCCATCATCCCAAGAACCTTTACACATACCCCAAAGATACATATTTCCATCTGGACTATTTGCCGGCATACGCTCTGCTGTTACCATCAGCTGTCCTGCTGGGTCATTCATGGTATTTGGTGCATATTCTTCCAGATAAGGCTCCAAATTCAATACAGATGCAGACTCAAGAAGCATCGGAAGCTGTTTTGTTGGGTCCGATAATAAGAAAACATCTGGTAAATCATTATCTGCTAACATAGCTGACAGCTGTGTCGGCCAATCTGCCTCTGTAACAGCAGTCAGGTACAGATCAATATTCAAATTATCTTCAATATACTTGCTGACTGGATCAGAACGAAGTCCATCAAGTTCACCTGATCCTACGAATGCCACTACATCAAGTGCCACTCTATCCTCGAATTGAGGTGTTGTTGTGCTGCCCGTGCTCTCTCCTGCAAATGCCATTGTATTACCACACATAATAAGTGCGGACGCTGCTGCAAATGCCTTTCTTGCTACTGTTTTTTTCATAAATATCTCCTTCCTTTTTCTTTTTTATTACTGCCAGACTACATTCGTACCATACGTTTGCACGATTGCAATCATAACTAACATAAAATAACATTTCTCAACCTTTTACTGCACCAAGCATAATTCCCTTTGTAAAAAAGCGCTGCATGAACGGATAAACACAAAGTATTGGAACTACCGTAATAAAGCTCATTGCCATACGCAGCGTTGTCGATGATACTTTAATTGCTGCTCCCGCTGCCGCTCCTGCTGTGGAAGATACTACATTTGACTGTAATTTCGTATACAGCAAATACTGCAGACAATGTAACGTTGCAGATTTTCTTCCCTGCATAAAATACATATCATCTGCCCATGCATTCCACTGATTTACAGCTGCAAACACAATAATGCATGCCAGAATCGGCTTTGCAAGTGGAATAATAAGCTTGAAGTAAATTTTTACTAATCCAGCTCCATCGATCTCTGCTGACTCAATCAGTTCCCCTGGAATAGACTCAATATAAGTCTTTACTAAAATAATAAAATATGCCTGAACTGCTGATGGAAGAATATATACTAAAAAATTGTTTTTGAGTCCTATATTGCTGATCAATAAATAGTACGGTATAAATCCTGCATTTACATACATTGTAACGATAAAGAAACGGTACAAAAACTTTTTGCACGGAAGATCTCTATTAGCAAGAATATATGCTGCAAAGCTACAGCAAAAACATGTTAAAAGTGTACCAAATATCGTCCTCGCAAACGCAATCCATATACTAGATTTAAGTCCTGGAATCTGAAGCATCTCTGTATAGGCTTCTGTTGTAAACTCCTTCGGAAGCAAATATACACCTAAGTTCACTGCTCCCGGAGAAGAGAGCGAGTTAATAAAAATATACCATAACGGATATACGCAAATAAATGTGATCAATCCAAGCAATACCGTGTTGATTGTGCCTGCAATTGTTATCTTCTTTCTCTTTTTCATAATTCTTACAATCTCCTTTCTGAGAAAACCTTCTTTTCAAGCTTTTACTTAGAATATAGAATCGCCTCTCAGCTTTTTAGATGCCCAGTTTGCAAATGTCAAAAGGATAATACTTACAATAGATTTGAAAATGCCCATTGCAGTTGCCAATGAGTATTCCATATTTTTGATACCCATACGATATACATATGTATCAAATACTTCCAGCTTATCCCACGTCATACCATTTCCAAGCAGCCAGAACTGCTCGAATCCATTTGACATCATATTAGAAATTGCAAGTAATAGTAAAACAAAAAATGTAGAGAGTAAACCAGGAACAGTTACATGAATAATTTTTTGCCATGTATTAGCACCATCCACCTCTGCTGCTTGGTATAACTCCTGATCAATTGATGTAATCGCAGACAAGTAAATAATTGCATTGTAGCCCAATGATTTCCATACACCGATAGCAACCTGTGTTGCCCACGCATGTTTTTCATTTGTCAGCACATTAAGTGGCTTCTTTATAACACCGAGTCCCATAAGAATAATATTTAATGCGCTATCTTCTGATGAAAGAAGCATAAACACAATTGAATACACAAGCACCCAAGAAATAAAGTTTGGAATTGAAGTTCCTGTTTGTACAAGTTTTGCATATCGCTTATTCTTAAGCTGTGAAATTGCAATTGCAAAAATAGCTGGAAGCACGGAACAGCAAATGTTCAAAAATGAAATACTCAGTGTGTTTCTCATTACTGTCACAAAATCTTTGGAATTTTCGAAAATCTTTTTAAAATATTTCAGTCCAACAAACTGCGATTTAAAAATTGAAACACCAGGTGTAAATTCTACAAATGCATAACTCCATCCAAACAACGGTGCATAGGAAAAAATTCCTATCATAATCATGAAGGGCAGAAGCAAAAGTACTAACCGAATCTGTTTCTTCTGTCGTCCTGTCAATCCACTCTTTCTTGAATGTTTCATATCCATTTTCTTCACCTTGCCTTTCCTATGCTGCTGCATAAAAAATATCTGCTATCATATGGTTTATTAACAATCGTCTTCTCCTGAAAACTTTGAATGACCTTATTATAGCAGATACCTTTTTGTCATTATATCATTTTTCCTTATTTTTTATCATAAATCTCATATTTATTCTTTTGTTTTATCTATTTTTATTATATTATTCTGATATTTCCTTAATTCTATATCACTTTTGTACATAAGCATCTTTTTTTTATTATCTAAATATACTTTTTTACCAATTCCTGTTTTTTAATATCTTACCCTCTTTGTATTTTTGATTCTCGATACTTCGCAGGTGTCATTCCTACCTCACGCTTAAAAACACTCGAAAAATGACTTTGCGTGGAAAAACATAGAAGAGCTGCAATTTCGCTGCAGGAATACGATGAATATAACAATAGTTCTTTTGCTTGGCGAACCTTTTCTTTTCGTATATAGTGCTGCAACGTAATTCCCTCGTATTTATGAAAGAGTCCTGTCAGATAATTTTCATTAATTCCAAGTGCTTCTCCAATTTGTACTACTCTAATTGATTCATCTATATGTTCTGCAACATATTCCTTCGCCCGCTCCACATAACGATTATGCTCGCTATCATGCTTGACCTGTTCAACAGCTCGTGCAAATTCTCGTTCATATTCAACAACTGCTGCCTGAATTGGCAATACCTGAGTCATTCTTTCGATATTACTAATAAACACATCTGACATCGAAAATGCCTTATGAGGTGCCACGCCACCATCAATTGCTGCTCTACATGCAATAGAAATTACAACAATTGAAAGATTTTTCTCTTGACGAAGAGGATTATCTGCAAGTTTGCCAATTTCTCCTGTCCATACTTCATTTTGACATTCTTCCAATTGTTTTAAATTTCCAGCTCGAATACTTCCAAGCTTCTTTTGCTCATGTTTGTAAGGATTGTGCAAATGTTCCCCATTTTCCATCCAGCACTTTTTTTTAAAAAATTTCTGTTGCTCTGTCTCAGACTGTTGTTTTGTATACAACTCACCCAAACAAACTTTTTCACCTGTTTCCTCATAAAGAAGCAGCTTCATTGCTTCTAAAAATGTTTTTAATTCACAATACGGAAGGCGATATAATTTTGTTTCAATTTTATGCTTTTGAGCGATTTTAAGCGCAGGTGCTGCACCAACAATTGTCTGAACTGGTCCCGCAAGAATCCATCCCTGTATGTTTTTTCGACGAACCCTCGCATAATAAACGTCATCTTCCCAGAAAACATCAATTGACGCTTCTGGTCTTCGTTCTAACACATCATTTAGAAAATTGGGATCCGTAAAAAATGGATCCTCATCTTCATTTGTCTGTCCAATTCTCCGAATCTTTCTGTCATTATCAATCAATCTAATTTCACCATGTGTAATTTGGATCAATGATTGTAAAAAAAATTCATCCACCATTTTTTATCCTCAACTTCTTCCTTTCATAGTAATTTTATTCACTGTTTCCTGTCTGATACACTTGCAAAGTTGCTTGATACAAGAATTATACAATGTCTTTTATTACACAAAAGGGGCAGTTTCCTGCCCCCTTTATCCACCTCATAAAAACGCATTTAATACGCAATCATCGGAATGCTTTCTGCCTTTTCATTTGCAGGCTCTTTTATGCCATAGCTTCCTCAATCGACAGACGAATCGTTTGAATCTGAAATGCACCAAACTCAAGCTCTAACATGCCGTCTTTTATTACTATCTCCTGCTCTTTATTTTCCAGCATATCACAAAGCCAAGCATTCTTTGCATCAATATTCAGCAAAATCTGTGCTTTTCCCGCTGCCTTTTTAGACTCATACAGACGAAGTATCAAATCACCGCTTCTGTCTAATGCCGGCTTTATTGTATCTAAGACAACTGTGCCGTTCTTTACAGAAGCTATGCTAAATGTCGGCACACATCCCATCACCAGTCTTGGCTTTTCATTTAGTTCATAGCCCTGCTTTACCACATCACATCCGGCAAAATCACCTTCCCAAGCAGTAAACGCGTATGTAAAATGATGAACCTGATTATCTGCACGCATTTCTGGCGCTGCTGCTGCACGAAGAAGAGTTAGTTCTAACGCATTTTGATTCATGCTGATTCCATACTTGCAGTCATTTAATACGGCTGCACCGTGAGACGCATCGCACAGCGCACTGTATCTGTGATTGCATACCTCAAAACGATCTTTTTCGTATTCTCTTGAACGATGAGTTGGGCGCATTACATAGCCAAACTGCATCTCATTGATTCCATTTTCTGCATAAACCGCTACTGGAAATGAAGTCTTTAGCAAGCGATGTAGCTCTTTCCAGTCAATCGTTGTATCAAATTCGAGACGTCTGCTGTCCTTTGCCAGACGAATATACTGTGTATATGAAGATTTTCCAATCTTTCCTGTAACTTTAATGACTGCTTCTATTCCATCTGCCACAAGCTCAGTACACACATCAAATGCTCCTTCAAGCTCCTGCTCCCTATAATTTGAGTCGATATCCCATGCATCAAACATGCGTGGTACATCCTTATAAAAATGAAAACAATTCAAGGCATCTGCTGCAAACTCACGTCCTGATTCCTTTAGGACAAAGCTTGTCACCTCGCCTTTTTTGTTTATCTTGACGCGTACCTGTGAATTTTCAAGCACAATGCCGTCCGTGGTCTTTTCTGCTGACACAGCCTTTTGCTCCACATTTTTCTTCTTGTATGGAACAAGTGTAACAGCTCCGCACGGTGGGATTGTTACCCATGCCTTAACGCCAAACGGTGTCTTCTCAACAAAAACTTCCTCTCCTTCAAAAGTTTTTGCACCGTCTGCAAATGCTTCTGGAAGCTCTACCACCGTCTTTCTCTCAAAACCAAATGAGTTAAAGAGCGTCACATCATTTTCATTTTCTTTTGTTACAAGCTGACTCATATATATATCTGCCTGTTTATTTGCTGTCTCAATTACACCGCCAACAGCTTTCCTTGCTTCCTCGTAAACTCTTCCAATCGAGGAGCCTGGAAGAATATCGTGAAACTGATTTAACAATAATTCCTTCCAGAGAGCATCAGCCTTCTCACTGTCATATACATTTCCCTTACAAAGACCAAATGCTCCCCACATCTCCATCTCGCGAAGTGCAAACTCAGCACGTCTATTATTTTGCTTTACTTTTGCCTGAGAGGTGTAGGTTCCTCTGTGTGCATTAAAATACAGCTCACCTACATAAGTATTGACTGGTCCGCCCGCTTCGTCCATTTTCTTGAAAAAGCTCTTCGGATCAGACAGTTCAACTCTCGGTGCACCCTCAAGATTTTGTTCTCTTTTTGCATACTCAATATCGTCTCTTGTTGGACCACCGCCGCCATCGCCATAGCCAAACGGTAGCAAAAAGGCATCTAGATCCTGAAGCTGACTTCTGTTTTTCCACACTTCTTCAAGTTGCTTAGGATTAGTCTTATAAGTATAGCTTGTCGGAAGAAATGACACAATCCTACTTCCGTCTATGCCTTCCCAGTTAAAGTAATGATACGGGAATTGCTCACCCTCGTTATATGACCAAAAGATCTTCTGTGTTACCAGATAGTTGACCTTGCATCCCTTTAAAATCTGTGGCAATGCCCCTGTGTAGCCAAACGTATCTGGAAGCCACAGCACTTCACTGTCCACATCAAATACGTCCTTATAATACTGCTTTCCATACAGCAGTTGACGAATCAGTGCCTCACCACTTGCCATATTCGTGTCAGGTTCCACCCACATGGCACCCTCTGCAATCCACTGTCCTTTTTTGACAGCCGCCTTGATTCGCTCAAAAAGTTCCGGATACAGTTTGCGGCACATCTCATACTCTGCTGGCTGGCTCTGAATAAATTTATATTCTGGATATTCCTCAATCAGACGAAGCTGCGCCGCAAATGTACGCGCGGTTTTACGACCGGTTTCCGCAATCGGCCACAACCAAGCCAAATCCAAATGAGCATTTCCCACTGCATAAAAGACTGGCATTGTCGAACCATTCTCGGCCTCTAGCACTGGCTTTAAAGCTTCACGCGCTTTTTTATAGGACTCAATTCTGGCATCCCGTTCCTGCTCAAAATCAACAATCAATGTAAACTGTTCCAATGCCTTTGCTATTTTTGCCGCTCTAAGGCTTGTCTTGTCAAGCACTTCAAGTAAACGTCCAAGTGTATCTACATCCATAAAAAGTTGGTAAGCATCTTCATTCCAAATTCCGTAAGTGCAGCGTCCTAATGTACGTCTCTTTCCCTCTTCTAATTTGTCTGTATAGGAGCCCGGAAGCACTGGACCTGTCGCACATCCTCCTGTCGGTGCCTCTGGATAATAATGACCAGCATAGACCTCCATCATGATATCAAACTGCTCGTCTCCCTTTGCACAGCGACTTAACACATTGTCTACAATATAATGATGCGGCTCATTAACCCAAGACGCACGGTATGTACCAAAAGCCTTATCATTTACAAACAGTGTTGCCTCACCATCTGGCTTCAAATTCATCACAATACGTTTGCCCTCAGCTTCTTCACTTAGCTGAATGTGTCCCTTCATCCAACAATATTCATATGTATTTCCCCAAGTAAAACCTGGCTTTACCGAAACAAACTGCTCTTTTTTTGCCTCACCAAGTGAGAGCTGTTCATTTGTGCGAAATGCCTCCCATTGAATCTCACCAAGCGGCTGATAAAAATCATCTTTGAGTGTGCGCACCCAATGACCGATGCGGTCTCTCCATTCGGATTTCATCAATTTACTCATAATATTTCCTTTCTATTGAAAAAAATAACACATTAATACGCAATCATCGGAATGCTTTCTGCCTTTTCATCTGTAGGCACCTTTGTGCCATCCGCAATCTCATACATAGCTTCGCTGCACTGCTTTACATAAGATGCCATATCCTGATATGGACGTGAACAAATGTCAAACAAACCAATGTTATAATTTTCTCCGTCAAAACGCCCCAGAACAAACTGATCATAGCACTGGAAATAGTGGCAGCCAACACCATTTGGATGAGCTGCTACGCGCTCGCAATAATAACGATAGGCTTTTCCACGGTCTTTTTGTGTCAGTACACCCTCAAGTCCTGTTGCTGATAAGCCTGTATCTAGTGCTCCAAAATGAAATTCACCAATCATAATAGGCAGATCCACACCAAGCTCTACAACATGAGATATTGCTTCTGTTGGATCGACTGCATAACAGTTAATGGAAAATACATCAAAATTCTCCCATCCTGTTGCAAGATCCGGATCGGAAATCCATGCCCATCTCATACCAAGAATCATATGATTTGGATCGACTTCTCGGCATGCTTTTGACGGAATCTCAACATAAGCTCGAAGCATCTCTTTTGAGAATGTTTTCTGATCTTCTTTTGCAGCCTCAGATTTAGCTGATGCATCACGAATCGGCTGATACAGATCGTCAAAGTCATTAAACTTTGTGTTCCATGCTGTGTTTAATTCCTCCACAGTCTGATATTTTTCCTTTAAAGCCGCAATCAGCTTTTCCTTACATACTGTGCGCTCCGGATTATAGAGTACCTCGTCTGCCAGCACCAAATTATCCACAAATGCCCAGCTTGGCTCATTTCTAAGGAAATAGCCGATCATCATCGGATCATTCTTCCTTGCTGCAAGTGCCTTTGCATTATTTTTCGCGTTTTCTTTATACTCATCACTTAATACATCTGGAAAATCACGGAAAATTTTCTTTTTTGTCTCCGGAAATTCTGGAAGTGAAGTTACATATGGTATCGGTGTATTTTCAAAAAGGCGCTGATCACTCCAGTTGCCAAGCGTATTCATGCCCATCTGCATCAGCTGTCCTGCCATCATCTTCTTCCATATCTGATACCAGTTTTCACCAAACACACGATATAAATTGGCACCTGCATAGGAGAACATCTTTGCATTTCTTTTTCTATCCTTAAATACGCGGTCTGGTGAAAACATTTCTGCATATGCCGGTTCTTTCTCATCTGGCAGCCAATCCAGCCATTTCTCAATTCCATCAACACGACAGTCCACTGGCACATTCACGCAGTCTGGTCCTGCACTAAAAAACGCATAACCGTCTGGATCTGCAAGCCACCACTTGCCATCTGCCTTATATTTTGTAAAAAAGCCTGTGCCCTTGGCCAGCTTTTTATTTTTCCAGCCGCCCCATTTTGACCAATTTTCAAATGGATAGCCTTCTTCGCCGTCCTTAACTTGTTTTTCAAGAATGCTCTTTAACGACTCAATATCCTTTGTCTTGCCTGACCATTCCTTTCGCTTATTCTGTCCAAGACTATCGACAAGCTTAACATTCAAAAGCTTAACATCTTCTGGGTATGTATCCGTTAATGCCATGTTGCTGATACGCACGGTAATATCATGAAATACTGGAATAGTCTTCATTTCAATACGTGTAATTTCTTCTGGCACAATTCGTCCGCCATGGCAGACAATCTTAAGCTCACCCGGAAGTGCCTCTGGAAACAACACACCTGCTTTAAACCACTCCTTATCCAAACAAATCTGTGTTGTAATCTGCGGAAGAATGCCAAAACGAATCGTCATCGTTGGCTCATCATCCTTGCCATACACATACACATTGAAAGCATCACAATGTTCCTCAAGTGTCTCAATCTGAAACATAAAGTAGCGCTCATTTTTCATTACATCCCACGGCAGCACAATACCCGCTCCATCCTTTGACAGCTTCAATAAAGCACTGTCTTTCTCCTGCTCTAAAAGGGATGCCCCACTTGTTAACATCTTCACGTCAAATGGAATCTTCATCGCTTTTTCTCTCCTTTTTCTCTCGTCAAATTTTTTCTAGCACCAGATTCATTCTCAATGTTACAAGGTTCACTTTACGCTTTTTCACAAAAAAAGGCAAGGCTTTTTTCGCCTTGCCAGATGTAAAGTTATTCTAATTTTATATATTATTTTTTTCCCTACTTACACCACAACTAATGGCTCCTGTTGGACAAGCCTGCTTACAGCGTCCGCAGCGAATGCACTCTAGGCTGTTTGCGTTTACAACAGGATCTACCTGCATACGACAAACCTTTGCGCATTTTCCACAGCCAACACATTTTTCTTTGTTGACACGATATTTGAAAAACGATACTTTGTTGAAAACGGAATAAAATGCTCCAAGCGGACAAATATATTTGCAGAATGGTCTGTAAATTATAATTGAGAGAATGATTGTTACAACCAAAATCGCATTCTTCCAAACATACAGAGCACCAAGTGCACTGCGCATTGATTTATTTAACAGTGCAAGCGGTATACCGCCCTCAAGCGTTCCAGCTGGACATATAAGCTTGCAAAAATATGGTGAGCCCTGTCCCATAATGTCCACTAAAAACATAGGAAGCAAAATAACAAACACAGCAAATATTACATATTTCAGCTTGCGAAGCAGCTTATCTCCCTTAAAGGTACGAATTTTTTTCGGAAAAGGAATTTTATTTAACAGATCCTGTATTAGTCCAAATGGACATAAAAAGCCACAGATCAGTCTTCCAAAAATGGCTCCAATAAAAATCAAAAAGCCAATAACATAATAAGCCATCTTAAAATTCCAGCTGCCCACAACAGCCTGCAAAGAACCTATTGGACAGGCTCCGACAGCTCCTGGACAGGAATAACAGTTGAGTCCAGGTACGCAGACATTTTTTAATTTTCCCGTGTAAATTTTTCCTGTTACAAAGCCTGATACATGGCTGTTTGTCAAAAATGCCCACAATGCCTGAATGCCATGGCGCTTTGCATCACTTACTTTATTTGTTTTTTTCTTACTTGTTTTTTCCTGAGCCATTTTCTTATCCAATTCCTATACACTCCATACAAATATTAATCGCCTTAGTAAATACAACTGCCATCTCACCGCGAAAAATACCAAACGCCATCATCAACAGTCCGACCACTGCCAGACAAAGTCCTGTCCATTTGGAGTCTAGGGCTGCATTCGCCCTAGACTCCATTTTATTTTTCATTATTTTCATATCAATTCTTTTCCTTGATTGCGCTTAACTCTTTTTCCACAATTTCCTTCCACTCTTCAAGTGTATGGCTTCCAGAATATGTTTCGCCTACAATGTTTCCATTTTTATCTACAAAGAAGGTTTCCGGGAATGCGGAGATGCCCTGAAGACGTCCATTCATCATATTCTCGTCCGGAATCAGGAATGGATAGGTAGCCTTTGTCTTTTCCTGAAGAAGCTCTGCCTTTTTGATGGCCTGTTCGTCCTGATTGCCTTCGCTGTCTGCCGTATCTAATACAACACCTGTTACACCAACGCCCTGATCCTTAAGCTCCTGATACAGCTTCTCAAGCTCCGGAATCTCATTAACACATGGAGAGCACCATGTTGTAAATACATTTACCAGTGTAAGATCATACTCACTAAACATATCCTCAGTATAAGTTTTCTTATCAATACCTGTCATCTCAAACTTTCCAACATTATCGCCATCCTGCTGCACCATATCGATTGGCTGATCGAATGCGGACATCTGCTGAAATTCTGCCATGTCAGTCAGCTCTGTCTTTGTCTTTTCTAATTCCTTTTTCAGCTTCTTATCTGCATCCTTACTAATACTTAAATAATACTCATATTTTCCATCACTGCTCTCGCCAAGCTTTGTGTGCTCTGTGCAACCAGTCAGTTCATCTAACTGATCTGTCACATCTGTACTGTATACTCCAAGAGTTCCAATCTTTCCAAGACTCTTTACCCAGTCATCATAGCCAGTTCCCATTTTCTCAATTACAGCATCACGCTGCTCTTCTGTCATTGTATACCAGCTAAAGAATGCATAAGAAATTGCATTGCCTTCCTCATTCCAGTTCTCATCTGTCAGCATTGCAACCTTTCCATCTTCCATCTGCTTTAACAGCTTATCTGTTAATGTAAAGTTCAGACCCATGAATGGAAACTCATAAGAATCCTGAACCTTCCAGGAAATCTCAGATGGTGTAAATGTTCCAGAGATCATATCGGAGGAAACTGCTTCTCCTGCCGGGATTGCCTCTCCTGCCGGGATTGCTTCTCCTGCCGGGATTGCTTCTCCTGCCGGGATTGCCTCTCCAGTCGTTGTCTCCTTGTTGCTATCATTCTTTGCTGCAAATACAGGTGCTGCAAATGCACCTAAGGATGATACTCCAATCACACCTGCTGCTAAATATGCCTTTACTAATACTCCAATATGTAATCTATTTCTTCTCATTTCTTATGATCCTTCCTTTCTTTGTTTTGATCTGAGGCGATTATAACATACGCTGTATAAAATCAGTGTTAAGAAATTTTATTTTTTAACAACTATTTTATTATTCGTATGATATACTTTAAAAAAAATAACTATTTTTGAAAGGGGAATGAAGATATGCATATTTTAGTAATCGAAGATGAAGCACAGCTTTGCAGCTCTATCGCTGAAGGACTTCGCCTTGATGGATACGAGGTGGACACCTGCATGGACGGAAATGAAGGACTAGATCTTTGTCTGACAGAACCATTCGATCTTATTTTGCTTGACCTTAATCTTCCAGGAATGGACGGTCTTTCCATTTTACAGCAGCTTCGCGCTGAAAACTCATCCACACCAGTTATCATCCTTTCTGCCAGAACTCAAATTCAGGATAAGGTGGAGGGACTTGATCTAGGTGCAAATGATTATCTTACAAAACCTTTCCATTTTGAAGAGCTTGAGGCTAGAATACGAAGCCTCACACGGCGCAAATTTATTCAGGAAAATATCTGCCTGACTTGCGGCCGCATATCATTTGACACAAAAACAAGACTTGCCCAGATTGATCATATGCCACTTTCCCTAACGCGAAAAGAAAGCAGCCTGTTAGAATATTTTCTTCTTCATCCAGATCGGGTAATCAGTCCTGAAGAATTGATTGAGCATATCTGGGACGGAAGTGTCAACAGCTTCAGTAATTCCATCCGTGTTCATATCTCATCGCTTAGAAAGAAGCTTCGCGCAGCTCTTGGATACGATCCTATTCAAAATAAGATAGGCGAAGGATATCTGCTTAACGCAGACTGCTGTAATGATTAAACATTTAAATAAGGAAAGGATTCTTATGACTCACACACAAAAAAAAGCGCCTCTGCGCTCCCTCTTTGCAAAAATGACGCTTCAATGGCGTCTTACTGCGCTGACAACACTTCTTGTCACAGTTGCCTGCATTTTTATGTATTTTTTTATAAGTCATTCTGCCGTCTCTGGAATGGATGATCTGCACGATTACGCGATCCATATTGATCAGAATGACTCTTCCCCTATCACATTTCAGGTTGATCCATCTATGCTGTTTCCGCAAATTAATGATCAGCTTGCCCAGACAAAGCAGCTTTTCATGATCAAAAGTCTTGCTGTAACCATTGTTGTTATTTTAATAAGCAGTCTGTCAACTTGGTTTCTTACACGTAAAAGCCTTGCTCCGCTTCGCAGCCTCAGTAAAAAAATTTCTGATATTCAGGCACAGAATCTTTCTGTTTCCATTGATGTTCCAGAAAGCCATGATGAAATTTCTAAGCTGACAGAAGCCTTTAATCAGATGCTTGCCCGTTTGAATAACGCATTTGACGTTCAAAAGCAGTTTTCTGCCAACGCAGCCCATGAGCTTCGAACTCCGCTTGCTGTAATGCAGACAAATCTTGAAGTATTTTCCAAAAAGAAAGAACCTTCCGTTTCAGAATACCAGACACTTTTTTCTACGATTCTTGAGCAGACAAACCGTCTTAGCCATTTAGCTTCGATTTTGCTTGATATGACTGGAATGCAGCGTGTAAAACGCTCTGATACAATAAGCCTTGCAGCACTCGCTGATGAAGTTCTCTGTGATCTTGCACCAATTGCTGATCAAAAGCAGATTAAGCTTTCCCAATCTGAAACAGACTGTATCGTCACTGGAAGCTATCTTCTTCTCTACCGTGCTGTTTTTAATCTTGTTGAAAATGCAATCAAGTACAATCATCCCGATGGAAGTGTGCACATTAATATAAAAGATGAAAATGGATTTGCTTTAATTAGCATCAAGGATACAGGAATTGGCATTGCTCCTGAAAATCAAGAAAAAATCTTTACACCTTTTTTCTGTGTTGATAAATCAAGAAGCCGCACAATGGGCGGTGCCGGTCTTGGACTTGCACTAGTTGCCGAAATTGCACAGCTTCATAATGGAACAGTTTATGTAAGCGAAAGCGACAGCGAAGGAAGTACTATCATCCTTAAGCTGCCGCTGTAAAAAATCATCGCTGATTATTATTAACTTTTCCTATCTTTTCTCCCTGTCTTATACGCGTTTCTTCTCCCCTGGCGCTTCGGTACAAAATATTCTTTCTTGGAAGAACAGCACCTTTTTGCGTCAGAAGTATAATGGTAGAGCCGCCAAATTCAAAATATCCTTTTTCCTCGCCGCGAGTCACATAACCTGGCTCTGCTTCATGGTTGGTAATTCGTCCAACCATCATTGCACCGACTTCCATCATTAAAATCGTGCCAAATTCCTTCGTCTTAATAATACAATACTTTCTGGTGTTTTCCTTATATACTGGGCAATGTTCAAGCGCAATCGGCTGCACCGTATGGAAAACACCATTAATTGTGCGCTCATGAGAACGTCTGCCGCTCACTGGATAAATATAGCGGTGATAATCATCTACACTTAAGCGAAGCTGCCACAAAATACCGCCTTCAAACTGTTTTGCCAGTTTTTCATCACGAAGCAGACTCTGTACTGTATACTGACCTTGTTTGATCAAAAAGCGTGAATCATTCGTGATTGGAAAAATCATAAGCTTTGCATCACATGGACTGATAAGTATATCATCTCCCTGCGCCAGTAATCTTGCATCTGGTTTTAGCTTTCTTGTAAAGAAATCATTATAGGAAGAAAAACTTGTTTTTTCAAACTCTGACACATCAATATTTTGTGACTTTATAAAGCCAGAAACAGCAATCAAAGATAATCTGCTGTTCATCACACATCCTGCCGCCTTCGATACGGCCGGACTGACAAGAATACGAAGAAGCCTATTTCCAACTGATGTTGTATATAAAAATGTTAAAAGTCTGCTTGTTTTTTCTTTCATAATTTTGTCTTATCCTTTTTTGTGTTTCCAGAACATTAGATCAGATAAATTCCAGCCATAATATTCCTTCCAGTTAAAGCAAAACAGAAGGTACAGAACAACTGCTGCCACAACAATGATCAGCACAGTAAGCTGTTTGTTGTTCGGCTTTGGAAATTTAAAATTAAGTACAAATAAAAGACCGGTAAGCAGCATCGCAAGACTCAGCACGATCTCAAAATTATCCTGACACAGATTTGAGATTGCATACAAAAATGGTAAAATGACTGCAATAGAAGTAATCGGAAGACCCTGATAATACTTTCTCTTTTCATCAGTCTCCTGCTGACGCTTCTCTTCCATTACATTATAATATGCCAGACGAATCAATCCCGCCAGACAATAAAAAATCAAAATTGAAACTTCCCACGGTGTCTGCATTCCTGAAAACCAACAGATAATTACAGGGCAGACGCCAAAGCAGACAATATCACAAAGCGAGTCTATCTGAATGCCAAAGCGTTTCTGATCCTCTGTTCTGTTTTTCTTTGTTCTGGCTACCTTGCCATCAAATGTATCAAGAAGACCAGACATACCCAGAAAAAAGATTGCCCAGCCTATTCTTGCATAGCAGGCACTAATCATTCCCAAGATTGATGATGCCAAGCTTATGTATGTCAATATTACTGTATAATCATAAAATCCTATCATTGTATCCCTCATAATCCATCCTGTGAACTGCCATTAACATAAGCGCATATCTGAGTCCGGATTTTCTTATTTTACTTTACTTTTTTTGTGTTCACGCACCTGAAATACTACCACAGCTACAAGCGTAAATATTGCTGATAAAAACAGCTCACTGTAATAGCCAAGTCCACGGCTTAAAATCAGTCCCGGAATCAAAAGTGCCTCCCCAAATACTTTTTTAAAGATCACCATAAACAATCCCTCACTGATACCCATTCCACCTGGCAGCGGAAGCATATCAACTGACACCGATATAACAGCCTGTAAAAACATGACCTCAAAAAAATTCATACTGTTTAAAGAAAACGCGCGATAAACAAAATATGTTACAGCAAACATTGCAAATCGCTGTACAACCGTGATTACAAAAACTCTTGCAATCATCCCCCAATGACTGCTCATAAACTCGGCTGCCTCATGATAATGATTCATGGAGCGCTCTATTTTATCTAAGCGTTCTTCTTTATGTTTTAAAATGTGTATCCGTTCCAGAAGCTTTGCTCCGAGTATTAATGTCTTTTTGGCAAATGACGGATGAAATACGACTACGCACATAAGTATCACACAGCCGACATTCAACAAAATGCCCAGATAAAAGACCCATCTCGCTTCTGCCACATACTCTGCTAAAAATCCCCCTGCAAACAGCCACAAACCTATGCCCACAACGACAAGTACAAACTTATACGTAATCGTGACAACAAGCAAAATAACCGTTGCTATCGGAACAGGAATGTCTTCCTTTTTCATAAAGTAAATCTGCATCGGCTGTCCACCCGTCGCTGACGGTGTGACGCAGCTAAAGAAAAATCCTACTGCTGAAAAAAGAAAACAAAGCCGTTCCTTTACATAAATCCCGTAGCAATCCAGCATATGCCATATGACAATACTCTCGCCAGCGATAAAAAATAACACAAGCGGGACTGCTGGAATTAGCCACAGGATATTACTTTCTTTAATTGCATCTTTAAGTCCTGAAAGATCCTCCCCATGGAAAACACCATACAGTGTCAATCCTATAATTACAAAAAACAGGATAGCGTCTATCAATATTTTCTTATACTTTTTCACCTTTTGGCGCCTCCTTGGATATGAATAATTTCATTCTATCAAAAATTAGAACCCTTCGCAACAAGAAGTTATTACTTGTGTGCCTCTGCCATGAATGCTTCAATTTCATCCGGGGTGCGCATTACGTCCTCAGACAGGCACTCGCATCCGTCTTCCGTGATCAAAAGGTCATCTTCAACACGGATTCCGATCTCCCATTCATCAATGTACAGACCTGGCTCATCGGAAATGACAGCACCTGGGCGAAGCTTGCTGTTGGAGGCAACGCTTACATCATGAACATCAATTCCAAGATGGTGAGAAACACCGTGCATGTAATATTTTCCAATCTCCTCTTCCTTCTCAATCAGACCCATACGAATGCAGCCCTCGGCAAGAACCTTCTTACACACATCATTTAACTCGCGAAGCGTCATACCCGGCTTTGCTGTCTTTGCAACAGCGCGGTTTGCAGCCAGCACAACCTCATAAACCATACGCTGCTTTTCAGTAAATTTACCGTTTACAGGATAGGTTCTGGTGATATCAGCGCAGTAACCCTTATACTTCGCACCCAGATCAAGAAGAAGCAATGTATTATCCTTGCACTCGCATTCATTTGTTACATAATGAAGCATCGTTCCATTGATACCACTTCCTGCGATAGTATGGAATGCAACACCGTCAGCACCATTTCTCTTAATGCTGTACTCAAAATCAGCCTGTGCCTGATACTCCATCTGACCTGGCTGTAAATGAGACATCAAATTCTTTAATCCGCCATCTGTAAGCTTGATTGCCTCACGGATCAAGGAAACCTCATCCTCGTCCTTCTGCATTCTCATCTCAGCGATGATCGGTGCACAATCCTTTACGCGCACACCCGGGTACTTCTGTGCAAACTCGCGTGCTTTCATCATGTTGTAATCTTCAAGATCATCGATATCATGACGGTAAGTATCAAAATATACGGTATAGACATCCTCTCTTGTCAGCATACGGTTGATGATACCTTTCTCGGTGTCGATAAAGCCAACCTTCTCGATCTGTGCCTGCGCCTTTGCCTCATCGACGGTCATCTTCTTTCCCATCCAACGCTCGCGGTCTGGATCAGCCTCCTCAATAAGAAGCGTCTCTGTCGGCTCCTCAGTCGCATTATCCAAAATTAACATCATATTCTCGCGGCGAATGCCTGTAAGATAAAAGAAGTTTCTGTTTGCCTCAAATGGTGCATACTCATCTGCACTCACATGATGTCTCACTCCTGAATAAAGGACCAGAACAGAATTTTTCTCCATCTTTGATAATACTTCATCTCTGCGCTTTTTATAATTCATTTCTTCATACCTCTTTTCTAATTTTTCCAAGCAAAATTTGAATATTCTTTGAATACTCACATTATACCAATCCAAAACCATAAATGCAACTGCTGTCTTTTCCCTCTAATTTCTGGATAAATACAGGCATAGGCGGATTATTTGGGCGATTATAGTAGCAGCTTGTTATAACAAGATATGTCTTTGAGTCTAGCTCCTTTAACATTTTTAAAATAGCTTTCTTTTCCTCTCTCTGGACATCGCTTCCATCATATAAACAAAGTGTCATGATGCCGCCCTTTCGTAAAATAGAAAGTCCGGCCTTAATCGCCGCAATACTTGTCTGTGCCTTTGTCTCAATCTTATGATCTGCACCTGGCAGATAACCAAAATTAAACATGATGCATGCAGCACTTCCCTCAGACATATAGTCGGCCATGTTTGAATGGGAGTCAAGCACCAGCTCTGCCATACACTCATGCTCAGCAAGAAGTGTTGCCGTCTTTTCAAGAGCCTGCGGCTGAATATCAAATGCCATAACCTCACCTCTAGCCCCGGTTAACTCACATAAAAACAGAGTATCATTTCCGCAGCCTGCAGTCGCATCAATACATATATCTCCAGCCTCCACATGCTCTCGCACAAAATGATGTATCAGCTCTGTGATCTGGAGATCTTCTTTTTTTAATTCTTTCATCTATCTACAACCTCGTTTTTTAGAGACAGGGACGCTATCTTTTGTCTGTCCCTGCTGGCTCTGCCTTTACCATCCTACCACTTAGCAGTACATACGTCAACGAACTAGTTTTTACTTTTCCTTAAGACTTATTTAAGATTAAAAAACCGCCTGAAAGACTAGTTGTCCTCAGACGGTCTGCCGCTTATATTTTCTTTTCCATTAAAACCTGATGTGTTTCAGAAACATTTACCATAACGCAATCATTATATTTTAAGCCACTCTTTTCATATTGATATACCATCGGCTCTCTATTTCTTTCAATCACCGGATCTGCAATTGGAATTGCAGACAAAAGTGATTTTGTATATGGATGAACCGGATGTTCAAAAATTTCTTCTGTCAATCCAGTTTCTACAAGATGACCCTTATGCATAACACCTACTCGATCTGAAATATAACGAACCATAGAAAGATCATGTGCAATAAACAGATATGCAACATTTGTTTCTTTTTGAATATCCTTCATCAAATTGACGACCTGTGCCTGAATTGAAACATCAAGTGCACTTATTGCCTCATCTGCGATTACTAACTTTGGATTCATGATTAATGCTCTTCCCAGTCCGATTCGCTGACGCTGTCCACCAGAAAACTGATTAGGATAACGGTTCATATAGGCTGGATTTAAACCTACCATCTCCATCATTTTGGACACGCGCTCTACGCGCTCATTTTGATCCATATGAGGATTATGCGCATCGAGACCCATCGCAATAGTATCCAAAATCTTTTTATGCGGATTTAAGGAAGCCATAGGATCCTGAAAGACCATCTGCATATCAGAACGAAGCATTTTTTCCTGTTTTGCCGTCAGCTTCTTGCTGATATCCTCACCATTAAAAAGAATCGTGCCTTCTGTCGGATCATACAGTCGAATAATAGAACGGCCTGTTGTTGACTTTCCACTTCCAGACTCACCTACTAATCCATAGGTTTCTCCCGGATAAATATCGAAGGATATATTATCCACAGCACGCACCGTAAATTTTTTGCTTACCGGAAAATATTGTTTTAAACCTTTCACACTAAGCAGTGGTTCATTCGTCTGTGCCATAAGCTCCCTCCGTTTCTGCATATCGCTTTTCCTCTCTGCGAAGCTGCTCAATTCTCTTTTTTAAAGTCTGCGGCATTTCTACCTTTGGTGCATCTGGATGAAGAAGCCACGTAGCAGCCTGATGATGCTCATTGATCTCAAACATTGGAGGTTCTTCCTCAAAATCAATATTAAGTGCATATGGATTTCGCACAGCAAATGCATCACCCTTTACTTCATTTGCCAAATTTGGCGGATTGCCCGGAATCGTATACAAACGCTCCTTTTTATCTCCTGTCAAATCTGGCATACTTGAAAGAAGTCCCCATGTATAAGGATGACGCGGATCGAAAAAGATATCCTCTGCCTTTCCTGTCTCTACTACTTTTCCAGCATACATAACATTCACATAATCGGCGATCTTTGCAACTACACCAAGGTTATGTGTGATAAAAATAACTGCAATTCCAAGTTTCTTCTGCAGATTCAAAATCAATTGCAAAATTCTTGCCTGAATCGTAACATCAAGTGCCGTTGTCGGCTCATCACAGATTAAAAGATCTGGGTTACATGACAGCGCAATTGCAATTACAACACGCTGACGCATTCCGCCTGAAAGCTGATGAGGATAATTCTTCATTCGCTCTTTTGGTGACTCAATTCCTACCATTTCAAGCAGCTCTTCTGCACGCTTATCTGCATCTGCCTGTGATAAATGAAGGTGATAACGCATGCCCTCTGTCAGCTGCCTGCCAATTGTCATCGTCGGGTCAAGTGAAGTCATAGGATCCTGAAAAACCATTGCAATACGCTTTCCCTTGATTCTATGTTGCATTTCTTTTTTTGAAAGCTTCAGCAGATCAACAACCTGCTCCTTTCCATTTTCCTTAAAGCGAAACTTAATTGTTCCGCTTTCAATGACTGCATTTGGCGCTGTAATTCCCATAATTGTCTTTACAGAAACAGATTTTCCACTTCCAGATTCTCCTACAATGGCAACGGTTTCTCCAGGATATACGTCCATATTCACACCACGCACTGCACGAATCTTGCCAAAGGAAGCCTGAAAGGAAACTGCCAGATCTCTCATACTTAATACCGGTTCTCTTTTTTCCATCTCGTTTACCTCCTGTTACATCTGTTTAAGCTGCGGATCAATGGCATCCCTGAGTCCATCTGCAAATAAATTAAAGCCAAGCATTAAAATACCCAAGACAATAACAGGTGCTGCTACCATATGAGGGTAAGTCATTGCTGATTTATATCCATCATTGATCAGGGAACCAAGAGAGGCCATCGGCGCCGGAACACCAAGACCAACGAATGCTAAAAATGCTTCCAGGAAAATTGCATTTGGTATGGAAAACATAAAAGTAATAATAATCTGACCAAGCGAATTTGGCAAAATCTCCTTAAACAAAATATCACGATTGCTAACGCCAAGCGTTCTTGCGGCAAGCACAAATTCCTGATCCTTTAATTTAAGCACCTGTGCGCGCACAATACGGCTCATGTTAATCCATCCTGTAAGCATAAGCGCAATTATAATACTTCCAAGACCCGGCTTCATAACAACAAGCATTAACGTTACCACAACCAGTGTCGGAAGACTGCTTAAGATCTCCGTGATACGCTGCATGACCATATCTACTTTTCCGCCAAAATAACCAGAAACAAGACCATAAATCACACCAATGCACACATCAATGATAACAGCCAGTGCTGCAATGAGAAGAGAAATTCTGGTACCTTCCCATACTCTTGTCCAGATATCTCTTCCTAAATTATCTGTTCCAAAAAAGAAATATTTATCAGTACAATTTTTTGCCTCATACATGTTCTGGCCATGGCTTACACCATCAAAAATTCCAAGCTTTTCCAGTCCCGGAATCCTTGGCGGCAGATTGCTATATTCAGAATGCACTTCTTTGTAAGAGTACGAACTGACAGCCGGTGCTGCAAGCGCAATCACAATTAGAAGAATGATAATAAAAAAGCTGATCCATGCACCCTTGTTTTTACGAAAGCGGTACAAAACCTCTTTTCCATAGGAACGACCAACAAGAACTTTTTCTTCTTCCTCTTTATGGTCTCCTGTATTGAATTCAAATCGATTCATACTCATTCTCCTTTCGCCAGTCGTATTCTAGGATCAATCACACCATATAGGATATCAACCAGAAGCATAGTGAAGATAAACATTAAACTGTAAATAAAGCTGATCGCAAGCACAACATTAAAGTCATTTGACTGGATTGCACTTACATAAAGACTTCCTAGTCCCGGAATACTAAATGCTTTCTCTACTACAAGACTTCCCGTCATTAAATTTACAATCAATGGAGCCAATACTGTAATAACACTGATCATCGCATTTCGAATAGCATGATGAAATATCAGCTTTGCCTTCGGAAGTCCCTTTGAATCTGACAGAAGATAATAATCCGAATTTAAAATATCTACCATTTCTGATCTTGTATATCTCGCTACACTTGCAATAGTAAACATAGAAAGCGAAATGGTTGGAAGAATCGACGACTGAAATTCATTTTTTGTATTATAGATAAACGGAAACAGCTTAAACTTAAATCCAAAGAAGTAGGAAAGTAAAAGCGCAAATACAAAAGATGGAAGGCTGACACCAAGAACTGAAATAATAGTGGTAACGGTATCGACCCATGTATTTTTACGAAGCGCAGCGATGATTCCAAGCAGTGCACCAATCACAGTTCCTACAAGTGCTGCCTGAAGACCAAGACGAATTGTGACTAAAATCTTTGGTCCAATCATTTCACTGATCTTCATGTTTACCTGAAGGCTGTAAGAAATACCAAAATCACCGTGAAGCATATTTTTCAGATACAAGAAAAATCTATTGATAATTGGCTGATCTAGTCCATATTTGTGATACAGATCCGCGATCTGCTCTGCGCTCATTTTTTCTTCATTATTAAACGGCGAACCCGGCATAAAATCAAGCATCAGAAACAAAAGCAGCAAGATCAGGAAGACTGTCAGCAATGCGATGCAGGTTCGCTTTAATACAAATTTTTTCATTCGGATTTTCCTCCTGTCAAAGACTTTTTGCTACCGTTTGCAAAGTCTGTAAACAGTAACTTTTTAAAAAGAGGATATGTCCAAAGCTGCTTCGCCCGGGCACATCCTCTTTGTGTGCAGATACGATTGCACTTCTTTTATTTTATATCAATCCTTCTCTACAAACTTGTAGTAGCATGGAACACCGGTATTATGCTCTGTAATTCCAGTTACGTTAGACTTTGTAAGTGTTGCAGAACCAGTCTGGAACAGCGGAATGCAGCCTGCATTCTCGGTGCAGATATCGTTGCACTTGATCAGGTTATCCCAGCGTGCAGTCTCATCTCCTGCCAGTGTAGTGTTTGCTTCGTTGTACAGCTTGTCAAACTCATCACTTGACCACAGAGAATAGTTTGACGGATGATCAGATTCAAACATTGCTAAGATTGCGGTCGGATCTGCATAATCTGGACCCCAAGCCCACAGCTCGATATCATAATCATGATCCTGTGCCAGCTGAATTCTGTTTTTCTTTGGTGTGCTGCTGATGTTCACAGTTAAACCGTCCAGTGTACTCTCAAGCTGAGACTGAATGAAGGCTGCTGTATTGGCTGCAAAATCCTTCTCCTCATCATAAATGATATTGATCTCTCTTAAGTCTGTTTCTTCCTGTGCCTTAGCCCACAGCTCCTTTGCCTTTTCAGTATCATACTGGAAGTACTGACCGCTTGCATCTACAAAATCTTCGCCGTCTGCATTGCTTACCAGGCCTTTCATAACCATGTTATAAGCTGGAGTAGAACCGTCATTTAACACATTTGTACACAGGCTCTCTCTGTCGATTGCATATGCAATTGCCTGACGCAGATCCTTATTGTCATAGCCATCCTTCGTGGTATTAACCATCAGATAATAATTGAAGGATCCTAACACATTTGAAAATTCCGGATCATCCTGATACATGCTGACCATATCACCTGTCAATGTCACATTATCAACATCTCCATTCTGGTAAGCCATAACAGCCTGCTGCGTATCACTAATAACAACAAGATCGATCTCATCTACATCTACATTTTCTGCATCCCAGTAATCAGGATTCTTCTTAAGTACAATAGTATTTCCACCAACGTCCCACTGATCAAGTGTATAAGCACCACAATATAAAACACTGTCCTTATCTACACCAAACTGGTCGCCCTCTTCAGTTAACTTGCTCTCTTTTACAGGTGCCCAAGGAGAGAAGGTCAAAAGATTTAAGAAAAATGGGACTGGATATTCCAGTTCGACCTGTAATGTATTGTCATCAACTGCAGTAACTCCGAGCTCATCAGCATCTGCCTCACCTGATGTAACTGCTTCATAGTTTTTAATAGCAGCCATCTCAATCTGATATGTAAATTTGCTGTAATCCCCCTGAGCAGTCGCATTTCTCTTCCAAGCATACTCAAAATCCTGTGCTGTTACTGGTGTACCATCACTCCACTTTGCATTGTCACGAATATGGAAAGTATATGTCTTCTGATCATCAGATACCTCATAGGAATCACACAGACCATTCTGAATCTGTCCATCTGCGTCTACCACGAACAATCCTTCCATTGTATTGGAGATTACTGCAACATTAGTTGAATCTCCACCAATCAATGGATCCATTGACATTATAGAAGCACTAATCTGAATGGAAACAGCTTCTTCCTCATCTGCCATTGCCGGTACTGCAAAACCGGACATACTCATTACTGCCGCTGCTGTTACTGCCATTACTCGTCTGTTCATAGTCTTCCTCCTTCTCATGCTTTGTGCGGATGACCAAATCCACCCGCGTAGGTACATGCATACGCTGCGCGCTCTGCTGCATAGCTAAGCGCTTCCTTCATATCTTTATTGTCTGCATAGTGACGTAAAAATGCTGCGATAAAAGCATCGCCTGCGCCCATTGCATCTACTACATCTACCTTGCAAATTCCCTGTGTGTAAAACTCTGTTCCATCATAAAATACAGAACCTTTTGATCCACGTGTGATGCCAATGATCTTTGTTCCATATCCTGCTGCCTTTTTAGCAAGCGCATGGATTTCTTCCTCAGACATATCGGAGCCAGAGAAAAATGCATAAGTGACAAATGGGCAAACTCGCTTCATATAATCGTCATCATGCTCATCTGAAAAGTCAAATGAAACCTTGCATACGCGGCTTAAGGTTTCAAGCTCATATTCCAAATTAGAATAGCAGCTCGTATGACAAATATCATACTCCTTGATCACTTCCAGATCCTCTCTTTGAAGTCTGATTGAAAACAAATGCTGGCAGGTATCGCGTATTCCTCCGACAAAGATTCGGTCGCCTTCCTCATTTATCTTTACACCCGGCTGGCAGGTCGGTGCAAATACCTTTCTTGAGCGCTCGCATGTTACACCTTCCTCTTCCATGCATGCTCTAATATAATCTGCTCTATCGTCATTTCCAAACACGCCAATATAATTTACCTTCTCGGCGCCGTCTCTTTTACAATCCACTGCAACATTAACTGCATTTCCTCCCGGATAATAAATGCCTTCATCAAGATAACAGTCTGTTACATTATCACCAACTGCAATCAGCTTCATTTATGCGTCCTCCTGTCTGTTAAAAATATTGCTGTTCACGAGACGCTCTTTTGCAAAACTGCGTGAACTATAATAAAAACAGTCTCCTGCTTTCCTGCTTCATGCAGTAAAAGCAGGAGACCTTACTTATTAATACTCCATCTGCCACATATATCTGCGGACTGAAAGAGCATGTCCTCTTTCATGTGCAAGAGAATCAATCATCTCACGTACAACTGTGCCAGCTAACAGCGGTGCTACATACTCCTGTACACCTGGCTCAATTCCAGTTAAATCAAACTCTGCTTCATCAATTACTGCCAGCTTCTGTGAAAACTTGCTGCAGAAATTGTAAGCTCTTTCATCCAATTCTCTAGTTGCTCCAATACCCTTAACAAGTACAAACGGTACATCAAAGTCTGTTACCTCAAATGGTCCATGGAAATACTCTCCTGAATGGATGCAATTAGAATGAATCCACTGCATTTCCATAAACAGGCAGATTGCAAGAGAATACATCTCGCCATAGTTTGCTCCGCTTCCCATTGTGTAAATTACAGTCTCACGCTTGTAATCCTTACCCCACTGTGAACCAAAATCTGCATACTTTGCCTTGATGCGCTCTGTTACCTCTGCAAGATTATTTAAGGACTCAGCGCCCTTTACCCACTTCTCAGACGGCTCAACTACATTCAGCATATCAAATGCCAGTGTGTACAGAATTACTTTGCTAAGATCATTTGGATCTGCCTCTGGACCATGCTCATAATGGATCGGATACTCACAAGCCTTCCACAGCGGAGAATCAACAAGGTTGGTCAGAGAAATGGAAACTGCTCCCTTCTCCTTTGCAAGCTCTGCTGCTCTGACAGTCTCTGGTGTATTTCCGGAATGGGAAATAGTTAATACAACGCAGGTATCGTCCAGCACCTTCGGTGTTGCCTTTACGAACTCGTTAGAAGTGTAAATAGCGGACGGAATGCTGGTCTCGCGGTCAAACATGTACTGAATTGGCATCATGGATGCCTGAGAGCCTCCGCATGCAACGAAATAAAATCTGCGGATTGTTTTTCTCTCTTTAACAGCTGCTACTGCAGCCTGGATCTGGGAAAGATGTTCTGCTTTCATGTGTAACCCTCCATATTTGTATTCTGGCTTCATATAACACGGTAGCCATTTGTATTATAACGTTATATAACGTTTTGTATTATATTATACCTATTTTACCCATTTGTCAAGTAGTTTTTTTCAATTAGCACATTAAAGTAATAAATTTTTTTATACCTTTTCAGAGCCATGATTTTAAGTGCACCAACCTTGACTTTTCTCTCTTTTTTTAATATACTCAATTTTGATACATGTAATATAACATCTTATAACGTCTTTATCTTAATAATAAATATCAGGGGGTTTTTATGTTAGACACAAATAGTCTTAAACCACTTTATATACAGCTTGAAGCTGAGATACGTCAGGCTTTGAGAGAAAAAAAATATCTTCCAGGGGATCGTCTTCCCAGTGAAGAAAAATTGTGTGAACAGTATCAGGTAAGCCGCATTACTGTCCGCAAGGCCATCCAACAGCTAACAGATCAGCATATCCTTGAAAAGCATCGTGGAAAAGGTACGTTTGTTTCCACCCCTTCAAGAAGCATTGATCTAAAGGAACAGTCTGGCTTTACAAATTATTTGTCTGCAATCGGACATAAATCACATCATCTTCTATTAAAAAAAGAGCTACAGCCTTCTGATGATTTTTTATGTGAAACGCTTTCTCTTCAGCCTAATGAACCAGTTTGTTACGTGCAGCGTCTAATTTTTGAGGATGATTCACCGCTTGCCTTAGATGAAATTTATATTTCTTCTTTAACTTATCCAGATTTTCTTGACCGCATAACAGGTGATATTTCTTTCTATGAACTGCTCACTAACTACTATAACGTATCTCGCGGTGAATCTGTATGTGAGATTGCTGTCCGCATTGCAAATGCTGAGCAGGCATCCATCCTTCATTGTCAGGCTGGCGATCCTCTTTTTCTTTTACAAAAAACGTGTTTTGCAGTTGACGGCACACCGATCCATTATTCACGCTCTCTTGTGCGCGGTGATCGAATCTCCTATACCATACGCACACAAAATTTAAACACACAGTTTATCTCTAATATAAATAATTGATATTTTATTTACAAGGCAGGAAAAAAGTTGCAGAAAACTGCAATTTTTTCTTGCCTTTTATTATTATATGTTATAATATTACATTATATAATGTTTTTATCAAATAATTCTATATGGAGGAATTTTATGCTGAAATTTCAAGAAGAATCGTTACGTCAATCTGTAAACGGTGCACTCGCTCTGCGCCATCAAATCAATCCATTTCTGGATGCCATCTTTGAAAAAGGTATTACAAACATATGTTTTCTAGGAATTGGCGGTACATACGCATCTGCCATGCAGACAGTTTCTCATATGAAAGAATTTACTTCAATGGAAGTATTCGCCGAAAATGCAGCTGAATATATAACAACTGGCAATCGACGTATCATGGATGGTACACTTCTTATTTATTCATCTGTGACTGGCAGTACACCTGAAATAGTTAAAGCCGTTGAAAAAGCACATGCAGCACATGCCACTATTCTTGCTTTCCTTGACAATCCAAATCCTCATCTGCGCGAGTTATGTGAGCTATGCATCTCATATCCGCAAAATGAACAGCTAAAACTCTTTATGGCTGCTGACCGTATTCTCTTTCTTCGTCATGAATTTGACTGTTATGACGACTGCTATGAAAATTTTGACTGTTATCTCGCAGATGCTTTGATCTCTGTTGAGCAATCTTCGGATTCCTTTGCACAAGAATTTGCAAAAAAGCACTGTAACGATACTCTCCACTATTTTGTCGGTGCTGGAAACCAGTGGGGTTCCACCTATTCCTATGGCATGTGCTATTGGGAGGAGATGCACTGGATGGCAACTAAGACTGTATCTTCCGGTGAATTTTTCCATGGAACACTTGAAATCATTTCTCGCGACACTCCTGTCACACTCTTTATCAGCGAAGATGCCAGCCGTCCATTGTCTCTTCGAGTAGCTGCTTTCCTTCCGAAGATCTGTGCAAACTACACGATTATTGATGCGGCAGATTATCCGCTGATTGGGATTAAACCACAGTATCGCGGTTTTATTTCTCATCTTGTAACGCATGCCGTCACAAATAGAATTGATGTACATCTTGAAGCTATCAATTGCCACCCAATGGAGATTCGCCGCTACTATCGCTGCTTAGAATACTAACAAAAAAAGAGCTCTGAGAATCTCTCAGAGCTCTTAACAGGCGACAGCCGGATTTGAACCGGCGGTAAGGGTGTTGCAGACCCGCGCCTTACCACTTGGCTATATCGCCGTGACTTCTATAGTATAGAATACTTTTGCGATTTAGTCAAGTGTTTTTTTCAAAAATATGAAACTTTTTTAAGTTACATTTCACAAAGCCAGGTTACGAAAGCATTTCGGTGCAATATAACCTTCACATTACATCAAGCCTTGGTGAGCGTGAATTTCATACTCTCGCCTGCGCTCAAAAACTTCGGAAGTGTTATGCCTGCATGATTCCAGGTCTTTCCGCTGCGCTTTATTCCATTTAAGCTGCAGACATACATTGAATTGTCTTCGAGTCCCTTAATGGTAACATGAACTGGAAGCGGATTGCCCCATGCATCCTTTTTTACTACCTCTACAAGTGCGCGTTCTTTATTCTTTGCGACAAATTCCCATGCTGTAAAGCTTGTATTATCACGCTCTGTAAGACGGTAATAATCTCCCTCGTGCGTCAAGTCATAGTAGTCGTGGAACTCTTTGATCTGCTCTTTTACTTGTGCCTTTTCCTCATCTGAAAGAAGACGAAGATCAAGCTCATAACCAAAACTTCCGGCAAGTGCCACATCAGCTCTTGTAGAAAGCGGTACGCTTCGTCCTGTCTGGTGATTTGGGCATGCAGATACATGTGCACCAACTGAACTGATCGGATAGAAGAATGATGTTCCATACTGGATATCAAGACGGTTCATAGCATCTGTATTGTCACTGCACCAAATCTGTGGCGAATAGTACAGCATTCCGGCATCGAAACGTCCACCACCGCCGCTGCAGCCCTCAAGCAGAATCTCAGGGAAACGCTGTACAAAACGCTCCAGCAAATCATAAACGCCAAGTATATAGCGGTGATAGCATTCGCCTGACTGCTCACCTTTGTAAATATGGCTGTACATATCGCAGATACTGCGGTTCATATCCCACTTTACATACTCGATCTTAGTGTTTCCAAGAATTTCTTCAAAACGAGCCATCAGATAGTCGCGCACATCACTTCTTGTCATATCAAGCACAAGCTGATTGCGGGAATGATTTGGCACACGTCCTGGAATTGTGATTGCCCAGTCTGGATGAGCACGGTAAAGATCACTGTCCTCTGAGATCATCTCTGGCTCAAACCAAAGACCAAATTTCATACCCTTTTCATGGATCTTCTCTGAAAGCTTTGGCAGTCCTCCACGAATCTTTTTTTCATTGACAAACCAGTCACCAAGACCACTATTGTCATCATCACGCTTGCCAAACCAACCATCATCAAGCACCATCATCTCAATGCCAAGCTCTCCTGCCTGCGCCGCAATCTTTTCAATCTTCTCTTCATTGAAATCAAAATATGTTGCCTCCCAGTTATTAATCAAAACTGGACGGCGCTCATGCTTATAACGACCTCTGCACATATGCTCATGTAATATATCATGATACTGGTGTGACAATTTGCTAAATCCCTGATTAGAGAATGAAAGAATCACCTGTGGTGCAAAGAATGTCTCTCCCTCTGTTAAGCACCAACGAAACTGATACGGATTAATACCCATCTGAACACGAATCTGATCTCTTTGATCCTTCTGTGCCATTGCAGTAAAACTTCCGCTGTAAGCAAGACATAAACCGAAGCAGTCTCCTGCATCCTCTGTTGCATGACGGTCACAAAGAATCATTGCCGGATTATAGTGATGACTGGATGTTCCTCTAATACTTCCAAACTCTGTCTTAATATGCGTAACTGGTGTGCGCTCCATTGTGCGCTCCATCGCATGACGGCCTGTGAAGCTGATAAGGTCCAAATCGCGATCCATCATATCCATACTGCATGACAAAAACTTCTCAATATAGATCGGCTCCTTACCTGCATTAGTCAAACTTGCCGTTCTTGTAATTACATTTTCCTCTTCCCAAACACCATAATATAAATGAAGAATTGCTCCTGACGCCTTTTCCTTCATCTTAATGATCAGCGTTTCACTGTTCTTTTTATCTGTGGCATACAGTGCTGGCATACCCGGAATCGAATATGCACCGGATACGACCTCACAGCTCTCAAAACGAAAATCGGCTGCACAGCTGCCATCTGGATGTGCCAGACGAACAGAATCATCCCTAAAATCACCTACACCACTAGAAGCAACCTCCTGCGGCAGTGTATCAAGTGAATATGTGCGATCCAGTCCTGCTTCCTCTGGATTTCCAGAAAAACCAACATCACTTCTAACAATAAGATCAGACAAATCCTCTGCACCAATACTGCTTCCATAATATAAATGAAGAAGCACTCCATTTTTATCAGCAAGCATCTGATAACTGGAATCATTTGTCTGAAGGGTCATCAGTCGACCATTTGAGCTAATTTGAATTGCCATAGTTTCTCTCCTCTCTCATCACACAATGCCAGCGAGCAGAAAATTGCTTCACTTGCATGGCTTTTTACAGCCACAGAATCTTCCTGCACTCCGGCATTGTTGTAGTGTTATTATTTTACTCTTTTACAGCGCCAATTACCATACCTGTTACAAAATATTTTTGTAAAAATGGGTAAATAATCAAAAGCGGAATTGTGGAAACCACAATCTTTGCTGCATTAAAGGAACGATTATTTAATGCAGATAATTGCTTTAACTGATCTGCATCAGTAATCTGCGTCAAGTCGACAGTCAGCTGCTGAATATAAGTCTGCAGCGGATACATGGATGCCTTGCTCATGTAAATCAGTCCTGAGAAATAATCATTCCAGTGATTTACAATTGCAAACAGGCCAACGGTTGCCAGTGCCGGAAGTGAAATCGGCAGATATACCTTTAATAAAACGGTGAGCGGACCGGCTCCATCAATTCTGGCTGCCTCATCAAGAGATTCTGGAACACCCTTAAAGAAATTGATTAACAAAATGACATTGAATACCGGAACGGCACCCGGAAGAACCAGTGACCAAATGGTATTGTTTAAGTGAAGCTTGCTGACTACCATGAACAGCGGAATAACACCACCATTAAATAACATTGCGAAGATGACAATCTTCATATAAATCTCTCTTGCACGGAAACGCTTCTTGCTCTTAGAAAGCGGATATGCCATAGAGATTGTAAAAAACATATTGATTAAAGTACCAATTACTACTCTCTTTACTGAAATCCAGAAAGAATGCCAAAACTGTGAATCGCCAAGCAGTTTGTTGTATGTAGTAATTGTAAAATCAACTGGCCACAGACCAACTTTATTTGCCGCAACTGCATCACTTCCGCTTAAGGAGATCGCAACCATATTTAAAAGCGGCAGCAAGCAGCTAAGCGCAAATAAAAGAACCACGAGCCATATTGCGATCTGAGAAATAATTTTTCCTGGTTTTGCTTTCATACGAACCTCCCTTTTAGAATATTCCTGAGCCAGTTGTTTTCTGTGCCAGCTTATTTGCACTAAGAATCAGTACAAAACTGATTACTGATTTTAACAAGCCAACCGCAGTACCAATGCTGTACTGACGCTCTACCATACCAATTCGATATACATATGTATCAATGATATCACCTGTTTCATATACAATTGGATTATACAGATTAAATACCTGATCGAAGCCTGCATTTAATATATTTCCAAGATTCAGCGCTGTCATTAACACAACAGTTGGCAGAAGCGCCGGAACAGTGATATTTAGAATCTGCTTAAATCGATTAGCACCATCAATAGATGCAGCCTCAAAAAGTCCTGGATCAATTCCTGTTAAGGCTGCCAGATATACAACAGAATTGTAACCAAATTCCTTCCAGACATCTGTTCCTACGATCACAGTACGAAACCACTTATTATCAGCAAGGAAATAAATAGGATTGCCGCCAAATGCACTGATTACTGCATTGATTGGTCCATCTAATGAAAACATGTTCGTTACAACAGTTGCCAAAACAACCCATGATAAAAAGTGTGGCAGATAGACAACAGTCTGGAAAATCTTTTTGCAGACATTGACACGAATCTCGTTTAGTAAAATTGCAAAAGTAACTGGAACAAAAATATTAACAACCAGCTTTGAGAATGCAATGATTAATGTATTCATGAAAACCTGTTTGCTGTCTGGCAGGCTGAAGATGAACTGAAAATTGCTAAGACCAACCCATTTTGATTTCAAAAGACCTTTGGCCGGAACATAATTTTCAAATGCCATCAGCGATCCCACTAACGGTGCAAACACGAAAATAATTAAGATAATCATTCCCGGAAGAATCATTAAATTCAGCGTAAGCTCTTCTCTTCCCAGGCGTTTCTTTTTCTTATTTGCTGCCTGACTCATGAATTTCCTCCTTTTTCAAAAGCCGGAGCCAAACATCATTTTGACCCCGGCATTTTTTATTTTTTATTGATTGGATCAGATTGATTTGTCTAATCCCAAAAACTTTGCAGTTTTTACATTGTTACAACTTGCAATTTTCTCTGAATTACTTCTGAATTGCCTCGTTTACTTCCTCTGTGATCATTTCACCGCCTGCATTGTTCCAATCGGATACGAACTTATCAAATGCATCGATGCTTTCCTCACCAACGATGATCTTCAAAACAGTCTGCATCTCGATCTTCTCTAAGGATGCCCAACGGATTGCCATAGACTCAGTGGTCTCATAGAATGCCGGGGTCACAAAGTCTGCCGGGTTTTCGATCATACGGGACATGGATACGATTCTGGACATATACTGAGAATAGTCAGAGGAATCTGCCTTCTTACCCTCTTTTTCAGCTGCCAGATAGTTCTGTGCAGACTGATAGTAGCTTAATTCATCTGATGTTAAAGTATCTACCTTTGACTCATCATCCATTGCAGCAAGTACATGCTCTGTCATCAGCTGTGCATTATTACCCGGCTGAACCTCACAGTAAAGCGGCCAGTTGAAGTATGCAAGCGGCTGATTTTCACGAATCTCCAAAGATGCATCGCTTGTATCCTGCTTGGAGTACTCTGCATTTACATTAACAATCTTCATTGCGATTTCCGGATGCTCATAGCCCTTTCTAACTGCAACAAAACCTGCATAAGACTGTGTATTGATTGCCTGAATCTTTCCATCCTCTCCTACTGGTGCTGATACATTGATCCACTCAGCGTCATCAGTTGCGTAGCTTGATGTAAGTGCTGTATTAAATGGTGCCCACCACGGTCCGATAAACGCGCCGCACTTTCCGCTAGAGATCAGTGCTACAATGTCATCATTTGTTCTTGTTGTAAACTGCTGATCAATCAATCCTTCTGTATACCAGCTGTTTAACAGTGTAAGCGCATCCTTCATCTCTTCCTGAACTGAACCATATACAGCTGTTCCATCCTCTGCAGTAATCCAGATGCTTGGATATGCACCAAATGCAGTGAAAATATTATCAATTCCAAATGTGTTATTAGGATATTCGCCATATACGTCAGAACGCATTGCAAGACCGATGGTATCAGCCTCTCCATCTCCATCTGGATCATCATTGATAAATGCACGAAGCATATCAGCAACTTCATCCATTGTGGAAGGCTCTTCAAGACCAAGCTTATCAAGCCAATCCTTTCTCACCCACAGAAAATCCTGTCCATCACTTAACTGCGTCTTTGGAATTGCCATAATCTTTCCATCAAATGTCACGGTATTTAACGGATTATTGTCACCATAGCTTTCATACGATTCCTTTACAGTATCACAAGCTAAGTTATTATATACATCGGTCAGATCCTCAATCATGTCGTTTTCAACAAGCTCTACCAGTGTTGAATAATCTGGAACATGAATGATATCTGGCAGACTCTGGCTTGCAATTGCAAGAGCCAACTTCTGATTATAATCATCGCCCATCGTTGCTTCAAAATCATTTTCATTCTGAATATTTAACAGTTCCTTCAAGTAGCGGGTGTATGCATTATTCTCCGGTGTATCATTTTCATATGGTGTTCCTGCCAGCACATCAGCACCCTGATTTGTAAGTGAGTATCCTGTGGTATAAGTAACCAATTCATCATACTTTCCATATGGATCATTTGCTGCCTCATCGGCAAAAGCAAATCCACAAACAGATGTGGTGGTCAGTGCAGCTGTCAGCATCATTGCAAAACTCTTTTTCATTATAAATAACTCCTCCATTTTTTCTATCATTTCTTAAGCATTGCGCATTGCTTTGTTGTAAAAAATATATCAAAAAAACAGACAACGGTATATATAAAAAACACGGAAAACATATCAGAAAAACGGACAGTCATGTTTTTATTGTGGATAATTCAGATATATTTGACAAAGATGGGGGACTGATACTATACTAGAAACACAAATTACTGTGAACGAAGCTGACAAAACAGCCACAAAATGCATAAAGGGGGATTTTTGACATGTACCGTATGCTGATTGTCGATGATGAGAAAAATGAGCGGGACTGTATCTTATATCTGCTCAAAAATAGCGGCCTTCCACTAGAAATTCGAGAGGCGGAGGATGGTGTAGCTGCACTGGCTCTATTAAAGGGCTGGCCTGCTCATATTTTATTTACAGACGTCCAAATGCCAAGAATGGACGGGCTTGAACTGATTCAAAAGGCACTCGCCTTATATCCAGATATTCGTCCCATTATTTTTAGCGGCTATGCCGATTTTGCCTATGCCAAAACAGCTATCTCTTTAGGTGTGGAAAATTATATTTTAAAGCCGGTCGTACCAGACGAACTTTTCAAAACGCTTACCACCCTAATCAGCCAGTTAGACGCAGACAAGGAAAGCTTCGATAAACAGGAAAATCAGAAGCTTTTTCTTCTTCAATATTCACTTCAGCTTGCGATCTTTGGAAATTTTGATAAGGCAAAAGCAGAGCCTTTTATATTAGAACAATTTTCTTCCTTTCGCTATCTGGTGATGTTCACATTTAAAAATGATTTTTTGGTTCATAAATCAGAGGTGTTTTTTGACAATCTGCGAAGTACACTGACACCAGACGGAGTCTCAGTAAATATTTCTCCTGACCAAGCTGTTTTATTCATGCGCACGCCGATTCTCGATGCGAAGCGATTTTGTGACAAATTACTTGCCCATATTCGTGATACATTTTCGGTCGACTGCTATATTGCCGTGACCAAGCCCTTGTCCGAATATCAATCCTTTAAAGATGCCTTTTCTTTTTTGGAGCAGCAGATGGAACAGCGTTTTTTCCTGCCGGACACACTCATTTTTTTACCGGATATGATCCCTACTCAGAGAGAGGAAACATTTGAGGATGATTCACAGCTGCTTCCGCTCATTCAAAATGCACTCGCCTCAAAGAATAAGGCACTTCTTCAAGAATATTTGACGCACCTGTTTAATAAGTATAAGGTTTCTGTCAATCAGTCTCAGATCTATGTCAAATTTCTTTTTTCAAATGTGCTAACAATGCTGTATCCATCACTTCCAGCATATGCCTGTGCAAACTTTCCTCCTCTTGAGACTATGATTGCCAATCTATATCTTCAGCCGGACATCTCTGAGATTATTCGAATTGTAAAAGAGGTCTCAAAACCGATTCTCGACTCGTTTTCCTCCGGTCTGGACACGATGCGAAAAGAAGTCTCCTGCGCAATTGCCTATATTGCAAACCATTACAGCGAAGAATTGTCTGCCGAAATTTTAGCCTCTGCCGTCTATCTAACGCCGGATTATCTCAGTCGCCTGTTTAAAAAATCGACTGGAAAAAGTATCTCACAATATATTCGCCAATATCGAATGGAGAAGGCAAAGGATGCACTTCTTCACACGCAAAAGAAGGTGATTGAGATTGGAATCCAGTCTGGCTATCCCAATTATTCATACTTTTGTCAGAGCTTTCGCGAGTATTTCGGAAGCTCACCAGAAAAATATAGACAGGAGCACGCATGAAAACTTTTGTAAAACAAATCAAGCAAAAATTTGATGATATGAAATATAGAAGCAAGCTTGTTTTTCTCTGCATTCTAGTCAGCTTTCTTCCTCTTTCTGTCATGGGATTTTTCTGCTACAACCAGACAATCAAGCTGCTTCGCGCACGCGAGCTATCCTCACTAGAATCCACTGTCACCTCTGTGTCAGACTCGCTTGATTCCAAAATAAGCATCTACCAGAATTTACTATCTTATCTGGCGAACTCAAATGTACTTGCACAGTTCTCTTCCTACAATGATGCGAATGCTTACGATCAGTACGAATATCTAAACTATACGATGGATGTCTTTTTAAATGCCACCTATTTGCAGCATCCTGAAATCAGACAGATCACAATCTACAATGCCGACGGCCCCATGACCCACGGCAAACAGCTTCGCCCAATCAGTGATTTAGAGGGTGAACGTTGGTATGCACCTGACAAAATTTCTACTCAACCAACTTGGTACAAAAAGAAGGATGGAAGTCTGCTTGTCATACAGTATCTGTGCGAACCGTACCTCACCTATATTCGCTCATACTCAAAAAACTACATTGCAATCCAGTTAAATGCCGATCTTTTCTTTGGAGATCTTGATAGAGTTGCCGATAACTTTCATATTCAGATAGACTCACCCTCTCAGACTCTTTTTTCTTATAAGTCTGACTCTATCTTGGAAAATGCAAGCGATTTTCGAAAGTGGGTGACAAGAAATGATCTTGTGGATTCTAGTGGTTGGAATGTAACACTTGAACGGCCGGAAAAAATGATTTTTGCCTCGGTTCGTCAGATGGGAAGAATTATTATCGCGATTCTTTTTTTCTGTGTCGTTGTTATTTTTCTAATCACTCAGCTTTTCACAAGCTTTTTTGAACAGAAAATCAGTGCCCTCCACTATTATCTTCAGCGCATCAAAGAGGGGCATCTTAACTACCACATTCACGATGACAGTAAGGACGAGCTTGGTGATCTGACAAATAACTTGCAAGCCATGATTGATGAGATCAACCGACTGATCCGAGAGGACTATCAGACTAAGATTGAATTGAAGGAGACGCAATTTAAAGCCTTGCAGGCTCAGATCAATCCTCATTTTCTGTATAATTGTCTGTCGTTAATCAATAACAAAGCGCTGATGAATGACCAGCCTGAGATCAGTCAGATGTCTCAGCTGTTATCCGTTTTTTACCGTACAACATTAAATAAGGGAAAATCTGAGACGCTTTTGCAAAATGAGATCAAAAACGTGACCTCTTATATTGATATTCAGCGCCTGCTTCACGACAATTGCTTTGACGTGCTCTACCAGATTGACCCGAATTTGCCCGAAATCGAAGTGCCAAATCTTTTACTGCAGCCACTTGTCGAAAACTCAATTATCCACGGTATCCTTCCAAACAAGACAAAGCGCGGTCAATTATTTGTCACTGTCACAAACGTAATGGGTCAGATTTATTTTACGATCATGGATAATGGTGTAGGTATTCCACAAGAAAAACTTTCTACCCTTTTGATGACTGACTCCTCCGGTTATGGATTAAAAAATGTTCACGATCGGCTAATTCTTGCATATGGCGAAGACTCTGGACTGACTATTAACAGCATACCGGGACAAAGCACTATGATCACATTTAAGGTTCCGGTATAATAAGGGGGCTATATTTTCAATGACAAATATTAGAATGTGTGCTATGATAAGTTTATTAAAATGAGTTATTTTATTACTGTAACATCAAAAGGTGAAAAAGGAGGGACGCGTACATGGAAATGCGATTAAGGCTTCCTGTCGGAATCGACAGTTTTGAAAAGCTTCGCAAAGGGAACTATTATTATGTAGATAAAACTGCATTAATTGAACAGGCTCTTGAAAAAGGAAGCGAAGTGACACTCTTTACTCGTCCTCGGCGTTTTGGAAAATCCCTGAATATGAGTATGCTCAAAAGCTTTTTTGAAATTGGAACGGATCCTACATTATTTACTGGTTTGCATATTTCTCAAAATACTGAGCTTTGTGAAAAATATATGGGGAAATATCCTGTCATCGCAATCAGTCTAAAAGGAATCAATGCATCTTCCTACGAGGCTGCCTTCGATCAGCTGGTAGAACTCATAAATCAAAGCGCTTCTGATTTTCAGTTTCTGCAAAATAGTAATTTTCTGACTGACTACGAAAAAGAACGATTTGCTAGGCTGGTAGATGACGAAATGAGTCAAAAGGTTATGGGGTCAAGCTTGCGATGGCTGACTCGACTTCTCGAAAAGCACTATAAGCAGAAAGTTGTTGTTCTTATTGATGAGTATGATGTACCCTTGGCAAAAGCTCACGAAAATGGCTTTTATGATGAAATGGCGTTTCTGATACGCAATCTTTTTGGAAATGTATTGAAGACAAATGAGAGCCTTGCTTTTGCAGTTTTAACTGGATGTCTACGGATTGCAAAGGAAAGTATCTTTACCGGGCTTAACAACTTCAAGGTATATTCCATCACAGATAAACAATATGATGAAGCCTTTGGATTCACAAATTCAGAGGTACTTGCAATGTTATGTGCTTATGAGTTGAATGATCACTTTGATGAAGTGAAGGAATGGTACGATGGCTATCGCTTTGGGGAAGCTGACGTCTATTGTCCTTGGGACGTTGTAAATTATTGTGATGATCTTATTGACGACCCTAATTCAAAGCCGAAAAATTACTGGATGAACACCAGTGGAAATGATGTTATTAATCATTTTATTGATAGTATCAATGATCCTGGAATGGTTACAAAAACAGAGCTTGAGCAATTAGTCAATGGCGGAACAATCATTCAAAAAGTCGATGAGATGGTAACTTACAAAGATTTATATTCTAATATTGATAATTTGTGGAGTACACTTTTTATGACCGGTTACTTAACACAGCGCGGACAAGTAGGCGATGGCTACTACTGCCTTGCGGTTCCGAACCGTGAAATCTGTAATATTATCATTGAACGCGTGCTAACGCTCTTTCGCAAAGAAGTCTCTCAAAATGGAGAACTTTTTCGAAACTTTTGTAATTCGCTAACGACTTGTAATGCCTCTGCTGTTGAACGAATTCTAACAGAATATATGTCAAAAACCATTAGTGTGCGCGATAATTTTGCAAAATCGCTTCATGAAAACTTCTACCACGGACTTATGATTGGAATTCTGGGGTATAGACGTGATTGGAAAGTATTATCAAACCGCGAGTCCGGTGATGGCTTTAGCGATATTATGATTGAAGTAAACGATACCGATACAAATATTGGACTTGGAATTGTGATTGAACTCAAATACAGTTCTGAAGAAAGAGATCTTGAATTGGATTGTCGTGAAGCTTTAAATCAGATAAAAAATAAAAACTATACACAGGAACTTCGCAATCGAGGTTTCAATAAAATAATAAAATATGGCATCTCCTTCTGCCGAAAAAAATGCCGTGTTATGACGATTCAGGAGTAATATCAGCATAGCTTATACACTGCCAGCCCGACAACGTATCTTGCCGGGCTGGTTTTATATTATTATAGTTAAAATTTTATGATAATTGTTTACTCCACTTACTCTTCTGAGTTGTTTCATCTTCACCATCAGCATCGGCAAATGTTTCAGATACTTCTGCTCCGCTTACTCTTCTGAGTTGTTTCTTGGAACTCTGGCACAAGGCTATAGACCAACAAAACTTCTGCTCCGCTTACTCTTCTGAGTTGTTTCGTAATCATCCTCCACAGTGGCCAGATAACCATACACTTCTGCTCCGCTTACTCTTCTGAGTTGTTTCGGCAGAACCGCACATTTCTTTAAAGTACAACTCGCTAAAAAAACACAACTCTTATTAATGCACAGTTATTACATTGCATATTCCTGCATAAATTGCCAAATTTTACTGCATAGAATAATATTGACATGTTCATTCAGCAGTGCGAACCCCACGGCAATTTTATGGGTGCTTAATGTTCGCACTCCTTGGTAGGGACAGACCTCCTACCATATCATAATCATATATACAATTTACTTAGTCATTTTTTGTGACCATTTTATTTTTGCTTTAAAACAGTTTCTTGCTTTTGAAATACTCCTATATCCTACCCCCTGAGCATCATCAATAACAACATTGGTTTTCTTATTAAGAATAACATATCTTGGATCATTATTTCTCGTTAATTCCCTACTAAAGCAAATTACAATATCAAGATTATCTATAAATACTATATTTCTAGGTGGCTTTTTAATCTTCTTTTTCAATACAACAGAAGTTTTCTCTTCCTTATCAACTTCTTGACTATTTTCTGTTTTCTGAGCCAACGTCAAAATGTTCTTGGCTGCGTTAATATCTCTGTCATGATGCGTTCCACATCGCGGACATGTCCACTCCCGAACACTGAGATTTTTAACTTTCGGATTTATCTCACCACATACACTACACATTTGACTCGTCGGTTCAAACATCCCACAGGCAACCAATGGAATATTACTACGTGCTGCTTTGTATTTCAACTTTGAAATAAAATCACTCATTGCAGCATCGCCCAATGCATATGCAAGTCTATGATTTTTCATCATATTTTTTACATAAAGCGTCTCTACCCCAATAAAATTAGCTTGCTTTACAATTTCTGCTGTCATTTGATGATAAGTAGTTTCCCTCTGGCGTGCTATTCTTCTTTCCAATTTTGCATGATTTTTTTGAATCTTTAAATAGCCTTTACTTGGTTTTGCTAATTCTTTGTTCTTCTTATCTTCAGCATCATCATTACTTTTATTTTCTTCACGAATTTCTTTATTATAATCGCGAAATGCTGAATTAGCTAGTCCCCACCGCCGAGATAACTGACGATTCATTTTAATGAGACTTTTCTTCTTTTTCTCCTTAAAATGCTTGTTTTCATATTTTTTCCCATTACTTAATATAGCAATATCTTTTACACCAACATCCAACCCCACTGACATACATTCAGCGCACTTCCTAGTTTCTCGGTAAATATCATATTCTTTCTTATTGCCTTCATAAAATGTTATTGAAATATAATAATCCCCACATGTATCCTTTGAAATTCGTGCTGTCATTTTCTTTGCAATTTTACCCATTTCAACCGCTTCTTTATAAGTATATGTACCATTGGGTCCAAACCATATTTTTCGATTAAATCCTCTTGCTTTTATCTGTCCTGACACTTTGGGAACCTTAATCCATGCAACTTTAGGATTATCATCACTCGGAGTTAATTTATTTTGTTCTAATTGAAACACAAAACTTCGTCTCGGTTTTCGGACATTATAGAAACGAAAGTCCTTACGATCTACTTTATTAACCGGTAGATTATGCATTCCTGTTTCCCATGCCTTTTTTGCATCCTTCCTAAATAACCCGTTCGCATTCTCAATTGCAACCGCTGGTACTTCAGCTATAATCGGTTTATTTTCAATCAATTTTTTCCTCCAAGCACTATTGCCCATCTTCTCATAATCTGGCCAAAATACCCCCTCTTTTTCTTGGCATACATTCGGATTTTTTAAGAACACCTCATGAAATGTCATATTATAGGCAAGCTGAAGTGCAAGAAAAAAGCGATCAAACTGCTTTGCCTGTTCAGCTGATGGATAAATTCTCATTTTCATCGTATACCAACTTACTTTTTCTTTCATAGTTTGTTGCACTTCAGATCACCTCCCGTTTCATTTCTAATTTCAGTTCAGCATAACATTATTTATTGTTTTTGTAAACACTTTGTTTATTATCTACCTCAAAACCAATAAAGATAATCCAACTATAAGATTCCCACTGGTGTTGCGTTAATGTTAGTCTGCATTGCTTGCCTTCTAGCAGTTGTTATGGTATTTTTGATGCATCAAAATCCAAATAAAGGAGTACAATGCATTATGTTTAGCGAAAACCTAAAGACTCTTAGAAAACAAAAGGGCTTTTCACAAGAAGAATTAGCAAGCAGGCTTCATGTCGTTAGACAGACAATCTCCAAATGGGAGAAAAATCTGTCTGTCCCTGATGCCGATACGCTGATTCGCCTTGCCGAAATACTAGAAGTATCTGTTAGCGAATTACTCGGCTCGAAAATTGAAACTGAAAATGAAAATGGAAATGTTACTAATGACGTTGCCGAACAACTGTCCAGAATAAATGAACAGCTTGCGATGAAAAATCGTCGTTCACGTCGCATCTGGAAAACTATTGTTATTATATTAGCAACAATCTTCCTTCTATCTGTTTTTATTATAATGTTTTTAAGCGTTCCTGATCTCAATAATAGCACTCACAACAATCAACCAATCGTAAATGTAGAAACAATAATGGTAGACGAATGAATTTCAGATTCAACAAAAAAGAACCAATTAACGCAACCACGGGGCAGCTATATCCGTTCAAAAAGATATTTGTCCTGCCCCCGTAGTTTCTAAAAAAGCCAGCGGGACAGGTACTGATGTGACCCCAAAAATCCCCAATTATACAAGCACAAAGTTTGCATAATTGAGGATTTCTAATTTATTGATGACAACCACACAATGCTTGGGAGGGGAAATTTAATGATTGCCATTCAAAAATCAGCTTAACTCGTGCATCCACACGCGCATCTGATTTTCACCTCTGTTTGCCCATGCATAATATGGGATTGCGGTTAGCGTCTCTTTTTCTTTCGTTGGACGTTCTTCACTGTAAAGCGCATCACTTGTATGAATCCGATAGCCATCTACCTTTAACAGCATATTTCCAGAAAGCTTTCCTTCCTTGCATAATACGGCCTCTGCCTTTACATTCTCTGGAATACGCAGGCTCTGCACATCACCATCATTATCTACACCTTCAAAACAATAAACGATTGGGCCTCTCATCAATGCTACACAACCTTCATCATCTCGAACTTTATTATTTGCATATACCTCTCTGACTGGCATATCAAAGGTAATCTCTATAGTATCACCTTCTCTCCATATCTGATTTATATACAGATAACCTTTTCGAATTGCGTCCTCAATGCAAACCGGCTCACCATTAATGGTCACTTGCAGATGATGTTCTTTTATTTTGATATATCCCGGAATATGGATTGCCAATGTAAAATCGCTCTGCTTTGGAGAAACATGATAAACAACCTTTCCTTCCCATGGATAACGGCTTTCTACCTGAATCTTTGCCTTTTCAAGATCTGCCTCCTGACCCATAAACAGATGGGAATATATCGTATCTTTTCCCTCACTCCAAGCATAAGCAGAAAGAGATGTCATTAAACGCACAAGATTTGTCGGGCAGCATGCACACTCATACCAACCCGGACGCTTTGGAAGTACATGACGGTATCCAAATACCTTTCCTGAAATACCCGGCTGTACTTCAAGCGAATTTACGTAAAAGTAACGCTTTCCATCAAGCTGAATACCACTGATTGTGCCATTGTACAGCTCTCGCTCCATAATATCTGCATAAGTTCCGTCTGCCTCAATATTAAGCATACGCTTTGCAAAAAATACCATAGCAATTGATGCACATGTTTCTGCATATGCCATATCATTCGGCAAATCATAATCCTCAGAAAAAGCCTCACCATCTGTGGTTGAACCAATTCCGCCTGTCAAATACATTCTCTGGTTAACAATGTTGTTCCATAAGCGCTTGCATGCCTGATAGAGCTTCTCATCGTTGTCTTCACCTGCCAGATCTGCCATTGCCGTATACATATATGTAGCACGAACTGCATGGCCAACTGCCTTGTCCTGTTCGTAAATTGGCTTATACACCTGTGCATACTTTGTATCGAGCGGATCCATTCCATACTGACCAAAGTGGATCCATCCTCTTTTTTGCTTTTCCTCATAAAAATAGTTTGGATTCTTTCCGCGCTCCTTTCCTTCACCAAAGCGACTGATAATGTGATCAGCCATTCGCTCCATCACATGAAGCAGCTTATCCTTGCCAGTTGCCTGATAATAAGCCACTGCTGCCTCCATCATATGACCTGCGCAGTACAGCTCATGGCACTCCTGCAGATTCTGCCAACGATGCTCTGGCTCCTTGATTGTGAAATAAGTATTCAAATATCCATCCGGCTGCTGTGCCTTCTCAATAATATCAATAATGTCGTCAGCACGCTTTTCAAGTGCCGCATCTGGCTTAACAGTCAATGAATATGCAACACCCTCAAGCCACTTTGCCACATCGCTGTCCTGGAAAACCATTCCATAAAATTCACCGGTGCTAAGCCCTGCTGCGATACGGAAGTTTTCGATTGCGTGGCTCTTTGCAACGCCTTCTACCTCATCATTTAATACATGCTCCTGGAATGGGATCACCACATTGATGATGCGATTCTGGATTTCAGACCAGAAATCATCTTTAATGTGAACCTGCTTTACCGTAACCTCATCTGCTGTTTTCGGCATTTTGGTAGTTTTTCCACTGGAGACAGAGACAATTCTTAGCCTGCATTCACCCCGCTGCTTCTGGACCTTCTGATATTACCGTCATCTGTGCATTCTGCACTTCTCCAAACGTACAGCCCTGATATTCATACGTTTCAAAGACTCCTGTAATAATAATATCAGAACCATTTAACGGAAAATCAGCAGATGTATAGTCATCTGTCAGCACAAATCGAAGACCTACTGAGCAGCAGGCAGTTGCATCATTGACAATACATCCCAGGTACGGATCTTCTTTATCTGGATCTCCATAAATTTCAAACCTTCCTTCCATTTTTATGGTTTTTCCCGCGTATTCCTCTGGAACCATCGTCATATCAGTAATCTGCGAGTATACGATGGTGCTGCTCATCTGCGTAAGATCGTAGTCAAACTCTGTTGCTGTAGTTTGCTGTGAGGTCTGTGTCTGTGAAGTTGCTTCTTGTTGCGGTGGCACTGGCTGCGCAATTGTCCCTTCCTGTGGCGCATCTTGCGTTTGTATCTCTTCTATCTGAGATTGCTGTGTCACCCCAGTCTCAGCCTGCGACTGCTGAGACTGCCAAATTTCATTTAAGCGCTCTGGCAGTGTCTGACTTGTATCGGCTGTACTGCAGCCCGTTAAGGAAAAAGCTGCCATCACACCAAGTATCACATATTTTCTTTTTTTCATGCCACTCTGCCTCCTGCAAGTTTTCCGATGATTCGAAATACAAAAAATACAACAATTTGAACCGCCACAATTGTGGATCCAACTGGTGTGCCTGCCAAAACAGAAACAAGAATACCAATCGCCGCACAGGTAACAGACAATACCGCAGCGCATATCGTAACACTGCGGAAATTCTTAAAAATACACATTGCCGAAACTGCTGGAAAAATGACAAGAGCTGAGATCAACAGAGAGCCGACAAGGTTCATCGCAAGCACAATCACCACTGCTATGATAATCGCTAACATTAAATTATAAAAACCAGCCTTTGTTCCGGCTGTTCTTGAAAAATCCTCATCAAATGTAATTGCAAAAATTTTATTATAAAAAAGGATAAAGATGACTACTACAATAGCGGACATTGCCGCGCAAAACCAAACCTCACCCTTTGTTAATGTTAAAATTGAAGTCGAACCAAACAATGTACTGCAAACGTCACCAGATAAATTTGCCGCTGTTGAGAAAAGATTCATAATCAAGTAGCCTATTGCAAGTGCGCCAACTGAAATCATCGCCATCATGGCATCTCCCTTGATTTTTGTGTTCTGTCCAGTTCGAAGCAGCAGCACAGCACTTACAATTGTAATTCCCATAATAAGGGGCATTTTCTCAGTCATTTTTAATACCGTTGCAATTGTCATCGCTCCAAATGCTACATGGGAAAGACCATCTCCAATGAATGAAAAGCGTCTGAGCACAAGAGTAACACCAAGAAGCGAGGAACACAGAGCGATAAGCACACCTACCACAAGCGCATAGCGCACAAATGGGTACTGCCAATAAAAACTAATTTTTCCCAAAATTGCATTCAAACCCATCACTGCCACTCACCTTCCTCTTTCTGTGCTTCCCTTTTTTGTATCATTCTTCTATATGCTTTCCTTCTGCGGTATTCCTCTAAGTATTCATCTTTCGTTCCAAAAAAGGTATGTTTTCCTACTCGCAAAATATGGCTGGCATATTTCATAGCAGCTGCAATATCATGGGAAATCATAATAATCGTAATACCATCAATTTCATTTAGCTCTTCAAGCAGCTCATACATCTGAGCTGTCGCCTTTGGATCCAGTCCAGAAACTGGTTCATCCACTAATAACATTTTCTGTGTTGCACAAAGTGCTCTGGCAAGCAGCACGCGCTGCTGCTGACCGCCTGAAAGCTCACGATAACATCTCCTTGCCAAATCAGTGATTTGCATTCGCTCCATGGCATCTTCTGCCAATTTTTTTTCCTGTGTATTATAAAAAGGTCGAAGACCGCAGCGGCCCTGGCAGCCGGAGAGAACAATTTCTCTCACGGATGCCGGGAAATCCTTCTGACTTGCCTTTTGCTGCGGAAGATATCCGATCTCATTTTGCGCCAGCCCATCTCCCACCATAATCCGGCCTTCCACGGGCTTTTGCAGTCCAAGAATGGTCTTCATAAGTGTGCTCTTGCCGGCACCGTTTTCTCCGACAATGCACAAATAATCCTGCTCATTAACTTCAAAATTTAAATCTGTTAAAACGGCCTTTGAATCATATCCAACAGAGAGATGATGACAGATAAGCTGCGCCATTTCATCTTCCTCCTTCCTTAATTCAATGCCTGTTTAAGCACGTTCAGATTCTCTTCCATAATAGAAAAGTAGTTTGCACCGTTTTGTACATCCTCTGAGGTAACAGACTGCATGGAGTTCATTGTCAAAATCTCCTGATCCTGATTCTGTGTGTTTGCCTTAATAGTTTCTGCAATCTTATGCTGCTCGCCTTCAATTGTCAGGATGCATGGAAGCTGCAGTTCATCTACCTTCTTTGCTAAGAACGAAATGGTCTCAAAGCTTGCCTCACTCTCTGCTGAGCAGCCTGCAAATGCAGCATAGTAATTAAGGCCATAATCATCTACCATGTAGCGGAACGGGAAACGATCTCCAAACAAAACTGTCTTTCTTGATGCAGTATCTACGGTATCCTGATACTGTACGTCAAGCCCTGCCAGCTCTTCGATATATGCTACCACATTTGCCTCATATGTATCCTTATTTTCTGGATCAATCTCACCAAGTGTATCTGCAATAGACTGGCAGATAATCTCTGCATTCTTTAAGGAAAGCCATACGTGTTCATCGTATTCCTTTTCCTCATGCTCTAACATATCTTCTCGTATTTCTTCGCCTGTCATCTCAGCCGGGTAATAGGTTGGCCAATTTTCCATTTCCTCAGATAATGCATCAAAACTATCGTTTCCTGCATAAATATGAAAATGTTCTGCTGCTCCAGGTGCAATGCCATGATCACTAAACTGTACATATTTTGGTGCAGCATCATCACCATCTGTCTTCTCAAAGAAATATCTCACACCACGGCTTCCAGACTCATAATCATAGATCTGATAACCCTTATACTCGTAAGTTCCCTTTGCAGCGACTCCATTCTTGGTAAATTCCATTATTCCGTTTTCACCGTCAATTGTAATTTTTTCCACATCAGTCTTATAGCCAGTCTCATAGTAAGACTTATATTCCTCAGCTGTCTTATCACCATTCTCAGCCTTGCGATCCATTACCTCGTCCAGATCGCCATTCTCAAGATACGGATAAACGGACTGCCACTCGCCGCTCCAGTCACTAAGCTCACGATCTTCTACGTCCTCATCTGCAAAATGAGAATAGCCATGATTATGACCTTCCTCCGCCTGCATACCAGGCATTGCCTCTTCTGTCTTAATTGTATCCTTTAATACGTCAAGAAGATTGATTACCTTCTGATCCTTATTCTGAGATTCCTTCAGCGCATCCTCTACCCAAGCATCTGACTCACCGCCCACATACAAGAAAAGATCACACTCCGAAATCTTAATGATATCATCTGCTGTAGGCTGGTAGCTGTGAAGATCCACACCGTTGTCAAGCAGCATTGTCAAGTCTGCGCTGTCGGCCTGATCGCCTAAAATTTCCCTCACCCAATCATACTCTGGGAAAATCGTTGTCACAATGCTAAGCTTATCAGACTCCTCTGGTGCTCCTGTTGTCTCTGCAAATGCCGGTGCACACGCTCCTGCTACGGTTACTGCACTTGTCAGTGCTGCCAATACGATATTAAATTTCTTAAAATTTCTATTTTTTCTCATAACAAAAAAACCTCCGAATTAAAATAAATAAGACGAAATAAATACTGCTGTACTCACGCTGAATCCTATATTCTATATTTCCATTTTTTTGAATACAGCACTCAGAATTGCACTCTGCTTATTGCAAAAATACAATCCTTTAAACGCAACTTTTTCTTGTCTTATTTTTTTAATCCGAAAGCTTCACCTTCAGAGAAATTAATGTATGGCAAACAGCCGGTCTGCTCTGAGCCACCGGCAATACAATACAAACTGATAACAATAAAATTGCAGCAAATACTGCACAAGCAAATGTCAGCTTTCTGACCGTCTCCTGGCATACGCTGATCTCATAACAAATCGGACAGTCCTCTCCGGTACAGTCATGATTTGTTTCTGCTGCAACAAAAAATGAAGAGATAAGCACGACAAAAATAACAGCAAATACCACAGCTAATGACAATACACTTCTTCTTTGCTTCATCGTGCTTTCCTCCTTCTCTCATCATTAAAAATTATTGCGACTACTATCTGCAATCCTTGCAGACACCATATAAAATAGTCTCAGACTTATCAATCACAAAGCCCTGTGCTTTCTCAACATGCTCCACAAGCTTATTTGTCTGTTCTGGCTCAAGATGAAACATCCTTCCACAGACACGACACATCAAATGCAGACTTGACCTGCACTCTGGCAAATCAATATACTGATAAAGCACCTCTCTTGAATTATCCCGGATACATCTTTTTACCCGGTTTTCTTTTTCAAGATCAAACAGATTTCGATACACTGCACTTGAACTAACTTTCTGTTCTTCCAGATCAGATGCGATCTTTTGAATCGACATCTGTTCATCTGCATGTGCTTCCAAATAAGATAATAAAATGTCTCTTTGTCTGGTACTATATTTTGCCAATTATTCTGCCTCCCTCTTAGGTTTGCATTTTAATTTGCATTTCATTTGCAAATTACTATATCACGCCTCTTTTTTTCTGTCAATATCTAATTTCATTAATTTCCTTCATATTTTTTAAAGATGCACAAAAATTCTCATATTTTTTCATATAAAACCACTCCCTCTTTTTCTATTGATTCCAGCAATTCCGGCTGCATTTTTCTATCTGCATCAACAATATCAAACTGCAAAAGAGTTGATGTCTCTTCGTTTACATCCAATGCAAAACGATCAAAATTCCCACCATAAACTGCCAAATCAATATCACTGGTGCGTTTAAAATCTCCTCTTGCTAATTTTTCTCCAATAGCCAATAGGGACGGGAATGCGGCACTACAGTGCCGCATTCCCGTCCCCAGTTTCTACGCTTTTATTTACATTTTTACAGTGCCTTTACTCTTGCTACTACGTTCTCTACGGTAAATCCGAAGTATGGGAACAGCTTGCTGTACGGAGCAGATGCACCAAAACGATTCATTCCGATGATGTCACCGTCAAGTCCGACATAACGATCCCATCCAAATCCAGAAAGTGCCTCTACTGCAACTCTCTTTCTTACATTCTTTGGAAGAACCTTTGCCTTATATTCCTCAGACTGCTCCTCGAAAAGATTCATACATGGCATAGATACGACACGAACATCAATTCCATCCTCTGCTAAAACCTTCTTTGCCTCTACAGCAAGGGACAGCTCTGAACCAGAAGCGATAATGATCGCATCCGGAACTGCCTTCTTGGAATCCTGTACAATATAACCACCCTTTAATGCCTCTCTTGAGGTTCCATCAATCTGCGGTAAATTCTGTCTTGTTAATGCCAGCGCAGTTGGTGTTCTCTTAGATGTAACTGCACTGTACCATGCTGCTGCTGTCTCAGTTGCGTCCGCCGGACGGAACATATGGAAGTTCGGCATTGCACGCCACATTGCAAGCTGCTCGATCGGCTCATGAGTCGGTCCATCCTCTCCTACACCAATACTGTCGTGTGTAAATACGAAGGTTAACGGTACGCCCATGATTGAAGACAGACGTGCCATCGGCTTTGTATAATCAGAGAATACGAAGAAGGTAGAAACAAATGCTCTCAGTCCGCCGTGAAGCATAATACCATTTCCGATTGCTGTCATGGCAAGCTCACGAACACCAAAGTGCATGTTGCGTCCTGCATAATTTTCTGCTGAGAAATCACCCTCATCCTTCATATAGGTCTTTGTGGACGGTGAAAGGTCAGCTGCACCTCCGATTACATTCGGCATTCTATCTTTGATACGATTGATCATCTTGCCGGACAGATTTCTTGTTGCATCTGCCTTATCATCATAAGCCCAGAAATCAGCATCGTCACAAACCTTCTCTGCTAAATTCTCATCATAGTAAGTATCCCACAGCTCTTTCATTTCTGGATACTTCTCGCAGTATTCTGCAAACATCTTATTCCAAGCATCCTCTGCCGGCTGTAATCCTTCTACGATTTCCTTATAATGATCATAAACTTCCTCTGGTACGAAGAATGGCTCTTCTGACGGCCAGCCTAAGTTTTCCTTCATTGCCTTAATATTGTCATCACCAAGCGGCTCGCCATGTGCACTTGCCTTGCCCTGCTTTGCCGGACATCCAAAACCAATCTGAGTCTTTACAGTGATAAAAGATGGTCTCTCAGTATCTGCCTTAGCAGCCTCAATTGCCTTGCCGATTTCCTCTAAGTTATTTCCATCCTCAACGGTAATGGTCTGGAAACCAAATGCTTCCATACGCTTCTGAACATTCTCTGTGAATGCAATATCTGTTGATCCCTCAATAGAGATGCGGTTGGAATCATAGAAAATGATCAGCTTAGACAGCTTTAAAGTTCCTGCAAGAGAAAATGCCTCAGATGAAATACCCTCCATCATACATCCATCGCCGCCAAGTGCGTAAGTGTAATGATCTACAACTGGATATCCCTCCTTGTTAAATACAGACGCCATATGACGCTCTGCAATTGCCATACCAACTGCCATACCCATACCAGCACCAAGAGGTCCTGTCGTTGCCTCAACACCAACTGTGTGGCGATACTCCGGATGACCAGGTGTCAGAGAACCCCACTGACGAAACTGCATCAGATCTTCCTTTTTTAAATCACCATAACCAAACAGGTGAAGCAGGGAGTACAAAAGCATAGAGCCATGTCCTCCAGAAAGAATAAAGCGGTCACGATCCTTCCAATCTGGATCCTTTGGGTTGTGCTTTAAATGCTTTGCCCATAACTCATAGGCTACAGATGCACAGCCGAGCGGCAAGCCAGGATGTCCTGACTTTGCCTTCTGAATCGCATCTGCAGATAATACACGGATCGCGTTTACTGACATTGTATCAATGTTATTCATCTTCGTCTCCATTCCGCGCTTAAGCGCATTTAATTTTGTATTTATGCTCAGTTTACCAGACCATTGCGCGAAAATCAAGTTTTTCTTATGTTATCGCAGCTTAATCTGCTGAAGCTCCTCCATTGTCGCCAAATAATAGGTCTTAAACTTGTCGCCCGGAATGACAGTATACAAAGTATTTCCGAACTCTCTCGCAAAACGTATTCTTCCTGAAAATGATTGAACCTCGCAATAATCCGCATCATACATGACAATATTTCTCTGCTGAAATGCATAGCCTGTATGAAGTTCATCCTGCTCTGTAACAGCATTTTCATTTCCTTCTGATGTGTAAATATGAAGCTGATAGCCTGTTTTCGCTTCATCACGTACAACAAGACCAAGGTATTCGTTATTATAGAAAATACGCTGAATTTCTCCCTCAACAGCAATATCTTTTCGAGTAATTGCAGTTCTGTTTGACACGTCAAAAAAGCTGATGCAGCAATCTCCAACTGCAAACGCTTTTGTATCACTTAAATAGACAACCTTCGGGACATATGCGCCATTTTCAGAATAATCAAAACTTGCTACTATACGATCTGCAGCTTCTTTTCCCTTTTCAAAATCGTAAAAAGAAATACTGCTTGTTCCAACACCCTCAGAAATTGAGTAGTATGATACAGCTAATTGCTGACCATTTGGCGAAACACTAATGTCAAGCGGATATCCATCAATCTGGAGCGGATTGCGAATCGAAACTGCAAGCTCCTCGCCTGTATTTCGATAATAAGAAATTAAACTCGCATCCTGATCTTCTAACTGAAGCACAGTTACACCTGTCGATGCAATCACTCCCTTTGTGATTATCTGAGATGTAGTTCCGCTTCCAGTGATTCCCGATTTATTGCAAATTGCAAAATTTTTTCCTTTTAAATCATAAATCAAAAGATAATCACCTTTGACATTTGCCTTTGGATTGCTCATATCATATGGCGCAGACCACACCTTTGTGCCCTTTTTGTCATAATATGTAGCACCATCTTTGTTCATCACAACAATACCATCTCCATATGATACATATCCTGCTGATGACGCATTCGACACATCACTTCTCCAGCTGACTTCATATGTTTTGTAACGCCACAGCCGTTCTGCCACAAACCACGCCAGTACAACAGCTAACACCAACACTGCGACAACAATTCCTGCGACATTGACTGCTCTTCTATGATCCTCAGCCCAGCTTACTGGTGCACTGCGAACCTTATCATTCGTTACCATGCTCTGCCTAAGCTGCTTCTTCTTTCTTTCCCGTTGAAATTCACTGTCCCTTGCCATGTACTTTCCTTTCCACCACTGTGCTGACTTTCAAACTCCAGCTGCATCTTACATACAGCTGCACAGTGTCCAAAAAAGTATAACATATCCAAGGGTGTGTGTCAAAGTTCCTTAAAAATTTTCACGGCAAAGTCAGCTCCTGTCCAATATAAATTTTATTTATATCATCAAGTCCATTTACTTCCTTTAACTGCATAACCATCTGTGATGAACCATAAAATTTTTTACTAATCTCAATCAATGTATCACCCGGCTGAACCGTGTATGAGGCTGGACGATTTACTGCTGCTTCTGCTGCCTCACTCGTCCCCTGTGCTGCATTTTCTTCTGTGGGCAGCGTTGGTGCCGCTACCGTTAAAATTTCCTGCGTACTGCTTTCGTTTTCTTCTGATGATGCTGCATCTGATTCCTCATTTTTTGATGCTTCGGTGCTGCTTGTGATACGATACACTGATGCTCCAAGACCATCCTTATAAAACATCATATCTCCAGAAAAAATCCCGCCATTTTGAATAGCTGCCACATCTTTTTTTTCTGTCTCAGATGAAGAAAGGCTGCTTTCTGGTGTTTTTGCAACTGAAGCTTTTTCTTCACTGCTTTCTTGTATCTTTGTAGCTGAAACTTCAAGCGTATTCTCCGTTTCTTTTAAAGACGCTGACAATGCACCAATGTCATTTTTTGTTGCCGCAATTTGTTCGCTTTCTGATTCAAAAGCAACCTGCTCGCTCTCACCGCTTTTTCTCTCCACGGATGCTCCTACTGCAAGCGCCTGCACAGAATCCTCTTTTTTATTCATCCCTCTTGAAAAAAGGACACCTCCTCCTACTAAAATAATAAAAAGAATTGCCGCCCCTGCCTTTACCCATATGCCGTTTTCTGCTGTTAGCTTAGGCGTCTGATTTATGTGTTTTGACTTTTGCGGATGCTTTATATCCTGCTTTTCCTTCATAATCTTTCTAAAATTAAGCGCTGCCTGATCGCTGACATCCTCACTTTGATCCGCGTTGCGGCTCAGCATATAATTTTGCATTTCATTATTTTTCTCATAATAAACAAAATACCCCTTCAAATGGAGAATTGCATCTTCTTCCTCCATCCAAAAGCTTTCCTCATCACCCTTCTTCCAGTACATCAAACAATTTTCCCCAGAAAAAATCTGACGATGTGTTTTTTTTAATTCTTCACCATCTGGAAAATTTTCTTCTGTTCCGCTTATAAACCAGCCACATATACTGCATCCTGGAAAATATTCCTGTATCACTGACAACGTATTATCCCAGACCTGCTGCGTAATCGCTGCTTTTTGCTCATTTTCCTCTTCAGTACTACCTTGCGCATCCTCTAACTCAACTGCTCCCTTTACAAACCAGCATCTTTTGTTTTCTGTAACCATTTTGCTTCCAAGCAATATACCAGTGCGTACATGCCCTGTACAATTTAATTTACGAATAAATGTATATGCATAGTCTTCCAGATACACTCTAACCCGCTCTTCTTTTTCTGCCATCTGACGAATATTTTTTGGCAGTTTCTTTTCCTCTTCCATATAACACCTCCAGACCAGTTCCATGCAGTTTATGCACGGTATTTTCCATCTTTCTTAGCACATCGTATCACTACAACCGTGCAGAATCTGCCAAAACCGCCTGTCGAATACACATAATCTTTCGACAAGCGAATAAAGCGCTTCTTCCCCGGATAGAATGAAGCAAAGAACGTTTCAGAAAGGCGGTATCTATGAACACAGTCAACTCTCCATCCTATTTTTCGCAAACTGATTTTTCCTCGGAAGGCTTTGCCTGCCGTTTAGCCAATCTTGTTGATTTAAGCCAAAAAAAGAACGGCCACCGACCAATACTTTTCCTTTGTATTGGCAGTGACCGTGTCCCTGGGGACTGTCTTGGTCCTTTAGTAGGTTATAAATTAGAGCGTCTTTGCGATACCATGCAGCATACATTTGTTGTATGCGGATCGCTTGCTCATCCTGTACATGCTGTGAATCTGCGTCAAAAGCTTCATTATGTGAAGCATCTGGGCGACTTTCTCACAATTGCAATAGATGCCTCAATAGGTGCTAAAGAAAATCTTGGCATGCTTTGTCTTTCAAACAGTGCATTATATCCTGGCGAGGGTGTTGCAAAGTCGCTTCCCCCGGTGGGAGAAATCTCTATTACCGGGGTCACAAGCTGCGAAGACAATCCCATTCCATTTCACCGTCAAAGTGTCCCACTTTCTTTCGTGATGAATCTGGCTGATGAAATTTATCAGGGACTTTTTACTTTTTTAACAGCTTACTTCCAGACAGTGCCCTATACTGAGTCAATGCTTCTTCAAGCGACAGATCTGCATTCTCCTGACAGAAGGAATCAAACTTATTTAAACGCTGCTTGTACAGCAGATCCTTTCCAAAGACAGGCTCATATTCTTCCTTGAGCTGCTTTTCGATCTGCTCAATCTCTTCCTTCTTATCTGAAAGTTCCTGACGCTTGCTCTCAAACTCCTGCTGCAGCCCTAAAAGCTCATCCTTGTTGGCAGCTGTAATGTCTGCTGTGATCTGATGACGAATTTCGCTTTCAAAATTTTCAAGTGCTTCCTGGCGCTTTTCTACCGTATTCTGCATAACCTGCTGAATACCTGTGATTTTATCATCAAAGCTGCCCAGATTGTAGCCCGTCTCATCCTGACTTTTCTTGATGCGGTTCGTCATCAGCTGCTTGTTCTTATTATTAATGCGGATCTGCTTTCGAAGTTCCTCCACCTCTTCATTTACACCTGCAAACTTCAGCATATACTTGTGAAGCAAATACAAATATACAGTAAATAATGCACCCACATATACAAAAAATGTAAATGCCAGCACAAGACGATTCGAAATTGCCAATGAGAAAAACAATGGAATAAAGAAAATCAAGCCTACACCAACTAAAATATCAATTGTCCAATCTCTGCTGTTTTTAGGGAAAAACAGCATGGAAATCGCACGCTTTTTACATACGACTGGAACTTTATTTTCTTTAAATTTCAGTTCAATCTGTGCCTCTAGCTGCTGATTCTGTTGATTTAGAGGCGCTGTCTCAACCTGAATGCGCTGTGCTATTGCATTGGCCTTTGCCTTTGCACGCTCAGTTTTACATACATCAATCTGATCTTGATACTGACTCAGCTCACGATCATACGTTGCAGCAATTTCTTCTTTTTTCTTTTTAAGTGCCGTGGTAATTCCCTCTGCCACACTCTTTTCCATGCTGCTGTATGCCTTCTCGCTTTGCTTTAACTCACCAGTCAGGCGTGTCTTATCCTTCTCTGCCTCGTCAAGATCATTTAACAACTGCTTCGCCCTATTTACTGTTTTGATTAACTCAGAATCATGAATTGCATCAAGTGTAACAGCTTGACCAAAGACAGATGATTGAGCTTCTCTGGTTGCCTCATCCTCTGGCTTTGCTTCCACTTCCATAGAAGATTCCATTGAAGGTTCCATTGAAAGTTCCATTGAACCTTCTTGTGACTCTTCTGTCGATGCGGCATCTAATTCATCCTGCTGTTTTTCTTTAAGCTCAGCCTGCTCTGATTCTTCTGGCAGTTCTTTGGTAAGCTCAGTCAGTTCTGATTCTTCTGGCTGCTCTTGTGCTTCCTCCATCAGTTCTTCTGGCTGCTCTTTTACTTCTTCTAGCTGCTCCTTTGGCTGCACAATTTCTTCCAGATTAACCGGCTCTGCTTTCATATCAGCTGATGTCTCCTTGGATGCCTCACTTGACACAGCCTGTTCTGCCTGCTGATCAAGCAGCATTTCAACTTCATTAGCTGTTTCCGGAGTATCCGGCTGCCTGTAATCGTCCATTTTTACTCCTCCTAACGATGATTATCAAGAACTATTCCCATTTTCGCACTTGCGTTTGAGAATTGTTTTTGCTATACTGACCACAAAACAAAGTCAGTTTTCAATCAATTTACAGTTCCTATAGTTTACTATATACTATTTTTCACTATAGCACAAGTTTTTTCTTTTTAGGAGGTTTTTATGTTTCGCATGTGGGGTAAAGTCTTCGCAGACAACCATCTTCTCAAGGATTTTGTTGTTGAAAATCCATCACTTGATATGACCCGCACCAAAAAGGTGTTCGCAGCACTCGAAACCATCGCTCATGAATTTGATCTGGCTGTCCCAATCTGGCTGCCATCAAACATTTCTGATTTTAAGCGTCACGCAAAAACACGCTTCACTCAGGACAGTTTTATTGAGGCAATCGATTTTGACTATCTTGAAATTCAGATCATTGAAGAAGATTAATTCTTTGCTAATTAATTTCAAGATAGCCTAGACAGCCAGTTTATGTTAGCCTTATGACAAATATTGACTTATAATATCATTGATCAGCTGCTCTTCCTTTGGGGAGAGCTTTCTTGTCTGCTGCTTATGTACTTGTCGATCCCCGGATTCCCCCCGGGCCGCCGCAATCTGCGCTAGGCTCTCTTTTAACTCCTCTAACTGCTTTTGATGATCCTTTTCAGGTTCTTCCTTTCTGACAAGCTCTGGACGGTTCACCCGCTTTTCATTCTCCGCTGACACATTATTTTCTTTCTGTGCACCATCCTTTTTCTGCATAAAAAGATCATCCCTCATTGCTCCTCGTGCTCTGGCTGCTGCACTGCTTCTAGCAGCCTCGCGTTCTGGCTGCACAAGCTCGTCTGGCTGCTCCTCACTGATGCCATCTGGCATATCTCTTGCACTTCGCACAACAAGCACATTTTCAAAATAGTGGACAAGTGCTGTTTCAAGAAGATCTTTGTTGGAACTATTTCCCATCAAACCAGAAAGCACAATCATCCCAGCTGCCATCAAACTTCCTCCAGCCAGATACAATACACAATTTTGAACACTTCCTTTATTCAAATAAAGAATCAACGAGGATACGGCACCTATTAGAAATGCTGCTGCCGCACAGTAAATACTGCAATTTTCCCAACTCGTCAGACGTGTTCCTGCTATACGATACTGCTGCTGCATTTTACTTACAAATGCTTCTGTATTTTTCATACCGCAATTCATCCTATAAATGCTCTCGTACTTTGTCTTCATCTGCTGCAGCTGCTTGTCCTTTGCCGCTGCCAGATTATCAGATTGTCGAATCAAACTTTTGTAACAACGGTTTGCTGCAAATCTGCTGATAACTCCAATCACACAAACTGCCGCCATAACATACAGGATCATTCCCTGTTCCAGGTAATTTAACATACCATCGCCCCTTTCCGCCGAAATTTTCAGATTCATTTTCCGGTCTCCTAATTCATACACTAGCATAGAATTGCAAGCTTGTTAAGACAGAATCCATCGCACTTTTTTTACCTCACTCACACTTTTTTTCCATATATCTGATACTTTTTTTCTTTTTTGATGTTATCTGTTTTTTGTGAATGGACATCAACTCGCGTTTATGCTATACTGTTTGCAAAGACGCTGCTAGCTTTTGCTTCATGCGTTAAAAAACATTTTTGAAATATAAAGGAGGCTTTTTTATGACAAGTTACACTCCAAAGGGCGTATGTTCCCGTCAGATTAATATCGAGGTTAATGGTGATACTATCGAGTCCGTTCAGTTCGTTGGAGGCTGCAATGGCAATACTCAGGGTATCTCATCTCTTGTTAAGGGTATGAAGGTTGATGAAGTAATCGCCCGTCTCGAGGGAATCAACTGCAACGGCCGTGGAACTTCATGTCCGGATCAGCTCGCAAAGGCATTAAAGTCCATTAAGGGTGAATAAAATGAAAAAAATATTATTGACTGGCGGCGGTACTGCCGGTCATGTTACACCAAATATCGCTCTTTTGCCAGACCTTAAAGCAGAAGGCTATGACATTCATTACATAGGCTCCTATGAGGGAATGGAAAAGAAATTGATTACAGCACAGGGCATCCACTATGACGGAATTGCCACTGGAAAGTTTCGCCGCTATCTAAGTGCAAAAAATCTCACTGACCCATTTCGTGTTATCAAAGGTTTTCAGCAGGCTAAAAAGCTGATCCGTGACTACAAGCCGGATGTTGTCTTCTCTAAAGGCGGTTTTGTTGCTGTTCCTGTTGTGCTTGCAGCTGGTCACTATCATATTCCTGTTATCATTCACGAATCAGATATGACACCAGGCCTTGCAAACAAGATCTGTATGAGAACTGCTAAAAAAATCTGCTGCAACTTTCCTGAAACAGTTAAGCTTCTTCCGGCTGATAAGGCTGTTCTTACTGGAACACCAATTCGCCGCGAACTGTTAAATGGTTCAAGGGATGCCGGCTTTGCTTTTACAGGACTTAGTAACGACAAGCCGATCCTTTTGATGATGGGAGGAAGTACTGGTTCACGTGCAGTTAATGCCGGTCTTAGAAGTGCTCTTCCTCAGCTTCTTAAGGAGTTTCATGTCATTCATCTGTGCGGCAAGGGAAATCTTGACAGTACACTTGCTCAGCCAGGCTACATTCAGTATGAATATATTTCTGATGAGCTTAAAGATCTGTTTGCAATCTCTGATATTGTGCTTTCACGTGCAGGTGCTAATGCCATTTGTGAGCTTTTATCACTCAAGAAGCCAAACATTCTTGTTCCGCTTCCAGCAGCCGTAAGCCGTGGTGATCAGATTCTGAACGCAAACTCCTTTAAAAAGCAAGGTTTTTCCTATGTACTTGAAGAAGAAAAGTTAAATGCTGATACACTGATGGCAGCTGTTCACGAAGTTTATAACAATCGTGATTCTTACAAAAAGGCGATGGCCACCAGCAATCAAAGCAATGGCGTAGATATTGTAATCAAGCTAATTAAAGAATTATCGTAAAAAAAAGGCAGAACTCCAATTGTGGAATCTGCCTTTTTTCTTGAAATCATGTCTTCTTTATGTTTATAAAAAACTGCTTTTCATGATGCGTAAAACCTTCAATAATAAAAGTTTCTTTTTAATCTTTAAGCGCTTCTCTTAATTTTGCTCCCTGCTTTTCGAGTTCCTCTCTCTTTGCTGGCTTCGGATCCCATGAAACCATGTCTTCTCCGCCTGCATATCTTGGAATCACATGCATATGGAAATGCATAACAGTCTGTCCTGCTGCCTCACCATTATTCTGAACTAAGTTAAAGCCCTCACATCCAAGACCTTTCTTCATTGCCTTTCCAAGCTTTGCAGCAACTTTAAGAACATTTGCGGCATATTCATCGCTGATCTCTGTTACATCCTTAAAGTGCGCCTTTGGAAGGATTAATGTATGTCCTGCAGATGCCGGACCTAAATCAAGAATTGCACGAAACTGCTCATCCTCATAAACAGTCTCTGATGGAATCTCACCTGCTGCTATTTTACAAAAAATACAATTATCATCTAACATAATTAAAACCTCTCTTTCGGCAAATATTGATGCCATTTTCTTTTGTACCCAGTATACTCATTTTTTTGATAAATTACAAGAGCACAAAATGTCGTTACATTTTTCTTGAGACAATCTATAAAAAATGATATATCTAACAGGTAACAATTTAAAGCTGTAATGGAGGTGCTTATGAACGATCAAACCTATTTTCTTGCCAATGCCGCCCATGAACTTCAAACTCTGCTTTCTTTGCTGTGCAGCAGTATTCAGGCTATTGAAGCTGCGCATCCTGAAGTTAGATGCTATCGTTATTGGCCAGAACTCTCCTCTGACTGCCGCTTAATGAATAAGCTTCTTCGTGATCTGACAGATTACAGCATGTCTGACCAACTGACGAAACAACGCAGTGATCTGTGCAATTTACTGCGGCGGGCTTATTTATCATGTCTTCCTCTAACCGAGGGAACGAACAAAACACTTACATATACAAGCCGCGTCTCATGCGCCTACATGCCTCTCGACTCCCCCAAAATGATGGAAGCACTTTTAAATCTGATTGTCAATGCACTTGATGCCATATCTGACAATGGAAGCGTTCAAATTATTCTTACAAAATCAAACGAACAATTTGTCGTATCTATAACAGATGATGGCTGCGGGATTGCACCCAAACAACTGCTTACTATTTTCCATCCTTTTACTACCACAAAGCCAGATGGTACTGGGCTTGGCCTTCCAGTTGCCAAACGTATTATTGAAGGACATGGCGGTCATATACGCGTAAGCTCTGCTCCAAATCAGGGCGCCACCTTTACATTCCTTCTGCCTTGCGTTTTTTCATCTGACAAAAAATAATAATGCCGAATACAAAACCTATTATAGCACCCACTATATGTGCGCAATTGTTGACACCACTTTCGGCAAATCCATGATATAAAGTGAAAAACATCATGAAAATAAGCTGTCTAAGCGTAATTTCTTCAAAATGACCTTTTGACAATAAAACAATACATAGTAAAAGACCTGCGATTCCAAAAATTGCACCAGATGCACCGGCTGTTGCCACGAGCAAATCCCCCTGATGCACATACCACCAGACAGACGCAGCATTTGCTCCAATACCACTGATTAAATATACACCAAGAAAACGCCATTTTCCAAGACAGCGCTCTGCCAATGCACCAAGATACAAAAGAACAAGCATATTGTTAAATAAATGATCCCATCCAAAGTGAAGAAAAACGCTTGTAACAAGACGCCACCACTCTGGCTTTTGAACAAACTCACCAATTTGCAGCACCATCATATTCATCAATGCCGATTCTTTTCCTCCAATCTCACCGACTGCAACGATGCATTGAATCAAAATATTAAGAATCACCAACATCAACGTAACCTCTGGTACTCTGTTAATTGCTATTCGTTTTCCATTAAAACGATCTAAAAAACGCTCCTTTCTAATCAGGGTAGCATAAAGATCACAAAATTCAGACGGCTGACCGTCAAAAATCACTGGCTGTCCAGTATCATCTATAAACCACCTTGGGTAAAAGCCTGTTACAATCTGCTTTGAAATTGAAAAATCATCTGACAGCACAAGTGCAAGAAATTGACACTCCAGCTGTTTTTGCTCTCTAACCTTCTGTGCTGCATAATCAACTACCCTATCAATTCTCCACGGATCGGCTGCCAGCTTATTTGGATCATCGAACAGACAAACTGCATACAGCTTCGTATCCTCTTTGATCCATACACCACAAGGAAAATTTGCTGCAGCAATATTCGTATATCCACCACGCTTCAGCTTTTTTTCCACAAATTCGCGCATCAGTTTTTGATCCACCCTTATCACCTCGTTGTACTTAACAAAAGTTACAATTCACAGGACACATATTTGAATGAACTGTAACTAGCAAAATTCTGTCAGTCAACTTTATCATTAGAAATAAGATTTGTCAATGTTTTGGCTTTAATATCCAATATGCCATAAATGCTGCTGCCACTGCCGCCACGACTATGAAAATCCCAACAGCTGCAAGCAGATTTTTATTGATGAGATCTAACAAAAGCAAACGCTTCCCTGCTGTAAAAAACACATATCCCAAAATAACCATAATCAATAATATGCCAATAACTGTAACTGACGATTTTTTTTGCTTGCATTTTGTTTTTTCCCTCTTAGGTGAATCTGACACTTGCTGCACATTTTTATATTGTTTTTCCTGCTGTATTTTCTGTTGTTTTTCCTGTTCACTTGCACCAGAATCAGTCTGTTTAGAATCGCTCTGTCCACATTCTTGGTCTGTTATTTGCTTATTAATTTGAGAACTTATCTGCACAGAAGATACTTTAGAATCACAAGAATCATTTGTGGCATTCTCTAACCGATCTTTTATGCATCCAACAATTACACTGATTGATAAATTTTCCCGAAGGCTTTCCTGAAAAAGTCCATATGCCAGTTCTAAGCTTCTTCTATCATCATAATCAATATGATCAATCAAAAATCGACATAATACATTTACAGACTGATGCAACGGCATATGCTGATATGGATAATAGCAAAATCGAATACGTTCTAAGCTTTTCGACACATATATATACTGAGGTTCAAGCAATATTCCTTCTCCGTCTAGCAAATAACGCCCCGCCTCTGAAACTGCACTGCAAAACTGCAATAGAAGTGACACCATCTCATCATAGGTGATCTTTCTGGCATCAAGAAATTCCGGTAAGTTTTCTAATGATGTAATCTCATAGCTAAGCGTACTTTTTCCATTCATCTGCTGAACATGTACAGGTAAAAATCCATTGATCCTATTGTTAATCAGCATTGACAACCTATAATCTGATCTGGCTTCCTCGTCTGTCTCTATCATCATATACTGATAATCAAGCCTTCGGCTGTATGATACTTCCATTTGTGCCATTATATCACCCCCTGTAATGAATTTTTATTGCTTTTCGTAAAATGTTCAATCTTCAGCTGATATTTCTTTAGAATCTGACGCTGTTTCTTTATCCCGCTTGATTCCTCTTACAAGTCTGATAAACTCCTCCTGCTTTGATTCATGTACCTGCACTTGTCCTGTAATTTCTGTTGGTGTTCCCCATAAACGCATCAGTGCAAAAAAAGGAAGACGTATTGGTGCCTTATATGTAATCTTAACCATTCCAGGTCCTGCCTTCACCAAAAATGATGGCATATCACAGGCAAATAATTCACCTTCTATACGCTTATTTGCATATTCACAAATTATATCCTGGTTTGCCGTATTCTGCGAGATCCGCCATAAAAGCCCTTTTTTCTGAAGTTCTTCCCAAGAAAAAGCTCCATCTTTCATACTACTGTTTTCTGTCACCAAAAGCATCGCTTTTTGCGCTGTATGCCACGATACTTCCTCTAACACTGCTTTATCATGAGTGAAAAAACCATAATAAATACACATAAAAACAGCCATGAGAACTGTCATCATAATCAAGCTGGCCTCCACAGTAAAGCTTGCTTTTTCCCGAAATAAAAGCTTCTTTTTGATCAGAATAACAATCTTTTTCTTTTCCTGCTTCACAAAACACCTCTTTCTCGTAAAGCTAACATTCGCAGTCCGGTTTTACTACTTGCTTATAAACGCAGTATATATCAGACAATTGATGCAAATTGAGACAAGCAGCCAAGGAACAAATGGTATTTCTTTTTGGTAAACATGTGTTATAAAAACTCTTTGCATCAACTGTACACACAGACAAAGAATACTGCCTACAAATAAAATTTCCAGCCCTATTTCCACCCCACAGCCCGCTCCAAGCAAAAATATGCAAAGTACATCACCCATTCCAATGCCTTTACTAAAACGCGCCAAAAGCCACACTATCATACCTGGAAATAAGCAAAACGCTAAATCAAGGATTTCGCACCCACAAAAGAAATTCCAAATCATTGCAATAACTGTACATCCAATCAGCCAGCACACAGATACATTGTGGAATAACAAATCAGTTGCTGCTGGAAGCAAAAAGCATAAGATAATAAAAATCCACCTTGCTTGCGTCATGATTTTTCTCCATCATCCTGTTTGGCACAGCGGCTGCAGCAGTGACGATCTGAAACCTCTGAAAGCTTTACTGACTTTACATTTCTTCTTAGCGCCGCACAATTTGGATCTGTGTGAAAACGATTTCCACTTGATGTAATATACACCCAAAAACCACTTCCGCCTTTTTCGCATCTGTCACATGCATAATACTTGCTGCCATCATCACTGCGGTAATTGACTACTTCATTATGACGGATCTGTTTCACAGAAAGCTTCAGATATGAACAGTCCAAACTTGTATGGTACACACTTCCTGTTTCCGTAATATACACAATTTGATCTTCCTTAGTCTCATCTTCTATCTTATCGCCATCTTGCGATGGTGCTTTATTTCCGCTCCATACACGCTGACACTCCCGCTGTGTAAATAAAAGTGAACCGAAATTTCCCGGAAGAAACGGAACTCTCACGCGATATGTTACGGTAAGATCTAAATTTCCATCATCATCTGGAAAACGAGAACCAAGTACGGTCAGTCCATCACTTCCTCCTATAATCCATGAACGATCTAAAATTTCTCTTCCCACTGAATACAGAAGCTTTTGTTTTAAATAAACTGCTGTAATTCCACCTTGAACTATCAGCGTGGTCACATCCTCTGCTTCTTCACCGCCTATATCTTCTGCCTCATTTGGCTCTTCAAGCAAATAATAATATCCAGCAGCACTTGTAACTGAATCCTTCATTCCCTGCTGAATCCGCGTCTGTATCTGTATAACCTCAAAAAAAGACATAAGCGCCATAATAACACTAAGAAAAATAGGCAGCACTATACTGGCTTCAACAGTCAGCGAACCGTTACATTGCTGGCAGCCGACTGAAAAACAAAATGATCGATACCTGGATTTTTTTTTGAATGCTTTTCTATGATCAACTGCCAGCCTCATGGTACACCACCTTTCTTTATTTTAATTTTAATCTAATACATACGGCTTTGTTCGCACGAAATCTCATATCCAGACCCAGCAAAACAATAAAAAATCGGTGCCGCCTTCATACTTGCCTTAACCTGTACAGCTCCCAAACAATCCGCCATCGAAAAATCAGGATTTTTTTCTCTCATTCTAAGCTGAATGACATCCATTGTATGGTAGCGTCTATCACTTCGCCCTTGCGCATACAAAAGAAGGCGTAAGTATTCATCATATGACAGTCCATTATTCTCTTTTGCTGTTAAAAACAAATCTCCATCCAAAAAATCTGCGATCTGTGAAAACTCCAATGTCCAGCTTTCTGAGTTTTTAATAATAGGAATATTGCCTCCGCTTAGCAATGTTCTTACATCAACTATAGCCTCAGCAAATGACCAACCTGCAATCATTGTAAACTGCGTCAGCTTAATGGCAGGATATACGCCAGTCCAACCAACAAGAGTAGCTGCCGCTGTCTCTGCCTGAGATGATAAGACAGGATCCTTCCATGCAGAAAATAAATTCAGTCCCTCTCTCATTAAAAGAAGTGAATTTACTGTTGATTTTAAATTTTCCTTATCACTTGTTTTGCCATTTAGTATATATTCTAGCTCATATGCCATTTTATTTGTCTCGCCTGTACTTGTAAAACTGCGGCAATGCTCTAAAAGATATTCTGTAAACAAAAAACTTTCTTCCATTTCACTAATCGCAGAGTGATACCATGTAAAATTTACAGTTCTCCACTTTGATGGAAGATCCTCTGCCTCAATAACATATCCTGATGCAGCCTGATCAAACGGCAGTACAAAATTCAGCCAACCATCTTCCTTGAGCTTTTCTAATTTTTCAAGCCAGCTTTCTTCTATTGCTTCCTCATACTTCTTCTTTTCTTCATTCGTTTTTTCTAAAAACTGCTCATCAAAACTTTCTTGTTCCAGTTCCTGCTGCTCTTTTGCCATTGTCTTCGCATCATCACCCATTTCCAGCTCTTCAAGCTGCTCTTGTACTTTTTCAACCGCAATTCCAAGTGTGCGGTATTTCATAAATTCCAGTACGCTTCTGGCAAATAATTCTCCTTCATTTTCAATGACTGAAACCGTATTTTTAATCTCTGCAGTGCTGCTTGTTCCTCTATATAGATTCCCAGATAAAAGCAAATGGTCTTGTTTTGGATTTGCGTTCATCGTCAAATATTTACTTACAACCTCCTCTATATCTTGATTATTACTTAATTCATTTTCATTTAAAAGCATTAAATCAAATTCATTAAGTAATTCACGATCATACATAGAAAATAATGAATCCATTGCAGAGTCTGTAGCACAGACCAAGCGCTGACGAAGTCCAAATATCCTCGCATGCTCTGTCATCATCATAATAAATCCAATAAATAGTACAAGCAGCAGCGATAAAAATACAGTTATACTGGCTTTCTCATGTAACCTTTTCATCATCCATACAATTCACTTACTGTACTATTTACATGACTAAAAATTCCAGTTACGATAGCGGTAAGCTGTTCTCTAAAAATTACAACAATTGCCAAAAGCACTACAAGAACTAAGATCACCTCAACAGTAGTAACTCCCTTTGTATTATTTCTAAATCTTCTAATTTTCTTCACTGCGCCATCAGTGATACGACAAAAAACCGTATGTTTTTTAATTCCTTCCATCGAAATATACCTCCTTCCGTAATTCTTTATTTTTAATCACTACATACTCATAAATGCAGGTATCATTACTATAGCCATTACTAATCCAAGCAAAAGAAACATCGGAAACAACATTTTGGTTTCCATACGCTCACCATCCTGTATTGCTTGGTTTTTTCTCTGTTCTAACGCCTGTGTCAGTTCTTGATCAAGCTGCTGCTCTAATCCCGATATTCCTTGACGCAAATTCTGTTCAAGGCTGCTTCCTAACTTCAAATAGCAGTGTGCTCTGCACCTCCTTCCAAATGCACCATATGCTGCTGCTTCATTTACACCTGCCTCTATTTGATTTCGGGTAACAAGCATTTCTTCAAACAGATAACGTTGATATCCCTTGCATTTATGCTGTGTTTCTTCATATTCTGCAGTCAAACGATTCCATGCCGTGCGTACATTTAATCCACACTGAATCATCAATCCTAACTCAAACACAAAATTAGGATAATCAGCTATCAGCTGTTTATTTCGATTCTCAAATGCTTCTTTCCTTTTTTGCCTTGCAATTTCATATAAAATAAACGGCAATAGTAAAAATAGCGCTGGCATCAGGCGGATCGGCTGTGTTTGCACTGTTTTATAGGTTAACTTCTTTCCTTCTATATTTTCAGGAAGCGTCACTATAGACTTTGTTTTCGTATTATTATTTTCATCCTTTAACTGTTTTGTCAAAAGCATCATATAATACTGCGCATCCTTCTTTGGCATCATCAGTCTCACATCAAGCGTGTAATACTGTTCATACATAGAATAAGATAGCTTTACCTGAAGCTGAGCAGTAACACCTTCTGGAGGGATATCTTGTATTTGAATCACGCCAAAATCATCCAAAAGTTCTGGAGTTAAGCTTTTCCACGCCACACGTATTCCATAAATTGTGGAAGAAACGAGAGAAAGATTAGTCTGAACATTTTCAAGTGATTCATTCTCTCCTAAAATCTGTTCTTTTACTGAATCAAATGCATCATCAAACACAGCCATCATGCCTTGTGTCTCTGGTTCTTTTCCATCTACACTTACGTGAATGGTCTGATCTCCCTCTTCTAAACCTTCCACTGTCAAACTATAGTCTTTTGTCTGTCCAAACTCCGGACGCTCTAGCTCTGTTTTTGGTACTTGCGTATCTGGAAGAAATGAAACAACAATTCCAAGCACACTCGCAAAAAATAAACATATCCAGAAATTTACCATTTGCCTTGCGCCTTGAAGCTGCAACTTTTTCTTTGCATCCTCTCTTACATATAAGGCATTTGCCCACTCTCTTTCTTCTTCACTTTGAGCTGGCTGCTTCTTTAAAAGCAAATCATAAATCCACAGTCCCATTGGAAATAAAAACCGTAACCATTCTTTTTTGTTTCCCTCACTCAGAATGTTGTCAATTGTTTCCTTTTTATAATCTCGTTTCCATACAGCAATTACTACTAATCCCACCATCAGACAACTAAAAAACAACGCCATGCAGCACACCTCCCTATTATTGCCTTTCAGCAACTTCATTCTTTCTTGTTTTAGTTACAGCATCCTTAATTACAGACTATTCTAGTCTCGTTATCCTCTCAGAAAGAAGATATGCCGTTATATAAATAAAAAGGCACACTGTCATAATCATCTTTCCTGTCATCGTCTCATACATTACACTAAGCAGCTGCGGTGATGTAACAGATAAATATAAAAGGATTCCAACTGGCATCAAATTCATAATCTTTTGTTCTAGCTTTTTCCCTGCAAGCATTGTCTCGATCTGAGACTGCGTCTGCACTTTCAATACAAGCTGACTAGCGATTTTCTGCAAAATAAATGGCATTGATGCACCACTTCTCTTAGCAAGCGCAAAAGCTTTTGCAAATTCTTTTACTTCTTCTATCTCACATGCATCTGCAAACGACAGCCATACCTGCTCAGCAGGTTCTCCCAAACTCATTTTTGTAAGCATTGTCTGCATAACCTGAACCATATAAGCAGTTTCTCCTTCCATCATAGATAGCTGCTCAGAAGCCTCCTGCATTGCATTTTCTGCTGAATGGCCAGTCCTAAATGCACCAGATAACAATTGAATTAATTCTTGAAATTCGCGTCTGATACGCTGTATTTGCTTTTCATGCAGCGATTTTCTAATCCATCGAAAGAAAAAATAAAGAAACGGTAGCATTGAAATAAATCCTGTCAAAAAATCATGATAAAAAATATAAGTAAGCCCTAACCAGCCTGCTGCTCCCACAGCTCCATACAAAAGCTTCTCCTTAAAGCCTAATACCTCAGGAAGACAATACAATTCCTGCGCTCTTAAGTTTTTCGCAGTTTTTAAGTGAATGAACCGCCTCGAGTTTTCCTGTGATCTTTCCATCCACAACCCCCGTTTCCTGAAATTGATACAGTACAGACAGTGTTACATTTCCTTTTTCATCAAGACCAGTAACTTCCTGAATAGAAAGTACCTTTCGGGAACGATCTCGTAAACGCCCCAAATGAATTACAATATCAATTGCCGAGGCAATTTGTCCCCTTATTGCTGCAAGCGGAAGCTCCACTCCCATCAAAACCATTGTCTCAAGACGTGTCATCATATCCTGTGCACTATTGGCATGACCCGTTGAAAGTGAACCATCATGACCAGTATTCATCGCTTGAAGCATATCTAGCGCAGCCGCATCTCGTACCTCTCCGACAACAATACGATCAGGACGAATACGCAGACTATTTCTAATCAAGTCCCGAATTGTCACTTCATATTTTCCTTCCTGGCTTGCATTTCTTGACTCTAAGCGAACCAGATTTTGGATATGATATAAACGAAGCTCTGCGGAATCTTCTATCGTGACAACACGCTCCTGATCAGGAATATACTCCGCAAGTGCTCCCAAAAATGTAGTCTTTCCTGAACCGGTTCCTCCTGATATAAATATATTGTAGCGTGCTCGCACCAGATTCGCTAAGAATTGCGCTACATCCTCTGACAATGCACCCCATTTTATTAGTTGGTGCATATCAGGAGGATGCTTTGCAAATCGCCTGATCGTAAGAATCGGACCATTGAGCGCGATTGGAGGAAGAATAATATTTACTCGTGATCCATCCTCAAGGCGAGCATCTGCCATTGGATTTGCCTCATTTACCCGGCGATTTACTTTCGCTACAATTTGCTGAATTACATCCTCTAATTTCTCCTGCGATGAAAATGCCTTAGGAAAACGAACTAACTCACCTTGCTTTTCCACATAAATCTGATCATAACCATTGACCATGATCTCTGTCACTTCCGGGTCATCTAATGCCTCACTTAATACATCAAGCCTTCGAAATGAATCATACAATGCCTGTCTTAGCTGCGTCAAAACCCGCACTGAAAATTGTTTTCTGTACTGCGGCATCATCAAAACCTCATCAATGCTTGCATACAATTCATCATCTGTCAGCTCTCTTGTCATATCAAGCTGCTCCACTACTTGGGTACGCAACAATCCAAAAAGATTTTGCCGTTGTTTTTCATCATCTTCATTACTGTTTCTTTGACCTTTCAGCAAAAACAGCTCCTCATCGCATTTTTTCATTTTATTTACCATTCACTCTTTATTAAATTGCGCACATAATCTCCTGCTTCTCCCCACAGAGCGTATTCTAACCGTTCCTTCATTGTTCCATTTTGCGCACACTGAGGCAAAGTTACAATCTGCATACGCTGCAAAAGCTCATCACTACCATTTTTCTCAAGCCAAAGCTCAAAACGTCTTTGCTGATCTTTTGCCAAACGTTCTGAAAGCACTGGCACATACAGCTGAGAACACATCGAAAACATTGAATCTGCAAGCCACAGCTTTGATCCAATATCTAAAACAATCGCTGCGTATTCTGTCTCCTGCGCAATTTTTAAAATCAACTGGCTCCATTCTTCTGGCTGTATTGCACATAGATCCTCTGGACAATTCATTCCAGTAAGCACATCAACTCCATGCCAATGTGATACAAGTACTGGCAATTTTTCCTTTAATTTTTGTCTTTGCCAGTAAAAATAGGCATCTGATAGCGTTCCTTTTTCACCTTGCTCCTCTGATATATTTTCTTCCTCATCCCAAAACGGCAATTCATCAAAACCTATATACAAGACTGATCGCTTGCGCGCCAGTAACTCCCCAAGCAAAAGAGAAAACGTTGTCTTTCCACATCTTCCCACTGGAGAATACACACCGTATATAGGACACGATTCCTGCATTACTGGACTGTCCTTTTTCTCATGATCACTCATATGCTGCATCAATTGATTTAATAATTGATCCGTAGGCTGATATTTATAAATATGGTTTCCCTTCTGATCACGTGCCTGATCTTTATGTTCCGTTAAATATAAAACATCCTGCGTTTTCACAGACATCTCTCCATACGATTCCAAACTGCTTTCTTCAGAAAGAAGGAGAAGCTGCGGTGTATGCCCCTGCAGATAATCTGACAGCTTATCTGCCTGCGAAAATACCTGCAATTCAAATGGCATATTTTCCTTGCGGTTCACATATTCTGCAAGATTTTTTCCATATGCCTCTTCCTGCTCATACATTGCCACTACCTTTTTCATATGCACACTTTCTCCTTTCTTTTTCACTGGTATTTTTACCACTAAAATTTCATTCATAATAAATTAAAATTTACTGATGAGCACATTTTAACAGATTGATAGTTAAAGTCAATGTTTTTTCTATTTATTTAATAATAAGCATCCATATTGTATATATAATACATATTGTGTGAGTTTATATTTTTACTTTTACACAAAAAAAGCCTTACCTACCCCAACATTTTAGAGTAGAAAGGCTTTTTAATTTTACATTATTTTTAATTATATTCTCGAAAAATTGCATCCGATGCAATTTTATATTCTCTCACAGAGTTAGACTTTTTAATCTGTTTCAATAGCTTAGGCGATGCCTGGATACCATTTCCCAGATAAACCCATAACTCTTTCATCTTAAATAAAACATTGCGATCTCCTGACATCTCCTCACAATATCCGTCTAAAATCGCATCATGAAATTTCTTCAATCGCTCAGATGACAGCGTTTTCTCCACGTTCCTTTTTTCGCTAACGCCTTCTTCCATTTCATGATTAATCTCTTCTGCAAGAGCAGGATTCATAAGTAAGCCACGACCTAGCATAACACCTTTTGTCTGTATCCCAAGACCACCCTTTATTTCATTCCACTTATCCACAAAATGAATATCTCCATTATAAAAAATTGGGGATAAACTATGCTCTTTTGCATACTGATAAGCATCCATATGAGGATAACCTTTATAAAAATCCTGTAACAAACGAGGATGAATAATCAAATGATCAATTGGGAACTTGTTAAACAGTGTTAATAACTGTGGCCACTCCTCCTCTGATGAAATGCCAATCCTTGTTTTTACAGAAATCTTCATTCTCGTTTTTGAATATATCTGATCCAAAAATTTGCTCAACTCTTCTGGATATGCTAAAAAACCTGCCCCACGTCCTTTTGCAGTTACTGTCCCAGACGGACATCCTAAATTGAGATTCACCTCTCGATATCCATATTCATACAATTGCTTTTCAATTTCCAAGAAGTCATCAGCACGATTGGTCAGAATTTGCGGAATTACATGCATTCCCTCATTATGTTCTGGCAACACATCATGGCGTTCACGACTTCCTAATTTCTTATTTGAAATAAATGGCGTATAGTAGGTATCAAGCGGTGCAAAATATGCATGATGCGCCCTACGATAGACATAACCTGTCAATCCTTCCATAGGTGCCATTGAAATCTGATACTTCATGAAATTTATCTCCTTCTTACTTTTATTTAGGTTCACGTGACGCCCATTCACAAAACCCACACTCCGTTCTCTCGCTGCTTCGCAGCTTCGTTTTGTTCTTTGAAGTGGACTGGTAAACAAAAAAGCTACCACTTTTCAGTGATAGCTAAGCAAATAGCGGAAGGGAGATTTGAACTCTCGACACCACGGGTATGAACCGTGTGCTCTAGCCAGCTGAGCTATTCCGCCATATTATAAAGGCATTTTTGTACCTTCAAAACTGCACACAAACTTTTCATCCAAACCTATAACCTTCCTACCCTGACCTTTTGGTCAAGCCCTCGACCGATTAGTAGCAGTCAGCTCCATGCCTTACGGCACTTCCACCCCTGCCCTATCAACCTCGTCGTCTTCAAGGGGTCTTACTCTTACGATGGGATATCTCATCTTGAGGGGGGCTTCACGCTTAGATGCCTTCAGCGTTTATCCCGTCCCGACATGGCTACCCGGCCGTGGCGTTGATCGCCAACCGGTACACCAGAGGTCAGTCCATCCCGGTCCTCTCGTACTAAGGACAGCTCCTCTCAGATATCCTACGCCCAC
>ENA-USUG01000207-USUG01000207.1-human-gut-metagenome-genome-assembly--contig:-NODE-207-length-91750-cov-15.557645_pt1 | contig 91750 bp, 66 predicted proteins | sample MGYA00250059_ERZ773394 | MGnify/ENA primary metagenome ERZ773394 (study PRJEB29103, sample SAMN06111957) | human gut metagenome | biome: human gut; feature: ankylosing spondylitis patient; material... | reverse complement strand
TTTCTATGCAGTTTTGCTTTTATTCCTTTTAATTTAGGCAGTTTTACTCTATTGCACCCGAAATCTACTGTTATATTTCTGATTTTTGGCTACCTTAACCCACCGTCTAAAGCCAGTGGGATTGCGGTAGCCTTATTTCAAATACTTTTTTCAGCCAGATTTCTTTCTTTGTCCTGCAGTTTTTCGGTGATCTTCTGATTTTCTCTCTGTTTTTCTTCCAGAATTTTTCTCCCGCTCTCCAGCTCACCTCTTTTTCTTGCGGAAGCTTCTTTTTCCTGCGGAATCACGCTCAAACGTTCCATGCAGTAATCCAGCCTGCTCTTGATCTTCTCATAGTCGGTAAGTTTTAACTGTTCCTGTACTGCCAGAAGTTCTGCTTCTTTTTGTTTTTGCTGTGTGAGATTCCTGCGTTTTCATCATCTGCTCCGCTTTCACACTGTTCAGCTCACGCATATAATCCTGATAATTCTGATTGAGACGGATGAAATCGCTGCCCAGATCATTCCACCAGCTGTAGATTTTTTCCGGTTCTTCGTTCTGCATTTGCGGGATTTTTTCCAGATTCATGCGTATCCGCTCCAGAAGTGTCGGCTCCAGGGAAGAACTTTCGATAAACAGATTTTCTACCCGGATCACCATCCGCTCGATTTCTACTGTCGCTTTTGACAACTGATAGCAAAATTTTTTATTTTTCTTTCCTGTTCCACAGAATTGCAATCACGGAACTGACAAGCAGCAGCATCGGATAGAAGAGTCTCGGCATGATCTGAAATGCCGAAAGTTCTCCGCCAAGTTCATTTACGGCAGAAATCGCCACCAGCATCTGGGCACCGTATGGGATGATGCCCTGGAAAATACAGGAAAACGTATCCAGGATCGACGCTGCTTTTCTCGGCGTGATGCCGTACTCCTGTGCCATTTCTTTTGCGATCGGATTTGCCATGACGATCGCCACTGTATTGTTTGCCGTGGCAATGTCCATCGCACCGACCAGCAGTCCCATGCCGAGCTGACCGCCGCGTTTACCACGGAAAATCCGGTGGATCCAGCCAAGCAGAGCATCAAATCCGCCATATTCACGGATCAGGGCACACATTGCCGCCACCAGGATTGCAACCATGCAGGTTTCAAACATTCCAGAAACGCCATTCCCCATGTTTGCAAGAAGATCGACCGGTGCGATATGCCCTCCGGCCAGCATGATAAACGCCCCGGAAACAATCCCGATCAGAAGCACCACAAAGACATTAATGCCGATAATGCCTCCGATCAGCACCAGCACATATGGGATCACCTGCACCAGATGATAAGACTGGCTGACCTGCCCCTGCACTTCTGTCTGAAAGGACAGAATCAGGATTAAAATCAGCGTTGCGACTGCTGCCGGAAATGCAATCCAGAAATTCTCCCGGAATTTGTCTTTCATCTCACAGCCCTGCCCGTTGCAGGCTGCGATCGTCGTATCCGAAATAAAAGAAAGATTATCACCGAACATTGCTCCGCCCATAACGGATGCCACACAGAATGCCAAGTCAAATCCGGAAGCACCGGAAACAGCCGATGCGATCGGCACCAGAAGTGTGATCGTTCCGACCGATGTTCCCATCGCCACGGAGACAAAACAAGCCACCACAAACAATACCGCCACTGCATATCTCGCCGGAATCAGGGAGAGCATACAATACGCCACACTCTCTGCACTTCCCCTTCCCACAACTCCGACAAACGAACCCGCCGCCAGAAAGATCAGCAGCATCGTGATGATGTTTTTATCACCCACGCCGCCAGACATGATCTCCAGTTTCTGTTCAAAATTTACCGCCCGGTTCTGCAGACAGGCAACCAGGATCGCTGCCAGAAAAGCAACCACGATCGGTACATTATAAAATCCCATCGGGATTTTCATCACATACTCAAATAAAATACCAAGCCCCAGATACAGCACAAGAAATACGCCGATCGGCATTAAAGCGATTGCATTTCCTTTTGTTTTTCCATTTCTGTTTTCCTTTTCTTTTCCCATTTTGCTTCCTTTCTGTTACTGTTCTTCCTTCTTTCTCATGTAAAGCGGACATTCACAATCCGCTTCGCAACCTGTGCGTTCAAGCACTCCGAGAAGTTTTGTAATCTCCTTTTGCGGATCATCCCACCAGTCCATCGTCCAGATGCGATACAGTTTCCATCCAAGTCCTTTCAGCACTTCAAACTGTGCCACCTCACGGTCTTTCGTATTTGCCGACTGACAGTAAGAATCTCCGTCCGTCATAATTCCGAGCAGATATTCTTCCGGATGATCCGGATTGATCACTGCGATATCCACTTTGAATTTTGAATGGCCGACATTTAACTGATACTCGTATCCAGCATCTGCAAGTTCACGGCAGATCTTTGCTTTGATCCCCTGATTTTTAACTGCTTCATTCTCTCTGTAGTCTCCCCTCAACTTTCCATTCTGAGCAAATTCCATGAAATATTTCAGAGATTCTACGCCTTTTGCTTTTGTTCGTCTCAAATTGATCTGATCGGCTGTCATAACAGAAAACACCACCATTTCACACCGGGCACGGGACACCGCAACATTCAGACGTTTCCATCCGCCATCCCGGTTCAGCGGTCCGAAATTCATGGACAGTTTTCCTTCCGCATCCGGTCCGAATGCCACGGAAAACAGGATCACATCCCGCTCATCTCCCTGGACATTTTCCAAATTTTTGACAAACAGCGGCTCTTCTTCCATATTTGCCCATTTATCAAAATTTAAATCTTTCTGATATTCTTCCTGGAGCAGATCCTCAATCAGAGTCTGCTGATTAACATTAAAAGTAACTACACCGATCGTTTGCTTTTTCTGCTCTGGATCGGCATATCTTTTCTTGATCTCCGCAACGATCGCCTGTGCTTCTCCTTCGTTCACACGGCTCTTGCCGCGGTCAAAAAAGCCTTCCACTTTTACCATGCTGACGCGTCTTTGCCGGTCATTTACCGATGGGAACGTAAGCATAGAATTTTCATAAAATTCCCGGTTACAAAAAGCGATCAGGCTCTCATGGCGGCTTCGGTAATGCCAGTGCAGATGTGCGGACGGCATGCCAAGTGCCAGACAGTCATCGAGAATACTGTCCAGATCTTCGATATCCAGATTGTCCTCATCCACCGAATTTCCCGCAAAAAAGCTGGTCGGAGGCATCTGATTCGGATCCCCTACAATCACTGCATTTTTGCCTCTTGCAAGGGTACCGACTGCTTTACAGGTCGGAAGCTGCGATGCTTCGTCAAATACCACAATATCAAACAGATCATTTTCTGCCTTTAAATACTGAGCCGCCGAAATCGGACTCATCAGCATACACGGACAGAGTCTCTGCAAAATATGCGGGATCTGTTCAAACAGTAGACGAATGGAAATACCTCTGCCGTTGCTGCTGATCGCCCTTCTTAAATAATTCAGTTCTCTGCTGACTTCCACCGAATCACTGACAGACGGAAGCTGCGATGACAGCCGGTAAAACATTTCTTCTTTCGTCAGCTGCATACATTCCTGATCCAGCTTTTTAAACTGCCCGATCTGAACCTGAAAACCGGTTCCGGTAAATCCGTTCAGCACCGGTTCGGATTCGATCACGCCAAGAATGATCGCCCGGTAAATGGAACGCAGATATACATTCAATACCACTTCATGCGGAAGGCCTTTTTCATAGGCATCACAGATCGGAGCAAGCCCGTTTTTCCGGCACAAATCTACATTCTGCTGATAAACAATCCAGTCTTTTAATGCGGCTGCATTTTCCAGAATACAGCCACAAAGTGCCTTTCTGTTCTCAATCCAGTCTGCTTTCTCATCGCAAAATTTCAGTTCCAGCAGCTCTGCAACCTTTCGCTCTGCAGCATCCATGCTATTCCAGATAGAAAAGAGTGCTTTTCCCTTCCGGACAAGTGTACTTAAAATGCCCCTCGCCTCGATTTCCTGAAGTACTCCGGCAAAACGTACCATATTCTTTCTCTGATTTTGGATCTGTACTTTATAAGACTGCAATTCTTCATTTGTCAGATGTTCTTTCAAGATCTGTTTCCAGTCATAAGACAGTTCTGCTTCTGCCGCTTCCATTTTCTGCTCTTCCTGCTGATAAGCAGTGATCTCCGTCAGATACAGCGGAATCTGCTCGACCTCCACCGGAAATGCGGCAAACAGCTGCATTTCTGCCACAAGTGCCGCCTGTGCTTTTCCTTTTAAGAAAAATACCTTTTTGTTTGCTTCTTCGTACTTCGCATGATAAGAACTCATGTCTTGACTTAAGAAATTTTCGTTCCATTTTGAAAGCATTTCTGCCTTTTTCTGTTCAAATTTCTCCTGTTTTTCCAGATATTCTTCCGGAACGGAAAATTCACGTTCAACAGAATCTGTTGTCCTCAAAAAGGCAGGCATTTTTTCCGTACTTTCCATACACCGGATCAGTTCGGATACCTGATTCCATTCTGCCTTTGTGACCGGGTTTTTGATTCCGGCAGAGGCGGCAAAATCCGCCATCTGAGCCTGGATGTTATCAAGTACAGACAGATAGTTTTGCATCGCCGGCTCCAGTTCCGTTTTCAGATGCTGACTGTACTGTGCCCTTTTCACTGCCGCAAGCGGATGCTGATACGGATGACCGATGGATCTTCCGGCTGAGATCAGACGTTCCAGATAGTTTTTCTGACTGCTCAGATCACCTTCTGTTATATTTTTGATATCCGATACCGGAAATTTTACCTGTTCTTTTGTTTCCGGAATACTTTCGTAAAGATCAATCAGCTGACGCAGACTCTTTCCGAAATTTCTTTTTTTATGTAGTGCTTTTGCGTAAGCATCCAGTTCGGTACGCATCGCATGGATGTCCGCAATTCTCTGCTCATAATCTGTTTTTGTGCCTTCCATGTCAATCTCAAGACCACGCCGCAGCTGATTTAAAACTGCCTTTTTCGTAGCTTTGTTCGAATGTAATTTCAGACAGAAATCATCGATTCCAAGTGCCGCCAGACGTTTCTGTACCACTTCCAGTGCAGCTCTTTTTTCTGCCACAAAAAGAACTGTCTTTCCTTTTGTCAGTGCATTTGCAATCAATGCTGTAATGGTCTGCGATTTACCGGTTCCGGGCGGTCCGTGCAGTACAAAACTCACCCCTGCGGCAGCCATATTGATGGCATGCAGCTGAGAAGCATCCGCCGTTACCGGTAAATAAGCCTCCTCTTGATCCACTTCTTCCGGGATCGTGCAGTCCCAGTCCACAGCTCCTTCGATCAGACTGTGGACGATCTTGTTTCCCTCCAGGAAATCACGGTTGTTATGAATATCATTCCACATCACAAACTGCGAAAAAGAAAAGTTTCCGATCACGGCAACTTCCAGCACATCCCACATTTCCATGCTCATCACCGCTTTTCGGATCATTGCAAAAATCTTCGGCATATCCATTCCATGCTCATCCTGCGGCGGCGGATTCATGCCAGGAATCGTGATCTCATAATTCTGCTTCAGAAACTCCAGAAGCGTAATGTTGATCTGTGAATCCTCATCCCGCATCTGCATCGCATAGCCTCTGCCCGCAGACTTTCGCACAATGTCGATCGGTACCAGAACGATCGGTGCGTATCTTGCCTGTGCGTTCTTTTTCTGTTCAAACCAACGAAGCATACCAAGTGCCAGATATAACGTGCTCGCTCCATTTTCTTCCAGAGATGCTTTTGCAGAACGGTACATTTTCGTCAGAGAAGTGCTTAAATCTTTCTCGCTGTAAATGGAATGCAGTCTTTTGTGTTTGCTTTCAAAAGAAATAAATTCTGATAATTCTCCCAGTTTGTTGAGAAGTTCGATCTGACTTTCTGCTGCCGGATTCACACCTACATCAGCCGGCCGCGGCATCACCTGAAATGCTTCCCCGTCAAACAGTGCATCTTCAAGACTTCCGATATCCGCGGACAAAACCGGCACAACACTCTTTGTGACACGCATATTGATCAGCATATTCCGAAGGCTCAGATCCAGAAGTTTGCGCTCCCACTGCGTCAGTTTTGTGACCTGTGCTTTTTCCGTACAGTCCGAAAAATCAAAGACCTCGATTTTGCTGTCTGATCCACCTGTGACCTCTTTTTCTTTTCGGTCCTCGTGCAGAACCTCAAACCCGTTTGCCGTCTGAACCCGGATTGGAAGTGGACGGATTCCCCTGCTTCTGGCACGCTTCACATCGATTGCAAAATAAAACTTCCCATAATTGGAAACACGCCGTTTTGCCATGGCTACTGCTTCGTCAAAACTTACATTCTGCCCGGAACACATCGCCGTACATTCCACGACCGTAAGCTCCTGAATGCCTTTTGCCATACGTTTCTCAAGCTGTGACGGATCATCCACCAGAATATCTGCAAACGCTCCGTCCACCAGCCAGACACCGGCAAAAATATGACCTTCCACAACCACCATGAACGGATTTAAATCCATCGCTTCCAGACATGCCGTATAGAGCAGCGTCAGATCCATGCAGTTTCCAAAATGCTGCTCCAGCACCGCATCCGCCAGGCGGACTCTCTGTCCGCATGCCTCAAAGCTCGCTGTCGATGCATATGTAATATTTTTCTGCTGGATCGCCGCATAAGCTGCTGCCGCCATGTTTTTGACACGCTCCTGATCACCGGACTGATAACCGTCCAAAGAAGGATCGCCCGTCCATTTCTCCAGATATTTCGATGCCAGCTGGATCAGACTGACCACCGCCGGATGATTCGGCATTGCAAAAGATGTCAGAAGCTCCGGCGTATACTGAAATCCCGGGAACTCATCAAACGCCATAACCGTGATATTGATCTTTTCCGATGCCAGCACAGTTTCCCCATCCAGAACCGTAACCGTCAGCTGACCGGAAAACTTCTCCGTGATCGATGCCAGATATCCGACATGGAATGTCAGATCCAGATTTCGAAAATGCAGCTCCTCACCTGTCTGCAGTGCCTCGATCCCGCACACAAAATCCTCCATCAGCTCACCGTCCGAAGCGATTTTTAAAAGCAGAGCATTCCGTTCCGTTTCGGATGTGTTTTTGATGCAAATATCACGCACGACAGAAGCACCATTGTGAACCAGTGCATAGTTGATCACCTCATCGATCTCACATGCTAAAACAATGCTGTTTTCTGGTTTATTCGCTGCCTCTGCTATTTCAGGCTGCTTCGTTTGCAGATGTTCTGTGGCTGCTGTATTTACTGCATTTTCTATATTTTTGTTTGCTGCGTTTACAGCTTCTGCTATATTTTCATTTGCTGTTTTTTCTGTCTTTGCTATATCTGCCGTTTTTGTTTCCCTCTGCAATCCAGCCAGCATCCGCTGTGTGGCTGCCTCACGCTCCGGTATGATCAGCTTCTTCCTGGATATCCGAACCATCTGACGATCCGGCCGGATAAACTTCTGACGATCCATCTTTATCAACTTGTAGTCCCCCAGTCTTGTTTGTTTCATTTATCACAATTATTCAGTCATTTTGCAGCTGCTGTTTATCTTTTTCTTACCCTGCACCGTTTCCGGAAGAATGAAATTCCATAGCACAGAATTTCATCATAGTCATCCGCAAACTCTTCTGCATACATTCTTTCATTGATCTGCAAAAGTGCCATATCGCATGCCTTGTCCATATCGCAGAGTTTTTTTGCATATTTTGCCTCAAAAACAGCTACTTTTGCTTCTCTCGGATTGTAAACAATCACATCGCTTCTGCCTTCTCCATGTTCTTTATTCGATTCTACCGGATACCCCGCCCCGGCAAAAATCCCGGCCAGAAATGCATGATAAAAATCTTCTCCATAATCATGATAACTGATCGTGGTGCGAAGAAGCCTTGTCATCTCATTCGTTAAAAGTTCATCATTGCCATTCCACACAGCATTAAACAATTTTTGTCTGTTCTCAAGTTTTGCAGTATCATCAAACCATTTTTTGATCGTAGATTCAAAAATTTCCATAACTTCTGCATTTGGAATCTGCAGAGCATACTCACCATCTTTCAGGTTTTCTTTACATCCCTCTTTTCCTGCTGTTGTAAGATAACCTGTCAGATACAAAATACTCCACAGATTTTCTTCCGAAGAATGCAGATAATCATAGGTCAGATTTTCTTCTATCTGCTGTACAATATATCCCCCGGAAAGCAAGGTTTCCATTTTTCTGGTAATGTTGCTTCCGGCACAATCAATAAAAGAACGAATGATCGCATTATCGCTTGTATTTTTCCAGTAGCTTGCCGGCTTTGCCTGTGGATTATCCTGCAGATCGTGCAGATAATTCAGCACATCCCATGGGCAGTAAATATCATAATTTCCAAAATGATAACCATCATACCATTTTCTGACCGCCGGTGCATACTCTGCCGCATCCGCATCCAGCAGAAGTTTCTCGGTTTCTTTTTGGGTAAACCCAAAATATTCACTGAACCCAAAAGAGAGAATACTGTCCGACACAAAATTATTGGTTCCGGTAAAAATACTCTCTTTTGCCACTTTCAGACATCCAGTGATCACTGCAAACTTTACAGATGGATTATCTTTCAGAGATGAACCGAGCATTGCTTTCATCACTTCCAACATCTCTTTGTAATAGCCATTGCTGCTCGCCTTCGCAATCGGCACATCATACTCATCCAGCAGTAAAATAACCTGTTTTCCATAATGGATCTGCATCATTCTTGCCAGAAATTCCAAGCTGTTTTTCAGCTCCGTCCCGGATGCTCTACACTCTTTTAATCTCTGAAAAACTTCTTTCTGCTCTTTTGCAATTTTTTCGCTCTCCATCAAAAAAGAATGCCTCTGACAGAATTCTGCTATCGTAACTTCCAGCATTTCATACGCACTTTTAAAATTTAATCCATCTACTTTTTTGAATGTAAGAAAAATGACCGGATACTGATTCATCCACTGCACGCAAAGTTCCTTTTGTTTTGAAATCTCCAGCCCTTCAAAAAGTGTTCTGCTGTCTTTTTCAATATCAAAAAAGTGAGCCAGCATACTCATCCCCAGCGTCTTTCCAAAGCGGCGTGGTCTGGTGATCAGCGTCACTTTAGCCGCCTTCCTCACTAACAGATCCGAAATCAAACCACTTTTATCAATATAATAATAACCGTTCTGCCTGATCTCCTCAAAATCAGACATTCCAAGCGGAAGTTTTAAATATCGCATGTAAGCCCTCCTTCCCATAAAAAATGCCCCAAACACCAGGAAAATACTTTGTAGATATACTATCATTTATCTCCCTTTGGTTCAAGGCATTCACGCACTTATCCGAAAATAAGAATCAACAATAAAACTAATAATACAATCACCAGAAAAATCAACACCACGATTAGCTTGTTTTCCAGATTTCCCGTCTTTTTCTCCACACTCACACTTATTAAACAGCAAAATAGATTTTCTTTCTCTTTTATCCGGTAAACACTTGATTTTTTGTGGGATTTTATATACACTTGTCATATAAGTTAACAGTTTTTTTAATGCTGATTTTTCATTAAGGACATCTTCTTTCCTATGTTTTGTTAGTAACATAATTATACATAAAAAGATGTCCTTTTTGATTGCTTATGCACAAAAAAACTATAACTTTTTATTCCATATGGTTCTTTACGGTTTTCCGCATAAACTGTTGGTAAAACTAGTATCTTTTTTCTTAAAAACGAAATCTCTGAACATATTTTTTATAATTTTTCGAACATATTTTTTATAACCATTTTTATCATTGCACGGAAACCGTTATATAACCTAACTTACACCATTTATCCTGTTCTACTTTAGAATAATCGTAATAATATTCCGTCTTTGCAAGGCTGACCGGGTTGTCTATGTAATCATATATATGCTTCTTTCGGCTGAAAATCTGATCAACATCTACATTCAGACCAAGTGCTGCGTATTCCTGCCTGACATCCTCTTTGATCAGCTCTTCATCCGGCGATCCGGTTTCTCCTTCCGCAACATCTTTTACCTGAAACTGATTGCCATCATATTGAACTTCCATATACAGGCGGTTTCCATGTCCATCAAAAAATCTTCTTTCAACACTCTGCTCCGCTGCAAGAATCCACTGATCATTCTGCTTATACTTAAATACTCTGGTATCACCTTTCTGAAAAACTTCAGCTCCCGTAATCATATTATAGGCTGCCTGACACAAATGCTCTGCTGCAAGACGAACCGTTCCGTTTTCAACTTCGTACATCTGCAGTCTTATCGTTGAACTTTGCATATCCGTATATGGTTCCAGATTTACGATCAGCAATTCATCTGCACCATCTCCGTCATAATCTTCAATATCACAGGTCAGTGGCTGAGGATCCAGATCGGATCTTCCCTGAATATCTTCTGCATTATTCGGATAGTAAATATATCCGCCATATGTTTCTGATTTTTCGCATAGATACTGATAATTTCGGGCAAATTTTTCAAGTTCCGAAGCTGAGTCTTCCGTTTCATTTGATCGCATTACAATCGTTTTAAGCTTAATATCCTGTCCCGGTGAAACATTCACGGTGGTTGTTTGCGTTTCATACCCATCTTTTTGAAAGGTCAGGGTCATTCTTCCGATTGCTGATATCATAAATGTACTGTCCGAAAAATTTAAATCCATGTTAAAAACCTGCTGATTCGATATTTCACACGTTCTCTTGCAGAGTACCCCGGTAATCGCATTGCCATTCTGATCTTTTATTTCTCCATTCACCGTTCCCATAATCGTAGAAGTTGCTGCTGATCCAAGATTCAGCATCGGATACTCACTTCTCGTATCTTCTTTGGCATGTTTCACAGCAATCTCCGCTGTATCGATCAGCCTTTGTTTAACCTCTGCCGCAGACATGCCCGGATTCAAAGACCATATGTACGCTGCCGACCCGCTGACGATCGGAGCTGCCATGGATGTGCCATCCTTATATCCAAAGCTATTATTCAAAACAGTACTGTAAATATGCTCCCCCGGAGCAACAATGTCAACATTATCACCATAATTACTATTAAAACGAAGTTTATACTTTCCATCTTTTTTCTTCTCGCCTACAGCCCCGACAATCATAATATGACTTTTTATCAGATCATAGGAAAGCATCGAGCATTGTTTCCTGAGTTCTTTATCAATTCCGCCAAACCACCCTGCACGTTTTACATTATAAGCTGTGAATCCATTTCCATATCCGTTGCCGGATGACTGAACGATCAGAAAATCCACCGTACTGTTTTGTAAAAGCTCGTTCATGATCTGTGTGGCACAAACAGATGAGTAAAACGTATATATATCTCCATACAGCTCGTTAAAATCCTTGCTCCGACCTGCCAGATTCGGAGCAATATATCTTGCAAGAAGCTCCCGTAACTTTCGCACCTTCCCCCAGGAATTGTTGATCACGATCGGCAGTTGTTCTCTTTCTGCATATTCTATCATCTGTTTAAATCCCTGACTCACCCCTGTAGGTGTAAGCAAATTAACTTCTGTGCCGTCCTCTTCCTGTGCCCAGTCAATACAGACCACATCCGCCGATGGAATGACTCCTCTTGATCCCAAATTGTTATCCTGTGCAGCGATCAGACCAGCCACATGTGTTCCATGATCATCTGCTGAATTGTCATTCAGCACTGTGAGCACAGAGTGTCCGTTCCGCTGAAGATCCATATGGCTCACTTCAAATCCACTGTCCATAACGCCAACCACGATCGGATTGCAGTATCGTTCAAAATCCCATGCACTGTATGCACCAATAGCCTCAGCCCACCAGTCCGCACCGGATGGAGAAGCCTCATTTTTGAGATCGCCATCTCCATCCCAGTAAACTGCCGTATCCTCTTCCGGCATCACCGGAAAAGAAATCATGGCATATTGAACACCATCCAGTTTTGCTGCCTCTTCTGCTTTCTGCTGTAACTTGGCATAATCAGACGACGCAACCACGATATCCAGTACATTAAGCGTGCCCGAAAGATCACTGCCTATGCTTTCTCCATCGATTTTCTTTTTTATCTTCTCCTTTTCCTGATTGCTGATCTTCCTATCCAGATAAACCGTGATCAGATTGTCATAATAGATCATATGATCCGTATCATCGAAAAAGATATGGTCATCGGAAGGCGTATAAACATAATCTCCATCGTCATAAGTGACCGTATTGTCCTGAAGTTCTTCTTTTGATGTGGAAACATGTTTTCTTTCACTTTTCTGTGTCTGCGTCTCCGTTTCTTTTTTTACTGTTTTACTTTTTGCCTGATTTCCGGAAGATCCACCGAAAAGAAACAGCATAAGCAACATGACCAGTACATAGACCCCCAACAGAACAGCCGCTATAATCCCGATTTTTTTCTTTTTTTGCTTTTGCCCGTTTTCATCCTCTCTTTTTCTGTTCATTTTTCCTTCTCCACTTTCTGCAGAACCCTGCCCCTGTAACCATATTCACGCTTCTACCTGTTATCTACTCTATATTTCTCTTCCCGCCTGAGTTCCAATACATTATCTGCATCTCCAAGTGCCAGAATTGCTCCGCTCGGAAGACGATAAGGCTCTTTTCTTTTCAGCTTCTGATTATTATAGAATGTTCCGTTGGAAGAATAATCCGTCACTTCAAAAACCCCATTTGAAAGCATCCGGATCACACAATGGATACGGCTGATTTCACCATGTATGATCTGAATATCGCAGTCTGCCCTGCGTCCGACCACACATTCCTTCCCCAGATACATTGGATAGATCTGTCCTTCAAATCTTCCGAACACTCCGCAGATATATCCTGCCGTCGGCTTGCCGTCTATATATACATGCTGTCCGCCTTTTGCTTTTTTCTTTCTGGATTTCACAACCAGAACCACGATCAGAATGATCACAAGAAGCACAAGTATTACAATAGCCGCAATCAGAATATACAGCATCGTGTGATCTTTCACTTCTTCCATCCTCTGATTTGATTTTGCTCTGTAGGTTTTATCTGTTTTTCCGTCACCATCTTCATCCACTTCCAGATAAGTGGTATCCGAAGAACCGGTACTGGATGTTGCCTGCATGGAAGCTGTGACCGGTATCGACGGAAATTCTCTGGTATCTGTGTATTCTCCCTGTGCATTCTGGTATTTTACGGTATAATCCATTGTTCCGTCCGCATAACCATCTATCTTGATATCATAGTCTTTCTCCCGATCCAGACGCAGAACTTTGACCTGGTCTTCTCTCGCTGTTTCGTCTGATTCGTCATCATAATAAAATTGTGAGAAATCGATTTCATTATCACTGTCTTCCGACAGCTGTTCCGTATTTTCATAGGTCAGGGCACCAAAGGATGTTCTGGTATTTTCAGAATCCACTTTAGATGACAGTGTCTCCCCGCCGCTTGTAACCGTCACATCCACCGGGCACGCAATACGGATATAAACATATTGCCGTCCGCCGATCTGATTTGCGATATCTTCAAAGAAAAAGATCAGGTCATCCGCACTTTTCACTTCGTAATGTAAGCCCGGACTTGCCATGCTTTCCATCAGATTCTGTGCACCGGTTAATTCACCGCCATACACATTTTCGAAAAATCCAAGCGTATAAACATAGTACCCCTTGTTTTTCAATTCTTCCGCATAAGTAATCAGTGCATCTTCATAACTGCCATTCTCATTAGGTCCATCATTCGGAAGACCATCTGACATCAGCATTATGATCTTCCTATCTGCCGTACTGCTCGAAAGTATCTGATCCGCATTCTCCAGTCCGGCATACATGTTAGTTCCGCCGCCTGCCTCCATAGCATCCACCGAATCCGTCAGATCCGCTTCGTTTTCCGATAATTCCGACAGTACCGAAGCACTGTTCTCATAGCCTACCAGTGCTACACGGGAATCCTGTTCAAACACCGTGTTAATAAATTTCTGTGAAGCCTGTTTTGTCTGATCTAACGGATCTCCGGCCATACTTCCGGAGTTATCAAGAACCATTACCACATCCCTTGTAACATTCGAATTTTGCCTTCTGTTTGTTTCTTCGGTATGATTAGTTTCCTGACTCGATGCCATGCTGCGTGCCCGCTCCACTGCCGCCTGTGCATTGAGCATTCCATAGTGGTATTTTTTTGATCCATTGTTGTTCGTATACTCCAGAGTGCCTTCCGCAGTATTTTTAATAATATCAACAACCTGTGCACCCGTCAGGTTTTTGTTGATTGAAAAGCACATTGCCGCAACACCGGTCGCATGCGGCGTTGCCATGGAAGTGCCGCTTAATGTTCCATAATCATTTGTTTCTTTTGTACTGTCAATATCCACACCGGGAGCTACCACATCTACTCGATCTCCACAATTGCTGAAATCAGCGACCTTGTACTGCCCGTTTCCCAGGTTTTCTGCCGCACCAACAACCAGTATTCTGCTTCTGACTTCCGGATTTGTGATCGCAGTAATAAAATCATTTGACTCTACACAACCATCTTTGTTTGCATTACTGATACGGTCTTGGAAGTCTTCATTCTGTTTATATTTTTGATATCGACTTTTCTGTTCATCTCTGTAAAGAATATATCCAAATGTTGCATCCGAATCATCTGCATCTGCACGCACAAAAGACTCCGTAGAATTATCATTTCCTGCCGCTTTGCATATCACAAAATCATTGTACGGCAACAGGCTCGCAAAATAATCTCCCATCTCCTGTGCAAGTGTGTTTATTGCTAATTGTGCCATTTCATTTCCTCTGGCAGCTCCATAAGTCAACTCATAATAGCCAATGCTCATATTCAATACTTTACAGTGATTTGCAACTACCAGATAAAAAACACCTACCTGCATCCCCATAGTACTTCCATATGTTCCTTCTGCTTTTTCAAAGGATGCTCCATACAGTCTCGCTTTCGGAAAAACACCACAGACTCCTGTATCATTATTAAAAAGTGCACCTATAGTTCCGGAAACATGTGTTCCGTGTGTGTTATTTAACTGATCTGCATTTTCCAGGATTCCGTAAAATTTCAGATCATCATGGTTATAAAACTGATTGTCGTAAACGCCCACATTTACCTGATGCATTTCATCTCGATAGTCCCACGCCTCCGGTGCATGGATCGCTTCCATTCCCCAGTTTGATCCTGACGGTGTCCTTTCCCATTCATCTTTCCATTTTTCGTCATTTGGATAAAAGGCTTCCAGATCATATTCCAGAACATGGTTTACCGTGCAGCTCATCACACTGTCACTGCCTCCAAATTCTTCGATCATGTCATCCAGTTCATCCCTTGAATAACTTTGCGGAAACTCCACCTGATAAATATTCAGTTTCTCGATTTTTCCGACAATATCTCCCTGATACGGATTGATCAGTTTTTTAACTTCCGCTTCACTTACCCCGTCTGTCATGGTCAGAACCAGCTGATTATCTGCATACTTCAAGCCATCTTCTTCCGCCCATGCAACGTTTTGTTCATCAACATCTTTGCAATAGTAAACACCGGCATCCGGCATCGCATCTGTCTCCGAATCCGCTTCTTTTTTTACCGCCACCTGTGTCTGATTCTGGCTTCCGCCCATCTGCGAATACAGATAAATACCGCAGACACCTGCCACAAAAATCAAAATCATGACACTAAGTACAATGGCCAGTGCCTTTTTTTCTTTCTGATTTTTTCTCATCTTCCCATTCCCCCGTTTTTCCATCTGATATAACAAAATCCAGCTCATTTGTCCCGCAGGACAAATGGCCGGATTCTGTCCAACGAATTGTCAGTCTTAACCTAATTTGATCTCATTGCTGCCATCTGCCAGCTGTAATACCGTTCCGGCAGGGAAGCTCATCGGCATATCCTTCTGAAGTCTTGTTCCATTCACATAGGTTCCATTTGTTGAATGATCCTTAACAATATAAGTATTCGTTGCCGCTTTGTAACGGATGCTGCAGTGTACATTGCTCACCATCGGGGAGTTGATAAGCATGTTTGTGTTCTGTCTGCTCTTTCCGACAACAATCTTTGCAGTTTCCGGAAGTGAAAATCCCTGTCCGGCCGCAACACCTTTGATGCACACAACCTGTCCCATCTGAGGCTGCTGCTGTGCTTTTATCTTTTCTTCCAGTTCTTTTTTCTGACGCTCGAGCTCTTCTTTTTCTCTGCGAAGACGCTCTTCTTCTCTTCTGCGGATTTCTTCCTGTCTCTTCTTCTCCTCAAGTTCTCTCTGCTTTCTTGCCCAATCCGGATCATAGTCTGGTCTTGGTTCTTGCCAGCCTGGTCCATCTACTAGTACTGGTACTTCCTCTTTTGCACTTCCGCCAACAAACATGCAGACCACGCTCCACACTAGAATCAGAATGGCGATGATCATAGCTACCAGAAATGCCGGACCATAAAAACAGGCTATCATTTTGGATGCCATGGAAGACATCAGTGATTCTGAAAGTGGAATCTGGGAAAACAGCTCATTGAATGCACTGCTTTTTGCAGCCATTCCCGGTGTTGCAAAACGCAGAAATCCAAAAATACCGGCTGCTGCCAAACTGTATCCGGCACTGATTCCAAGCGGAATATATTTTGACCACTCAAGTACAAATCCGAGGATCACAAGGATAATAACCAAAATTGCAACAATATAAATAATCCAGAACATAATACGCCATACATTATAACCAGATTTTACAGCTGCTATCGTTTCATCATCCGCATCTTCTGCATCGGTTCCGAAAAATTTATCCGCACTTTTGATCATAATGTTGCCAACAGAAATGCTGGATACTTTTACATTGTTCTCCTGCTCTGCTTCCTGAAGTGCCTTATCTATTTCACTCTCAAGGTCATCCATACTGTACCCTGTAAGACCACCTATCGCCTCATCAAGCTGACTTCCTGAAACTACTTTTTCAACTGCCTTGCGAAAAGACTTTCCATTGATATGAAATGCCGGTAAAAAGATTGTGATCATCATTGCCGCCAGCAAAACGACCGCAACGATCATCTGCCATGCCTTCATTGTCTTTTTTCCATTCATGTTTTCTTTCCTCCTTTGTCCCTTTCTAACTCACACTACAGCAACATAAACTGATGCGATGCAATAAAAACAGTCGTTCCACTCTGTACTGCCGTATATCTGCCCTGATATAATCTTGCACCATTTCCAAGATAAACACCATTCGTAGACTGATCCAGAATCTCATAATATCCCGTCTGCGAATTAAAACGTATCGCACAGTGTGTTCTGCTGACCTGCGGATCCGGGATATAAACATTCACCGTCTCCGAAGATCCGATCGTTAAAGTTCTTCCATCCAGATAGATCGTGCGTCCCGCATATGCACCGGTGACTCCACGCATTCCCGGTCGAAATCCCGCATATGTACCGCCACCGCCTCTGTTTCCGCCATTGCTTACATAGAGCTTATCTGCCCTGTCACTCACCGGACCCCAGAAACAATAAGCATAAAAGACAGCGATAAGAACCAGGATCAGCCAGAATGCTGTCGTTCCGATCCAGTACCCTTTGGCATTCATCCAGCTTCTGTGATAAGTATTGATGTTATAATACTCGTCTTCTCCGACATACTGTGCCGCATACATTAAAATCTGCATGATCATGATCAGAGCCACATTGCAGATCTCCAGGATTGTCAGCACCGTGCCCATATTCACCCTTGAAAAAAACTGAACAAACGCACAGGCAACCACTGCCAGAGACAGCAGAAACGTCAGGATAAACAAGACAATACTGAACGCCGTCTGCGGTCCTCCTCCATAACTCACACTGAACACCAGATAATGGATCAGAAACAAAATTGCATTAAATACGCACACACTGTAAAGCAGAGCCACTTCCTTTAAACGAAATGCCATGATCACGCCAAGACCTGCCGCCGTTAAAAGCAGCAGAATCCAGACAAAATTGCCTGCTCCCATAGCCAGTGCGATCAAAGATAACAATGCCGCAAAGCAGACAACGCACCAGAGAACAAACTCCATCACAACACCTGTGGTTCTTCTTCTGACCAGTGCAGTAAAAATGTTGTCCATAAAGCTCTCTCCTTTCCTAATTTAATAATCCCTTACTTTCTTCCCGAAACTGCCGGATCGAGCCGATCCTTTCTTTGATTTCCGGCTCCATCGCATGTCCCAGAAAGGTCTGCCACTGTCTTGCACGTTTTACTCTTGGTTTTTTCGGCAGACACAGTTTTGTAGTTTTACCTTCCAGCCTCTTTATGATATCGGGTGGTTTCTGCCCGGTAAGAAGATAATAAATCGTCGCACCAAGTGCATAAATATCCGTCCACGGCCCTTCATCGTACGGAATCCCCTGTCGTGCTGTCCGGTACTGCTCCGGTGCCGCATAGTTGACTTTCAGAAATGCCGCACTTAAGACCGGTCTTGCAGTGTTTGTATATTTGGCCGCCCCCATATCAATCAGGCAAATATCTCCGTTTGAAGTACGCATGATATTTCCCGGACTGATATCACTGTGGACAATCCTCTGGTCATGCATGGCTTCCAATGCATCCATGACCGGATTTATGATCTCAGATAATTCTGCTGCGGAATATGGCTTATATTCTCTTTGCCGCATCTCCCTTCCAATGCTGATGCCGGATAAATATTCCATCACCAGATAGGCAGTATCATTTTCCGGAAATACATCATAAATCGTGACGATATGCGGCGTATTCAGGAACTTTGCCATCATCTTTGCCTCTTCGTAAAAAGACTGCAGACCAAATCGATAGGCGTTCAGTTTATCCGAAGACTTCACGGAAACATACGAACTCTCCCGCTCCGCCCACTGTTCCGGAAAATACTCCTTCACCGCAACAAGACGTTTCAGATAAAAATCCTGGCAAAGATATACGATTCCGAAACCTCCGATCCCGACACAGTCCAAAACCTGATATTGACCATTCAGAATCGTGCCGCACGGCAAAACCTGCTCTTTCTTTCTGCCCTGTTCTCTGTACTGCGAAAAATCAGGCATTTCCTCTGTTTCCTGTAAATCTTTCGCTGCAAGAACCGCCTGTATCTGCTGTTTTTTCTCTTCTGCATCTTTTGCAGAAAACAACAGAAACCAGTCCGCATCGATCTTTTTGACTGCCAGAATCTTTACAAAATGCTCATCTAACAAATTCAGTCTCTCCAGCTTCCGTGCCATCTGATAAAGCTGCTCCTGCTGCCCTTTTTTTGCCCGGAAAGCAAGCACTTTGATTTCAAGAAGCTGGTCATACATTCTCCATACGGTCTGTCCCGCTTTTTCCCAGTAGAGCATCCCCGGCAGATAACGATTTTCCATGATGCCCTCCTTACTCATGATAGAGATCCTGATACAGTTCCCGGATCGACTGATACCTGTTTTCCGGCTCGATACTCAGCCCTTTGCAGATGGCAAGATCCCATTCATCCGAAATCGGAACTCCCATGACCTGCAGACGCTGCACCGTGTCGTGTTTCTGCCTCTCTGGTGACGGCGGAATCCGAATCCCGCTCATCAGAAAATACATGCTCGCACACATACTGTAAACGTCCGTCCATGGTCCCTGATTTCCGTCCCGCTTGTACTGTTCGATCGGTGCATAGCCATGTTTCAGCAGAACCGGTGCATTTTCGCTGTTTCCATAGGTACGGGCCGCCCCGAAATCGATCAGAACCGCATGCATATCTTTTCGTGTCAGCATAATGTTATCCGGGCTGATATCCCGGTGAATGATGTTGTCCTCATGGACTGCCTGCAATGCTTTCAGAACATCCTTCAGCAGAGAAATCACTTCCTCCGGCTTTAGCCTGCCGCCCCGCAGTTTGGCATATTGTTTCATATCAATGCCGTCTATGTACTCCATAACAATATATGCCGTCGAATTTCCATAAAAGAAATCACGAACCGAAACAATACCCGGCATCAGATAATAACGCGACAGATTTTCTGCCTCCTTGATATAAGCCTCCAGCCCTTTCATATAGGCGGACTGGATCTTGTCCCAGTGCTGCGTATACGTCTCCGTATTGCATAAAAGAGAAACGGAAAGCTGCTCCGAATACGTGTGCCCGTAAACATTTCGAACAGCGATCTCCCTTGGAAAATATTCCTTGACACATACACGCTTCGCCTGGTAAAAATCCCACGCAATGTAAGTGATCCCAAAGCCACCTATACCAAGGACTCTGCCAAGCAAATATTTTCCGTTCAAAATCTCGTACGGCGGCAGACTGTTCTTCGGCTTCTGATACTTCCGAATATCAAATCCACACTTCGGACACGGCATCCCCGGCCACTGCAATTCCGTCATGCATCCCATACAGAGACTGTCCGGATTGACTAATCGCTTTCCCACTTTGATTCTCACCCCTTTGCGTTTGTTATTTGCAGTTAGTAATTACGTTTCCTTTGACGGATCTTTGACCGTAATGACAAAATAAACATCACTTCCAAGTTTTTCCTGACTGATAAATTCCAATTCCTCAGCTGCTATATAGCCTCTATATCCCTGTCCGTCCCAGGCAGCCGAACACATTGTTACTTTTGAAATCTCCCAGTTCCAATCACTCGTTTTCCCAGATTCTGTCCTGATCTCATAATAGTGGATCCCCTCTTGCTGCAATTCTTCTATAAATTCTTTTGCTGTTTTCCCTTCATAATCAAAGACTTTTCCAATTACCTGAATCTTCAATAATGTATCTCCAGGATTTGATTCATCGTATTTCCTTCCAGGGGCTATATTCTGGGCAATGATGTCGCCAATTTCATGCACACCTTTAACTGCACAATACTTTTTATCCAGGATGCTGGATCGTTCAATAGATTTTTTACCGACTTTCTTTTTCTTATTCTTATCGTTATAGCGATACAGCTGCTGTTTCGGAATCATATCTACTCTCTGATAACCAGTAAAATCAGGAAGCTGTTTCCAATAGAAAAAGTCCGTCGCATAATAGTAAATTTTTAAATCATCATTATATTCAAATGTTTTATCCCTGTTCTCAGCTTTCTTAATCTCACCACTTGTGACTTTACCGGAACTGGTCTCCAGACAGATCAGATCATAATACGTCTTTCCACCTCTTTCTTTTGGAATGAAACGACTTTTATCTTTTGTATCAATTCCCATCTTTTTTGCAATGGTATAAGCATCCAGACCTCTCAGTTCACCGTAACGTACTGTTCGAACGCATAATGTAAGTTTGATCGTACCGGACACCTGCGTATGTAATCCATTGTTCGTATAGGTCAGATCTGCTGCCTTTGACTGCTGTTCGGCATTTTCTGATGCATCATAAAGAACTGTTCCTGCCGGGACTGACTGTTCACTTACCGTTCCAACCTCTTTGGAAGGATCAAAAACAGTCGCTGACGTATCTACTTTCAAATCCCATCCATAATCCCGATTCAGCTTTTCAACTTCCTTTTCTGCCTCTTCACTTGTCTTACCTTTCAGGTCTACCATAAGAACCTGCTGGACATTTTCCATACTGGTCTGTGTCTGATTGTTAAAAGCTGACATTACACCGATTCCGGTGCCGCCGATCAGTGCAATACCAAGCAGACAGATTGCTACTTTTGCCCCAACCGGCAGAGCAGCTATCTTCGCTTTGATTCCCTTCGGCTTTTCCTTTGGCAAAATCCAGGTCGGCTCATAGACCGGAATAAAGAACTTGCCGTCAAGAGCCTCCATGAATTCTTCCGCACTCTGGAGTCGGTACTCCGGCATAATATTCAGGCACACCATGATCGCCATCTCCGCCTGCTGCGGAATCGAAATTCCCATGTCAGACAGCGAAACCAGCGGATCCTTCTCCAGACGGTCTATGGCCGGGACTGGCTTCTGTCCGGTCAGCATCCGGTAAAAGAGTGCCGCCACCGCATAAAGATCGGTATATGGACCCTGCTCAAATGTATTGCGATACTGTTCAATCGGGGCGTATCCGGCTTTCAGCCAGACATCCTTACTGCTGTCCATAACGGTAACATTTTTCGCCGCTCCAAAATCGATCAGTTTTACAATACCTTCTTTTGTAACAAAAATATTGTCAGGGGCAATATCACGATGAAGCACCCCTCTTTTATGAACTTCTTTTAAAGTATAAAGTACCGTCAGAATAACTCTTCTGCTCCATTCATAATCCTTCTTATTTCCGGATTTCTGAAGAATCGTTTTCACATCCATTCCTTCCAGATACTCCATGATGATGTAACCGGTGCCATTCTCTTCAAAGAAATTCGAAATCTCTACTACACCCTGCACATCATGCAGGGCAGCAACGTTCCTTGCCTCAACAAGGAACTGCTGCAGTCCACGCTGATAACGTGAAATCAATCTCTCATCCGTCACCACGACCGTCCGGCCATCCTGCCCTCTGCCGCAGTACTGTTCCGGATAAAACTCCTTAATCGCAACTTTCCTCTGCAAAATCTGATCCCAGCCAATGTAAGTATTGCCAAAGCCGCCGGAGCCAAGATGATATCCAACAATAAACTTCCCAGCAAGAACAGTCCCAGGCTTCAGAAAACGCGACTTCTGCTCCTCCGGATCCAGACTCTTGCCACACACAGGACAAGTAGAGGCTTTGTCATTGGAAATCTGTGACATACAATGATAGCAAAATTTCATGTTTTCTCCTTATTAATCCTCTTTTAAAATATCAAATGGATTGCCTCCAGATCCACCACTTGGAGCAGTGTAACTTCCGCTGTTATCAGATCCAGAACTTGGGGCACTGTAACTTCCACTGTTATCAGATCCAGAACTTGGGGCACTGTAACTTCCACTGTTATCTGGAACTGATTCAGATGTACTCGGCGTAGTTGCTTTAGGTTCAACTGTGATTTCAATAAATAAATTCATATTTTCTGTAAAATAATCCTTCAATTTTGTGCGATCTTCAGGACTGTCCGATACATCATATACATTTACACCCGTCACTTTTTCAGTTCCCGGATTTACCTGTGTTCCTGATGAATACATACATCCATAATTTCCAAATTTTCCTTCCAGTTCTTTTACAAAGTCCTCCGATGTTTTTCCATTGAAATCTAAAATATTACCTATTACTTTTAATTTTAACGTATCGTCCCCCGTCGGATTAGATTCATCATAAATCTCTCCAGGATCTATATTTTGGTATACAACCTCACCCTTTTCATATCCTGCTCCAGAAATTGCATAGTACTGATCATCTACTATACCTGACTTTTTCAATGATTTTTTTCTGATTTTCTTGATTTCCGTTTCATTGATGTAACGATAAACTGGCTGCTTATCAATTTCCTTCTCTTTTTTTCCTACAAAATCAGGAAGTGGATCTAAATAAAAGAAATCTGTCTCATAATAATGAATTTTTATATCATCTTTGTTATAAGTTAGTTCTTGACTTTGCGTCTTATCATCCTGCAGATCTGCCGCTTTTATCTCTTCTCCTGACATTTCAATCGAAATCAAATCATAATAATTTTTCCCACCACTTTGCTCAGGGATAAAATGATCCTTATCGTTTGTATCAATTTTTAATGCTTTTGCCATTGCATAAGCATTGCCCATATTCTTAAGATCGCTATAATGAAGCTGTGTCTGACTGTTCCAGCTTACATGAATCTCAACTTTATTATTCTGTGTCTGTTCCGTCTGATTTTTCTCAACATCACTCTCTTTCTGTGGATCATATAACGTTTCGCCAACTTTCGGTGTCTGTTTTGCTACCGTATCGCTTGGTTTATCCAGATTAAAAACTGTTCCGTCTTCCTTATATTCCACCTCTAATCCCTGTTTTTTCAGACTTTTAATATAATCTTGAACTTCTTCCTCTGTTTTTCCAGTCAGATCTGCCATTACGATAGTATTTGTAGAAATTGCAGTACTGTTGTTTCGTGTATTTCTTACAACATATACGCCTCCGGCTATTACTACACAGGAAAGTCCCGCTACCAGGGCTTTTGCCCAAACTGGAATCTTTCCGGTTTTATTTTTTTGCTGCTTTACTTTTATACGTTTTACTTCCTGGCTGTTCAGCTCTGCAAGAAATACTTCTGCGGATGGTGTTCTGTCTTTCTGATAAATATTCAAGGCATTCATCAGGGCGTTTTCGATATTTTTTGGAATTGAAATTCCCAGTTTTGACGGCTCTTTCAGATCATCTGACAATGCACGCTCTACAGATTCCTGCGGAACTGTTCCGGTGATCATGTAGTACATAACTGCACCAAGTGCATACACATCCGTCCACGGTCCTCGTACGCCCTTGCTTCGATACTGTTCTTCCGGTGCAAATCCTCTTTTCAGAATGATCGACAGACTCTTGGAATTTGCTGTCGTGACATAACGCGTCGCACCAAAATCAGTCAGCTTGATGTCACCGGAATTTGTAATCATAATGGTTTCCGGTGAAATATCACAATGCACAATATCCATACGATGTACTTCCACTAAACCCTGTAAAATTTTGCGGATAAAGTTTGCTGCTTCTTCTGCAGAATAACGTTTTCCGTTTTCGAGAATTTCTTTTAATGTATGTCCTTCTACATACTCTGAAATCACATAACCTGTTTCATTCTCCGAAATACAGTCATAAACTTTTGCGATTCCATTTATATTCTGCAAATGCTGAATACGATTTGCCTCATTCAGGAAATTGGTCAGTCCCTGTTCAAACTGCTGCTGACCGTCTCCGGAATAAATCGTAACTTCTTTTTCCCCTTCCGAGCGGGTGGAAAAATCACTCGGAAGGTATTCTTTTACAATTACTTTTCTGTTTTTTTCTGCATCCATTCCCATGTAAGACACTGTATGTCCGCCATAGTTCAGGACTCGTCCGACTATGTACTTTCCACCGATGATCGTACCCGGATCAAGATAGTAAGATTCCTGACGAAGTGCCGTCTCATTAAATCCACAATACGGACAAGTAGAAAGATGATCTTCTATCTCATTCATGCAGCCCATGCATAATTTCATATCTCTTTCGTTCCTTTCTGTTTTTACTGACATCGGAACTTAACTCCGATTTACTTTTCTCTTAATGAGCCCTGACTGTATTCCAGTTATCAAATGTTCCAACATAAGACATATACTGATTTCCTGAAATTCTCGTCTTATTTTTATAAAACTTCATTCCGCTTCCTGATGAAACACTCTTATACTGCACAACCTTCTTTAATTTTTTGCCGCTCAGTTTATAACAGGTATAAGTGTTATCAGATGCCCCACTGGAAGTTAAAATGCAAATCTGTTTTTTGCCTGAATTATAATAAATACAGCTGATTCCTGTTGAAGATTTTACACTTACCACTTTTTTCTTTTTGTAGGTATAGATTTTAAATCCTGATCTTGCACCGCTCATATATTCAAAAAACATTTCCGGCACACCATCCCGGTTAATGTCATACAAAGTGTATGCTCCATATGGATATTTTGAATTGGATAACAGTTTTTTCGATGCATATTTTTCATAGGCTCTTTTTACAGTTGCCGTGCTCTGTTTTGCTGCGGATACCGATGTTGGTACAGTGAAAACTGTGGCACATACTGCTAATACCATTGCTGCTTTCTTTAATTTTTGATTCATTTTATAACATCTCCTTATAATAACTTACTTCACTGTTTTTACATATTTCTCAGAAATATTTTTTCCATAATAAGCTACTATTTCAAAAGTAAGTTTATTTCCATATCTTTTCAGATCAGATTCTCTAACAGTAATATAGCATTTACTTGCATCACTCTTTGGCTTGCTCATATCTCTGTCAAATTTCTTATCAAGAGAACTTGCTTTTCTGACACGGATTTTTACTCTCGTCGCACCTTTTACATTATATTTAAGATGATATCGTGTTCCCTTAATTCCTCCAAATTCAACACTTTCTTTACTGATCGTAATCTTCGGAGCTTTTATCTTCACCTTCACATTTGTTTTATATTCTTTTCCTGCCACTGTTACCTTTAATGGAACAGTTTTCAGCTTCACCTGTGAAAGTTTTTTTGAATTAGCCTTGATCGTTACTTTCAGATTACCAGTTTTGTTTGCATTTTTTAAATTGAAATACTTTCCATATGTTTTGACATTTTTTGCTTTTGCATATGCTATTCTGTAATCTGAAGTATTATAAGTGCTGGCTACCTTCGGTACCTCTTTTGCTTTTGCACCGACATAAATCGTGATCTCTTTCTTAGGAAGAGCCAGTGTTTCCTTTACATAGTCACAATTCTTGCAGTGTCTTACCAGCTGTCCTTCTGCCTTTTTCGTTGGCTGCTTTTTGACTTCTTCCACAATCTGATGACCAGTTGCTTTACGTACCCAGCTATCCTTTTCGATTTCGTGTTTTCCTTCTGCATCTGAGAAGTACTTTCCACAGTTTTCGTTTTTACAGGTGTAGTATGCATCGTTTCCGTCTTTTTCGCAGGTTGCGGCTATTTCCTCCGTTTTTACAAGATTATGTTCAATCATTTGAATTGGGATTTTAATAGTCGACGTTTCATTTTCTCCATTTTCGTCCTTGCTATAATCCCCTAAAGTTACTTCATAAGTATAGGAACCTTTTGCTGTACAGGTAGGCTGCTGTATTTCCACAGCTTTCTTTGTTATGATCTTTTCCTTTTCTTTTTTCTCACCACATTTTGTACACTTTACTTCTATAATACAGCGAACTGCTGTTACTTTTTGTGCAAAATCTAATGTCCATTCAGTATCTTTATCAATAGGATTCCATTGAATGTCAACATTTTCATCACTTGCTACAATGTCATCTGTAGTATATGCCCACTGATAGTCTAATTTAGAATAATTATATTCATGGTTATCATCATAGTTTATGACTCCCCAGTCCTCGATACTTTCTTCTATCAGACACAATCCTTTTGCTTCTTCGTCATAGTAATAATATTCTTTTTTTTCACAGCAACACTCATAGTACGCTTCTTTTCCATTTGCTTTGCTTGAGCAATCCGCATCTTTTTTCTCTACAAAAGTAAGCTCATGTTCATCCAACTCATCCTTTGCCTTTTTTAGATTGTTAACAGCAACCTTAATCGTATCAGTATCTGTATTTGCTGAATTTATATTTTCTACTGTTTTTTTCGCTTCGGAAAAACTTTTCCATTGACTCGGTGCATATTTATAATGACCATCTTTATCTTTTTCTGAGATAGTGCTTATTTGATTTTTTATTTCTACTAAATCTTTTTCAGCATTTTTATGATCGTTTTCTCCCTGTGAAAACGAATAATTTAATTTCAAAGTTTTTTGGTTGTCATACAGTGTTCCTGTAATACTTTCACTTACTCCACCAATTTTTAAATCTACATCTGCTGATTTAAAAATCTTTTTCGCCTCGTCTTTTATTTTTAATGTAATCTCAGCAGTATAATCTTTATAATCCTGAATTGTTTCATTTGTTACATCATTTAAATCGCTGTCTTTCCATACTGTTTCAATATCCATTATCTTTGAAAAGTCAGTATTTTCAGTATTTTCAAATGCTGCTTTTGGAAACTTCTTTCCCACCTCTGGTTTTGCCAAATTTAAAGTTGGCTTTTCCACTATCCCAATCAGATTATCCTTTGCAGTTATAAGATTTGTCTTTGCACTTCTAATATCAGGAATATCCTGCTCGGAAAGATTTTCTTTTTTCAAAATAGCTTCTGCCTTGTTATATGCATCCTGAAATTCACGCCATGATTCCTTCGTATAATCAAATGGATTATCATAAGCATTTTTATAATTTTCATCATTTAAAAGATTTTGTAATTCCTCAAGTGCTTTCTGTAATTCTGTCTTTTTCACTTCAACCGCTATTTCTGCTGCATTGATAAATTTATCGCTTCCAGCAGAATGTTTTACTTCCAGACAAATCCATCTCACACCTTCTTGTTCTGGTTTAAAATCAAATATTTGTTCCTCTTCCCTGTCTGCCCATCTTACTGTTTCTTCTGAAGCTTTTGTCCAGTTTTCCACTTCTGAATATGTTAATTTTTCTTCTTTTGAAACATAAATATTGACACCAGTGATTCTTCCATTGCTTACACCATCGTTATTTCCATCTTTCTCTTTTTGACGTGAAGTATAAACAAGTCTTGCCACGTTTTCTTCTTTTGGCAAAAGAATATAAATCTTGTTCTTTTTTATTAATTCACTTGGTTTGGTTGTTGTTTCAGGGCGAATAATTTCAGTTATCTTTTTACCTTCAAACTCTTCACCGTCTTCTAAAGTTGGACCACTATCATCGCCCCATGTTGAATGATATACAGTTTCTTCTTTTCCATCTACGAGTTTGGCAATTCCCTGATCTTTCTGTGACGAACACTCAGCATTTGCCATGATTTTAATTGCCTCTGTTTGTTCTTCATCTTGAAATACACTTAACTCTTTTCCGGAAATAAACGTATTGCTCGGGTCTCCATTTGTATTTAAAACTTCTATTTTTATTTCCGCAACATTTTCAAATGCTGTTTCAAAATCAATCTCTGCTGCTCCATTTTGATTAAATTCTAATCTATACGGTTCATTTCCTACTTGTTCAAATTTTTCTGTATTGTCCTGCTTTTTCTTTATGTACAAATTACATTTTGAGATTGTACCATTCGAATTCTCACCATTTGAAAGATAAACTATTTTTTTTACAGCAGACATTTGAGCTAATTTCAAGATGATATTGTTATTTTTGCTCATCTCTGTATATGCTTCTTGTTTCTCAGGCTGCCTTTCGCCTTCCCATGCAGAATGCCAATAGGTACTTTTGTCTCCATCCACAATTTCATTCGGTGTGTTTGTACCATTGCCACAATCAGCAAAGGCTTTCAATCCTTCTACTTGAACATATGAATCCTGTTCTTCTGTCGTTGGTTCTTCATACACCACTGCATCATGATCGGCCGCCTGTGTAACCGGCATCGGCATCAAAGATGCTCCCATTGCCATACATAAGAGATACGCAACTATTTTTTTCTTCATATTCTTTTTCCTCCTTCCACTATTGGAATAAAAATATATTGTCGTTGTTTCCGAGGGCAATTCTGCTTCCGCAGGCAACTTCCAGATCCAGATTCTGCGGCAGGCAGTCCTGCTGGTCGTTGATATAGCTTCCGCCGCTTGAGTAGTCCCTGAAAATATATTTTTGCCTCTGTGCGTCCCAGCGAACGATACAGTGATGTCGGCTGATTCTGTTTTCATTTTCAAAAATCAGGTTATTATCATCTGCCCGTCCGAATGTGATCGTTTCTCCGTCCTTCATCTCAATTTTCGCTCCGGCATAGAGACCGCACAGTCCAACAAGTACACCATGTTTCTGTTCCGGCTGTGGTTGTACTGGTATATAATGCGGATCTTCTCCTGGCTGTGCCGGTACTTCATTCTTCGGTGGCTGTGGAATCACATTTTTCATTCTCGGTATATCGGAAGTTCCATGATTGACAAAGTATTCTTTTCGATTGTTAAAATAAACCTTGTTTACAAGATACATGGAAATGCCGGCTCCGCAGCTTGCATATGCACCGGTAAACATATTCCATACATCACCTGAACTGTCACCAAATGCCTGATATACAATTACCGTTGCTATCACTATATACAGTAAATTTGCTCCAACGGTAATAAGTTGATAACTTAAGTATAGTTTTGGCCCCTGCTCATCAAAATGTGCCAGTTTCTGTCTTACAACAATTGCAAAAACGGCAAGAAACATGGCTACCATTCCCATACAGATATCCAGTGTTTTTAAATTTCCCAACACTCCGTAAAGCAATTTCAGCTCATAACTGTTTAATCCATACTGTGAACCTGTAAAAAAGGCAATTCCAGATCCAAGATTTAAAAGTGCTGCTGCAAACAGCTGAAAATAAATCACAAATTTATACCATTTCATCGGTTTTTCAAATTGTGTTTCCAAAGTACTCACGCTCCCTTAATTCTCTGCATAACCGTCCGTGTATTTTTTGATTCCTTCCACCTTCTGTTTTTTGCCAAGTCCTGACACAAACCTGAGCAGTTCCCGGTTATTCGGTCCCGTTGTGATGCACTGGGTTCTGGCCTGCTCCAGTTCGCTGAATCCTTCATAACCTGCATTGTAGGTCTGGAATTTTTCAAATACGCTTCGCATGATCGGATAGGTTGTCTGTTCCTGCTGGTTTTTCTGTGTCTGACCGGCCTCGCTCAACATAACCCACAGAAGACGCATACACGCCGTTTGCTGGTCGGTGCTGGATGCCTGCGTGATCGCATAACGTTCTGAAAATTCAACCAGCATTTTGCCTTCTTCGTCCGTCACAACATAGGTCTTGTAATCTTTCAGTGTATTTGCACCTTCTCCTTTGTTGTCTCTTGCATTGTTCATGATTTTGCGATAAGCAACTCCCGCAAGAATGTTGCTTCCGTAAACTTTCTGTTTCTTCTTTCCTTTGTTGATCTGATATTTATCGCTGTCTTTTTCTGTTCCGTTCTGTGCAGTCACACGCAGGGTCTGAAGGGAAGAAAGATTTCTGATCATCGTGTCATCCGGAAGTGCTTTTTTAGATGCCACTTTCTTCCAGGAAATCTCATTGTTCAGCAGCAGGACATTTGACAAACTGTCATCATCTAATACTGCCGCGAACTGATTGTTCAGCATGCTCGAATCCTCCGGATTCTCTGTTGCTTTCTTTGGATCTTCTGCGATCAGTTCTGAAAGTTTAATGGTATTGTCTGTTCGGTCCATAAAACAGGAATCTGTCAGTGTATTGTCCTTGTTGTACTCAAAACTGCAGGAATAGAGCAGAAGGGTGTCAAGCCCGGTTGGGATTTCCTTCATCTCTCCGAACATTTCTTCGTTTTCCGGTAAAAACAGATAAGCATTTTTATCCAGGGAATCGTAAACATTCTCTTTCAGAGAAACCAGTTTGTAGTTTGAGAGATCTGTCACATGATCCGTCAGGAACATATTCGGAAGTTCGTCTGCTTTCTGCAGTGCCTGTTCCATATCTTTCTTAACTTCGATCTGAACCTGGACTTTTTCATCTTCGCTCTGCATTTTCTGGATATTTTCATCCGGATAGGAAGTCGTGCCTTTTTTAAATCCATTCTTCACCAGTTCATCGATCTTTTTTTTCTGATCTTTGTTTTCTACCCAGACTACAATGGTTGTATCTTTTTTTATCTCGGCTTCAAAGATGGATGCCTGTGGTTTCAGAACGGTAGAATACAGTCCAATTCCGACAGCTACTGCCATCGCTGCCGTTGCCGTCAGAGCAATTGCCCAATTTCTGGTTCTTCGTTTTTTCTTCAGTTTTTCTTTTGGATTTTCTGCGATTCTTTTATTCTGCAGTGCTTCCTGGAATTCCTGGATGCCCTGGAAACGCAGTTCCGGTCTGACGGCCAGTGCCTCCATAATGGCACGGTCTGTGTTTGCACTGATCTTAACGCCGAGTTCTCTTGGTGATTTCAGTTCATCTTTAAATTCTCGCTCGGTGGATTCGATCGGTTTGACTCCGGTCAGCATCTGATAGAGAATGGCTCCTACAGCGTAAACATCGGTATAAAATCCCTGGCGGCTCTTGTCCCGATACTGCTCAAGCGGAGAATAGCCGACTTTGATGACCGGTTCTGCCGCCATGCCTTCTTTGCTGTTATTTAAGCGTGCCGCACCAAAGTCAAAGATTTTGATGGTATTTTCATCAGCAATAAAAATATTGTCGGGGCTGATATCCCTGTGAATGATTCCTTTACTGTGAATTTTTTTGACCGCCTCGATGATCGGCATGATAATGCTCATGGCTGCATCCGGAGCGATCACGCCCTGTTTGTCCAGATAATCTTTCAGAAGTACACCGTCTATGTATTCCATTACGATGTAGGCCGTTCCGTTTTCTTCAAAGAAATCAAAAACGTTTACGATGTCTTTGGCTTTTCCGAACTGTGCCACGCTCTGTGCTTCCAGAAGGAAACGCTGGAGCTGCTCCTGAAACTGGCCTTTTTTGTCACCGGAAAGCAGACCGACTCTGGATTCTCCCGGTGCACGGTTTACAAGACCTGCCGGATAAAATTCTTTTACTGCAACCACGACACCGAGGGTCATGTCAAAACATTTATAGGTAATTCCGAATCCTCCCACACCAATCGCAGTCCCCACAATAAACCGATTCCCCAGGATGGTTCCCGGGGTAAGGTAATGTGGCTGCTTTGGAGGAGTTCCTTCTACATAACCGCAGTAAGGGCATACTTCATATGCACCCTTAACGCTAAAACAATTCATGCACAATTCACTCATACTTTTGCTCCCTTATTTCAATAAAAAAATATTTTCTCTGTTTCCCAGTGCGATCTGACTGCCGCACGGCACTTCGATCTCCAGATTCTGCGGAAGACAGTCCTGCGAACCATTCAGGTAAGTTCCGCTGCTGGAATAGTCCAGAAACAGATAGCTCTGTTTTGCTTCGTTCCAGCGGATCTTGCAGTGGTTACGGCTGACACTTCTCTGTCCGGTAAAGATCAGGTGATTTCCTTCTGCTCTTCCAAGTCGGATCTCTTCTCCGTCCTTCATGGCGATCTCGGCTCCGGCATAAAGTCCCTGTATACCGACCAGCACACCATGCGGCGGCATCTGCTGTTTTGCCTGCGGTTTTTCCGGCTGTTCTTCCAGCATTACGTTGTATTTTGCCTCTACCTGCTGCTGTTTGATCTCTGCTACCTGCGGTATCTCATCCGATGTTTCTTTGACAATCTTCGGCGTTGCGATCCATGCCAGCACGGAGAATACGGAACTGACTCCTGAAATGATCAGTGCATGCATACTTCCATTTCCCATAAGGTACGACTGACCTTCTTCGCCCTGCATCAGAAAATTTCCTTTTGTTGCAAACATTATGATATCCAGCAGAAAAACAAGAAAAATAAGAATGCTGCTCACTCTCTGTTTGTGATCTCCAACGATCCCCCATACGCACGCTGCGACGGCAATGACAAGCGGCAGTGCCATCAGTCCGAGAATCCATGCCGCCTTCGTCGTCGTAAAGGTCTGTGGAAGATCCGCTCTTACATTTCCGATAAATATACCGATCGCCCCCTGAATGTAATCCAGTCGGCTCCATATATCCTCCGGATAATTTTCCTGCACCCGTTTCATAAACGGCAGAAACAGCGTGACCAGCTCCAGCAAAATGCAGATGCTGCCCATTACCCGGAATTTTTTTGCGAAACGCTCCATTTTCTTTCCTCTTATCTGTTATTCATGTTTCTTTTTCAGTTCATCCAGCACGCTTCCCCAGCTGAATTTTGCACCGCACAGCGGCATAAACAGAAGGTTGACATCACCTACTGTGATCATGTCATATGCTTCCAGTTTTTCCGGTGTCAGGAGCAGGTTGTTGTTGTGGTATGCAAGGCTGCTGGATTCTCCCGGCTGGATCAGATACATATTTGACTTCGGATCATATACAACGATGGCGTGGCGTTCTCTGGAGACGCTCTTGTCTTCTGTCAGGGCAATGTCCATCTTCGGGCTGCGTCCGATAAAGTTCTTTCCGACTTTCAGGCGGAAATCTGTTCCGATGTGCTCACCGCCAAGTGCAACCAGCCATCCCACGCAAGGTGTGGATACTTTGTTGACATGCTGTACAGATGCCTGTGCCGGCATTCCCGGTATTACCGGTCCCTTTGTTGCTTCTTTTGTTGTATCTGTAAAGACATCATCAAAAAATCCTACGGTATGATCATCATCGTCGTCTCCGCTCTGATTCGGATCCCAAGGTACGGTTGGCGTATCTCCGTTATCGACTCCCATTGTCATATCATTGGCGGAAAAGCCTCCTGCAACCGGCATTACCGGCGGAAATGGCTGCGGATTTGAATTAAAGCTGCCTGCTGTCGGTTGCGGATTCGGATTAAAGGCTCCTGCTGTCGGCTGCGGATTTGGATTAAAACCGCCTTGAGTCGGCTGCACATTCGGCTGAACTTTCGGTGGATTTTCATTCATAGGAACGGTAGGGCCATCGTCCCATGCTTCCGTAGGTTTCCCATCTATTGCACTTCCTCCGCTGCAATGTGGACAGGTTGGGTATTTCTCCTTATCGTAAAAATGTCCGTTCTCACATCTGCATAAATTCATAATGTTTCTCCTTTCCTGCACGTTCTGTGCTCTCATTTACTTTTTCTTTTAATGATGTTTTTTTATATCGACTTCTTCGTAGTGGACCAGCACTACGGAAGTGTTATCCTGTGAATGTGAATTTGCATGTGTTGCTGCCTCTACCAGAGCTTCTGCCTTCTGAGCCGGTTTGACTTCGTCTGCCAGGATAATTTTTTTTATCTGGGCATCCGGAAGAGTCTTGGTTATGCCATCACTGCAAAGCATGATCATATCGCCATACTGCATGGTAAACGGCTCTGTGTTAATATCCATCAATGAAACATTTCCCATACCGAGATAACTGATCAGTGCTTCTTTGTGACGCTGTGCCATCGCTTCTTCCATTGTCATCTGACCGGCTGCCACTTTTTCCTGCAGTCTGAGCCAGTAGTTGTGGTCACGCGTCACCTGCTGCATCTGATGATTACGGATGATATAAATACGACTGTCGCCCACGGATGCCCAGTATAATTTATTGTCTTCTACAATACATGCCACCATCGTTGTCCCGGATCCTCTTCCGTTTTCTTTCGGGAAACTGCTGATCACCTGATCGATCGCGTAAATTCCCTGCTGAAAAAATGCCGGAATGTTTACCTGCGGTGCTTTCTCGATATTTTTAAATCCCTGCACCATCATCTGGATTCCTGTGCGGCTTGCCTTTCCTCCGTCTGCCATTCCGCCCATTCCGTCACATACAACTGCCAGAAGTCTTGTCTTTTTATTTGCTGCCAGGATCTTGCTGTCACTGACATACAGGGCATCCTGCTGATAATTTCGGTTTCCGACGGAGCTTCTTGCCAGTGTAGTCATCTGCGGAACGGTACGGATCACCGGTTTGCTCTGTACCGGCTGCGGTATCGACTCCGGCTGCACTGCTTTTTTTCTTTTTATTCCAAACATCGTCTGCTTCCACCTCTCTTTTCTATTTGCTTTCTTCCGAAACAGCATCCTGTGTTTCCAGCTGCTGTTTTGGAAGATGGAATACAAACTTTTCTCTTCCTGCCGTGATCACATCGCCATCCAGAAGCATTCTCCGGTTCGTGATCTTGACGCCATTTACAAAGGTTCCGTTTGTTGATTCAAGATCGACGATGTAGCAGCCCATTTTGTTGACTTCTATAACAAAGTGCTGTTTGGATAAACGGTCATCGTCAAAGAAAATATTGCAGATATCGGAACGTCCTACAAACAGGCTTCCTTCTACATTCCATTCCACATCTTTGATCATTCCTGCACGGTCGGTAATCGTCAGGCGGATTTTCTTGCTGTCTGCTTTTTCCAGTTCATCCGGATCGACACCGACTACTTCTGTTTTTTTTCTGCGAATCACAATCACGATAATCACACCGATGATCACGACCAGAACGATCAGTCCGATCCACCAGTAAGATTTGATCATGTTCTGGAATTCCACTTTTTTTGCATCCAGACCGGTTGTGATTGTAAACTCTGCGGTGACATCCATCTCATTCTGATCCTGTGATTTATCACGGATGTTAGTCAGATGCAGCGTATAGCTGTCATTATAAAGTTCTTCGCTGGTTGTCAGCGTAACTGTGATCTGATGGCCGGATGCTGCTGTATTGATCGATTCAATCGACCATACTTTGCCTTCTCCGTTATCGGAAACAGTCTGAATCATATAGTTGGCTGCTTCGTTGGCATCCATGTTGTTGACACCGTTTTGATCCTGAATGGAAAATTTGATAGAATTGCTGCTCACTTCTTCGACATCACTGGTAAGTACCGGGGCATCGCTGTCTTTATCATAAGCAGAATAGTCCACATAAATTTTTCCGACAGCGGAGTTATTCACAGTCAGTGCCAGTTTTCCACGGCCTGCCGTCTGATTGGTGGAAGCTGTCAGATTCACCACATAAGTTTCTTTCTGCCACAGTGTAGTCAGTGCCTTAAATGCGGCATCGACACTTTCCGGTGTGGCTTCCACGCTGCAGTCGTAATAATATCCACGGCTGTTTTTCTCTTCCAGAATCTGATTTCTTGTATAGGAAATCTTTTCATCTGCTTCTGCAGAACTGCCGGACTTCGGAGGTTTTCGGTTGAGCATGATTCCATATACCGGAATGGATGCTTCTTTTACTGTTTTGGCTGTAGAAACGTTATTAATATCTTTTCCCTGAGAATCGTCCTCTCCGTCTGTGATCAGCAGAAGAACGGTTCTTTTTTCCGGTGATGCCTGTTCTTTAAGGATCTGATTGATCGAACGGTACAAAACGGTTTTGATATTCGCCGATTTCAGATACGGAATTTTTTCTATTTTTTTGCAGTCGCTTTTCTGTTCTTTTTTCTCTTTGTCTTTGCCTTGTACCTTTCTGGCAAAAACCTGTGTTTTTTCGCCGCCGGCATTGTCCGTTCCAACGGTGTAAAGTGTCATCTCATCGCCTTTTTTCAGCGATTTTCTCAGATTTTTCAGCTGTTCTTTTGCTTCTGCAAACTGTGTTTCATTTACGGAACCAGAATTATCCATTAAAATGATATAATTCATCTTTTCGCCGCTTTTTTGAAAGGTAGTGATATCGCCATTCTGCGTAAGTTCGATATCACCGATCTTGCCGGTTACCGCTGCATCTTTTTTCATCTTTGAACCGGTTACATAGGCTTTCATGTTTGGTGCTTTACCGATGGCCTGTTCTGCCACATACGGTGTCCCTATAGCAGCTGCCTGTACCATGCCTGAGCCTGCCAGCACCGCCAGCATAAATGCTGCAAGAATTCCTGTTATTCGTTTTCCCATTTTCTCTTCCCCCTGCTGAATGGTATAAATATAAAACTCGTATCTCCGATCGTGATCTTGTCTTCCTGTTCCAGTTCCTCAGTAGCTTCCAGAAGCTCATCGTTCAGATAAACCAGATTTCCTGATTCTGCTGCAACATAAAAAGAATCGCTTTTCGGATCATAGATCACGGAACAATGCTTTTCCCGCGAAATCTTTTTGTCATCCACCATCACCACATCCATCGACGGACTTCTGCCGACAAAATTTTTGCCCGCATGCAGACGATAATCTTTTCCACGCTCATTTCCTGTCATGCAGACAAGCCATCCTGTCACCGGTTGCTGTCTGGTATCTCCGAAAAACCCAAAGGAAATTGTCTTATCATCGTCCTCTCCGCTCGCCATGCTGCCCGGTATCGCTGTTCCGGTGATCGGATTTCCCACTGAATTGCCGATAATGGCTCCCAGCTCATCTCCCAGCGATAAACCGACATCCGCAATCGATATCGTGCGGTCATCTTCTTCCACATCCTGAATACCGATTCCAAGCTTTTCACTTTCCAGCTTACAGTGCGGACATACCTTGTTGGTACTTGTGTCGTACCAGTGCCCTTTGCTACATCGTCTTATCATTTTTTCTTTCCTTTCAGGCGATCGTTTTATCTTACAAACACTGCAATCGCCGAATAATTATCCATGTTTGTGCCTGTTCCGTTTTTCAGCACAATCTCTTCCATTTTTCCAAGCCAGTCCTGCGGATCCGCTGCCTTTTTCAAAAGTTTGCACATCTGTTTTTCATCAATCAGCTCCCAGAATCCGTCGCTGCATAATAAAAAGCTGCTGCGGTTTGTCAGTTTTATATCATCGACCACCTGATATTTAGGACTGTCCCATTCCGTTCCCATCACACGTAGCAGACGGCTTCGGTCTTCGTGGTGCCTGATGTCTTTCTCTTTGATATCCCCTCGATTTACCAGCATCTGTGGAACACTGTGATCCTGACTTCTCTGCACGTACTTTGCTTTTTCAAAATGGTAGATCCTGGAATCTCCGACGTGTGCAAATCTTGCTTTATTTCCCGACAGCTCAAAGCAGGTCACGGTCGTCTTCATGGAATTCTCCGCATGCTCTGCCTTCTGCTTCTCCAGGAGCTTTTCCTGTGCTTCCATAATGCTCTCTTCGACACTCATTTCCTTTTCCAGGGCTTCTTTTATGGTTTCCGTCACAAATCTGGATGCCACATCCCCATTTCCATGTCCGCCCAGACCGTCACACAAGATAAAATCCTGACGATCCGAACTGATAAGAATGTCCAGAAAATCTTCGTTGGCTTTTCGCTCCCCGGAACTTGTCAGCATGCCATAGGTAATATTGAATTTTTCCGTTGTTATCTCCTCCCTTATTTGCAGAAAATTATGAAAAAATTATACTTCTTTATTTTTTCAACCTATTTATTTCATATTTTCAGAACATTTAAGTGTTAAAATAAATTTTAATTTAATCCTGATTATTTTTTCGCAGAGTATTCTACTCTGCGAAAGTATAGAAAATATTCAGTTTTTCTAGTAATCCTGGGCATTCTGACGGCTTGAGCTGACGGCGAAAGAACAGCTTAAACGCTGCATATTCTGTCGTTTTAGTTCCATTGTCGGATGTACATAACGATTCATTGTAATGTTTACACTGGAATGTCCGAGAATTTCACTTAAACTTTTTATATCAAATCCGACTTCAACACATCGTGTCGCAAATGTGTGCCTAAGTGTATGAAAATTTGTTTCTTTAATTCCAGTTTCTTTCAATATACGTTTAAAATGATTCTGCAGCGTTCTTGGTTCGATACAGTAATCTTCCTGACAAGTAAGCATATATCCTTGTTTTTCGTGAATGGTATTTTTCAAAAGATTAACAATATCTTCTGGAATCGGAATTACTCGAATGGAACAATGGCTTTTGGGTGTTGTGAGCATTAATTTTGTACGTTGTTTTGCTGCATTTTCGACCTGCAGTCGCTGCATGGTCTGATGTACATAAATGGTATTTTCGATAAAAGAAATATCTTTCCATTGTAATGCACAGATTTCTCCGATTCTCAATCCTGTATAAAGACACAATAGAATTCCTATATTTTTAAGGGAAAGATGGGTACATAAATATTGACATAATTTCTCCTGTTCATGAATGCTGAAAATGTGAAATTCTCTGGCATTTTGTTTGATTATAATCTCTCTTGCATCACACGGTACATCCACTCCTTTTGCCTTTGCATAGCGAAACATATTTCTGACCAGCGACAGGACATCAGCAACTGTTTTTGCAGATAATCCCTGACGATTTTGCCCGCCGTTTTGAAGTAAATCCGAAAAAAATGAATTCAGACACTCTATGGTTAAATTATTGATCGGATAATTTCCAATTTCAGGAATTATGTAGGACTGGATCATATTTCTATATTTGATATAAGTAGAATCTTTTATTTGACATCTAATATCGGTTAACCACTCATTTGTTATATCTTGTAACAAAACGATTTCTTCTTTCAATTCTGCTGTCTGAAAATGCCCATTTTGTATATCTCTTTTAAAAGAAACCATTTTATTTTTTACTTCTCGATATGATTTCGCATAAATATATCCATAAATTGCTTTGTTGTTTGAATCGTATCCTTTAATATATCTTCCTTCCCACCTGCCATCTTTACGCTTATAAATATTTTCTCCCTTTCTTGGCATAACTTATAACTCCTTTCTATGACGGATATTTTGACGGCAAATATCCATATAATATAAAAAATAATACTTCTAAAGCAGGGTTTTCTGTTTCGATCGTGACATATTTTTTCAAATTTCATATTCAAACAAAGTCTTTCAAAGGATTTTCGTATTTATCAGCAAAATTATCCAAATTTATTGATACATATATTGACATTTTAAGTGACGTTTTGTAAAATTAAGTAGAAATTTGATATAAAATCCTATAATTTTGAAATCGCAGAGTAGAATACTCTACGAAATTTAGTATTTGTTCCAACAAAAAAGATTCCAGAAACATTACATTCCCGGAATCTTCTTTCTTTTTCTAATATCTCTCCTACGTCTTTCCGCAATTTTCCCAACATTACCTTTTTTCTATATTTGGAATAAATACAATATGGTACGTGTAATTATATCTATTATGTGCGAAACTTTGATTATCCATAGTCTTTGGCATATATTCATTTTCTCAATATAATCTCTTATTTTCAATTTTATTATTGATAAGGCACTTAAAAATAGAATCCGGGAAACGTAACACTTCCCGGATTCTATTTTTATCACATATTTCTTTTTTAATTCTCATATTAATTATTGCAATTTTGTTTACAAAATGATATATTATTTTACAGGTGCTGCCATAACGGTAGGCGGTTAGTTCTTCCACGGAGAGTTGCAAAGTGCCAATGGCACTCGTTTTGCAATAACCGAAGTGAAACGAATAATTGTGACCCTCCAGCTACATAGAAATCCAAACGGAAATCTACTTAAAAGGAGGGCTAAACCATGAGTATTTTTGATTTCATTGCAATATTAAGCTTTGGCTTAACTTGCTTTAGTATCGGATACACATTCGGTAAGGATATTAATAAACCACAAAAATAGCCGCCCCAGTCCAACAAACCAAGCGACTATTTTAGTTACTTATAAACCGGACTAACCGTCTATCGGCAGCCCTTTTATATAGTATATATTAACACGCATCCTCACACATGTCAAATTTTCCGAACATATTTTTTATAAGTAGAAAGAAAGCTTTCCTGATTTGTTGAACAAGTGCATCTTCTAACTCAACCTCTTTAAGTTTTTTTCCGTTCGGTATGAAATCAAAAATATATGGATCTTTCATAATTTCTTCTGCCAGACAAATATCTGTTCTGGATCACGATTGTAATGTTCCTAAACTGATTATAGCATCCTGAAAACTCTGTCGCAACAGAACAAAGCATGCATCAAGGCACATTCCCGCACCTTGGGCGGCTGCTGACGCTGTCTGCCTTATACACCGCAGTACACACCCCTGTAATCAAAAAAATCCCGCCGCACATCTCCTGTACAACGGGATTTCTCCTGATTTATACTATACTGTCAAATTGCCATATTTAAAAATACTTCCGGCATTCTTGCTGCGAGGTACAGTCATGTATCGCATGACATATTCTTACGGCACAATCTTATGCTTTAAGATTAAATATTCATCAGATCGCTGAGTACTTTCAGTGCTCCGTCTGTCTCGTGGGCCAGTACGCGTTTTGCCAGTACTTTACCGAGCTGTACACCTTCCTGATCGAAGCTGTTTACGTTCCATACGAAGCCCTGGAACATGACTTTGTTTTCGAAGTGTGAAAGCAGTGCTCCCAGTGTTTCCGGGGTCAGCTGTTCACCGATGATGATGCTGGACGGGCGTCCGCCTTCGAAGTTTTTGTTGCGGTTTTCGTCTTCTTTTCCGCATGCAAATGCTACGATCTGAGCTGCCACGTTTGCACACAGTTTCTGCTGGCTTGTGCTGCCCTGGATCACTACGTCCGTGTTCATCTGGTTATTCTTGAAGCCTACGAACTGCAGTGGGATGATGTCTGTTCCCTGATGGAGCAGCTGGTAGAAGGAATGCTGTCCGTTTGTTCCCGGTTCACCAAAGATAACCGGTCCGGTTACATAGTCAAGTCTCTCACCGAAACGGTTTACGCATTTACCGTTGGACTCCATGTCAAGCTGCTGCAGATGTGCCGGGAAGCGGCTCAGTGCCTGTGAGTATGGCAGTACTGCTGTGCTTGGATAGCCCAGTACGTTACGCTCATAAACGCCGATCAGTGCATCCAGCATTGCCGGATTCTTTCTGATATCTTTTTCTGTTCCGAGTTTGTCCTCTTCTGCTGCACCGTTTAAAAATCTTTCAAATACTTCCGGTCCGAATGCCAGGGATAATACGGCTCCGCCTACTGCGGATGTGGATGAATAACGTCCGCCGATGTAATCATCCATAAAGAATGCTGCCAGATAGTCGTCGCTCTTTGCCAGTGGAGATGTCTCGCTGGTTACTGCGATCATATGTTTGGAAGCATCCAGTCCTGCATTTTTCAGGGCATCTTTTACGAAGGACTCGTTGGTCAGTGTTTCCAGTGTTGTACCGGATTTGGAAACCAGGATAAAGATAGAATGTGCTACGTCGATACCATACAGAACTGCTGCTGCATCATCCGGGTCTACGTTGCTGATGAATTTTGCTTCCATCTTGAAGGTATCGTTTTTCTTTGCCCAGTTTTCCAGTGCCAGATACATTGCACGAGGTCCGAGGTCACTGCCGCCGATACCGATCTGAACAACGGTTGTAAATTTCTCACCTGCTGCATTTGTGATCTCTCCGGCATGTACTTTGTTTGCAAAATCTGCGATCTTCTGCTGCTGTTCTTTGTAGAAAGCACGTTTGTCTGTGCCGTCAGCATTTACAGCCTCACCGAGCTGACCGCGTGTCAGGTGATGAAGAACCATTCTCTTCTCTCCGGTGTTAATAACTTCACCATTGTAAAGTGCCTCGAATTTTTCAGTCAGCTGTGCTTCATCTGCCAGTTTCTGCAGATCTTCCAGCACTTTGTCATCTACCTGCTTTGCAGCATAATTATACGCAAGGCCTTCTGCCATCGGTGTGCTGTATGTTTCCACACGTTCTGCACCGTTTTCTCCAGACATTGCCTCTGCGATATTTACACGCTCTGCCTTTGAAAGATTTTTAAATGCTTCCAGTGTATCCAGGTTGTTCCAGGTAATCATAGTAGATTCCTCCTTAAATGTATAAAATAGTATAAGCGGGTGTGTGATAAAGTTTACTTCTCTAAATCACTGATGATTATAATAGCAAACCTGCATAAATTCAAGCATCAATCGCATCTCCATGGTTTTTTACACCGTAAGAATTGTTTTTTACCACCATTTAATCTCCTGCCGTTTCATTAAATTTACTAAACAGTTGGAGATACATTGCCATTTTATCCACTGCATCCACAGATACACCCGTTTCGGTATCAATTTCGAAATAGCATTTCTCCCCAATATAACCCTTGAGTTCTGCTTTTCCGCTGCCGATCTGATTGCCCTCGTAATCGTAAAGTTCCTCTCCGTGCTGTTCCGCCAGATAATCCTTGGGATTTCCATCTGCATCCATAAATACGAGATAATATTCACGTTCCAGATTTTCGTTCTCGAACAACCGCTTCTGTGCATAGCCAAGGCACTGATTGTTTTCATCATAATAACCATAGGTTGTCCCGGCAATCACGCCATCGATGTTATTGATCGGCTCATCAGTCACAAATTTCATCCAGAACCAGGTTTTTCCATCGACCGATACCGTCCATTTCGTATTGAGAATACCTGTTTCTTTTAACCGCCCGGCTATTTTCCCGTCCGCAAGGATATTCCCCTCCTGGTTGACCTCATCCAGATCTCCTTCTACCAGAAATGTCCGGCACTGACTCATTGCCTGCTTTGCTTCCTCTGCAGATGCATAGGACTCGACATTAGATTTTCTGCATCCCAAAAGAACACTTGCCAGAATACACCACATCACTGCGATATACACCGCTTTTCTTATCTTTGCTTTTTCTTTCATTCACGCCTCCTAGCTGCGATCCCGGGCAAGCTCACGTGCTGCCATCACCGCCATTGCCGTAAGCAGCGGAAGATATTTTTCTTCATATGCAATGATCACTGCATTGTCAAAAACGATATTTTCCATTTTCAGATCCAGGTTGTCCAGGATCGTCCCCAGCGTTTTGCCATTTAAGGTTACGCAGAAATTATGGCCGATCGAACCGGCGTATTCCGTCAGTTCCAGTTTTCCTTCTTTGACTTTCATCTCAAATTTATCTTTGACCAGCACAAATTTTTTCTCCAGCGTGCCATAAAGCTCCCCCCGGTAATAAAACTGGTAGGTCGGCAGTACACTTACGATCTTCTTGGTCATTTTAAAGATCTCGTTATGCTGATCGTCATAAACAGAAAGTGTACGCAGCGGAGCCGTTCCTTCGATTTCGAAAACACGGTTTCCTTCGTTGTCACAGAGATCAAAATGCTGACCGGTCAGTTTAAAATCCTCCGTAAAAGTATAGACTTCCGATGGGCGGGACTGCGGAATTTCCAAAACCTGTTTTGTTTTCACAAAATGCTCCAGGCTCTCCCTCAGTTGCTTCTGCATCAGAAGCACATCCGACTGATAGCAGACATATTTTGCTGTATTATCGCCAAAATCCTCTTCTGCCGGAAATACCGGATCGTTATATTTTCCTTTTATCATGCTGGTCATGAACGAATAGCCAAGATAACCGATATTCCCGTCTTTTGAAAGCCAGAAATAGAGAAAATCGCCGTTTTTGTCCGGTCCGAACATCAGAGCCGGCTGTCTCATCGTGTAAAACTGAACAAGATAACCGGAGCCAAGCGGCGTGCGGACATCTTTGTAGGCCTCATAAAATTCTTCAATCTTTCTCGGACAATCCATGGCGATCATGCTGCAGATATCCGTCGAACCATTGTAATCATCCGGCGAACCCAGCATCCAGATTGCAATACCAATGATCAGGACAACCGTTGCAATGCTGACCGGGATCTTATTCCAGTTCCCTTTTGATGCGATCCAGAAGGCAAATGCACAAACGATCACACTAATAATACGGTATTCCCACATACGTGCTCTCAATGAGGCGGAGAGCTGCTGTTTTTCTGTATTTTCTGCTCCCTGCATAGTTCCAATCCTTTCCGGGCATTTGTGAGTACCAGAAATTTTCTCCGGCACTCACTGCCCAAGTCTTTTTATCTTATGCTTTTTCAGGTTTTACCTTGATCGCCTGTACGTTTTCCTTTTTTGCGGCTCCGCGTGCTTTCAGCATCTTCCTGTAAGCAGAGAGTTTTTTCTTCGGCACTTTGATGACTGCTTTCGCATGGATGCCGGAAAATGCCTTGCTTCCCACTCTTTTCTTTGTCAGTTTTGTCGTTTTGATCGTGATATTTTTCAGGTTCTTGCAGCCATAAAATGCTTTCTTTCCGATCTTGCTCACGCCTGACGGGATCATCACTTTTCGGATCTTTTTCTGATTCTTAAAAGCATTTGCTGCAATCTCTGTAACTTTATAAATAACATGGTTTACGGTAATGCTGTCCGGTATTTTTACCGTTCCTTTGACACCCTTTTTCGGTTTCAGATATGCCACTGTAAATGTCTTTCCGTCCGCACAGGTTACTTTATACTGATTTTTGTCCGGTCCTATGAACTTTGTTCCTTTTTTCAGATATTCTGGTTTCGATGGCTTCTGTATCGGTTCAGAGGTTCCCGGTTTTGTGCCTGGATCTGACGGTTTTTGTGGTGTCTCCGGTGTTTCCTTTGTCTCCGGTGTTTCCGGTGTTTCCGGCGTTTCCGGTGTCTCCGGCGTTTCCGGTGTTTCCGGTGTTTCGATCGTCACCGTTTTTGTCAGAGGGATTTCTGTGACTGGCTGTACCAGCTTGTAATTTGCTTTGTCTTTTCCGGCAAGCGTCAGTTTCGGTAATGTTACCGAAGTATATTCTCCTGCTTTTTTATCTTTTAACGTTCCATGAAGATCCGTCAGATCTACGCTCACTTCATCGCCTTCCAGCATACCGCTTAGCAGTACTTCCGTGATGGCAACCTGATTTGTTCCATCATATTTCCTGTTTCTGGCGGTCGCCTTTGTTACCGTAAGTTCTTTTGCATTTACTTTGATCGCTGTGCTGCCTTCTGCATTTGCATATACCGCATCATCCGGTGTAAAGATCCATTCTGCACTTGTCACGGATGTATCCGGTCTTTGTGTGGCATCTTTCCACGCAAGCGTTCCTTCCACTGTATTTCCTTCTCCGTCCACAAATTCTGCTTCCGAAAACTCCAGTGCTGACAAAAGACCACCGTAAGTAAGCCTATCTTTTTTCAGGGTTACTTCTGTTCCTTCCTGTAATCTGACCGGTATCTGGTCATTACATTCCAGATTGAAGGTAATCACAAAGTCCTCATAGTTCTCAGTCGTAACTTTGATCTGGATCTTTCCTTTCCTGTCCAGTGCCCCCTGCTTCACTGTATAAGATAATATATCGTCTGCTATGCTCGGTTCTGTGATATATTCCATGTTTCCGGTCATCTCCGGTGCAGCATACTGTGCATTCCCGCAGTCCACCGGTAGTATTTCCCTGAGACTGATCCGCTCTTCCTGATTCTTTAAATATAAGTAACTTTTATTCTGTTCTTCGATCTGAAGCCCACTGCTTTTTGCCACATTCACCGCTTTTGTCAGAGGAATTTCGTCTGTCGGCTGCACAAGAATATAATTCTCCTTGTCTTTTCCGGTTAATCTCAGCTCTGGCAAAGTTACCGAAGTATAATTTCCCGCTTTTACATCTTTCAAAGTCCCGCGGATCGTTCCGATGTCTGCCGAAACTTCATCTCCTTCTTCAATGCCCTCAAGAACAATATCACTGAAGCTGACATCCGCGGTTCCGTCATATACTTTATCATCTGCCGTTGCCGCTAAGACTTTCAGTTCTTTTGGCTCTACGGTAATCGCTGTGCTTCCTACTGCATCTACATACGCTATATCATACGGTGTAAAGATCCATTTTGCACTTGTCACGGATGTATCCGGTCTTTGTGTGGGGAAGTTCCATACAAGACTTCCCTGAACCTGCTTGTCGGTTCCCTGCTCAACAAAGACTGCCTGTTCTTCCCCTTCCAGATTCAGTTTCAGATCGGATAATGTTCCCCCGTAAGTAAGCTTCTGATCCTGTAAAACTTTTACCTCACTGCCTTCTTTCAGGACAACCTTTTTCCGGTCTGTCAGTGTGACCGTTAAGTCATAAGAAACATCCGTATAATTTTCCATTTCTATCGTTACATGGAGCGTAACCGTTTTTCCAATCATGCTCCTGTCTATAAAGTCATTCACTTGATAAGATAACTCCCCAGTCTGCCTAAGCATATAACTTAAAAAAATCTGCTCATCCCCTGTTACAGAACAGGAATAACGATCTCCCTTTTTGTCCGCCGGAAGTTTTGCCTGCAGATCTACATATAGCAAATCAGAACCTTTTATATAAATATAACTTGCCGATTCATGAAATGCAGCCTGCTGCGGGGTCTTTTTCTCAACATGAACTTCTACACCTTTTACTTTATAATAAGGATAATTATCATCTTCCGGTGTAAAAATAAGATCGCATGTCATTGTTTCTCCAGCTTTCGGTATCACTTCCAGATTTTCTTCCTCCTTAAAACTCCAGGTTCCTTCCAGCAGTGTACTTTCTCCATTTCCGGTATCTGCCCTGACCACGCCCGAAATCAAGGTATACTTCTGCAGCGTCTGATCTGCAATTCCGGAAATCTGCGGAAGTGTCTCGCAGCTCATGCCTGTATTTCGAACCTCAACCTTTTGCAGAGTAGTATTGGCAAGTACTTCTTCTCTGCTCAGAAAGCGTCCAGCTTCTGTACTGTAAAACGCATAACCCTGCGGAAGCATATCTTCTGCACTGCCTGAATTTGATATGATGTTCTGGAAATTTCCACCGGTAATTTCCGTACTGTTTCGAAAACTACTTTGATCCTTGAGTATTTGAAAATTGCTGCTTTCTATTTTCAGTTTTCCTTGCTCCCGTATTATTGGTATATCACAGGTTCCGTTTTTTACCGTAACCTCTGCTCCGCGTATGTTGATTAGGCTAGCGTTTTTCTCTGTCAGGGATTTTTGATTTAAATCCAGCGATATTTTCCCGCGTGTCAGAGCAGGAAGATTGTCCGTATTTTCCATGGACTGCATAAGGGTAATCTCTGCTTCTTTTCCATTTGCGTATTCGAATGCTTCTTTCAGTGTATTTACATAAGTTTCTTCTCCATTTACCGTAATCCGGATATAACCCTGGAAGTCCGGCTTTCTCTTGTGGCACCACGTACAGTACTGTAAATCCTGTTCATAATCATGTTCCTTACATACCTCGACATGCACATTTGTACAACTTGCCTCGGCATAAGGCTGCTTCTCATTTGTCTCATTATCCACCAGGCAACGTTCTTCTCCAAGTTCTGCCCATGCTTTTGAAATACGCTCGAATTTTCCACCGCTCACCTTGATTTTCCCACTGTTATGCATAACATAGTTGTCCGACTGATTTTCATAAATTCCACCGGCAAACTCTATATTCTTACTTTCTACTCTTAATTCGCCGGAAAATACACCCGTCTGCGTTTCACTGCTGTCCGTGATTTTAAGAGAAACATCCGGATTCAACAAAATCTTTCTCAAACTTTGCAGACGATATCCGTTCAGATCCAGGATCAGATTTCCGCTGTTTACCTCCACTCCCTCTTTTAGTTCAATATTCTTCAACAGCTTCATCTGTGCTGTTTTTCTCTCTGTATCACGAAATGCTTCTGCCAAAGTAACATATGGTTCGGAATCTCCATCCATGGTTACCTCAATTTCCCCATCCGAAATTTTATATAACAGATAATCCGATTCTGATTTGTATTTTTCACGGAATGTCAGTTCTGCTTTTACATAGTAATCGCCTTTAGCAGCCGGTGCCCCGCCTTCGGTAAGTGCACCGGCATTTTCTGCATTTGTCAGCACTCCATCCTTGCTTTTATAATACGTGGTCTTTATGGATGTCGGTGTTTCCCTGCAGCTCCAGGTGATCTTTCTTCCTTTTTCCAATGACAGTTCCCGCGGATTTCCCGTATATGCATAATCTATGCTCTCGCTGTCCGCAATTCTTTGCATCCGAATTCTGGCATCAAAGTTGATCTGATAGGAAAAAATTTCTGAAGTTTCCTGATAAAAATCTTTCACTTCCAGAGCCGTAACTTTTACATAATATTGCCCCGGCAGAGCCGGTGCTCCAGCTTTTTCAACCGCTCCGCTGTTTTGTGCTGTGGTCGGTATCTGTGCCTTTTCATCCAGATAATAGCCGACTATTATCTGTCCGTCCCCTTTCCAACTGAAAACTTCGTCCTTCTTCAGAGATAATGGCTTTGTTTGAGACAGATTGTCGCTTGTTTTCACCATCTGTGTACCGGATACCAGCAAAATCTCATTTTTTGCTATACTTCCCGGATGATTGCTGTAAGTGTTGCTTTTCTCCAGATAATAAACCTTTCCATGTGTGCCATCCATTACCGGATAAGCATCTGGATTTTCTTCAAGATTCTGAAACCACTTTGCCTGCGAAACCAGCGAATTATCCTTTCCATTTAACACCTAGGCTGCCTTTCCGGATGCAAACTCTGCACTTGTCATCCCTTCTGAATCTTTGACACTTCCATTTTGATTGTTATTATAGACCTCTCCCTTAAAGCGGCCGGTATTAAAAACACAGTTCTGAATTGTGGCACCATTAGCCAGACTTCCTGTGATTCCACCTGTTTTGCTTCCTGTTATGACTGCATCGCTCCAGCAGGAGATGATATCACAGGTTTCTTGATTCCTATAGCTCTGATAACCTGTAATACCGCCGGCATGATATCCATCTGCTGTTCCGGTGTTATAACAATATTTGATATAGGTTCTCACATATTGTTGGGAACTGTTTCTGCCGCAGACCTGCTCTCCGGCGATGCCTCCGCTGCGTCCCAAACCCCACGTTTCTTTTATCGCTCCGCTGTTTTTGCATGATTCGATCCAGCCCTGTGAACTTCCTACAATGCCGCCTGCGTAATCATGTGCGGTTACTTTTCCGCTGTTCCAGCAGTTGATCACTTTTCCAAGATTGCTTTTTGCTGCAACTGCTCCGGCCGTACTCGTTGACGATGTGAACATGCCATCTTCCATGCCAAGATTTTTGACAACACTGTTCTCCATCAGCTGTGCAAACAAGCCTGCTACCTGTTTATCCCCTGTCCGCTCGCAGACCAGCTTGCTGATCTTATGTCCGTTTCCGTCAAAGGTTCCTGTATAACCATCGTTTGTATCTCCGATCGGTGTCCAGCCTTCGCCTGTCATATCAATGTCTGCCGTCAGCACTGCATTGATGTCTTTCTCTCCGGCATTGACCTTCGCCGCAAACGCCTGCAGATCTTCTTTATCTGCGATCGCATAATATCCGGCATAATCTCCGTTTAAATGAAAATTACTCTGGTTCTCTTCAGTAACCTGTACCAGTCCTGCTGCATTTGCCTGAATGCTTACCAGACCACCAAAATCCATTGCGGTAAATGCAAGTGCAAATGCAAGTAATCCTGCTGCAATTCGTTTTCTCATATCTTCCTCCTGTTTTCATTTTTTTATCTTTCATTCCTGACTGATTCCTGCAAATTGCTCCATTAAAAACTAACTTTCGCAATTCTATAGATGCCAGGGTCAAAAGCCTGAAACCACGATGTGCTTGCACAGGAGTGGTTTTATGGCTTAATGACCCGTCCCGATATGAGCATAAAAGTGGAGCGTAAGCTTCACGATATGCGAATATTGGGTAGAATTGTGGGAGTACGAAGTACGGAACAATTCGTATGGCATCTTTTGACCCCAACATCATTCTATAACCATTATATAAAATTAAAAAAGCATTGTACACTAGCCAAACGGCCAGTTTTACAATGCTTAATCGAGTTTTTTCAAAGTTTTCTGTTTTTACATCGAAATCCATCCCAGTACATTTGCAATGGAGCTGAGAAGGATAATGATAACGCAGGCGGATGCCAGATATTTCAGGAAGAAATGATATAATTTCTTGCGTTTAAAATCAGATGACTGTTCAATCTCCGCATCCATTCTTTTAAATCCGACGACTTTCAGGATCAGAATGCAGGTAGCAAGTGCTGCGATCGGCATCATGACCGAGTTGGTCAGGAAGTCAAAGAAATCCAAAAACTGCATACCAAGGATCTTCACAGAGTCCCAGATACCATATCCAAAAGAGGATGCCGTTCCGATCACCAGCATCACGACAACCATCAGCAGACAGCATTTTCCACGGCTCCAGTGAAGCTCATCGTTCAGGGTGGAAACGCTGGTCTCAAGAAGTGAGATTGCACTGGTCAGTGCCGCAAACAGAAACATCAGGAAGAATGCGATGCCGACAATCGTGCCAACTCCCATACTCGCAAATACTTTCGGCAGGGTGATGAACGTCAGTGCCGGTCCTGCCTGGAGCGTTTCCATATCTCCGCCGGAGAATGCAAACACTGCCGGAATGATCATCAGACCGGCCAGAAGTGCGACACCGGTGTCAAAAATCTCAACCTGCGTGGTGCTTTTTTCGATGTCTACATCTTTCCCGATATAAGATCCATACGTATACAGGATACCCATCGCGATCGACAGGGAATAAAACATCTGTCCCATCGCCGCAACGACCGTCATCCAGGAAAAGTTCTCCAGATTCGGGATCAGGAAATATTTGATGCCTTCCACGGCTCCCGGTCTTGTGATGGAATAAACAGCCACACAGGCTGCCAACAGGATCAGAAGCGGCATCATAACCTTTGAAACACGTTCTACTCCATTTTTTACACCTGCAAGAATGACAATAAATACCAGTGCCGCAAAGATCAGAAACCATATTTCTACTTCCATAGAAGAGGTGATAAAACTGTTGAAATAGCCATCCTGTGCAACAAGGTTTGCATTGCCCCTGATATACTCAAACAGATATTTCAGAACCCAGCCGCCGATCACACTGTAATAAGGAACGATCATCATCGGGATGACTGCGTTGATCCAGCCTCCCAGGTGAAACGGCAGGCTCTTTCCGAATTTGTGGAAAGCTCCAACCGGGCTTTTTTTCGTCATACGTCCCAGTGCTGTTTCGGATACGATCATAACATATCCAAAAGTGACCATTAAAATCAGATAGACAAGCAGAAACATACCTCCGCCGTATTTTGCCGCAAGATATGGAAATCGCCAGATGTTTCCAAGTCCAACCGCAGAGCCGGCAACTGCCAGCACATAACCGATGCGACCGGAAAATTTGCCCCGTGCGTGCAAGAGATTTTCTGCATGTTTTTTATTTGTGCACATAAAAAGAATCCCCCTGTGGTAAAAAATCCCTTACAGCAGAAACTGCCCGCCGCAAGGGATTTTATTATTTAAAACTTACAAAATGATTGTTTTCAAGAATCTGAAAATACTTTACGATTCGTGGATAAAGGGGTTCTGCCGCTTCACCAAACCGCTCTTTTTCCAGAGCAGCCAGATCCATGACGGTTCTCTCTCCATCGATAAAAGGCCAAAGATAACTTCCATGTACATCCAGATGTATCTTTGTGACTTCCGGGCGGTTAAATACTTTCTGTGCGATCCCGTTAAAAAAACCTTCATTTTTTACTTCCAGTATCACGCGATCCCTGAAGTCTTTGTGCCACTTCAGGCCTTCGGCTTTTACCGGAATCAGATCCAGATAATTTATCTGTTGTTCCTGTTTCTTTTTTTTCATGCTTTTTTCTTTTTCTTAAGAGAGAAGTAAAGCAGGGATGCAATCATCAGCACCATAAGAATGACACCACCGATGTTGCCAAAGTTTACACTCTCTCCGATGCTTGTGTTGATACCAAATACTGCGAAAATTGCCAGCAGGATACCTACCAGACCTTCTCCGGCGATCATACCTGCACAGTACAGTGTTCCGTCTGTGGCCTGCTGTTCTTTTGTCTTTTCATCGACGTTTTTACGTCCATCCATTACCATACGTACAACACCACCGATCATGATGGTTGCATTCAGGTAGATTGGCAGATACAGACCGATTGCGAACGGCATTACCGGGATACGAAGGATCTCAAGTCCCAGTGCCAGGAATACACCTACAAATACAAGATTCCATGGCAGGTTTCCTCCCATGATACCTTCTACGATCATCTTCATCAGAGTTGCCTGTGGAGCCGGTACTTCTGCTCCGCCGTAACCCCAAGCTGCATTCAGCAGATAAAGAACACCACCGATAGCCAGACCGGATGCAAGAACACCGATCAGCTCACCGATCTGCTGTTTCTTTGGTGTGGCACCCAGCAAATAACCGGTCTTCAGATCCTGTGAAGTATCGCCTGCGATTGCCGCAATGATACAGATAACAGAACCGATTGCAATTGCTGCTGTCATACCGTCAATACCGGTTTTTCCGCTTCCTTTGATTGCCATAGTAGCGATCAGCAGAGTAGCGATTGCCATACCGGATACCGGGTTGTTAGAGCTTCCTACCAGACCTACCATACGGGAGGATACTGTTGCAAAGAAGAATCCGAAGATTACGATCAGTGCTGCTCCAAGCAGAGTTACCGGGATAGCCGGTACTGCCCAGATGATAACAACCATAGCAACGATTCCGACCAGTATGAACTGCATCGGCAGATCCTGTGCGGTACGTGCGGTACTTGTATTTTTTCCGCCTTTTACGCTCTTCATGGAGTCGCTGAATGTTCTTACGATCAGAGGCAGAGATTTGATCAGAGAGATGATACCGCCTGTTGCGATGGCACCTGCACCGATGTATTTTACGTAAGTACTCCAGATAGCTGCTGCACCGCCGCCTGCATAAAGCTGAGCGATTGTTGTGCCTGCTTTTGCCGGATACAGCCAGGTATCAGGTCCGAACAGACAGATCAGCGGGATGATAACCAGCCATCCGAATACAGAACCAACAAACATGTAAGATGCGATCTTTGGTCCTACAATATAACCAACACCAAGCAGTGCCGGGTATACTTCCATACCGATCTCACCTTTGAAAGATTTAAAAGCTGCTGATACGTCTGCCGGGATCACCTTCAGACCATCAACGATAAATTTAAATACTGCTGCAAGTCCCATACCGGAGAATACCGTAGAAGCGTTTGCTCCGCCTTCTTCGCCGGCCAGAAGTACGTCTGCACATGCAGTTCCTTCTGGGTAAAGCAGTGTCTGGTGCTCTTTCACGATCAGGGCATTACGAAGCGGTACCATGAAAAGTACACCTAAAACACCACCGCAAAGTGCGATCAGTGTGATCTCGACAAGGCTCGGCATAGAGCAAAGACCCTCTTCTGCCCAGAGGAACAGTGCCGGCATCGTAAAGATCGCTCCTGCTGCAAGTGACTCACCGGCTGAACCGATGGTCTGTACCATGTTACTTTCAAGGATGGAATTCTTACGCATGATAATGCGAATAACACCCATAGATATAACTGCTGCCGGAATAGAAGCAGAAACAGTCATACCAACTCGGAGTCCAAGATATGCATTGGCTGCTCCGAAAATTACTGCGAGCAAAACACCCATAATAATGGAAGTCACAGTAAGCTCCGGCATGACTCTGTCTGCCGGAATGTACGGTTTGAATTCGTCTTTCTTATTCATTTCCTTTTCCTTTCATACTTTTTTCTTTTAACGATCCGAAAACCTTCGTATATCCGCCCTCTTCCATCTCCGGATCATTATCACCTAAAATAATCCTTATGAATTGCTCCGCTTTCCCTCAGCTTCTGCAATTCCGTATCATCATAGAACTACATTGTACCTAAAATCCGACTAAATTGCAAGAATATAATACATTTTTCTACTTTTTTCCTGTTTTCAGACCTGTCTTTTTGTGCACTTTTTGAGATGCCAGGGTCAAAAGTCTGAAATCACACTATGAGCCGGACGGAATCCGCACAATTTTCTGTTCCCCTTCCATCTCTGTCATCACAAGCACCGGCATATGGCGTTTACGAAGTGCATGGATCAGCGGATACACCGCAAAAAGATCTCCCTGCACATAGACTGCTTCCGGTTTGGATTTCAGAATCTTTTTCACCTGATCTTTGATCTGTGCTTTCCATTCCTGCTTTTCAAGTGTGGATTCACCGTAAATGCCGTCCCACTCCATCGGCGGAAGATCCGGCAGCTCCATGTGCACGATTCTGGCACCAGAAAACTGCGGAAGTTTGAAAAGCAATGCATCGGCTGCCTCATCTGTGCCAAGATTTACGATCACAACCTGCTCATGGAACTGCTGCTGACTGATCTTGCATGCCTTTATGGCATCTTCCAGCGTATCGACCGTCATCAGAAATCCACCCTTATGACAGAATTCTGCACCGGAAAGACCGCTCTCTTCTTTTAATTCTTCTTTTTCAAGACCAAGCCAGCTTTCCGGAAAACTGCATTTATAATTCAGGGAGTATTCTCGCTTCTGAGGCTGAATACAGTAGCCGCCGCGATTGGATGGAAAGATCACAAATGCAATGTCTGTCTCGGAAAGATATTTCTGGCACGGAACATAATCCGGCAGCACCAGAATCTGCTTTTCATCCGCCGGCTTTTTACCGGAAGCGATCTCTTCCTGATGCTGTTTTAAAATTTCTTCTACACGTTTGTCGGCACGCTCATTGCCCCGATAACGCTCCAGTTTGTTATCGAGGATCATGCCGGCCACACCGACCGCCTGAAAGAACGCCGCATCGTTTCCGCCCTGTGCATCCCATGGCGGATTGAAATTGCCGATCAGGGTGGCAAGTTCATTTTTTTCGCCGGTGTTGTCATTGTTGTCCAGTGGCTGCACAAAAGCCTCGTCAAATTTTTCTGCCAGTTCTTCTCCTAAAATCTCAGCACCCAACTCTTCCCATAAAAGTCCGAAAGCTGCATACGGCACACCATTTTCACGGATTCTGCTATCCCTCTGATGATGGTCGTATTTCCCTCTTCCGATGTCAAAAACAATTCCTTTAAAATCCTCCGGCACCTGACTGCCGCGGTGGATCGTGATCTCCGGATTGACAGACAGCAGAAGTGCAGACGAAAATACATCGTCCGCATGAAACTTTCCGCTGTGGGTAAATGCCTGTGCATCTTTTTCTTTAATTTGCTCCATTAACTGTGTCATGAAATTTCACCTTTCCGATCAACATATCGTCGTTTGCATTTTTCAGAACCGGGATGATCACACCGCATTCACTTCCGATCGATTCCAGTTTATTTGGCGGTGCACAGAAGATAACCTGAAAGTCCTGGTTTTTGAAGAAATCAAGCATCAGTTTGATATTGTGGTCACTCATTTTTTCGAACGGCTCATCAATAAAGATCAGTCTTACGGAATTGACTCGCACATTGTAGAGCATGGAGAGTGCCGCCGACAAAATCAGCGTATATGGGATCTGCGTTCCGGCACCGGAATTGTATCCTACCTGTTTGGATAATTTTCCGTCTTTTACTTCTTCGTTGTTGATGATGATCTCGTAGCTCATATAATTGCGGTAATCTGCAAATTTCTGGATCTCCGCCAGATCATTTTTTTCAATGATGCGGTTAATAATATCTTTGATCTCCCGCTCCCGTCTCTCTACTTCGTCATCCTCATAACCCATCAGCTTTGTAAGGGCGATCTGACCGTCCGCCAGATTTCCGGTCTGCTGAAGATACTCTGCATAACGCAGAATTTTGGCATAGTCGGAATTGTCATTCAAAAATTTCACATCAAACTGATAGCATGTCGCGAATTTCAGCTTGCGAAGCTCTTTGTTGATCTGTGCGATGTCTTTTCTTGCAGCCCTTGCCGTCTCGTAAATATTCAGAACAAATTCTCTTTTGAAAATGCTTTCATAACGCATGGTCTGCTCTTTTAATTTCTGCTGCAGATTCTGAAGGTCATCGATCCAGATCTTTCCGCGTCTCTGGTGATAGCTTTTTTCGTACTCAAGACCGATCGGCAGACGTTCTTCTTCCTGCTTGCGGTTGTTGTACGCCTGCTGCTGTCCGTTGATATTTGCCGCAAAACTGCTGACACGTTTTTCCATCTGCTCTTTCTCGGAAAGCTGCATGATGCCGCCTTTTTTATCTTCTCCGGCAAGATAGCGGTCGTATTCTGTGATCGCCTGCTCTGCTGCAGAACGATTGAGCTTTTGTTCTTCTTCCAGATGTTTCTGCTCTTCCGCTTCTTTCGCCTGATACATCACGCTGTCTTTCTTTTTCTGTTCGATTTCCGCTTCCAGTCGGTAACGCTTTTTGCTCTCTTCATCTTTCTCCCGTGTTTTATTGCGAAGCTGTTTTTCCAGATCGGTCACACGCTGCGAAAGTGCCATAAATTCTGCATTGTTTTTCTGGGCTTCCAGAAGTTCACGATAACGCACCTTTTCTGCTTCCAGCTCTGCATTTAAATGCTCACATTCTCTGTTGGCTTCCAGATTGTAATCTTTGAAATAATCCAGACTGCTCTGCAGAAAGACATCCTGATTCTGCATCGTATGTCTGCTGCTCAAAATCTCTTTTTCCCGTTTTTCCAGCTGATCCAGTTTTTTCGCAGCTCTTTTGCGGTTCAGCTCGATCGCCGCCCCGCCAAGGCAGTAGCTCTTGATCTTTTTCGTGTTGATGTAAGTAACTGCCATATTTCTGCCGAGTTTTCCTTCTTTTGACATGGCATTGTCGTATTTTGCAACCTCGTCCAGCTCGACTGCATGGATCGCTCCCAGCCAAAACTGGAAATACTTTGCTGCTGTCTCATTCTGAATCTGAAGATAATGATAGACCGAATCTTCCTCACATTTGATCTTGCGTTCAGCCAGACGCTTTGTATTGACCAGCTCCACATAACGATGTCCGGAGCGGTCCATAACCTGATTGGCAACATCAAAGGCCTGCGGCGAGACCAGGATCGCATAGCGGTGCACACCAAGAAAAGCTTCGATCGCATCACGCCATGCTTCGTCTTTCAGTTCCGATACATATTCACACGCCATGCGGGCTTCTTCATCGATGCCCTGTTTTTTCAGTTCTTTGTTGATCTCCCGGATCAGCTGCGTCTGTTCCTGCACATGCGAATAATCCGCTTTGTTGCGATCGCAGTTTTCGATGATCTTGCTCTGCTCGCTGCGTTCCAGCTGCACTTCTTTGAGCTCGCGGTCCAGATAAGCCCTGTTTCGCACAATGCTGTCACGTTTTTTACGGATTTCCGCTCTCAGTGCATCGATGGCTTCCTGTTTCTCCGAATTGGAAAGATCGACTGCCGTCAGTTTGCCAAGCGTTTCAAAATGAGAAACCTCGCATTCCATTTTGTTCAGTTCTTCTGCCACATGCAGCAGACGTTTCCGGAACTGCTCCAGCTCTTCCCTTTCACTCTTCCGCTTCTCCAGCTGTTTCTCGAAAGCAGTGATCTGCTGTCTGGAATTGTCGATCGCTTTGGAAACATTCAGTTCCCGCAGTGCGGCTTTTGCTTCCATATAATAACGGTCAAGTGCATCGATCTCCGTGCTCAGTTCTTTGATTGTTTTGATCTGTGCTTCTACTTCAATGCTGTTTTTGCGGATCATTTCTTCTGCCATGCAGCGTTTTTCTTTCCAGGAAAGCATATTTCGATATTTTAATTTAATATCATCCACTTTCAGCTGCATGACACGCTCATCGTATTCTGCATAATCCTTCAGGATCGCATCCAGATCACCGATCTCTTCTTCGATCAGCTCCAAACGGCTGTTGATCTGCTCAATATTTTTCTTGGCATCTTTTAATTTTTCAAAATTGACATCGTGTTCTTCCAGAACCGATTCCCGGATAAATTCCTGGATCTTTGCCGCCGGATTGTATGCCATGATATTTCGAAGTTTTCTCTGATAACGAAATACTTCCTGATACGGAAGCTTCAGTCCGACCATCTGCATAAACAATGCCACTCCATCCTGTTTCTTGCGGAGTTTGACATTGTAACGTTTCTGAAATCCGGACGCATCGTACGGCTTTAAGGCAGAACCGTCTTCATAGACATAGGAAATATCCGACAGATGTTTGTCTTCCATCGCATACCAGTACGTGCCGCGGATATCCGTCACGGCTGTCTCGATGATCACGCCGAGCACAAAGGATTTTTCGTTGATCTGGTCATAATATTCCAGTGCGATGTGGGTATACACAACCGGGATCTTCTCCGCCGGTCTTGCATACACGCCGGCACTTGCATCGACCAGACAGCGTGTATACGAGATCAGATTTCGCTTGCCCACGCCTGTATTATATCCGCTTGTCGCCTTATTAAACTGCGTATCACCGGTGTAGGCATATTTGATGGCATCGAGGATCGTCGATTTTCCGCACTCATTTTCTCCGGAGATCAGGGTGAGATTTTCTGCAACCGGAACAACCGTGTTGGTAAATCCATACCAGTTGATCAGCTGTACATTGCGTAAAACTATTTTACTCATCGCTCTCCTCACTTTCTGCCTCTTCCAGGTCTGCCATGTCCGCTGCCTCGAAATCTTCCTGTTCCACAAATTCTGCCATCACCTGTTTCAACTGTCCGATATCCAGACAGAACTGCAAAGAAGGATAGAGACGCACAGCCCCGTCCTCTTTTGTGATATCGTCACTGTAATCGATCAGGCAGAATCTGCGGAAGGTCGCATATGCCTTTTTAAACTCGACCGGCGTCAGCTCAATATCATAAAGCCTGCATTTGTCGATAATCTCACCGACCGTCACATAGACTGCCTCTTCATATCCCATCCGCTCCAGAAATAAAAGCCACAATACCAGCAGCAGTTTCATATGTCTCTGGTCAAAATGATAGAGATTGAGGCGTTTCAGTCCGACTGTTTCTTTATCATCATCATTTGGCTGCAGCATCGCCACACCCATCTGTTCTTCTACAACCACTTTGTAGCCGATCACTGCCAGATACTGGTTCATGTCGTAACGGTTGGATTCGGAGGCCACAAACTGATAGAGCTTTTCTTCTTTGTCTTTTACAAGAAATGTCGTATCCAGAAGCCGCCGCACACAGCGTTTGAACAGATACGCATCCTCGTCGCTCATATTGCTTATAAAACTTAAATCCTGCATATAAATTTACCTCATTGTATTTGTAAAGCGGACATTCACAATCCGCTTCTCTGCGTTCAAAAAGATGCCCTGTAAATATTTTCGTACCCTGTGATCCACAATTCTGACATCTTTATTTTCTCGAGATCACCACATTGCTGATATCGGCAATCTTCGTGCTCACTTTTTCGTTCTTGATACGGACTTCGTATGGAAATTCTGCATTTTTCGCATAAAGCATCGCCGCTGCGATCATCAGTGCCTCTTCTTTTGTCTGCACACCCTTTTCTTTCAGCTCCATGCTCACATCCAATCCAAGTGCCTCATCCAGATATGCTCCGACACGGGCCGGAGCATATCGGTTCGGTGCACTGCGGAACAGATTCTCCGTCCGTTTCTGCATCTCTTCTTCCGACATCGCATTGGTATTTAATGCGATATTCTGACCTTCGTTGCGGATACGCCGATTCTGCTCGAATGATTTGTAACCAACGTATTTCTGGTTGATAACACGAGTGCATTTCTCCACTTTTTCCATCGCCGCATCCTGCTCTTCTTTTGAAATCCTGGAAACACGGTCCAGGAAATCGCCGAGAAGATTCTCCAGTCTGACACGGCTGCTCGCCATCTGCATGATTCTTGTATTTGCCAGATTATAATAACTGTTGATGCGAGTATCAATCAGTTCCATATTTTCTTCGTATTCCACACTCAGGAAATACTGGAGTTCCGCCATGTAACGGTCCACACGGGAAATTGCCTGCTCTTTCGGGCAACGCAGACGTTTTCCACATTCTTCGACCATTTTCTCATACATATCCCCATAACGCAGATCCTCGATCCGGTCACGGATGAAAGAAAGCTGGGTCGGGATCAGTCCGTTGTTTTTTACGAAGAAATATTCACTGAAGAACCGGTCCAACATTTCATTTTTCATAATGAACTGCCCGAAACTGTTCATGTCCTGAAATTCGATGACTGTTTTCATGATATCCGATATGCTGTCTTTTAAATCAGCCAGCTCATTGCGAAGCTCGGTTTCATTTTCCATCATCGGCACCAGAATGTTTGAATACGGACGTTCTTTTCGCACCGAGCCTTCTTCCGATGCGGATTTCATGATCTCATACATTGAGAGAATGCGGTTTGACATCGTACCTTCATTTTTCTTTTCAGTCAGTTTATCCAGAAAATCAATCACTCTTCGGCAATCCGTCGAAAGATTTACAACATATTCTCCGCTGCGTCCGATCTGCCGTGGCTTGATCCATCCACATTCACGGAAAATGGCCAGAATCTCAGCCGCCTGAAGCTGCACCGCCTCATTCTTATCATCCGCTTCTTCGATCAGTCGCTGAATCTCTTCGTTTTTCAGATACAGCGTGATACTGTCCTTTGCATCCGACTCGTAGAGAACCGGAAGTTCCTTCGAACGGTCGATCAAAATCCGGATACAGTCATAATAAATCCTGCGGTACTTGAACGTAAGCGGTTTAAAAAACGACTCGTTCTTTATGTAATCAAAAAAATTCATAGTTTATTTATCTCCTAAGCTGCTGCGGCATTTGCATTGATCTGGTCGATCACTTTCCGAATTCCCATCCATACGTTCAGATCCGTAAAAATGTCCACGACACTTCCTTGATCCGTAAATGGTGCCTCCTGAAGCACCGACAGATCTTTCATCATGCCATTTTGCACAATGTATTCCACGATCTGATTTACGAAATAAATCTGCCTGCTGTCCAGGCTGTTTTCATCCAGATATTCTGAAAATGCTTCTTTTGCAGCGTTCATATCCAAGCCGACAATTTCACGGACAAATTCTCCGAGCGGCTTCTGTCCGTACTCCGTCTCATACTCTTCTTTTGTCCCCAGTTCACCCCAGAGAATCTCTTCCAGAAGCTGTACATCCGCCGCTGTCAGCGGCTGATTATTCTTCAGCCTGGCAATCGCCTCATTATCCTGATGCCTGCGGACATAATATTCTGCTTTCGCTTTATAATTTTTCAGGTCATCATTTTCCAGCTCTGACTCTTTCCATTCCATCGCCAGAAGTTCATCCGCAAAATCGGTATCATACCGCTTTCCTTCTTTTTCTTTGATATATTTGATCAGTTCCCGCAGATTTTCACGGATATGTTCAAATTCATCCACACCGGCCGTCTCCAGATAATCCGTGTGCAGGATCTGATTCAGCAGTTTTTCCTGTGCTTTGATCTGCGGAATATTGGCAACACCTGCCACCGCACGCACCTTTTTCAGAAGATCCTTTCTCGCTTTTCCATATTTATTTCCCATCAGATAAGCAAGCTCAATCCCATAGAGCAGTGCGTCAAAACGAACGGCGGACGCCTCTTCCTGATCCGGCATGATCAGCGGTGCAACCTCCTCCTGAACGGTCAGCGTATCCTCGTAACGGATATTCTGATAATTCTCCGGATTGGAATAATATTCCACATATTTCAAATGCTGACGCACCGCAAAATTATCCCGGCTCAGTTCCTGTACTTTTCCCTGCATACTCTCAACCAGGTTTTTGCGATAGGCGATCAGTCTTTCTGTCTGATATTGTAAATCCTGCAATTTATATGAAATCTGAAATTTCAGGTTAAAAATCGCACTCTGCAAAGGCAGCCGGACTGCTGTCTCTTTTCCCTTCTGCATCCGGAAAAACTCGAAATTCCCACAGAAATCAAAAATATAGAATTTCTGCTTATCCTCACCATCCAAAAGTCCCGGACAGAGCCTCGTTCCACGCCCGATCATCTGCCAGAATTTTGCCTTGCTCATTACCTTTTTAAAAAAGACCAGATTTAAAATTTCCGGCACATCGATTCCCGTATCCAGCATATCAACGGAAATGGCGATCTGCGGCAATTTATCCGGCTCCGAAAACTGATCGATCAGGCTCTGGGAATGGCTGATACGATTGTCGATCACTTTTGCATAACCCGGCAGATGTGAATATTCTTTATTGAACACCTCAAATATTTTTTCCGCATGAGCATGATTTTTCGCAAAAATAATCGTCTTGCCAAGCTTTTCTCCGTAGTCTGTATGGATTCCATGTGTCATCAGAATGTCCAGCACTTGTCTGATCGTATCGTCATTGAAAATCCAGGTATTCAGTGCTGAGGACTGGATTCGCTCCACAACCTGTCCGTTTTCATCCACAAAGGTGTTCTCGTATGCTTCTTTATCTTCGTCCGAAAGCTCATCGTACGCAATGCCCTCTTCCAGAAATTTCAGCTTTGTTTCCACCGAAAGGAAATCCACCAGATAACCGTCTTTTACCGCCTGTGCCAGCTCATAACCGTAAGTCGGCACGCCCTTCTCCAGTTCAAAAATGCTGTAGGTATTTTTATCGATCTCATCTTTCGGCGTCGCAGTAAGACCAACAAGCGGTGCATCAAAATATGTGAAAATATCTTTGTATTTATTGTAGATCGAACGATGTGCCTCGTCACAGATCACAAGGTCAAAATGGCCGCTCGTAAATAATTTTCCGTCTTCGTCCCGTGTGGCATCAATGCAGTTGATCATCGTCTGATAAGTTGAAAAAATACAGTGTGCATGCAGATTGCTTTTCTCCTCACACAGATTTGCCACCGAAAGATCCGGCAGCATATTGACAAAGCTTCGTTTTGCCTGTGTGACAAGGGAAGTGCGGTCTGCAAGAAACAAAATATTTTTCACCCAGCCGTTTTGCAGAAGCACATCACAAAGTGCGATCACCGTCCTTGTCTTTCCCGATCCAGTCGCCATGACAAGCAGTGCTTTTCTTCTGTTCTTTTTATCAAAGCTCTCGCATACTGCCTTGATCGCCTCTTCCTGATAATACCTTCCGGCGATTTTTTTATCAATCCGGACACTGCCAAGATCGCCCCGCATGGTTTTTAAATTAAACCATTTTTCGAGATCTCTTCTGGAATAAATGCAGGAAACCTGCCGCTCCGGATACTGTCCGTCCACAATCCTCGTCTCAAATCCGTTCGTAAGGAAAATGACCGGTCTGCGTCCATACTGCCGCTCCAGAGAATCCGCATATAACTCTGCCTGCTGCCGTCCGCTCGCCACATCTGCACAGGTCTTTTTCGCTTCGATCACCGCCAGCGGCCGGTGTGCATCGTCATAAAGCACATAATCCGCAAAACCGCTGCCTGATTTATTTGGCATGCCATAGACTTCGACTTCATTCAGCCAGTTCTTTCCTTCCATCCATCCGGCATCAATCAGCATCGTATCGATATATTGTTTGCGGGTTGCATACTCCGACAGCTCCAGCGGCTTCGGAACATACGTCTGCTTCTGCTCCTCACGCCTGGAAGTCAGTTCTGCCTTCAATGCTTTATTTTCTGCGATCAAAGCCTCCAGATCAATATCCGGAAAGGCTGTCTCCGCTGCCAGGATCTCCTGATTCTGCTCCGGAAGACCTGCATCAAACTGCCCCTCCTGATAATCATCCGCATAACAATAAGCTAGAAAATCCAGAAATATATAAAGATTCTCAAGGCACAGCTTCGCCTGATCCAGCGTCAGCTTTCTTCCCGTATGTGCCACCTGATTTGCCACCCTGCGAATAAAATCCATTCTCCGCAAAATGTCTGCATCCACAATTCCTTTAAACTCTTCCGTATTCAGCAGGCTGACCAGCTTGTCCTGATATGGCATCACCAGCATATCGTCAACCGAATACATCCATTTGACGGCAAATTCCATCGTCCGCCGGCAGTTCATCACACTCGCCTCCGGATCGATCATCAGGATCTTTTCCGCTGCCACTGCAACATCTGCAAACGCCGCAAACTGCGGGATATCCTTCAGAAAATCAAAGTTCGTCACGCAGTCACCCCCTCTTGTTGTATTTTCGTGAAATGTCTTCTGATATTTTAACACGAAGTGGTTTTTCTCACAAGAAAGTTATGAGAGGAATCCTGCAAAGTTATGAGAGGAATCCTGAAAATCCGGTAAATTATGCTTGAAAACACATATTTCACCAAAGAATAACAGATCCGGTTCCTGTTCACAAAAGAAAAACATTGTACAAATGGCAGCTTTCTATTACAATGATATTAACTTATGAGCTTACCGTTTTGAAAATACATACGCTAAAGGAGGAACGCTTATGATTTTATGCTGTAAACACTGCGGAAATTGCAGAGAAAGCAATCATCTTGCAGAAAACTGCGATTATTGTGGAAATGAAATGGTCCAACTGTTATCAGACGAAGAGTTAAGCCATATTGATCCCAAAGAATTACCTCAGATCATCGAAGCGATGCGTGCAGGTTATCGATACGGCAATCCGGATTATGACGAAAAATTGTGGGACAGTCGTACAAAAAAAGAAGAAATACAACGGGCAGAAAACGAAAAAAAGGATCTGGATTATCGTGAAAAAACCCACATGGTAACAACCGGATTTCAGTTTGAAGGTTATGAAATCGTATCTTACCTTGGAATTGTCGCCGGCGAAGTAGTTCTTGGCACCGGATTTCTCTCAGAATTTACTTCTTCATTTGCTGATTTCTTTGGCGTGCAATCCGGGATGTTCGAGGAAAAGCTTGAGACGGCAAGGCACGCTGCCATGGATAAACTGATCAAAAAATCAGCTGCATTGGGTGGAAATGCAGTCATTGGCATTGATATTGATTACAACATGTTTTCCAATAATGTGATCGGAGTCATTGCAAACGGGACATCTGTTGTAATCAGAAAGATCTGATGAATCGCTTATAATAGCCGCTTAAGATTCTGCTGATAATTTGACACAAAAGTCGTTTTGTGCTATGATACAGACAGTTCATATTTAAATACAAAAAGGTGCTACCATGACGGTTCGCCTGATGTTTATTAGGTTAAAAATAACCGCTTAGTTTGCAGACTGGGGCGGTTATTTTTTTTCGGTCTTATTGCTATTCGCACCAATCGTATAGCCAAGACCAAAACTGGTTAAGCAGAGACTAATTACTGCAATCAAGTCACCGATTGTTAGCATAAGCGAGTTCCTCCATACATATTTTCTGATTAAGTAATCTATGTAATCGAAGCTATAAACTCTCCGTAAAAAGCAAACCGCCATTCACGTCAATTGTGAAGTAGCACCTTGGGTACTAATACCCATGTGCATTATATCAATCCTTCTCCTTTCTTTCAAGCTATTTGTTGCTTTATTTTGCAAAACGTTGCTTTTATTGTGTGAATTTTTATATATTTACATATTATATTGCATTTTTTATCATATGAACATATGAGCAAACTTTGTATTATTTTGATTTGTCGACGGATGCAACAAAGTCTGCGAATTGGTTTTGAACATTTCTTGGTGGTACTAAAACATCCATATCTTTCAGTAAAAAAATCTTAAATTCAGCAAATGTAGACCCTGATCCGAGTTTCGGATATTCCACTAATGTCTTTATTCGCATAAAATACTCCAAATATTTTGAATTAAATATATCTCTATTAGGAGATATGCATAAAACACGACCATCTTTATAATAAAATGGTCTATCAGTATCAACCATCCAAATTTGACCTTTATTACAGATAGAAGGCATTAGTAAGTCACCAATCCTTGGTTTAGTATTATCCTTTGTAAGTTTGTTATAATGTTCTTCCGAAATATAATATGGTTCACTCGGTTCAATACCATTTGCTAGTTCACCTATCTCCGTACCTCTATAAAATGGAATACCACTTTCTACAAATTCCGTTGTGAATACTCTATGACTTGAACCTATAAATGCCACATCTCCTAACTTTCTAATCTTATAATTGTATTTACCAGTTATAATATCCCCAAACATCTCCACAAATCGGGATTTGACCAGGGTGTCCAGTTTTTGCAATTCCCTCTTTTTCAATTGAATAATCTGTTCTACTTTTATAAGTCTATCAACTATCTTTTTCTGAGTTTCTATTGTTGGAAGTTCAAGTTCAATTTTTAAAAGATCTGATTTCGTCAAACTTGGTATAGTTACAGCTTTATTTAATCTTTCAAAGTCAAAATACTGGCAAAAATAATAAAGATACCTAGGCATCAGTATTTCGCGTTTTGCTGATAATCCAAAAGCAGTATCAACATTCCAAAATGGTTCTTCTACATAAATAGGATTATTTATACTTCCTTTTCTTCCAATAATCACCGTGCCCGCTTCGCAAATATAATCATCTGCATACCCCATAATTCCTCCGCTTCCATAGATAGGATATTTACCATTTGGATTTTTAACATTTTTCTGATTTCGACCATTTTTTATTTCCAATACATCATCAAATATCATTTTTCCCTCACAAACCCTGCATTTATCTTGCAGTTTTATCTGCACTGCAAATATGAACAGCGTAAAATTTGCTCAGGCTATGAAGCGTCTATGGGATGTTTTTACATTGCTTTGATTGACCATTGCATACTGCATTGTAGTGTCGATTTGCTGATGTCCCAGTAATTTCTGTACTTGCTCGATCGGCATCCCTTTATCTATGGCTCGTGTTGCCATAGTTCGACGGAATTTATGCGGATGGATTCTCTCTAATTTCAATTCTCGTCCTAATTGTCTCAATCTTATTTCCACTCCACTGATTTTCAGGCGTTTATGTGGATCATTGAGCGTCACAAATAGTGCCGGATTATCGTCAGTCCGGCATTTTAAATAATTCTGTAAATGAAGTTTTGCTCTTGCATCAAAATATACCCTGCGTTCTTTATCACCTTTTCCGTATACAATACATTCTCTTTCATTGAAATCAATATCTGCAATATCCAGATTTACCAGCTCACCAACTCTCATCCCTGTTGAAAAAAGTAAATCTATGATGGCAAGATCGCGTTTTTCTTTGCAATTATCACGCAAAATCTCAATACTCTCATCGGAAATCACTTCTTTTACCACTGTTTTCGTCTTGATTTTGTGAATACGTTTCACCGGACTTTTTAAAATATGATCCTCTTCCTCCAGCCAGGAAAAAAAACTGGATAAATTGCGGCGAATATTGTCTATTGTCACCTTTCCACAGTTGTTGATTTTCTGATAATCAATCAAATATTGGCGAATATCCTCCGTTGCAATCTGACGCAGTGGTATCGTGATTCTTTTCAGCATATGCTCAATCGTTACACGATAATATTGAATTGTCCTGTCTGAACACCCCTCAATCTGTTTTGCCGTCAAAAACATTTCCAGATATTTCTCATTTGAAATCTTTTCCTGTACCTGTTTCGCTTCATTCAAGTGATAAATCAGTACTTTCTGAAGCTTTTTCATCTGCATTACATTTAAAAATTCCGCCATGTCGTTTAAAATATTATAAATCTGATTTTCCATTTTTCTGCACTCCTGTTTTTGCAGAAAGTATAGCAGATTTTTCCTAAAGAATCTTATTTTCCTCGTAACATTCGAAAAGATATGATGGATTTTCATAATAAACACTACTGTTATAATCATCTATTTTCTCACTCAGAAAAGAATTATAAACTCTAATCAATGCGTCAATTACTTCTATTTTCTCTTTTTTTGAAACCTGCTTAATAAGGCGTTTATAGACTTTTCCGATGTCCCAGTGTGTAGGAATTGCATACTGACATTCTCCGACATTATCAAAATTTCCCTGTTTAATCTGGGCTTCTTTGATAAAATCTTCGCTTACCCGATCAATGTTATCACTATGATAAATATCCGCCAGATTGTAAATCTTATCCAGACGCTTTTTTCCTAATGCATTAACGACATCTGCCCTGGTATTTTTCGTTTTTCTTGCAATATAATCAATCAACGCACAGGTAAAAAATAAGTCATTATCCTTTCTGGCTTCTCTTCCATTCTCCATTATTTAACCACCTCAAATCCCCTGTATTCCAGACATTTCAGTGCTTCTTTAGAGCAAAAGTTTATCTGATGTGTCGGATATTTAAACTTTGCCAGCACCCAGAACTGCTCTCTCGTAATCGAGCCATCCATATAATCAGAAACATAGTTGTAAATCTGATCATCTGCCATCGCTCCGATTACAATATCATAGTCATGTATTTTTCCTGCCCGACAATTAATAATGAAATCCAACCATTCATCTGTCATTTCCCGGAAATCTTTGATTTTTAACGAAGAATCTAAACGCACATCGTAGATGGAAACGATCTTGGTATCATAACGTTTTGCCCATCTCTGAGCCTGTTCTTTAATAATTGTGCAATAAAAACCTGTTCCGAAATCCTTTGTATTGCGTCCCTTTCGGATTTCCGGATGTTCCACTGCCATATATCCACCATGATATACTGTCATTTTTGCCATTTCATCACCCTTTTCATCCAAAATACTTCTGCATCAGACTGTCAAATAATAACTGCGTCTCTTCTAAGGATTTTTGAATCTTAGATTTTGATTTGTCGACGGATGCAACAAAGTCTGCGAATTGGTTTTGAACATTTCTTGGTGGTACTAAAACATCCATATCTTTCAGTAAAAAAATCTTAAATTCAGCAAATGTAGACCCTGATCCGAGTTTCGGATATTCCACTAATGTCTTTATTCGCATAAAATACTCCAAATATTTTGAATTAAATATATCTCTATTAGGAGATATGCATAAAACACGACCATCTTTATAATAAAATGGTCTATCAGTATCAACCATCCAAATTTGACCTTTATTACAGATAGAAGGCATTAGTAAGTCACCAATCCTTGGTTTAGTATTATCCTTTGTAAGTTTGTTATAATGTTCTTCCGAAATATAATATGGTTCACTCGGTTCAATACCATTTGCTAGTTCACCTATCTCCGTACCTCTATAAAATGGAATACCACTTTCTACAAATTCCGTTGTGAATACTCTATGACTTGAACCTATAAATGCCACATCTCCTAACTTTCTAATCTTATAATTGTATTTACCAGTTATAATATCCCCAAACATCTCCACAAATCGGGATTTGACAAGAGTGTCTAATTGTTCTAATTCCTGTTTTCTGTCATCTAAAATCTTTTTAATTTTATCAAACAAATCCGCTATTTCAGACTGCTCTTCTTTATCAGGAACTGGCACGATCACATTTCGCACCATTTCACTATTCAAATTGTTCACCACTCCACCAACGGCCATAGACTTTAATTTTTTATAGGTAGTTTTCGAACTTAAATAATAATACAAAAAACGCTTATCAAATAATGCATTTTCATCTCTTAACACAAGCCAACCATCATGGATGCATCCATCTATTTTCAGTATATATGGTCGCCCAAAGCTCATAGAATTAGATAATAAAAAATCTCCCGGCTTTACATATCTCGATTTCTTCATACCTTCTACAATAATTTTTTGAGCAGTCTCAGTTATATACATGGAATCTGAAGTATCACCTATCTTTATCCAATTAATTCCACTTTCATTATCCGTAATATACTTATCAATTGGTCGTGGTGAAGCACCACGTTCAACAATACATACTTCTCCAATTTTTTTATATTTCCATAATTTTTCCATCTATAATCATCCCCATAACCCCACATTTACCTTGCAGTTTCATCTGCACTGCAAATATGAATTTTCTCGTCTTTTACCTTAAACAAAGGTATCTCTGTTTTACTGTTTCTTGTTTCCATGTACATATTTCTCTCAGAATAACATTTTTCAGTTTCTTGTGCAAGCCGTTTCCTTTGATTTGTTACAGTTTCTTATTATTTATGTTGTCTTTTTAATATTTTTCATTTTCTATTGATTCAAAAAGAGTTATATGTTAGTATGATAGCAAAGCATATTTTCTTAACGTTCTTGGCATCATGCCGTCTATTAATCTATTTCACATTTCGAAAATTCATGCTTTTCTTTCAAATTAATAAAAAAGCAGGAGTTTCAAATGTTGAGCGATTAGCAGACTGCATATTCACCACACTTTTGTATACTCCTGCCAAAGGAGCTACTTCTATGGTGCAAAATGAAATGCTGAAAGCAAACCGGATGTACAAAGACACTGTATTCCGTATGCTGTTCTCTGACAGAAAAAATTTATTGTCTCTTTATAACGCAATCAGCGGTTCACATTATGATGATCCGGATAAACTTGAGATTGTGACACTGGAAAATGCCATTTATATGGGTATGAAAAATGACCTGGCTTTTATCGTTGATACCGACTTATTTCTGTATGAACATCAGTCTACTTACAATCCAAATATGCCGCTGCGTGATTTATTCTATATTTCCAGCGAATACCAGAAATTAGTGGATCACAAATCTCTCTATTCTTCTGTATTACAGAAAATACCGGCACCGCAATTCATTGTATTTTACAATGGTCTGGAAAAGAAAAAGGACTACTGGGTAAATCATTTATCCGAAGCTTTCGAAAACCAATCCGGTGATCCAAAGCTGGAACTGGAAGTTCTGACACTGAATATCAATGAGGGGCATAATAAAGAACTGATAGAACAATGCCAAACTTTAAAGAAATATGCACAGATTTAAAAAAATATACATAACCATTCAGCACAGGTCGAAGCACTTGCTGCTGAGACCGTAAGAACATGATTCAGGTGTGCAAAAATCCCATTGCGAAGCAATTTCGGATGGATTTTTGCATTGTAACTGTGAAAGTATTGAACAGTTACTAAATCTTGTACGCAAATACACGAAAGATTTTGAATTAAACGAAGCCGTTGAACAGGCTGTTAATGAATGTATACATGACAACATTCTTTCCGACTTCCTTCGTGCAAACAAAGCAGAGGTGATCTCCATGAGTATATTTGAATACGATAAAGAACTGGAAGAACGTAAACTCCGTAAGGCTGAATATGAGGCTGGGGTAGCTGATGGTATCAAAACAGCTACCGAAAATATTAAAAGGGAAGATGCCCTTTCCTTAGTTGATCTTGGCTTGTCTGTTGAGCAAATTGCTGCTGCTTTAAAAATTGATTTTAAAACCATTCAAAAATGGATTGAGCAAAACCCACAAAGTTAATTTACACTCGTGGGTCTTGCTCTGTTGTTGGATTTGCTCTGTTGATATTCTATATTTTAGCTGTGTGGAGCGTGAAAATCACTTTGCTACACAGTAATTTCGATCTGATTGCCTTCAATTCCCACTACGCAGCTCTCGTAATATCCATCTCCGGTTGTCCGCGGACCGCTGATAACTTCATAGCCATCTTCTTTTAATTTTGCTGTCAGTTCATCTACTTTTTCTTTGCTTCCGACACTGAAAGCGATATGAATGTATCCGGTCTGTGTCAGAGCCTTTGGCGAATCCTGCATCTGCGGTTTATTCATAATTTCCAGTCTTGCCCCATCGTCAAAGGAAAGGAAGTAAGAGCGAAAGTCTGTTTTCGGATTGTGATAACCAGCGTTTGCTCTGGCATTCAGATAGGTTTCAAAAAATATTTTTGTTTTTTCGAGATCTTTTACATACATTGCGATATGTTCTATTTTCATGCCATCTCATCTCCTAACATTTTTTCAAGTTCTGCCATGCTCTCCTGTACTTCTTTTTCCAGTGCCTGTAAATTTGCCATAATTTCAGATGTTGGCGGATATTCTACCGGAATGTATTCTATTTCTTTGTATTTGTTAATGGAAAGGTCATAGGCATTGTCTACGATTTCCTGTTTTTCTACGAAAAAAGACTGGTCGGTTCGTTTACGATCATTTTCTGCTTCCAGATTTTTGAATCTTGTGATGATATCCGGAATATCGTTTTCTTTGACTTCGGAACGTTTGTCATCCAGGCTGCGTCCGTCTGCTTTCATATCATAGAACCACACTTTGTCTGTTCCGCCATGCCCGGTTTTCGTAAAGATCAGGATCGCTGTAGAAACTCCGGCATATGGTTTGAACACACCGGACGGCATGGAAATCACTGCTTCCAGTCGCTGTTCTTCCACGATTGCTTTCCGGATATCTTTATGGGCTTTGGACGAACCGAAAAGTACGCCATCCGGTACGATGCACGCACATCTTCCGCCTGTTTTTAACATTCTTACAAACAGTGTCAGGAAAAGAAGTTCTGTCTTTTTGGTTTTGCAGACTTTCAGAAGATCTGCCGATACAATATCATAATCCAGGCTTCCTTTGAATGGCGGATTTGCCAGGATCAGGCTGTATTTTTCTTTATCTTCGTTCTGATCAGAAAGACTGTCGCGATACTCAATGTTTGGATTGCTGACACCGTGTGTCATCATGTTCATTGCTCCGATACGCAGCATCGTTCTGTCCATATCGTAGCCGTGGAACATATGATTCATATAGTGTTCCTTGTTTTTTGCATTAAACAGAACTTCTGCTTTTTTCTTTTTTCGCAGATATTCACTGGACTCTACCAGAAATCCGGAGGTACCGCAGGCCGGGTCGCAGATCAGGTCATCGGCTTTTGGATCCATCATTTCTACCATCATTTTTATAATATGACGCGGTGTACGGAACTGTCCGTTTACACCGGCAGTTGCCAGTTTTGAAAGCAGATACTCGTAAATATCTCCCCGGACATCTTCACTTCTTAACTGCTCCATTTTTTCGTAGATTTCATCCATGGCGGTCACGATCTTATCCAGCATGACCGGTGTCGGCACTTTAAAGATCGCATCTCCCATATATTTTGCATAGGCACTTTCTTTATCTCCATGAAGATTTTTGATAAACGGGAACACATTTTCCTGCATATTTGCATACATTTTCTGAGCCGGAAAATCGTGAAATACGCTCCACTTGAGCTGATTCCCCGGAACTTTTCTGTCTCCGATTGTTACGTTTTCTTCAAATATGCTTTTATATGGCAGACCAAGCATAATGCTTTCTTTCATATGTACGTTATCTGAATCATCCAGATCGCGGATAAACATAAGATAGGTCATCTGTTCGATCACATCGAGCGGATTTGTCAGTCCGCCTGTCCAGAAAATTTCCCATAAACCGTCTACTTTATTTTTTAATTCCCCTGTAACCATATTTTTTGTTTTCCTTCCTTTTCATTCTATATATTGTCAAGCGGATATTCGCAATCCGCTTTGCTACTTGCTCATAACATTTAAGGCTCCGTCCGGAAAATTTCATTTAAATTATCTACCTGATAATTATACGGTTTTCGTCTATTTTTCGCAACAAGCGAATATTCTTTTGACAAGCTTCCGTTTCTCTGCATATAATAAATGCACAGAGTTAGTTATAACTAACTTCATAAAACTACAGGTACTGCTATGTGATACCTGCAACAAGATTCTGAGGGAATCTGCTCACTGTTCTGCAAAAGCGGGCATATTCTTTAAAGAAGTGGAAAAGGGGAAGTATTTTATGATACAGAAACACAAAAAGCAGCCACTAAATTTTCTTAAGTACATTGGTCCGGGACTTCTGGTCACGGTCGGTTTTATCGATCCCGGGAACTGGGCTTCGAACATTGCCGCCGGTTCCGGGTATGGCTATCAGCTTCTGTGGATGGTCACGCTCTCCACGATCATGCTGATCCTTCTGCAACATAATGCCGCCCATCTCGGCATTGTTACCGGACTTTGTCTTTCGGAGGCTGCCAGCACATACATCAACCGAATTCTCAAGAACATCATTCTGTCTACGGCAATGCTTGCTTCGATTGCCACAGCTATGGCGGAAATCCTGGGCGGTGCAATCGCTCTGCAGATGCTTTTTTCAATCCCGATCAAACTAGGCAGTCTGCTGATTCTCGTGATCGTTTTGTTCTGTACGTTTACCAATGCCTACCGGCGGATTGAAAAATTGATCATTCTTTTTGTCTCGCTGATCGGATTTTCATTTTTATTTGAGATCTGCATCGCAGGAATCGACTGGAAACAGGCTGCCATCGGCTGGGTAAAGCCTTCGTTTCCTGCCCATTCCATGCCGGTCATCATGAGTGTGCTCGGTGCGGTTGTGATGCCGCACAATCTGTTTCTGCATTCTGAAATCATTCAGAGCCGCCAGTGGTCTCTTGCGGATGATGCTGTAATTCAAAAGCAGCTGAAATATGAATTCCGTGACACGCTGTTTTCCATGATCATTGGCTGGGCGATCAATAGTGCCATGATCCTGATGGCGGCAGCAAGTTTTTATCAGAATGGAAATGGAACGACTGTTGACGATCTTGCAGTCACCGGTTCTATGCTCGCTCCTCTGCTTGGGAATATGGCATCACTGGTCTTTGCAGTCGCTCTGCTGCTCTCCGGGATTTCTTCAAGCATCACAGCCGGAATGGCAGGCGGTACGATTTTTTCCGGTATTTTTAACAAGCCTTATGATACTTCCGGTAAAGAAACAAAACTGGGGATTCTGGTGACAATGGTTCCGGCTGCCGTGATCATTTTGTTTATTTCTTCGCCGTTCCAGGGACTCATCTATTCACAGATGCTACTTGCCGTTCAACTCCCGATTACGATCTTCACACAGATCTGTCTGACTTCTTCTAAAAGGGTAATGGGCAGATATGCAAACAGTAGACGCCTGAATATCGTTCTGTGGATTACCGCTCTGACCGTAACTTTTTTAAATATCGGGCTTTTTATAACAGGTTTTTAGTATTTTATTATTGTAGCCTCGCCTAAATTATGTTAATATTTGGTTTATAGTGTCATTTTGAGTCGCTGACACTGCACTGTGTTAAAGTCTCAACTGACAAACAATCCGTACAAAGACTGCTTCGACTGCTCTTCCGTACGGAACGTTAATCATAAACCGGATGTTTCATTTTCCGCATATGTGAATGACAACATCAAACTGCAGAAACTTAGGGAGGATTTAAAATGGATGTAACACAGATTCTAATGTTGATCACAATCCTGGTCTACCTGGCTGCGATGGTAGGTATCGGTGCGGTTCTGGCAAAACAGAATCAGACCACAGATGACTTCTATCTCGGCGGACGTACACTGGGACCGCTCGTCACCGCCATGAGTGCCGAGGCCTCTGACATGAGCAGCTGGCTGCTGATGGGACTGCCTGGCGTTGCTTACCTGTCCGGTACGGCTGATGCAGCGTGGACTGCAATCGGACTGGCAATCGGAACTTATGTAAACTGGCTTGTTGTTGCCAAGAGACTCCGTAATTATACGCATGTCTGCGGAAACTCTACGACACTGCCTCTGTTCTTTTCCAACCGTTACAGAGATAACAAACGTATTCTTTCCGTAATCGCAGCACTGCTGATCATCATTTTCTTTGTACCTTATACGGCTTCCGGATTTGCAGCCTGCGGCAAGCTGTTTGCAAACCTGTTCGGAATGGATTATCTGCCGGCAATGCTGATCAGTGCGATCGTTATCGTAGCTTACACCACACTGGGCGGATTCCTCGCAGCAAGTACGACAGACTTTGTCCAGAGTATTGTTATGACGATCGCGATCGTTGTTGTATTTGGTTTTGGTATCAGCAAAGTCGGCAGTTTCAGTGCCGTTATGGACAATGCAAAATCCATGGCCGGATACTTCAGCCTGACGCACACGCACGATGTCGCTACCGGAACAGCTTCTCCTTACAGTCTGCTGCAGATTTTCTCTACACTGGCATGGGGACTTGGATATTTCGGTATGCCTCACGTACTGCTTCGTTTTATGGCGATCGGTGATGCAAACAAACTGAAACTCTCCAGAAGAGTTGCAACCGTCTGGGTTGTGATCTCCATGGCTGTTTCCGTATTTATCGGTGTGATTGGAAATGCTATGACAAAAGCCGGTGTCCTGCCGACTTTAAAAGATCCGGAAACCATCATTCTGGTTGTTGCAGATCTGATCTCCAAACATGGTGTTCTGGCAACGATCATTGCCGGACTGATCCTCGCCGGTATCCTGGCAGCTACCATGTCAACTGCGGACTCTCAGCTACTCGCTGCTTCTTCCAGTGCTTCTCAGAACATTCTGAAAGAAGTATTTATGAAAGACATGAGCGAAAAGACCGGTATGCTGATCGCACGTATCACCGTTCTTGTTATCGCACTGATCGGTGTATTTATCGCACGTAACCCGGACAGCTCAGTTTTCCAGATCGTATCCTTTGCATGGGCAGGCTTTGGTGCTTCCTTTGGACCGCTTGTTCTGCTGGCACTGTTCTGGAAACGCTCCACATTCCAGGGTGCTCTCTGCGGAATGGTCAGCGGCGGCGTTATGGTATTTGTATGGAAATTCCTGATCCGTCCGATGGGCGGTGCACTTGGTATTTACGAACTGCTTCCTGCATTTCTTCTTGGTCTTGCAGTAAACGTAATCGTAAGTCTCCTGACACCGGCTCCTTCCAGAGAAGTTCAGGATGAGTTCGATAAAGTAGCTTCTATGAAGTAAAAGAATGTAAAAAACAAAATCCTGAAAACACAATAGGATACCAGAGTCAAAAGACCTGTATTTCATGGAGTTTTTCCATTTAATACAGGTCTTTCTTTTTCTGATAAAACCAGCTTATCATTTCTGCTTTTACCAGAAGACAGGGGGAAAAATGTCATTTAAGGATTATCTTTTTACAAAATATTCTTCATACCATACAAGGAAGGTATAAATCGTCCATACTTTTCTCCAGTTATCGGAATTGCCTCCTACATAGTCATCGAAAATCTCGTTGATCGCATCTACATCAAAGAATTTTTCTGCAATCTCACTGTGGAACAGACGCTGTACATCCTGATTATATCTTGCATCTGCCATCCAGATACGGATCGGCACAATGAATCCCAGTTTCTTACGGAATGCGATTTCTTCCGGAAGTACTTTCGCTGCTGCGGTACGGAATGCCACTTTGTTCTGCTCTTCGTTGACTTTAAAACGGGACGGCATTCTTGATGCAATATCAAAAATCCGGCGGTCTGTAAGCGGCATACGGATTTCCAGCCCTGCTGCTGTACTCATCTTATCTACATTCAGATAGATATCGCCTTCCAGCCAGATCTGAATATCAACATCGGACATCTTTGTAAGCGGATCAAGACCTTCCGTTTCTTTATAGATTTCATGCGTAAGATTAATCGGAAGAACTTCCGGATTGTAGTGTTTGAGGATTTTCTTCTTTTCATCTTCTTTCATGATGTTTGTATTGCCGACATAAAATGTCTTCAGATTTTCACCATAACGTTCTGCATTGCGGTACATATTGTAACCGCCAAAGAACTCATCCGCACCTTCTCCGGAATAGCAAATCTTCGTGTGTTCTGCGGTTGCATTGCAGGCAATGGTAAATACGATCGCAGATGCATCTCCAAGCGGCTGTTCCATATTGTACATAACATATGGTACGATATCAAAATACTGCTGTGGTGTGATCTTGCAGACAGAATGTTCTCTTCCGAGAAGTTCCGCTGTCTTTTTTGCAAGACGTGACTCATCAAATCGTTCTTCATCATAACCGCAGGAATCGGACATCTTTGCATCTGACATTGCCAGTACATAGGAAGAATCCACCCCACTTGACAGGAAAGATTCTACGGTTTCGTCCTCTGTCTTTACTTCCGGCATGATGGATTTCAGCGTAGAATGGATCTCATCTGCCCAGTCTTCCAGAGATTTGCTCTCGTCCGGCTGAAACTTTGGAGTCCAGTATCTGTGAATTTCCACTTTTCCATCCTTCCAGATCAGATAACGTCCCGGCAGAAGCTTTTTCAGACCTTTGAAAAAGGTATCCTCACCGGCACCATAGGTCAGGCTCATATAGATCTGGAGCATCTCTTCATTCAGCTCTTTTTTAAATCCTGGCTGTCCGATGATGTCACGGATCATGGTGCCGTACAGAAGTTCACCGTCTTCTGTCTGGTAATAATAGAACGGTTTTGTTCCAAACTGATCTCTTAAGCAGAACAGCTTTTTCTCCTCTTCATCCCACAGGGCAAAAGCAAACATACCATAGATATGGTCTGCCATCTCGCCTCCCCATTTCTGGTATGCTTTTACCAGAATTTCCTGCTCTTTTTCTTCTCTTGGCAGTGCTGCATCGACTGCCAGTTCCTCACAAAGTTCTTTCCAGTTGCGAATGTGTCCACGATAGGTTTTTACAGTGATCATTTGTGCTTCCTCTCTTTTATAGGTTATTGAAATTTCTCTGTTTTTCGACTTTTTTCATCATAATTCTTTCACATTTTATCACACTGGATGGGTGGTTGTAAATTTTTATTTAACCAAATCAGGTAAGTCCCCTGCTTCAATTGCGAAAAGTAATAACCACGCTCATTTTACTATCCGTTCTGCCACCGCAATATTACTGTTCCAGAGTCATATCTTCTGGCAGCTCTGTAAGTCTTCTGGCTTCTTTCTCGTCAAATCCTTCCCTGCGCAGATTTTTATATACCAGTATTTTTCCTTCCATTTTTCCTTCCATTTGTCCCTTCTCCCAACCCATTTTTTCTAATCTTTCTGCCACATCACACATACTGTGCACCCCTTCCTTCTTTTTGCCAAAAATTCTTTTATACCTTGCATCTCCGGTCATGACCTGCAAAAGTTTCAGCACTTCATCTACGTGCTGTATTTCTGTCGGATCATCCGGTATATAATTCTTGTTTTTTCTTTTGTTCACAAAGAAATTTGCAACGATTCGAAAATCACTTTGAAAATAACTGATCTGCTCTTCACTCAGCCAGGCGATCTCGAATACTTTTATCTGATAATCACTCACAAATTCATCCAGACCTGTTGGTATTTCCATCAGCGATTTTATATTTTTTCCGCTTCTCCAATGTCTGTCCGTTCCAAAATACAGCACGATTGTCACTACCGGCAAAATCTTGCTTCTTTCCTGCTGCAGCTGGCTGCGGTACGCCGCACCATCATACCCTATAATGCGAAACGGCATGTTTTTCTCAATCCTACTCTGATTTTCAATCCCACAGACTGCAAGCTGTACTTCTCTTTCTTTCCAGTATTTTGCCACATCTCTTTCCAGCTCATGCATTTTCTCATCGTCTGCTTTATATTGCGAATGAACGGATATATTTTCCAGTGCTTCCGGCAACACTCTCTGCTCACCCTGAAACAGTAATCCGTTTATAATATCCGCAAACACATCATTATAATCTTCCAGTATCTTTTCCGTAATGTCTTTTTCTCCCATAGGCTTCGCTCCTTTTCTTCTGTTTTGGGCACGAAGCTGCTATGGTTGCATGATTCCTGTTTCTGCCGCTTCGTGCAGGTCTCTTTTCTGGATTTTCCTGCCGAACGGCAATGAATTTAGATTTGTTTTAGAACCTTTATGTAGTTATGGTAACTCTCTGTGTGATGTTTGTCAACGTTTTTGTTTCTTTCTGGGTATGTAAACAATTTTATAAGAAGACATCACAACCTTTTTCTCCCAATCAATATCTGCGAATTGAAAAAGCCTGCCGCATCCTCTGCGGCAGGCTTTTTATCAGATTTTATTTTTACTTATCTTTTTTTCAATCCATCCCCAGAGTTTATACATGAAGAATCCCCAGATCAGGAACAGTGCAATGAGCACCCTCATGGAAACCGGTGATGTGTAGCAAGATCCATCTAGATATTTTGCAAACTGTGGAATGTCCGCATAATAATATGCCCCTGCTCCAAAGTCCAGGCCATCGATCAATCCCAGACCATTTGCCATGATATAAACGGCTGCAATGATCGTCAGCACCAGAACGGTATAATTTACCATCGAAAACAGATTTTTCTTTTTTCCTGTTTTTTTCTTCATAGCCCTGCATCTCCTTATAATGCCAGATTTGGCAGTGGGAAGAATTTTCCGCTTAGCAGCAGATAGACTGCTGCAAAAGTCAGAACAATGTTAAACAACTGCCCAACTACATAAAGTGTCAGTGGTTTTCCGCCCTGGAACTGTTCTTTGATCTCACGGAAATTTGTTTCCAGTCCGATACTTGTAAATGCCAGAACAAATGCCCAGTTTTTATACTGATCCAGTACACTGTTGATGGATGAAACTGTCTCTTTTCCGAATGCCGGAACTGCTATAAAAGATGCAATTAAGGAAGCGGCAAAAAATCCAAGGATAAATTTCGGAAGTCTGTACCAGATTTCGGATACCCCGATTTTTCTGCTGCTTTCTCCGTTATTTTCAACTTTTGTTGCAAAAAATACTGCAACTGCAAATGCGATAAATCCGATCAGAATATTCTGGATGAATTTTACAAGGACTGCTGCTGTCTGTGCTGTCTCTCCAAGTGCAGTACCTGCTACGGTTACTACTCCGGTTGAATCGACAGTACCACCGATCAGAGTGCCGCCCATCAACTGTCCAAGACCGGTTACACGGATCAGCACCGGCTCAAATACCATCATCAGTACCGTAAAGATAATAGATATGGATACGGTCAGTGAAAGATCATTTTTCTTTGCTTTGCTTGCTGCGCCAACGGCGATCGCTGCAGAAGTTCCGCACACAGAGGTTGCGGTTGCCAGGGTAATGACAAACGGTTTATTGTCAATTTTTAAAACCCTGGTTCCGAACCACCACATGAAAAGAATGACGATTGGTGTTACGATCCATGCAATCCCCAGTCCGTAAAGTCCAAAATTAACAATATTGGAAAACAGTACGGAAAATCCCATGATCACCAGTCCGACTTTGATATAAAATTCTGTCTGGATCGCCGGCTTCAGCCATGCCGGTACTCCGATGGTGTTGGATACCAGAATTCCGATCAGGATTGCAAAAAATGCTCATTCCAAGTAGCGGTTCAAGGTATATTCGGCACTGATAAATCTTACCAGAACTGCCAGAAGAAACAGTCCCAGAAATGCCGGAAGGTATTTTTTAACGGATAATCCCTTCAGGTGGTTTCCAACAGTAAACAGTACTCCAAGTACAGCCACTGTCAGGATCAGTTTTCCGAAAAATCCTGCGTTTACCTGTTCAAAAAAACTTGTTCCATGACCCCAGGTGCTGAATTTTGCAGCGTTAAAATCAAATGCTCCTGTGATCACGGCCACAGCACCGACTGCGATGATGATAAATCCGATCCATACTGCCAGCCAATCCTCTTTTTTCCAAAGATCACTCAGACTGGATGTCTCTGTTGTTACGATATTCTCTGATGTCGCAGCTTCTGCCTTTCTTTGACTACTCATAATGATCTCCTCCTTCAAACAACTTGGGATCATTATATTCGTTCTCTTACTTTTCTTCTATGGAATATATGTTTTATTTTTTCCATAGGAATTTTTACTGACATTTTTCCATAACTGCGACTTTCACATCAGATGATATATTTCCGGTGAAAGATACAGCATTCCGCTGTCGTCCCCGGAGAGATATTCACAATCTCTTTCTAGTTCCATTGAGGAAACAAATTCAAGTCCACTTTCTGAATACTTGTAAGTATCCAGCTTATTCTCCAGCAAATGGTATACCTGGTCGTCATGTTTTACAAACTGGTGATCCATAATCTGCATGACACCCTGTGCTTCTTTAAATGGTATATATTCCGGAACGATCGTATAAAAACCTACCATCTGTTCTGTCAATACAGGCTCAACAGGCTCTCCCTCCCATGGCCACGGTGCGTCTTTATTTCCTTCATCCTTTAATTACATCACAACGCCTTCCAGCAATTCTTTGACAGAATCACTTGCTGCCTCTCCTTCTACTCTGATATCATAAGACGTACCTGACTGCTCATGGCGATACATATACGTGCACCTTCCGGAATCATTTTCCGGCATTACCGCATATTCTGCATTCTTTCTTTGTCGTACTTCCATTCTTCCGGATAATACACGGTAAATAAACTAAGTTTAAGTCTTTCCCTGCCCTGGAAGTCCTGATCCGGTTCTGTTTCTGTCTGAACGGTTGTTTCTGTCTGCATGACCGTTTCTGTCTGAACGGCTGTTTCTTTTTTTCTTTTTCATGGGTTCTTCCCTTATTTATTTTTTGTAAAAAACGGAGTCAGTAATTCTGCCACCTTACTGATCGGCATTGTCTGTAAGATCACTTTACCCGATCCTCTGACAACGGTATTAAAAATGCCTTCTCCGCCGACAAGCATATTTTTCACTTCCTGTTATGATTTACCATTATGTTCTTCACTGTTTCATAACTTCCCCCTTATTTTCTTCTGTCAAAGATCTGATCCAGTACCTCCATAATAGCATCAATGCTGATCGGTTTTGCGATGTGGGCATTCATTCCGGCTTCAAGAGCTTTCTTTTTATCTTCCTCAAACGCATTTGCCGTCATGGCAATGATCGGAATATTGGCTTTTTTATTGTTGTCAAGTGTGCGGATTTCTCTTGTTGCCATATAACCATCCATCTTCGGCATCTGAATATCCATCAGGATCGCATCATATCTGGATTCTTCTGCAGATCCCATTCTTTCCACGGCATCTGTTCCGTCTTCTACGGAATCCACAATAAGCCCTGCTTCCTCCATGATTGCAGCTGCGATCTCTCGGTTCAGTTCATTGTCCTCAACTAAAAGCACTCTTTTTCCGGCATGGTTATAATGTTTCTTTTCAACTGCTGCATCTTTTTCCGTCCCGACTGCCTGCTGCGTCAGTGCTGCTCTGAGTTCGGACATAAACAGCGGTTTGGATACAAACGCAGTAACTCCTGCTTCTTTTGCTTCCTCCGCAATATCCGCCCAGTCATACGCAGTAAGAATGATGATCGGTGTGTCATTTCCGATCACTTTTCGTATCCTTCTGACTGTTTCAATACCATTCATATCCGGCATTTGCCAGTCGATAATATATGCTTTGAATTCTTTTTTTATCTTGCAGGCTTCTTTTGCACGCAGTACAGCTTCTTTACCGGAAGTAGTCCAGTCTGCCAGCATTTCTATATCACGCAGCATCTTGCAGACACTCATACAGGTATTGGCATCGTCATCCACAACCAGTGCTCTGGCTCCCTGCAGTTCCGGAACCGATTTGTATTTTACCGTTTCGCCGGTAATCTTACATTCGATAGAAACAATAAACTCAGAACCTTTTCCGACTTCACTGTTTACCGTGATGGTTCCTCCCATCATATTGACAATGTTTTTGGAGATTGCCATTCCAAGACCGGTTCCCTGGATCCCGCTCTTTGTAACTGTCTGTTCTCTCGCAAATGCATCAAAGATATGCTCCTGAAATTCTTCTGACATCCCTATGCCATTGTCTTTCACACTGAACGAATAACTTGCATATCCTTCTTTGCTGCATGGATTTTCACTGACCCGGATATTGATCATACCGCCGACTGACGTAAATTTTACTGCATTTCCAACGATGTTGAGAAGCACCTGATTCAGCCGAAGCTTATCAATGACAACATCCTCATGTACCACATTCTGCGTGTCTATATATAACTCCTGCTGTTTTGCCGCAATACTACCCTGAATAATAACCCTCAGATCATGGAAGACATCCGGAAGATGCACTTTGACTTCTTCCAGTTTGACATTACCGCTCTCGATCCGGCTCATATCCAGCACATCATTGATCAGACTTAAGAGATGACGGCTCGATATACTTATTTTTTTCAGATACTCCATCACCAGATCTTTATTATCAATATGCGTTGTTGCCAGAGCTGTAAATCCGATCACAGCATTCATTGGCGTGCGGATATCGTGTGAAATACTGTTCAGGAAATTTGTCTTCGCTTTGTTGGCATGTTCTGCTGCTGCCAGTGCATTTCTCAGCTCTCTCTCCTGCTCCAGTTCTTTCTCTTTTTCTTTCGTGATATCCCGGTTTGCCAGCAACACTGCCCTGATATTCCCGTCACTGTCAAAACGCTGCGGTACGATCACGGAAAGAAGCCATGTGCCCTTTTCCATCTGGCTTGTATAAGTCAGTGACTGCTGTCCCTTCAGCCGCTGTGCCACGGTGTCCATGTCAATAAATTCCAGAAAACCTTCCCGATACTCAGATGTCAGCATCTCATTTATATGATTTTGCCGAATCTTTTTGGATAAGATCTGATCTCCGGAAGGCATAAAAGTATCCCCGGAAGTCTTTATCATCTCTACTTTATCCTTTTCCAGATCAAACAGGACGATAGATGCGTACGCTGTACCGAGTGCATTGATGATCCTCATACGTTTCTGACTCTGTTTCAGCGTAACCTTTTCCAGATTACTCTTGATCAGCAAAAACAGCAGATATACAAGAATTGCCACAGCCGTGTACAATCCACAGACAACCGTCCGTGCCATAAATATCTGTGATGCCGGAAAGAATATATAGATCGCATATTCTTTCATTTTATCTTTATGGCCGTACCAGATCTTATGATCTGGTTTTATGCGGATAATCCCGCTTTCATTTCCTTCCGGCCTGCTGTTGTAATATTTCCGCATTTCCTGCATGGTCTTTCCAAGCAGTGTTTCCTGATTGGTACTGACAACCGTATCATCGAGGCATACCATGATCACACCATGCATATTGACCAGAAAATCTGAAAAAACAGATTCCAGTGTCATATCACCCAGTGTATTGCTGTTTTTTTCTGCATAGGCGATCACCAGACCTTCGGCATCCTGACGCGGCACAACTGCAAGATCATACTCCTCACGGTTCACCGTAATGCGTTCTGTGTAGGTTGCTTCCGGATGTTCCAGAACTTCTTTTACATAACCTTTGCCGATAATTTCATTCCATAGATTTTCCGAATCCAGATTCTGCTGTCCCTGAATCACTACATTCAGATTTTTATCAGATACAAAGGCACCGCTCAGTCTCTGTTCCGTAATGTATTCATCCAGCTCCTGCTGTCCGTATTTATTAATTTTACTCAGATTTGTGCCCAGTTCCTTTGTTTTATCCAACAGCCGCACCAGACTTTTTACCCTGTCATTTGCCGTATAATTATCATAATCCTGCAGTTTATTTTTGGCAACTAAAGTTGTCTTATCCAGTGTCTCACTCAACTCTCTTCGGTCTAATCCCGTAAAGATTCCCCATACGATCATCCCGACCAGAATCAACACGATCAAAAGGATTCCGGATATTCCCGGGCGTTTTTTACTTTTCATCGGAACCTCCTCTTATCACAACTTTCTCTGCATCAAGTCCATATTTTTCTGCAATACTGCCAATCGTACCATCTTCACTCATTTCTTTTATCAGCCCGTTTATCTTCTGGGTAAGCTCCTCATGCGTCCCCTTTTGAAATGCAATGCCTATTTTTGAAATATAAGGACTTTCATCCAATAATCGATATTTGCCCTTTCCATTTATAATAAATTCATTCAGCAAAGCTTCATGTCCTGCAATCGCATCGACATATCCTTTGCGAAGTGCTGCAAACATATCTTCCGTTGTCGCAAAGCAGTTCACCTGCTTTACTTCCGGCAATGCAGAGTCGATCGTATGAAAAAAGAGTTCAGCTGCTCTTGTCGTATCCTGTACTCCAACATTCTTCCCGAGAAGATCATCGAATGTCTGAATACCACTGTCAGAAGCAACTGCGATCACCTGACGGCTGTACAGATAAGGTCCCGCCCACTGATAATCGTTTTCCCGGTCATTCATAGAATAGCAGCTCCAGATACAGTCTATCGTACCGTCCGCAAGGCAGGTGTGTTTTTCACTCCACGTAATAAACTTAAAATCTGGTTCATACCCAAGTTCATGAAATACTTTCGATGCGATCTCAATGTCAACGCCGGTATAATTTCCGTCCATGTCAAGATAGGAATACGGCTCAAATTTATCAATGCCCACTGTTATCTTCTGCAGACTGCCATCCGACTCCTGCTCCTTCTGGTTACTGCAGCCGCATACGATGCTTATCACAAAGACGAAAACTCCAAGTAAAATCAGATTTTGCTGACGACTGTGCAAAATTTTCCGATATTTTCGATTTCTAGCTGTTCTTTTTTCAAAATGCATATAATTACTCCCTTTTATCTGCACGGTTATATGATTTTTCCTGTAAAACTGTAATATTTCTATTATATAATATCTCCCTGATACGGTCAATTTGAAATCCTCTGTTTTTCTGATAAAAGGAAAAGGAATACTTTTGTTAGTCTTGTCTAACTTCTTTTTTAAAAAAACCGCATGAAAACGAAATTCGTATCACGCGGTTTCAACAAATATTTCTGACATTACCCAATCACACTTACACCAAATGGCATAATTCTGGTATATCCCCTACATGCTCTGCAAGATAATCTGCTCCGTCCAATTCTCCCTGTTCAGCATATCCATACAGACATCCGGCAAACAGACTGCCACAGGATCTGGCACATTCCAAATCCTGTTTTCTGTCTCCGATCACCAGATAAGGGCCTGGATATTCCCGGATAATATCCTGCACAATCTCCGTTTTTGGACGAAATCCATAGGATTCGCAGTCATAAAATCGCTCGAACCATCGTTTCATACCAAATTCTTCCCAGTGTGCCTTTCGATATGCCGTTTTACAGTTACTCAGGACTACAAGATAATATCCCTGATTTTTCAGCGTCGTAAGCATCTTTTCTGCTCCCGGATACCACACGGCCTTATGTTTTCTGACCTGTTCGATCATCCGCTCGCCCACCATTTTGCTTGCCTGATCTTTATATTTCTGATCCAGTTCCGGCATAAAAGTGTCCCACATTTCTTTGCTGTTCAGTCCAAGCCATCCGGCAATCTTTGAAGATGCTATCTTTTGTTCTTCTGCGACTTTCTGTTCTGTCAGCCACTGATAAGTTTCTCGAAATGCCGGTTCATAAATTCCAAGTGTCTGGTGAATCGTCCCGTCATAATCAAATATGATCGTTTTTATCATCCTTTATTTCCTCATTCTTAAAGCTGTTTCATCAGATTGACCATCTCAATCGCAGACAATGCACAGTCATATCCTTTATTTCCTGCCTTGCTTCCGGCACGTGCAATAGCCTGCTCAATATTCTCAGTTGTGATTACTCCGAATAATACCGGAACTCCGGATGCAAGTCCAACCTGTGCGATTCCTTTGGCAGCTTCGCTGCACACCAGATCATAGTGTGATGTATCGCCGCGGATGACTGCTCCCACGCAGATCACTGCGTCATACTTTCCAGACTGTGCCATCTTCTGTGCAGTCAGCGGAATTTCAAATGCTCCCGGTACCCATGCAGCAGTAATATTCTCTTCTTCGACTCCATGTCTTACCAGTCCGTCAACTGCACCTCCCAGTAATTTATTGACAATGATCTCATTAAATCTCGCCGCTACGATACCGACTTTCATTCCCTGCGGTGCTACTACTTTTCCTTCTACCAAATTGATCTGTCTCATGATTTTTCCTCCTGTTATTGTGAACTTAATATTTTTTTATAAATTGATGTGAGTGTCAAAAGTCCCCAACTATGATGCCTACGGATTGTTCCGTGCATCGCACTCCCACAATCCTCTCCGGTATTCGCATATCGTGGGATTATCATCCCACTTTTATGTCTACGCTCCGCTTCGGTCGGAGCAAAACGAACATCCACTGGATGTTCTGCTCCATATCGGGGCGGGTCCCAAGGTCTTTCATCCACCTATGAGCAAGCTCATGTGGATTTAGACCTTTTGACCCTGGCATCATAAATTGATCGCTTTGAAAATATGTCCCATTTTTTCCTGTTTTGTTCTCATATATTTCAGGTCATATTTCTGCGGCGGAATCTCCAGCGGTACTCTTTCATTGATCTTCAGTCCGAACCCGCCAAGTCCGTAGACCTTATCCGGATTGTTCGTCAGTAATCTCAAGGATTTTACACCAAGGTCTGATAAAATCTGTGCCCCGATCCAATACTCGCGAAGATCCGGTGCAAACCCTAATTTTACATTTGCTTCCACAGTATCGTATCCCTGCTGCTGAAGTGCATATGCTTTTATCTTATTGATCAGACCGATGCCTCTGCCTTCCTGCCGCATATAAAGAATGATTCCTCTGCCTTCTGCTTCTACCTGACGCATCGCAGTCTGAAGCTGAAGACCGCAGTCACATCGAAGTGATCCAAATGCATCTCCGGTCAGGCACTCCGAATGTACACGGCAGAGCACATCTTCACCATCTCCGATCTCACCTTTTACCAGTGCAAGATGATGTTCTCCTGTAATATCATTGATATATCCATGAATTTTAAAATCACCGTACTGTGTCGGGAGATCTGCAACCGCCTCTTCTTTTACGTGTTTTTCATGTACTCTCATATAATCCTGCAGATCACGGATTGTGATAAAGGTCAGATTGTGTTCTTTTGCCATTTCCCACAGCTGCGGTGTACGCATCATGGTACCGTCTTCTTTCATGATCTCACAGCACACACCGCATTCTTTCAGTCCGGCCATTCTCATAAGATCCGTCGTTGCCTCTGTGTGACCGTTTCTTACCAGAACACCGCCTTTTCTGGCAATAAGAGGAAATACATGTCCCGGTCTTCTGAAATCTTCCGGTTTTGCCTCCTCGTCCACACATTTTCGGATCGTATAAGAACGCTCTGCTGCCGAGATACCGGTTGTTGTGTCTGCATGATCCACTGCCACCGTAAATGCAGTTCCGTGATTATCGGTATTTTCAGCAACCATCGGCGGAAAATTCAATTTTGCCGCAATTTCCGCACTCATTGGTGTGCAAATCAGTCCTTTCGCATAAGTTGCCATAAAATTAATATTTTCCTGCGTTGCAAATTCTGCCGCACAGATCAAATCTCCTTCATTTTCTCTGTCCGGATCATCGGTAACCAAAATGACTTTTCCTTCCCTTAAATCTCTCAGTGCTTCTTCAATGGTATTGTACTGATTGTTTTGTGACATAATAAATATCCTCCTCTTAAAATCCGAATTTCTCCAGAAATTCCATCGTAATTCCGGATTCTTTTTCCTCTTCTTCGTTTTTCTGAATGCCAAGCAGCCTTTCTACATATTTTCCGATCACATCATTTTCCAGATTAACCGGATCACCCGGCACTTTTTCCAAAAGTGCAGTTTCTTCTCCCGTATGCGGAATGACCGAAACCTGAAAACCCGTTTCATCCACTTTCGCTACCGTCAGGCTGATCCCATCGATACAAATGGAACCTTTTTCTACGATCAGATGCAAAATCTGCGGTGATGTTCCGATCGATACCCAGATAGCATTTTCTTCCCGGATCATGGAACGGATCACACCGGTTCCGTCAATATGGCCGCTTACGATATGTCCTCCGAATCTGCCATCGGCAGCCATCGCACGCTCCAGATTTACTTTGCTTCCGGCCCTGCTGCTTCCAAGACTGCTCCTTCGGATTGTCTCTGCCATTACATCTGCGGTAAATCCATCCGACTGAAGCGATGTAACGGTCAGGCATATGCCATTTACGGCAATACTGTCACCAATCTTTGTGCCTTCCAGTACTTTTTTCGCTTTCACTGCCAGAACTCCGGATTCTCCTGTCAGCTGTATATAGCGGATTGTTCCTTTCTCTTCTACGATTCCTGTAAACATGACTCCTCCTGTTCTTTTCCACACACCTGACATGTGATTCGGATATCCTCACCGATCTGGCAGATATCGGTACATTTCAGCTTTACTGCTTCTGAAGGGAAACGGACACCGATGCCTTCCACCGGTGTTTTGCTGTTCATACCGCCAAACAATTTCGGTGCTATAAAAGCCTGTACTTCCTGCACAATTCCAGCTCGCAGAGCACTGTCATTTAAGGTGCCTCCTCCTTCCAGAAGAATACTGTCAATGCCTTCTTCCCCGAGATATTTCATCAGTTTTTTAAGATCCACCTGATTGTTTTCATCCGGACAGCAGATCGTCTCAACTCCCATTTCATGTAATCTTTTTCTTTTCGCTTCTGTATTTTCCGAATCTGCATAAGCCACAATTGTCCGGTACTTTCCTGCACTTTTTACGATCTGACCATCCAGCGGAATCCGAAGCCCGCTGTCACACAGGATCCTGATTGGACTTTTCCAGCCTTCCACCCTTACATTTAACATTGGATCGTCCGCAATCACCGTTCCGATGCCCGCCATGATCCCCATATACCGATGACGCATATGCTGTACTTCCGCTCTTGCTGCTTCTCCGGTGATCCATTTCGATGCACCTGTTTTCGTCGCAATTTTCCCATCCAGTGTCATGGCATATTTCATCACCACATAAGGTGTCTTCGTTGTAATATAATGGAAAAATACTGGATTGAGCCGGTCACATTCTTCCCTCATAAAATCCTCAATGACTTCAATACCTGCTTCCTGCAGCATCTTTATACCTTTTCCTGACACTTTCGGATTCGGATCTCTGGAACCGATCACCACTCTCTTGATCTTCTGCTCAATGATCGCCTCTGTACATGGAGGAGTTTTGCCATAATGACAGCAAGGTTCCAGTGTGACATAAATGGTCGCACCTTCCGCAGATTCCGTAAGTGAAGCGATCGCATTACGTTCTGCATGAAGCTCTCCGCATTTTTTGTGATAGCCTTTTCCGATGATCCGCCCGTTTTTTACGATCACTGCCCCTACCATCGGATTCGGATTTGTCCAGCCCTCTCCTTGTTTCGCCAGTTGAATAGCCTGGAGCATATAATTCTGATCTGTCATTTATGTTCCTTCTTTCCAAATTTATTTCTTTTGTGGGATAGGATAGATTTCAAGTCGAACGCACGTGAGACTTGGTGCGTGATTCTGGTCAGCGAAAGCTGACATATTCTTCTCAGAATCACTGCACATTCTACACTTCGTTCCGGTCGGCACAAAACCATTGTCCACTGGACAATGTGTGCCCTCGCGGAGCGTTTATCTCAGTCGGAGATTGTACTCCCACTGAAACAAATTTGTTGCTCGCCATTTATAGAAGTGGGAGTCTTCTCCGACTAAGATTAAAAAAGCTCTGAAATGGATTACCATCTCAGAGCATCGATACTACATTCATTTATCTGAAAATCAACTGTACTATCATCTTCTTCCATCCAGACTGTACTGTCGGCTCCGGAATCTCACCGGATCATGCCTCTCGGCTCGCGGGCTTTACCGCCGGTAGGGAATTGCACCCTGCCCTGAAGATATTTTTTTCTATCATAGTACTTTATTCACGATTTGTAAAGGGGAAATTTTAATGCTCCGATTATCCTGTTACAGCCAGCTTTCCAGAACATCATTCAGCTTATTCATATCCAGCGGTTTTGCGATATGTCCATTCATGCCTGTATTTTTTGCAAGCTGTACGTCTTCTGCAAAAGCATTGGCAGTCATAGCAACAATCGGCAGTTTTCCCTGTTTGCCCTTAAGGCTCCTGATTGCTGCAGTTGCCTCATAACCATTCATGACAGGCATTTGGATATCCATAAAAACAAGATCATACA